>Ga0315280_10001807_pt1 | contig 35829 bp, 38 predicted proteins | sample YL17G06_40_MG_FD_203697 | JGI IMG/M metagenome (GOLD analysis project Ga0315280, IMG submission 203697) | Sediment microbial communities from Yellowstone Lake, YNP, Wyoming, USA - YL17G06_40 | ecosystem: Environmental > Aquatic > Freshwater > Lake > Sediment | place: USA: Wyoming | collected... | reverse complement strand
AGAGCCGCGACAACGCGGTGGTGGTGAAGTATCGCATCGACGGCGTGCTGCAGCAGGCCATGACGCCGCTGGCGCGCGAGTTCCAGTCGAACCTCATCACGCGCATCAAGGTCATGGCCGAGCTCGATATCGCCGAGCGGCGCGTGCCGCAGGACGGCCGTTTCCGCGTGCGCTACCGCGGCCGGCCCATCGACTTCCGCGTTTCGATCATGCCCTCGATCCACGGCGAGGACGCGGTCCTCCGCATCCTCGACAAGGAATCGCTGCACGAAAAGTTCCGCCAGCTGCGGCTCGAGGTGCTGGGCATCTCCGAGCGCGAGTTGAAGCGGCTGCGGCGGTTCATCCGCGAGCCCTACGGGATGGTGCTCGTCACCGGGCCCACCGGCAGCGGCAAGACCACCACCCTCTATGCGGCGCTTTCCGAGATCAAGACCGACGAGGACAAGATCATCACCATCGAAGACCCGGTGGAATACCAGATCCGCGGCATCACGCAGATTCCCGTCAACGAAAAGAAGGGCCTGACGTTCGCGCGCGGCCTGCGCTCCATCCTGCGTCACGATCCCGACAAGATCATGGTGGGCGAGATCCGCGACAACGAGACCGCGCAGATCGCCATTCAGTCGGCGCTGACCGGCCACCTCGTGTTCACGACCGTCCACGCCAACAACGTTGTGGATGTGCTCAGCCGCTTCCTGAACATGGGCGTGGAGCCCTACAATTTTGTCTCGGCGCTCAACTGCATCCTCGCCCAGCGCCTGGTGCGGGTGATCTGCGAGGCCTGCAAGCGCCGCGCCGAAGTGCCGCCGGAACTGCTCGACGAATCGGGGCTCGACCGCGCCACTTGGGCCGGGGCGGAGTTTTACGAAGGGGACGGCTGCCCGAACTGCAACCAGACCGGGTATCGGGGCCGGACGGCCATTGGGGAATTGCTGGCGTTATCCGACCGCATCCGGGAACTGATCCTCGATAAGCGGCCTTCTTCGGAAATTCGCCGCGTGGCGCGCCAGGAAGGCATGGTAACCTTGCGGGAGGCGGCGCTCGAGAAAGTCCAGCAGGGCGTCACCACCCTGCGGGAAATCAACAAAGTCACGTTCGTGGAGTAGGCGCGCAGCGCGCCCAAGTATGGACTGGCAGGGACTAAGTAAACGGCTGCTTCCGGCGAGCGGCGGCGTCGCCCGTTTCACGCTGCCGGCGGTGCTTTACGAGATCGAGCCGGAGTTCGTGCTCGCAGCGCGCCTGGAAGGTTCTGGGCGGCAGGCACGCCGCCTTCGTCACGTCGGGATTGCGCCCCTTGCGCCGCATGTGCTCGAGCCTCACTTGGCCCGCGCCAACGTGGCCAACGGCGATGAACTCCGCCGGGCGTTGGAGAGCGTCACGGCCGTCGTGGGGAACGGCGGCGGATACGGGCTGGTGGTGCCGGACGGGGCGGCCCGCGTGGGCATCCTGACCTTTGAGACACTCCCCGATGACGGGCGCGAGGCCGAAGCGCTCGTCCGCTGGCGGATGCGGGAAAAACTCCCTTATCCTCCGGAGGAGGCCCGTGTCTCCTTTCAGGTGCTGATGCGCGAAGCGGGCCACGTTGAAGTGCTGGCTGTGGCGGCGCGCACGGCGGTGCTCGGGGAATACGAAGCGGTGATCGAATCGGGCAACGGCGACTCCGGCCTGATTCTTCCCGCGACGCTGACCCTGCTGCCCTTGCTCCCCGCGAGCGACAACCGTGGACATCTTTTGTTGCACGTCTGTTCGCGCTGGATTACGGCGGTCGTGGTCTCAGGCGGGCGGCCTTGCATCTGGAGAACCCGGGAGCTGAGCGGCGGCACGGAGACCGACTTGGTTCGCGAGGTGGCGGGGGAAGCCGTGCGCGTTCTCGCCAGCGCGCGCGACCGACTGCAAACCGATCTGGGCAGAACGTGGCTCTGCGTGCGCCCGCCGGCCGGGCAGGAGATGGCCAACGCTCTGGGCGGGGCGACCTCTCAGGATGTGGAAGTCTTCAAGCCGCGTGCCGAACTGGCTGCGACACTCGCCGGTGAGGAACGAATTGTCTTCGAGCAGTTCGGCGCGCCGGTGGCCGGGCTGGTCTCGAACGCCGCATCGACATCATGAAGATAACTCTCAATCTCGCCACGATGCCCGGCGCGCGCGCGCGCTACGCGCTGGCGTGGACCGTGCCGACCATCGTCATCGGTGTCGCGGCCCTGGTCCTGCTCTCGGTGGCCGGCGCGCGCAACTTCCGGGAGTATCGTGCGGTTCGCCGTTCGGTCGCCGAGCTCCAGCAGGTGGAAGCGCAGGTCCGCGAGCAGGAGATGGCGTTGCGGAGAGATCTCGAGCGGCCGCAGCTTCGCGACATGTACCGGCAGACGCAGTTCGTCAACGCCCTGATCGGCCGCAAGCAATTTTCGGTAAGCGGGCTTTTCGAGAAAGTGACGCCGCTCCTGCCCGCGGAGGTGCGGTTGTCCGGGCTCACCCTGACGCACGCCGGGAAGGATTTGGAGGTGCGCTTCGCGGTCGTGGGGAGCAGCGAAGAGGCGGTGGAGAAATTCCTGGCCAACCTCGAAGATTCGCGGGACTTCGCCGATGTGGCGATTCTCAACCAGGGCTTTGCGCAGGAAGGGGCGGAGCACGAACCGGTGAGCATTTCCTGCTCGGCTCGTTACCTGGGCGTTTCGCCGCCTTGAAGCGGCACGAGGACCGATGCGCAGAAGTCGGCGAAAAAACCTGATTCGCGTGCTGGAGGGCGCGGCCGCGGGGCTGGTCGCGCTCGACGTCGTGCTCTATCTCGCGCTGGTGCGGCCACTGCGCCATCTGCGGGCGGCGGAGGAGGCCGGCTACGCCTCGACGCGCGATCGCGTGCGCGAGGGCCGAGCCCGGGCGGCGCGGCTGGAGAAATTCCAGGCGGCCCTTCCCGACGCGGAGGAAGATCTGGCGGTTTTCCTCAAAGGCCATGTGCCGCCGCGGCGCCAGGGATTCTCGCGCGCCGCGCGCCTGATGCGGCGGTTGACGGAGCAGGCCGGGTTGCAGGTCACCGGGATCACCTACAAACTCGACTCGGGCGAGGATGAGCCGCTGGAGCGCCTGGCACTCGATGTCGATGTGGAGGGGCCTTTCGCGAGCCTGCTGAATTTCGCCCATGCCCTGGAGACGGCCGGCGATTTCATCGCCCTCCGTGACTTTTCCTTCCAGCCTGCCGAGGGCAAGACGCTGACCATGCATGTGGGGGCGGACCTCTACCTGACGCCATGACCGGTAGAAGCCAATTCGAGAAGTGGGCGGCCGGATTCCTGGCGGTCGTGTGCGCGCTGCTGATTCTGAATCTGTTCATGCGGGGCGGAGCGCGTGCGGGGAGTTCGCGGACGGCAGTGTCCGCAGGCTCGTCGGGCGCACCGCGCGACCGCGCGGCAGCCGGGCGGAGCGTGGACGAGTTGGCGCGCTATGACCCGGCGATCCGTCTGGAGCAATTGAAGGAGCTGCAAGGCCGGCCGCTTCCCAAGCTCGACCGCAACCCGTTTGAGTTTGAAGTCCACGCGGCTCCCAAGCAGGAGCAGGCCGCCGCGCCGGCGCCCGGGCCGACCAAGCCACCCCAGCCGCCACCTCCTCCGCTCAAGGTGTTGGGATACACAGAGCAAGCCGGCGGCTTGCGAGAGGCCATCGTCACCGAGGAAGATCAAATCTATGTGGTTCACGAAGGGGAGACTTTTGCCAAGCGTTACCATGTGCTCAAGATTTCTCCCTCCCAAGTGGAAATTACTGATGAAACGACACGCCAGAACGTTCGGCTTATGGTCCCGCAGTAAGCTACGGCCCGCTTCCCGGGCCGAGACCTCTGAGGGCGGTTACGCCCTGCTCATCGTCATGATGCTGGCGGTGGTGTTGCTCATTTCGCTGACGGCCGCACTGCCCAACGTCTACACGCAGGGTCAGCGCGAGAAGGAAGAAGAGCTGATTTTCCGCGGGAACCAGTACGCCCGGGCGATTGCCCTGTTCCGTCGCCAGTTCAAGAGGTATCCCGCGTCCGTCAAGGAGTTATTACAGACGAACGGGATTCGGTTCCTTCGTCGCGAATATCCCGACCCCATGAGCAAGAAAGGGACGTGGCGCTTCATCCACGCCGACGCCAACGGCACGCCACTCGACTCGTTGACCTTGGCGCGGCCGACCGTCGCGAAACCGCTGGTGGGCGGGAGCTCCGACGCGGGGAAGAAACCGGAGGCACCCGCCGCCGTGGAGGAGAAGGAGTCCGGCGAGAAGTCCGCTTTCTTCGGAGACCGCAAGGAAATCCGGGGTGGCTTCATCCTCGGCGTGGCCAGCGCGAGCATGAAGAAATCCATCCGCGTCTGGAACAATAAATCACGCTACAACGAGTGGGAATTCCTGGGCGTGGAACTCAACCCCGCAGGCGGCGTCCCCGGACAGGGCGGGGGCGCGCAGATCCCCGGCCAGCCGAACACGCCGCCGTCATCCTTTCCCGGCGGTCAGCCGGGAGGACTCCCAGGTCTTCCACCTTTGACCGATCACCCCTCGCAGTAAGGTCTCACCAATGGCGCAGCGCATCGCGCGGGTCGGCCGGGGCGGCGTCTTCAGCTTCCTGGCTTTGTCGCCACCACGGGTCACGATTGGGGATGCCGGCGTGGTGGTTGGGGACGGATTGAGCGATCCCGCCGCGAGCTACAGCATCGTGGGAGTGCCGCCGGGCACCTACCGCGTGCTCGCGCTGCCGCTATCCGGCGTTTCCATTCAGGGAAATCTCGCCGACTGGGCCTGCGAGTACGCCTCCAATCAGGCCGCGTGCATGGGGATTCCACAGAATCCTGGGATTTTCCACCGAGGGTCCGGAAGACGTGAGGAATTGGGGAAGGCGGGGCCCGGAATACACTCCTGTGTGGGGCTCGTGGGCCCAGTCGCTGGGAACGGAAGTCAGGCGGGGCGGGCGTTCGAGCGCGAGGCGCGTCGATGATCCGCCAGCATGGCCAACAGCGAACCGCGTTCCATCTTTCCGCAGTGGACCGTGCACAGCGACAGCGCCGTCAACGAGCGGGCAAATTCATGGATGCGCCGCTGATAATCGAGGATTGTGGCCGCATTGACACCGTTGGCATAGGCCCACGACCAATCCGTCACCCAACGCAGGACGGACATGGGGCGGCGGAGCGGCCCACGCTGTAGGATTTTCTCCGGATCTTCAAGCTGAGAGAGGCAATCCGGCGCCGTCAGGAAAACCAAGCGGCCGTTGTGGAGTAGCGCCTCGGGGCGCAGTCCATTCTCCGTCAGTCCTCGCGCGAGGTCTTTGAGACACGCCGGACCCGCCACGACCACCACCTGCTGGCCCACCTCGAGTCCCGCGATCACGAACTGAACGATTTCCGCTGGCCCTTTTTCCTTTCGAACAACTAATCGGCAGGGAAACGGGGCAGGCGCGGGACCGCCGGGGGAAATCATGTCTTGGCCCATATGCTGTTATGTTCACCAAAACGCGGGGTCATGTCAACCGCTGACTTCTTGCGTGGGTCAACCTGTCACAGGCGTGACCGCAACGCTTTCGCCTTATCTTCGCTGCTCGCCGCGGCGGGCCGACGCGACTGCTTGCGCGTTTGTTCTAGCCAGTCGCACGCACACTGATGCTGCGCGATGCGAATGCAAGGTGCCTCTCTGCGCGCGAAAGCGTTAGGTTTTATCCTCCGCGAGCCTGTGGCCTACTGCGCTCCGAGGACAACCGCGAAGTTCGCGTGGCAGTCACTCGCCGGATCCTGCGCGACGGATTTCAAAAACTTGCCGTGGCGGATGCGGAATTCCAGAGGCTTTTTCGCTTTGTCAGGCAGGCCTTCGATCCTCGCCTTGCCGTCACTGTTCGTGCCGATTTCCAGGTCTGTTTTCCGTTTGCTCATGAAACCGTAGCGCACTCGCACTTGGATCTTCGCGTCGTAGAGCGGCTTGTTTTCACCGTCGGTTACGGTGAAGCCGGCCGAGCAAGGACCGGCGTCGGCTCTGACGACAGGAACTTCGGTTGTCTGGCCCTGCAACCCGGGGGCCGCCAGGCTGGAAAGCCACAGGACGCAAATGCTCACCGCTCCTACAACAGCACCACTGCGCAATGAGAAGGATAAGACCCGACGTGGGTTCATCCCGCGATAGGCATGCATAGCCACTCTCGAACGCGTGACACTGGCGAAGATCAGATCGTTACAGGCCCCCGCGCCAGCCACCCTCAGTGCGGCGTAGTCCAGTCTTTTGGGATCTGAGACCAGGCAGACCTTGACATGCAGCCGGGAAACCGCGGCGTCTCCTCCAATCAGGGAATGGCGGCCAAGGCGGCGTCAGCCTGGACCAGTCCTGCACCTACAGGATCGCACGGCGTGCCGTTGCAGTCGTCGTCCCAACTGGGATCAAAATAGGTGCCGTAGAGGAACGGCTCCAGCACGCCGGTTCGGATGCCGGTACTCGCCATGGGCAGGGCCGTCGACTTGAGGATACCCTCCACTGTGATCTGTGTAAGAGTAGGATCCTTCTCGAGCATCAGCGCTGCCACACCCGCGGTGAGTGGCGTGGAGAAGCTAGTTCCACTCCAGTAATAGTACCCTGGCGTAGCGCCTTTGGACCCCGGCGCCACGGTCCACACCCCCGGGGCCAGGACATCCAGCTCTTGCGGGTCGGTGCCGAACTGTGCTCCTAGCGCGGGAATGGCCCGGCTGCTGAAGTCGGCGACATAGGCCTGGGTCTCTTCCGAAGGGCCCTTGCCGTCCGGGTCATTGGGAACATCAAGATTCCACCAGAAGCTGAAGTTGGGCGCAGCAGGTGAGCCGGGTTGGAACTGCGAGATCCAGCCGACGGCGCCGGCGGAAATTACCTCCGGGTATGCTCCAGGCCAGCCCATGCCTTGTTCGCCCTCGTTTCCGGCTGAGACTACGACGACCACCCCGGCGTCGATTGCATCGTCGATCGCCACGCGCTCAAGGAAGGTTGGCGCGCTCCCACCGATACTCATACTCACTACCATGGGGCTCAGACCGTTTTCCTTGAGCTCGGTGGCGTAAGCGAAGGCAGCGATGATCCGCGAACTCCAGGTGAACGCCTCGCCGTTTGGGAAGACTTTGAGGGGAATGATCTTCGCGCCGGGCGCCACACCGTCCACAACCGTCGAGCCGACCTTGAATCCAATGATGTGCGAGGCGACGGCCGTTCCGTGGCTGTTCGTGTCGCGCTCCCAGAGGTTGGTGGGATTGGAGGTGTTGAACTCATCCGGTGGAACGAAGTCCTCGGCTACCGCGCCTCCACCCATGAAGGCGCGTGCAAGGTCGGTGCGAACGCGGCTCGGGTCGAAGAAGTTCCGCCAGGCTTTGATTAGTCCCGTGTCGATGACGGCGACGTGCACACCCGCGCCGGTCTGGGTCACCTCCCGCGGGTCAGGGTCGCCGACGACACCCGACTCTTCGACGTCCACCACGTCGATTAGGTCGCGGTCCCAAGATCCCACGTCGGTGAGGGACCGGACCTGGTCGGCTTCCACCTTGGCGACGAACGGCAAGCCTTGAATGGCGAGCCGTCCGCTCGGGCCACGTGGGGTCACGGCCACGATGTTGTACCGTTGAATCACGCCGTGCACGGTCCCGTAATTACGGAACTGGGCTAGCATCGCGTCGGTCACGGGACCCTTGGCTAGCACCATCAGGCGGCCCGTTCGGGGCGCGGGTCCCTGATTCTGGGGTGTCAGGACGGGCTTGAATTCCGAAGCCACAAGGGCTTTGACGGAGCGAGGGCCGGCAGCAAACGTCTTGAGCTGGAGCGAGAGAGCGGCTGAGACAATAACCAAGGCGGCGAGCGAGAGGAAAGGGCCGAGTTTCAATAGGGCACGCTGGCGCATAACCAACCTCCGGCACTTCTGCTGGATCGGGCACAGGATGTCCTGCCGAGGCCACAGCAAGGGCGCCGATAAAATGTGCCTTACCAGGAGAATGGAATCTTAATATTGGCGTCCGGCAAGAAGGTAGCAGATTCGCCGGACGCGTGCAACCGAGAGGAGCCAGTCTGGGCCGGGCAGTGTTCCCTAACGTTGGGGAAAGATGTAGGCTTCGAGCATGTCCGCCCGCGCCTTTTGGTCGGAAGCGATGACCTTCAGCAGGTCCTGGACGGAAATCAGCCCTCGAGATCCTTTCTCGGGATCGACCACGGCGAGGTGGAACATTCCGTGACGGTCCATTAGCCGGACGCATTCGTCAAGAGGTGTTTCGGGGGTGACGGTTACGAGACGGGTGCTCATGATCTCGGAAACCCGTGTCCAGGCGGGGCATTTGTTTTCCGCCGCTACCTTGTCGGAGACATCACTCTGCGAGACCACGCCCACGAGCTTCCCCTGGGCGTCGAGCACTCCCGCAGACCGCACTTGCCTTTCGCGCAGGAATCGCGCCACGTCATGGACCGTGGCGGTGTCCGGTAACGAAAAGACTTCCGTTCGCGATGCAATGAGGTCGGTGACGTTCATCGGGTCTCCCCTTGCACGGATAGAATTACCGATATCCTAGGACGATTCGTCCCTCGCTTGCAAGCAAAACCATGCCTTTCCCGTTTGGGCGTCCCTGAGCAGAACCCTTCGTTCCGGTGGGCCGGAGTGGAACCCCGGGTCTGGAACCGGGCTCCTGAATATGCCAATTTGTCTGAAACGTCAGCGCGGACTTTCTTCGCGTTGACTTGCCTGCGCTCAATGCCTAAGATGACGCGCGGGGGAGGGGACGCGCATGAACCTCATCATCAACAGCCGTGAGAAACGGGGTGTCATCATTCTGGAGTTGAACGGCAAGGTCGTTTCCGGTGAAGAGTGCGAGTCGTTTCGCCACAAGATCAAGGAGCTACTGGCGAGCCGACAGATGAGCATACTTCTCAACCTCGGTGAAGTAACCCGCATCGACAGCACTGGCATCGGCGCGCTGGTGGAATCGGTCATCCTCACGGCGAAGGAAGGTGGACGGCTCAAGCTGTTCAGGGTGCCGCGATTGATCCGCAATATTCTTTCCACTCATCGACTCCTTCAGGCCTTCGACATTTACGAGACTGAAGAAGAAGCTGTGGCGAGCTTTGCGCCCGAGGCCCAACGGGCGGCGAACTGACACCGGGCGTACGGCGCTGGGAAATCGCGGCCTTGCATGACCCGCCGGCAAACTTCCGGCCCTGCGCACGGAAAACGCTCACGCCTGGCGCAACTCGTCCGCAGGGTTCCTTGCGGGAGTTGGGGAAGGGATCAGGCTTCCTGAAAGCTGGCGGGGACGACGGGACTCGAACCCGCGACCTCATGCGTGACAGGCATGCGTTCTAACCAGCTGAACTACGTCCCCGGAACACAGCTGTAAGTGACAAGTGACGAGCAGTGCCCAGCCCTTTTCTGGTAGCAGGCGGGACGTCCTCCAAACGAGAGGAAGTGAAAACCTGCCGCGGTGACTTGTCACTCGTCACTGCTTCTCAAGTGGTGGGCGGTATCCGGTTCGAACGGATGACCTTCTGCTTGTAAGGCAGACGCTCTGACCAGCTGAGCTAACCGCCCGCGTTCCGCTCCGACCGGGCTCGCGCTGAACTCGCCGGCCCCCGAGTACGACAGCACCAAGCTTGACACTCCTAAAGTCAAAAATATACACTACCCTCTTGGGGGCGTCAAGGACGGCGCCCTCTATCCATGCATCTGCCTCGCGAATATGTGGCCTACATGGCCAAGCAGCTCCTTAAGCGGCTCACCGAAGCCAAGCTGGTCCAGTTCGACCAGCCAGAATATGTGACGGAAGTCATTTCGCAGGTAATGCTTGACGAGCTTACCATAGAAGATCGCCTTAACGACGAGGTGCGGAAAATCCTCGAGGAGCACGGCGAGGCAATGAAACAGATGGGCGCTTCCTACGAGGAAATGTTCAAGAAGGTGAAGAAGCAGCTCGTCCGTGAGCGCAAGGTGATTCTTTAGGTCTCCTCAGCCTCTATGAAGCTGACCCGCGAAAAGGTCATCCAGCTCTCGCACCGCCTGATGGCGGCGGTGGAGGAACTTGACGAGGTCGAGATCTTCGACGAGCCCAACAACATTCGTCAGGAAATCGTCAAAATCTTCAACGAGCTTCTCCACGAGGAAGAAAAGATCGACGAAACCGTCCGCCAGCGCATTACTTCCCAAAAGCGCACGATCCCCGAAGGCGGCGCGGAGTGGGACATCCTCTACCGGAAGTACTACTCCGACGAACTGCGCAAGCTGGGAATCGTCCCTGCCACGTCGCCGCGCACCTAGAGCCTCCCGGCGCGCCGAGAGTCCGCGAACAAAAAGGGCAGCTTCCCTGCGGAACCTGCCCGGGATTGGTGAGGAATTCTTTTCTGCTCAGTCGCGCCGGCGCAGTACGGGCGGCTTGTCTTCATCCTTTTCCGTGCCGACGCTCGGGGTCTGCGTCTCGGTCTCGGCCCGGTCGGCGGACTCGCGCTTGCGAAGCGTGGGCCCTTCCTTCTTATCGCTCTTCTTGCGGTTGCTCAGGATCGTCTGCAGGTGCGCCTTGACGTCGATAAACTCGGAAGTGGAGACCAAGTACTGTTCGCGCTTGGGGAGAATCTCCTTGATCGACTGCTCCGACGACAGAATGCGCTCCGGGGTGGGCGGATGGCTGGCGAAGAGGGTGGGAATACTGCCCGGGCTGCGGCGGTCCTGTTCGATGATCTTGGAGAAGAACGTCACATAAGCGCTGGGATCGTAACCCGCCTTGTACATGTACTGCAGGCCGAGCAGATCGGCTTCCGCTTCCGCACCGCGGCTGAATTTTAGGAACGCCAGCGGCACGCCGTTCATGTACGCCTCAATCACGCCATAGTAGACCGGGTAGGACATGGGGATGAAAATCAGCGGGATCATCGCGTACTGGGCGATGGTGGCCTTGGTCATCTGGGAGGCCCAGTGGCGAGCCGCCGCGTGAGCGATCTCGTGCGCGATCACTCCCGCCACCTGCGCCTCTTCATCCGCGGTGAGCAGAAGACCGCTGTTCACGTAAAGAAAGCCACCCGGCAGCGCGAAGGCATTCAGTTCCGGCGAATCGATCACCTTCACGGTGAGGGGAATCGTCAGGTCGGAATTGCGCGCGAGGTTCTGGGCCAGGCGATTGACGAACTCGTTGACTACTGGGTCTTTGATCAGCTTCGCCGAGTGGTCGATCTCCGTCGCGTACTGCTTTCCGATGGCGATCTCTTTTTCCTGGGAGATAAGGCTGCGATGCGCCACCCGCCGCTCGCCGATGGCGTCAACGTCATGCTTCTTATCTTTGTCCGCGGCCAGGGCGGGCAGGCTCGCCCCTAAAAGGACCAAAACCAGCAGCGAAGCAAACGTGCGTGGTTTCATGACAGTCCTCCATCAGCGCAGTTTGACCTCATTATACTCCACATGCCAAGGCCGGGAGGGGGGATTCGAGCCATCATTTCTCGAGCACTCTCCGAGCGGGATTACCGATCCTAGCGAAAAGTGACGCTACCCCGTTGGAGTGGCAAAACCGGTCTCGAGTTGCACGGCCAGAATGGCCGTTTTCGATACGGCACGACGCGGAGCGCCTGAGGGGCTTGGGGAGCTTCGCGGCCTCCGCCCCCCGTCCCGCGGTACGGGGCAGGGGGGATAAGCCCGGCCGGCCTGCGCTATTGACTGTGGCTGGCTGCGCCGGATAAAGTAGCGCGAAGCGATTGCGCGCGAAATCTCGGGCTGCCGCAAGCTTTCCCGATCGGCGGGGAGTACGGAAATCAAACCAAGGGGTGTAGACCTGTGGCCGTTCCTTCGATTCAGTTGGGTCAGCTCTGGAAATTCAACGCGACCGGCGATACCTGGCTGGTCACCAAGGTCTACTCGGAGGTTTTCGCCTCGTACGCCGTCCTCCGCAAGGTGGGCGGAGGCGACGCGGACGTCCGCCGCGTCAAGGTGGATAAGACCAGCGACGGTGTAACCCTTCCCGGATTCGTCTTCGCCCAGGAATCGGAGGCGTTCTAGCTCACCGTCGGTCCTGACTGCCGTGCCGCGGCGCGACGCACGACGCTCCGTTGATAGGGCCTCCCAGCGCTCCCCAACAGAAACGGCCGCATGGTCACAGACATTCTGGAATTTCTCGCCCACTTCATCACCTCCTCTATCGACCGTGCGGGCTATCTCGGCATCGTTCTGCTCATGGGGATCGAATCGGCCTGCATTCCCCTGCCCTCGGAAGTCATCATGCCGTTTTCCGGCTACCTGGTTTTCGTGGGACGCTTCAAGCTGATGTGGGTTGCGGTTGCCGGTGCCCTGGGATGTAATCTCGGCTCGCTGGTGGCCTACTACGTGGGCTCGTGGGGCGGGCGGCCGCTGGTCGAGCGCTACGGCCGCTATGTCCTCATCACCCGCCACGACCTGGAAATGGCCGACCGCTTTTTCGCCCGCTACGGCAACTGGGCCGTCTTCCTCGCCCGCCTGCTGCCTGTCATCCGCACCTTCATCGCGCTGCCGGCGGGGATCGCGCGCATGAACGTGGTTCGATTCCACGTCTTCACTTTCCTTGGCTCGCTGCCCTGGTGCCTCGCACTCGCCTACGCCGGCCTGCAACTCGGCGAGCACTGGCCTCGACTCCGCGACTACTTCCACCGCTTCGACGCGGTGCTCGGCATTGTGCTCGTGGCCGGCGCCATCTGGTTCATCCACAACCGCTGGAAGAACCGCTTGCGCGCTGCGTAGCGACCCAAAGCAGGCAGGAGGGTTCCTGATGCGAAATCCATATCTGATCATTCTAGCTGCTATCTGCGTGGCGCCGAGCAACCTGGTTGCGACGCCCCGTGGCGTCCATTCTCAGCAGCCAACTCCTGTTGAAAGCTCGAGTCAGTCGAAACCTTTGGGGGCACTGGCGACCGGGGCCAAGGTGGTGAGCGTACAAACGCCTTCGAAGGAGTGGGGAATCGGGGTCGAGAGCCCGGGACTTGCCTCGGTGCGACAAATGCAGCCGGTAAGATTGGAATTGTATGAGGGCGAGGCCAAGATCACTGAATCCGCAGCCGGCTACAATTCCATCAAGAAGACAACCGACGGTTTTGTCGGGTTGGCAGAAATCACTGCGTTGAAAGGCGTAGTGTTCCGAGTCGAGGACAGGTGGACAATTGCGGGCTCCGTCCTGAGCGTGGCGAGGAACGTGACGATCTCGGGTAATGCTTATGGCGGATTCCTTTCGGGGATCACCCTATCGACCGCGGGGAATTTCTCCTTTCCCGACGTTGACCTCTTCATCCCCGGAACGATCTACGGCGGGCCTGAGCATCTTCTGGATCGTGCTGCGGGTGGGCCCGCCAACTATCGCACGGGCCGAGTCGAAACTAGGGGGGATTGCCTGCCGATTCCTCTGTTGGGCGTGTCCTTCCGCGACGGGACGTCGATAGCCGTGCTGGACCCGCAACCGCGTGGGGATACGACCGCGGCCGAGGCGCGGGACCTGGAGGGAACAACCCTGATTGACGAGCGCTTCCTCTTCGGGGCGTTGGGAGCGCGTGCAAACAGGGACGGTGGGATTGACTTCGGTTTCTGGTTCCCTGGCACGGTAAGCTGGGTGACTTCCGACTTCCGTGGTCGCCCCCAGCGCAGCTGGCGCCGCCGCTATCATCCCATCCGGGACGGCCTGACCCAACACTACCAAGTGGCTTTTCGTTTTGGCCGCGACGAGGAATTCCACGAATTCTACGCGAAGGCTTGGCGATGGGGTTGGAACTCGCTCCAGCCGGCGGTCAATTACTATGACATGGAAGTCGTGCGCCGGGCGTTGATCGACCAGTTGGCAGGCCGCGTGGTGACGCGCGACGGCCGAACCGGAATTCCATTCTTCTTTGACACCATAACTTCCAAGCCCGGGAATCTGCTCAGGGATACCGACGCCATCATGGGCTTTGTAGGGAAGAATCTCGAGGCGGCGGCCTTGCTGCTTCAAGATGCGGACCGTGACGCGACTCCTCGGGGAGAGAAGCATCGCCAACTCGGGCTGGCTATCATTGACACTTTTGTTCGTAATCTGAAGGTGGCCCCGCCGGAGGGAGAGGGGTTCAATTTGGATACCGGGCTGCCGTCGCTGACCAACCCGAAGGGGAATTTCGTCACCTGCTGTAATGGGCGAGTCTATCTTCGCGCGCTCACTGACGATTTGCGGTGGACGCTTAAGGCCTACCAGCGAGAGCTAAAGCAGGGGCGGGAGCACCGCGAGTGGCTGCGCTGGTCGATGGAATTCGGCGAATGGCTCTTGGCCCAGCAGCGGCCCGACGGCAGCTTCACTCGTTCCTGGTACCCTGGCACGGGTGAGATCTACGACTCAGCTTCCACATCCAGCTATAACGCCATGGCCTTTCTGGTCACCCTGAAGCAGGTCACCGGGCAAGAGAGGTTTTTGGCTGCTGCCCTGCGCACGGGGGACTTCTGTTGGATGACCTACCATTCCCGCGACCAATATGTGGGCGGGACTCTGGACAATCCCAACATTATGGATAAAGAGGCCGGCACGCTCTCGCTGGAGGGTTATCTGGCGCTTTACGAGGCAACACGCGATCCCCAATGGCTTCATCGCGCGCAAGCGGCCGCGGACTTCGCGGAGACGTGGATCTACGGCTGGAGTGTTCCCATGCCGGTCGATGAGGATGACGCCGCGCTGCACTGGAAGAAGGGGGTCTCCACGGTCGGCGTGAACCGGATCAACAGTACCGGCTGCGGAGTAGATCAGTGGATGGCCGGGGACGTGGACGAGTACGCGAGGCTCTACAAGTACACCAAGGACTCACATTACCTGGACATCGCCCGCATCCTGCTGCACAACACGAAGAACATGGTGGCATTGCCGGGCCGCACGTATGATCTCGTGGGGCCGGGCTGGCAGCAGGAACATTGGAGCATGGCCATCCGGCGAGGATTCGGTGGGCACCGCGGCTGGCTGCCTTGGGTAACCGTCAACCATCTCACCGGGATTATGGCTCTGGAGGATTTTGATCCGGCCCTGTTCCAGCAGTTGGCCAGCAAGCGTGAGACTCAGTGATATGAAAACAGGCAAGTAGGGCAAAACTATTCCTTCACGTCTGCAACATCCGCCTCAAAGAACCGCGGACCTGCGAATCAGACCCGCGTTCAATCCCTGTGGGGTCGGCCATTCTCAGACTGGCAATCGACAATTTCAAATCGACTTGACGGCCATGTTCACGATGTCATCCACCTGGGCGACTTCGCGGGTGACGAACGGCTCGCCGTAGCGAACACCGATCATCAGGCCAAAATGGCGCGCCAGTGACCCAACACGCTCGCGCAAGTCGGTGCGGGCAGGGAAGAGGTTTTGCATGTCAATCCGTGGAGAGAACTGCGAGGAGTAGCAGAGGATCGCCTTCATTTTTTTTTCGAGTTGCGCGGTAATATCCACAACAAACGTCGGTCGAATCGTCGGGACATAGAGCGTCGAGTAGATAATCTTGTGCGGCCGATGCGGCCGGCCCTCCAGGGGCAGGCGGGAAAGCCCCGCCAGGAAGCACGCCTCATAACCAATCCATCCCGTTGTGTAGTGGTCCGGGTGGCGGCCCTCCCAGTAGGGAAGAATCACCGTGCGCGGCCGCAAGGCGCGGATCCTCTGCGCGATCTTCAGTTTGTATTCCCGATTGTTTTCGATTCCCGCATCCGGCAGGTAGAGGTTCTCTCGGTGCGCTAGCCTCATCACCTTCGCGGCCTTTGCGGCTTCGCGATCGCGCAACGCAGCGTTCCCGCGCGTGCCCGTCTCACCCGCGGTCAGATCAAGCGCGCCAACCTTGTAGCCCGCCTCGGCCATCTTGATGACCGTGCCACCGCAGGTGAGCTCGGTGTCGTCGGGATGCGCGGTGATGGAAAGGATATCAAGCTCCATGGTTCACTCCTCGTGCGAGCTGCCTCAGGAATTCGGTCTCGTCCAGATGGTATTTGAAAGCTTTCTTGCCATTCATGGATACGACCGGGATTTCGTCTTTGAATCGCTCGTACGCTTCTCGGTCTTCGAGAATGTTCACTTCCCGCAAAGCAAAGGCTTGACGCCGTTGTAGAGCCTGCAACTGCGACTTGACCTCGTCGCACAGGCAGCAGCCCGGCTTGGTGTAGAGCACAACCTCGGTCAAAGACATAAGAAAATCATGATAGGGGACGGGTGAAGGTGGGTCAAGGAAGGGCGACGGCGCGTGTCGCGGATCTAAGGATACCGTCCGCGGATCATGAGGCGCACAAGCCCTCGGCGCCCCGGAATCCTCGTCCCACGCCGGGTGGCCTCTAGGCAAGCGACGCCGGGCGTGGTATCAATCAGGGCACTATGAGCAATCGACCTCTGGATGGCCAGGTGGCGCTTGTGACCGGCGCCGGACGCCGGATCGGGCGCATCGTCGCGTTGACACTTGCGCGCGCCGGAGCGAATGTGGTGGTGAACTACCACCAGTCGCGCGCCGGGGCGCTTGAAACTGTCCGGGAAATCCGGGCGCTCGGAGTTGATTCGCTCGCCGTTCGCGCGGATGTGTCAAGACCTGCGCAGGTGCGCGCCATGTTCCGCACCGTGGAAAAGGAGTTTGCTCGCCTCGACATCCTCGTCAACAATGCGGGGATCTTTTTTCAGCGCAAATGGGACAAACTCACGGAGAAGGACTGGGACCGGATTCTGGGCATCAACCTGAAGGGTCCGTTTTTCTGCGCGCAGGCAGCGGCGGGAATTATGCTGCGGAAAAAGCGCGGCTCCATCATTAACATCTCCTCGCTCGGGGGCCTCGAAGCCTGGCCGAGCTACGCACATTACTGCGCCTCGAAGGCCGGGCTCATCATGGTGACGCGCTGCCTGGCCAAGGCGCTCGCGCCGCACATCCGGGTAAACAGCGTGGCGCCCGGCTCGATTCTCTTCCGCGAAGAAGAGCCCAGCGCCTGGTCCGAGAACGTCCTCAAAACCGCACCTCTCCAAAAGGCTGGCCGACCGGAGGACATCGCGGAAATGGTTCTCTACCTCGTGACCCACGGCGAGTTCATCACCGGCCAAGTGTTCGCGGTGGACGGAGGGAAATCCATCACGTGAGAAAACAGCAGGGCGGAAGTCGTAGGTGGTACGTGGGGCGGACGAACCGCGAAAGCACAGGGCAAGAATCAAGAAGCAAGAATGAAGGCACTCGGAGCTGAAGCCCGGTGCTACTTGCTAGCGGCAATGTCGTCGAGCAGTGCGCGCAGTCTCGAGAGTGAGACGGCGGCTTTGCCGAACCGAAGCGCGTTGTAGAGGCGTGTGAATTCGAGGATGGGCCAGCTCAGGCGCGTGCCGAGGAAGGAGAGCGCGAATTCCCGCGGGGTCTGGGACGGCGGCTTGCCAAATCCCTTCTTGTGGAGCGCTTTGAGAAACCGGCCGTAGGTCAGTGTGGCTTCGGCGGGACTGAGTGCGCGGTCGCGGCGACGGAATCGCCAGGCCAGCAGGAAGCGAAGTTCGGCGACCGAGCCGCCTTTTTCCGCCGCAATCAGGCCGCCGAGAATCGCGAGCATGATCAGAAACACGAGCAGCTTATGGGACATCAGCCAGCCTTCGATGCGGTAGGCGAGCTGGATCGACAGCCGCTGGAACCGCCGCACGCGCCTCTGAAAGTCTCGCTGGAATTCTCGCGAGTCCCTCTCCACCTCGCGCGCCAGTTGCGCCTGGTGGGCGAAGTCGTAATTGATGACCCATTCGCTCCAGAACAGGCTCACCGCATCGACGTAATCGTCGAAGGCCCCGGCGACGACGGGATGGGGATCGGCGGGCGTGGGGTCGAAGGCAATCCAGCCGTAGTCCGGGAAGTAGACTTCCACCCAACTGTGCGCGTCGCGGCCGCGCACGATGAAGTCCTGGGCCACGCGATTGTAGGTTCCGGTCTGAAAACCGTTCACCAGCCGCGCGGGGATTTCCTGCGTGCGCAGCATCACAGCCATGGCGGCGGCGAAGTATTCGCAGTAGCCGCTGCGGGCTTGGAAAAGGAAGCTGCTGATGGGGTCGTTGGCGTCGATGCCGGCAGGGTCGAGGGTATATGTGTAGTTTGCGCGCAGATGTTGCTCGACGGCGAGCGCGCGATCGTAGTTGTTCGCGGCCGATGCCGTCACCTGCTTGGCCAGTTCCGCGACGCGCGGGTCGAGGTCAGGAAGCGTGAGATAGATCCGCCGGATGTCCGCCGGATAATCGCCCGCGACACGGCGCAGCTCTTCGGGCGAGGGGAAGCCGGTGTCGGAGAGCACTTCGTAGCTGAACGGCGAATAGCTTTGGCCGGGATAGTGCAGGGATTCCGTCTGGTCCTGCGTCACGGCGCGGATGCGGCCTGTGACCTCGCGCGGCACCGCAGCGGCGAAGAGAACATCCGTCGAGACCGGAGATAGCAGCACACGGTAGCGCAGCGGTCGCGGACGCCGGTTCTGCCAGCCCTCCGTATGCGGGATCACGTAGCGCTGGAAAGAAGCGGGTGATATCGGTGCTTGGGCCGTGTTGTCGTTGTACCAGTTCTTGCCGTCGAAGCTGGTCAGGCCGACGCCCCGCCACTTGACCCCTTGGAAGTCCCGCGGGCTGCCCTCCACCATCACCCGCATCACCACCAGGTTGGAACGAAGGATCTTGCGGATGTCGCCCAGGTTGACGGTGCCGGAGAAGCCCGTGATGTTCTGCGCTTCCATGCCGAGCCCGGTCAGGTAGCCGGTACGGTAGCGCGGGATGACGAAGAAAAGCACCGAGGCCAGGACGACGATGCTCACCCCGAGGCCCACCGTCGCGGTGCTCAGCGCCTTCTCGATTGCCGTGCGGTTCCGGGCGGGCGCGCGGAAAGGACCTTCGGGTGGGCGGCGCGAACTTTCCACCGAGCGCTTGATTTCGTAGCTGATGAGCGTCGAGATCGCGAAGAGGACGTAAGTCGTGAAGCACGCCACGTAGAACGTCCCGACGGTGAGGATGGCGCTCGCCAGCATCATCATGAAGGAAAGTGTGGCGAGATAGGCGTAGTCCCGGTAGGTGCGCGCCGAGAAAACCTTGATGACCGCGGTGAAGAGAATCAGGTGGACGGTCGCTGAGAGCATACTGTCCATGAGGCTGGGGCCCACCGAGAAGATCAGAAAATCCAGGACGTAGAAGAAAATGTAGAAGACCGCCAGCCGGGTCACCGTGCGTGGCCCAAGCGAAACGTCCCTTTCGCGAAGGTGGCTCCAGAGCTTGGCCAGGAGTGCGGCGGAAACAACGAGGACGGAAACGAGGTCGAGCTTGCCGGTGCTCGCCACGGTGACGAACGCCGTGCCCAGCATCAGCAGGAGCGACGTCTCGAAGTAGCGCTGCACGCTGACGTGCGTCTGCTTGCGGGCGAGTTCGGCCGGGTCGATGCTGACAGCTTTGGCCATGATCCGCGGAGCCTGAGGCTCGAGACTATTGTAGTGCAGATGTTGCGTGCCCGGTAGAGGAGGCCTTACAGGGCGCCCTGTTATCTCCGAAGGGATGGGCGTGCGACAGGGGCGCTGCCCTACGACGGTTGAGGGATCGTCGCCGCGATCTTGCGCGCCAGTTGGGAGACGGCAGAGTGGTGGAAATCCTCGAGCTCGACCCATCGCCACGAGCCGTTGGTGAGTCGGCCGGCGATTTGGACGGAGTACAGGTCCACTTGAATCGCGCGGTAAGTGATTCCGTGACCCAGTCCGCCGACGGGCATCCCCACCTTGATCCGGCCCCGCGCGAGCGAGTCGAGTTTTTCCGCGAGGTGTGCGAGGGCAGCCTGGCGCGTCGCGCCGAAGGCGGAGGGGAAATTCCAGAGGTCGCTCATCAGTCCCTCGTCGAGCCCGCGAACCAGCGCCACGCGCGCGCCGCGGCGAAGGATGCCGGCGGCGAGATAGCGGAGCTCCGTCGCACGTCGCGGCCGCGGGGCGGGGTAGGATTCCGGTTTGCCGAGCGCCGCTGCACGGCACCATTTCTTGAGCGGGCAGAGCGGACAACGGGGAGCGCGCGAAAGACAGACGGTTTGCCCCAGCTCCATCATCGCCTGATTGAAATCGCCCGGGCTGCGGCGCGAGAGGAGCTGTTCCAGAACGGCTTCGACGGTTCGGCGAAAGGGGCCCTGGTGGAGATTGCCGCGATGAGCGCGCAGGCGCGCCACGACGCGCGCCACATTGCCGTCGAGGACGGTGTAGGGCTGATGGAAGGCGATGCTGAGGACCGCACGGGCTGAGTAATCGCCGATGCCGGGGAGGGACCTTGCATCGGCGTACTGGCGCGGAAACCGGCCCCGGAGTCTATCCACGATCGATTGCGCGGCCTGGTGGAGGTGGCGGGCGCGGCGGTAATAGCCGAGCCCGGACCACAGTTCGAGGACGCGTTCGAGCGGCGCGCGGGCAAGACTTGCGACGTCCGGGAAGGCGCGGAGGAAGCGCCGGTAATAAGGAATGACCGTCGCCACCTGGGTCTGCTGGAGCATCACCTCCGAGACCCAAACCTCGTAGGAGGATCTGGCTCCCCGCCAGGGTAGGGGACGTGCGTTTCGACGATACCAATTCAGCAGGGCGGAGCGTACCGCTCGATCCGCGGCCCAGTCCTTTCGAGTATGCAAACTGGCCCTTCGCGACTTGCCTTCTCGTCCTTCGCCGAGCTTAATCGAGCGCGAAGCTCGCGGTCTGTTGCGAGGAGACGCTCCCCATCGCATCGCGGGCAAGCAGCTCGAGTCGGTATTCTCCCGCCGCCAGTTTGTCCACCGGGACGAAGATCCCGACGGGAATCACTGGATTGCCCTGCTCCGCGAAGGGGTTTACGAGAATCGTGTTCGACTTGAACACCGGCTGGTTGGTTTTCGCGTCGATGAGATTAAAGATAATCCCCACGCGAGGTGGGTTGGGATCCTCCATGTGCGGCTCGTAGACCTCCACGTAAAGTCCCACCTTTTCCCCCCGGCTGAAGTGGTTGTTTGAAGAGGGGACAATCTCGACCCCCCGAGCGACCAGGGGTGTGCGCTCCTCGAGCAGCGCCGCCTCCATGCCGGCGGTGAGCTCAGAGACGGGCTGCATCTGATTGCTGAGCGCCACGCTGCTGATGCGGAACTGTTTGCCGTCATACGGATCGACCACAAGGGGCAACTCGTATTTGCCGAATTTCTGGCCTCCGGCTGCGAGCACGATCTTCAGCTGGTATTTGCCGGGTGCAATGTTGAAAGTGTTCTGATAGGTGAACGAGCCCTTGGAAAACTCTTTCAGTTCTTTCTTCTCCATGTCCAGCTTGACGGTGTCGCTAAAGCGTGCCGCCACCGAATTGTCCTCACGATAGGCAATCCCCAGAACGTTGACCTCGGAATGGAATTTCCCCTTTTCCTTTTCGAAGTCCAGTTGCTGTGCGGGAACTCGCATCGCCAAGTTCACGCGCGCCACATTTGCCGCGGTATAGAAATACGGCGCATTGAGGGAGACGGGAATTTCGCCGGGCTGGGGGCTGGCCGCGCGCTCTTCGAGCATCTTGCCCTCCGGTCTCCCGGCCAGCAGGTCGGGACTCTTGACGTCGTAATAGCCGTTACGGAAGCGCAGTCTGACGCCCTTGCGTTCCACTTTAACGTTAATCTTGTGATAGCTCCCGTCGTGCGTCTGGGTAGGGGGGACGTAGGCGAGGACGTAGTACTCGTCCAGCTCTTTGACAATCTTGTTCAGGCCTTCCAGGTAGTCATTGGTGTTGAAAATTGTGAAGCCGCCGGTGCCCGCCGCGAGCGCGTAGAGCACCTGCTGGTTTGTTGTGACGCTATCCAAGAGTGGTGGAATGATGGAGCGCTGCGGGTAATTGGGATCACCAAACCGACCTGTGCCGAACGGATTGTTGGGGTCGAAGCCGGTGCGGCCGCCTGGCTCGCCAGCACCCCTCGTGCCGCCGACATTTCCTGGCGACCCTGGCGTAGTGCCGCCGACCGAGCCGGTGCTGCCTCCCGGACGGCCGCCGCCGATGGTCCCGCCACCGCCGGTGGTGCCGCCTGTGCCCCCGCCGCCTGCGCCACCTGCCCCGCCTGCACCTCCGCCCCCGCCAGTAGAACCGCCACCACCACCGCCACCACCGCCACCTCCTCCTCCCGGTCGTTGCGCCACAGGCTGCGGCAAGAGCAATCCCTCAAGACGCGCCGCCAGGAGGATCGGCTCATGCGGGAAAGCCGGCGCTTCGAGCGCGGCGCCTGGAGGCCCGCCGGGGAAGGGGGCACGCTGCATGGGGTTGGTGATGTCCGGCGTGGTGAGCGGCGACAGCCCTTCCAGGCCCCGGACATCCACGGGATAAACTGCCACGTTCGCCTTGTTGGCGGCATCGATCGTAGCGGTCAGCTCGGACTGCCTTTCCGGCGTCAGCGGAAACCCACCCGAGAAGAGGATCATGGTCTTGCGGCCGGGCACCGGACGCAGCGTCTTCGCGAGATTGCGGATGGCGAGCAGCACGCTGCGCGCCGCAAAATCTGACCGGACCTGGAGGGCGCTCGGAGCCCCTAGCTGAGCCACTTGCGTCGTCTGTCCCGGTTCATTGGGCTGGACCGAGGCGAACTTGACGTTGCCGACCGCCCGCTTGAGAGCGGCTGCCTCGGCAGTGAAATTCTGCGTGACCCGAACGGCACCGCCGAAATCCACCACCGCCATCAGGCGGTCCGGCGAGGCACTCTTCTCGACGAACTGCGCGGCGGCTTGGCGAGCCCGCGCTTGCTCGCTGGGATTCATCGTGGAATTGTCGAAAAACAGGACGAGGTAGCGCGGCTGCGCCGGCGCCTGGGCAACCTGCCCCTCCGAGGTCCGCGTGAAGCTCGTGATGGGCTGCTCATGATCGTCCTCGAAGACATGAAAGTCCCGGACCTCCAGGTCGCGGACGTACTTGTCCTTCTTGTCCATCGCGACCACATCCACGAGCACCAAGTTGGCTTCCGTGCGGATGACTTCAGACGCTGTGGTCGGCTGTCCCGCTGGTGTTGAAGTGGGCGCCTGCGCGACGCCGGCCCGCAGTCCGCAGAAGGACGCGAGGATCAAACCCATCCAAAGCAATCGGCGTGGGAGATTCATAAGACACCCTCTCAAAGCGGAATTTCCACCGTGCGGTTGAGCGCCGAGATCTGGGCTCCCTCCGAGTCGCGCACGACCTGGCGCACCAGGTACGTCCCGGGGCGGACGTCAAAGGTCATTTTCGTGGTGACGCCCGATTGGGTGAGCTTCTCCAGGCTGCCGTCCAGGAGCCGGAACTCCACCCGTTTTTCTTTGCCGGTCACATACTTCCCGTCGCGGTCGAAGAGTGCCGTGACGAAGGTAAGATTGTTGAGGTTGCGGCCGTTTTCCTTGCGGAATTGGACGAACCGCAGGTCCAGGTGAGTGAGGATGGAGAGTTTGGTGTCAAGCTGGTTGACCTTGAAAAACTGCATGTGCACGGCGACGGGGAGCTCGTTCACCTCGTCGTGAGAAAAGACGGCCTGCTCAATTTCCTCCTTGGCACGCGACGTGGGATCTTCGGGTTTCTGGGGGGCGTAGTAGCCGCGGCGAGCCTGGAGCGTATAACCCTCGCGCGGGTTCAAAGCGACCTTCAGGGAATGAAAGCGGCCGTCGAATTTCAGGTTCTGCGGGGAAAATCCCAGGAGGTAGTAAACCTCGGGGAGCGAGCCCACCTTCTGGAATCCTTCGTTGAAATCGTTGTTGTTGTGAAAGAACGTGCCTCCCGTGTCGTACGCCAGTTCATTGAGAACCTCGCTCACCACATTCATCCGGTCGAGGTGTAATTGCTCTTTCCTCCCGGCCAATGCGGCGGAATGCGGCATGACGGCGGGATTCTGGCTGGCGTCACCAAAGGGGACGCGGACGAAGAGGCCCCGTGAGTCGAGTGCGTTGATGATGACGTTCGAGCGCAGCGCGCGATCCACAATTTCCTCGACGTGCTGCTCGGCGGTCAACATGAGGAAGCCGGGAGACAGAAGCACGATGCTCCTCAAGCCGGGCGCGACCGACATCCGTCGTACCAAGTTGTCAAGGCCGCGAAGGGCGTACTCGGTTTCGGTCTGGAAGGCAGTCAGCGCGGAGACGGCCTCCTGCTCCGCGATGCTCTGCGAAGAGGCGCGGGCGAAAGTTTCGTCAATGTTGGGCTGCCCCTCGTAATAGCACTGGTAGGCTTCTTGTGCAGCGATGGCGGTGGCGAAAGGGTCGCGCTGATAGACGATCAAGTAGCCTTGGTAATCAGAAACTTCCGGGCACGCCCGGGCGCGGGTGGGAACGATCGTGCGGGGAAGGATGAGCCTTAGAGTTGCGTGCAGCTTCCCGACGTCGTCCGTGAAGTCCAGGTTGTGCTCGCCGGAGGCGCGGAAGATGCCCACGCGGTCGCCCGGCTGCAAGGCGGTCGAGAGGTAGCGTTCGGCCGCCTCACGGGTCCGCATGGCATCCTCGAAACTCATGTGAATATCGTCGAAGAACAGCGCTAGGTACCGTTCCGGGGTGGTAGCCGCCAGCGTGGTTTCGGGTTCGACTTCCGGCTCGGTCTCCTCCGCGGGGGTGGGCGTGCGAGCCCGAGCCTTTTCCGCAGGCATTTCCACAGCGAAATGGCTTAGCGTCTGGGGCTTGCCGTTGTCGGTGAGTTTGAAGTTTTCCTTCTGGAGACCGCCCACCGGGCGCCCATGCGAGTCGCGCACCACTACGCGCACCAGGACCAGGTTGCGCTGCACCTGAACCCGGAATTGAGGGTCGCTTTCCTTGGAAGTGACTTCCGGAGGCTGCCCTTCCTGATCGGCTGTCGCACAGGGGCAGGCGCTCAGCAGGGGGCCCAGCACCAGAGACGCAAGGAGGAACGCATCTAGGCTGGCGCGGCGCGGAATGTGACTCGCCCCACTCATCAGCAGCAGCTCTACCCGACGCGAAAGCTTCCTGCGGCCCGATTCCCCTGGACGGGCGCCGAGACGATTGGGCTTGGCTTGAACCCGTGGGCGTAGTATCCCGCCCGCGATGCACCTTGTCAAGGCAACCCTCTACAGCATTCGCAGCTTGATTTGGCCGCTTCAATCTGCAATGCTCACAGCTCAGCTTTCAGCCTTCAGCCGTCAGCTTTCAGCGAGCCCGAAGGGTTTCAAGGTTGCGTATGGTTGCTGACGATTGAGGACTGACAACTGACGACTGACAACTGCTCTTCTCCTGAGGTATTCCGTGGCATACAAGGATCTTCGTGATTTCATCGCGCGTCTGGAATCGGAAGGCGAGCTCAGGAGAATCGCGGGCGAGATCGACGTCGATTTGGAGATCACGGAGATCACCGATCGCGTCTCGAAAGCCGACGGTCCCGCACTGCTTTTTGAGAGGCCTCGCTCGGCAAAAGATGCCGTCAACTACTCGATGCCCGTGCTCATCAATGCCTTGGGTTCGAAGCGGCGCATGGAGCTCGCCCTGGAAGTGCATTCACTGGAAGATGTCGCGCGCCGCATCGAAGAGTTGCTGGAGATGAAGCCTCCGGAAGGCTTCCTTGACAAAGTCCGGATGCTTCCCAAGCTTTCCGAGCTTGGCTCGTTCTTCCCGAAAACTGTCAAGGGAGGCCCCGCCCAGGAGATTGTTGAAACGGACAATTTGTCCCTTGCGCGCTTCCCCATCATGAAGTGTTGGCCGCAAGATGGCGGGCGGTTCATCACTTTCCCGATGGTCGTAACGCGCAGCCCCAAGACCGGCCGGCGCAACGTAGGCTGCTACCGCATGCAGGTCTACGACGAGCGCACCACCGGCATGCACTGGCAGATTCACAAGGGTGGCGCCGAACACTTCCGCTGGCTCGAGCGGCAGGGCAAGGGCCGGCGCATGGACGTGGCGGTCGCCATCGGCGCCGACCCCGCCACCATGCTCGCCGGAGTGCTTCCCCTGCCGGAGGACGTCGACGAGTTCCTGTTCGCGGGATTCCTGCGCCAGGAACCCGTCGAGCTGGTGAAATGCGAGACCGTGGACCTGGAGGTTCCGGCCAACGCCGAGATCGTGCTCGAAGGCTACGTTGACCTCGACGACATCCGCGTCGAGGGCCCCTTCGGCGACCACACCGGCTATTACTCGCTGGAAGACAAGTTCCCGGCGTTTCACCTCACCTGCATCACGCACCGCAAAGACCCCATTTACATCTCGACCATCGTGGGCGCGCCGCCCATGGAAGACTACTGGATGGGCTACGCCGTCGAGCGCATCTTCCTGCCCTTGCTGCGCAAGCAGTTTCCGGAGATTGTGGACATGCACATGCCCGCCGAGGGCATCTTCCACAACCTCATGATTGTCTCCATCCGCAAGAGCTATCCCGGCCACGCGCGCAAAGTGATGCACGCCATCTGGGGCCTGCCGGGCGCGATGTTCACCAAGTGTATCGTCGTCGTGGACCACGACGTGGACGTTCACAACGTCCGCGAAGTCACCTGGAAAGCGCTCAATCACATCGACCCGGAGCGCGATATCCAGTTCACGCTCGGCCCCGTCGACCAGCTCGAACACGCCTCGCGCCTGCCCAATTTCGGTTCGAAGATGGGCGTCGACGCCACACGCAAGTGGCCCTCCGAAGGTTTTACGCGCCCCTGGCCCGACGAAATCAAAATGGACCCGGAAGTGAAAAAGAAGATCGACGCCCTGTGGCCCAAACTGGGCCTGTAGCGGCCGTCAGCTGACGGGCGAGGTCGCATCGGCCTTCAGGCCGGCATTCGGAAATGAGGATTCGAAGGATCGCAGACGTCGACCACGATGTCTGCGGCACCCGCCACATGCCAGACTGCGGCAATTATGCGGTATCCGCGCGTCAGGTTGAGCGGCGGTTAGGCCGGCGGAAGCGGCCTGTTCGCGGTAAACTGGAAGAGGATGCATTTCCAGATTGTTGGCGAGATCTCCGAGATCGAGACGATCGCTACCGGGCGCGGCATCCGAAGGCTCAAGCATTTGCGAAAACGCTACGGCGGGCGGCACTGGCGCAAGCAGAAGGGCATTGCATCAGTTCGCCTGCCCAAGGGTTCGATTCGACAGGCCGAGTTACACTGGTATGAGGCCCACGGCGTGGGGCGAACGGGGTGGAAGATTAAACGGTTTCTGGATTGACCATCATGAAAGCTGACAAAAGACGGTCGAGGTTTGTGCTCTGTCTCCGCAACGACGGCGCGGATGATTTGGAAGCCCGCAAGGTCTATCAGATTCTTCCCGACGCGGCGGCGGCGCGCGAAGGCTACGCGCGCGTGATCGATGAATCGGGGGAAGACTATCTCTATCCCACGGAATACTTCGTGCCCGTCAGATTGCCGGTCGCCGTATCACGCGCATTGGCGTCCCCACACGCGCGCGCGCACCAACCGCCTCGCCGGGCGGCCGTGCGCGGCTGACGCCGAGGGCACGATTGTGCCCCGCAGGAAAAGCGCGCAGCCACGGCGTGTTCTCTATGCCGCGGGCTCTTTGATGCTGCATCTGCCCGCGCCCCCACAGAACCGCAACCGCGCGCTGGCTCCCGGCCTCCGCTCCAAGATGGGCGTCGACGCCACCACCAAATGGCCCAGCGAGGGCTTCACCCGCCCCTGGCCCGACGAAATCAAAATGGACCCGGAAGTGAAGAAGAAGATTGACGCCTTGTGGCCAAGTTTGGGACTGAAGTAGACGGGACAGGGATGCGCCACTCGCGTTGTCATTCTGAGTCCGTAAGGTGACGGACGAAGAATCCCTGCATTGGACGATTGGAGGCCTGCACCACTGAAGCAATGAAAATGCAGGCACCCTTCGCGGAGTTTACCCTGAGCGAAGCGAACGGGCTCAGGGTGACAGACCATCGTAGCCACGGTCAATTCGATCTGAAAATATCCGTGGGTTAGTCTTAAGGAAAAGGCCGACGCTTGGAAAAGCGTGAACGGTGGTTACCGCTTGACAGCCGGGCAGATTGGTGGGAGCATTATACATAGTGTACGTTAAGGACGAATCGTACGGAAGGAGCACGAATCGTGACGAGATTGGCTTCCGGGAAGGTCCGACAGGACTTCTCCGACACAATTAACCGGGTGGCGTACGGCGGGGAGCGGATTGTCCTGCACCGTCGGGGCAAGGACGTTGCCGCCGTCATTCCCATCGATGATTTGACTCTCCTCGAGGAACTGGAGGATCGCATGGACCTGGAGGACGCGGAGCGGATTCTGGCGGAAGCCAAGGCGAAGCGCGAAAGGGCGATTCCGTGGGAGAAAGCCAAGAAGAAATTGGGCCTGTAAGTGTAGCGTTCGTCGCCATAATAAGGTTAGAGAGGGAAAGCAAGAGCTCTCCTGGAGGCGGATGGTTTACCGCATAACAATCCTTCCCGCTGCATTGCGCGACCTGTCGGCGCTTCCCAAGCCCGATCAAAGGCGCATCAGCCAAAGGGTTGACCACCTCGCGGAAGATCCTCGACCTCGCGGCGCCAAAATGCTTCAGGGACGGCGCCGATTCTTCCGGGTGCGGTGCGGAGATTACCGCATCATCTACACCGTGGAAGCGGATCGCCAAAGGGTCCTGGTCGTTAAGATCGGGCACCGGCGCGATGTTTATAAGAGTCTATGAGCCCCCGATTGTCGTCTCGCGCCTGCCTAATTTCGGCCCCAAAATGGGCGTCGACGCCACGCGTAAATTGCCCTCCGAAGGTTTCACGCGCCCCTGGCCCGACGAAATCAAAATGGACCCGGAAGTGAAGAAGAAGATCGACGCCCTGTGGAAGAGCCTGGGGCTGGGTTCTGGGGGCTAGAGACCGGGGCATCTGTAGGGCCGCGCGGCGTGCGCCTTTGCGCGGTAATTCTGGGCCCTCCAGCCCCCCGATGAAGAATCCTTATAGACTTACTATTTTAGTTCACATTGAATCACGCGACGAGATCGAATCGCGAATTCCCGTTTTTGCTCCGTCGGCGTAGGCGTACTCGGCACCGGCGTATTCGGTTCGACGGCTACGAGAGCGCCGCCGGAATCTGACACCCGATCCTTCAATTCACCCGTCTGTCTAATAACTAACAACGATTCAATGAGATATACCAATTGTCCCATGCGCGCATTTCGATTGGGGTGCGAACACCCAACCTAGAGGGGGCCTGGTTCTTCAACTTAGTGCGCGAACTTTGAAGAGCGGCGCAATCCGCACGTGGACGGACAGTCTTTCGTGTGGAGAAATCCTAATTGAAGAATCTATTGACAGACAGCCAGAAGTGTGCAAGCATTGCTGAGTAGGAAGGAGGGGTAGCTAATGAATCTTGCATATGTTAAGGAAGCAGCGACGAAGGCAGCGCGACTTTCCCAAAGTGTTGTTGACCATGAGTTGAAGGTGGCGGCGTTCGGTGTCCTATTCGCGCGCCTACTGGATTCTGAAAGTAACGACGTGGGTGCGAGTAAGCGGCTGACCCCAGCGGCCGCACCGCGTGGTTCGGCGTCTCGGGGACAGGGCGGGCCGATGGGCCGAGTCAGGGAGTTGATTGCCGACGGATTCTTCAAGCAGCCCAAGACGTTAAAGGCGATTGTCGCAGAGCTGTCTGCCCGAGGTCGGACTTACGACAGCGCGATCGTCGGCAAGAACCTGCAGCGATTAGCCCAGGATCGAGTTTTGAGGCGGACTCTAGGCAAGGAGGGGAACCGGGAGGTCTACTTCTACGCGGAGTGGTGAACCCACTTAGCGTGAACAGACCATAACCGATTTCGAGGAAAACAGGCATGGGGCTCATTACGAAGGGACAATTGATGGGTAGTCTCTGTCCACCCATCGACGATAAGCTCGCGGACCAGCTTCTATCTGAGTACATATCACAGGAGAAGCGCTACGTTCTTCGTGATTGGGAGCCGGCGACTCTTGACGGCGGGCAGTTTGTCGAAGCAGCAGCGCGTATTCTCTACCACCAAGACTCGGGCAGGTTAGATCAGCGCCGGGGCGTCAATGAATGCCTTACCTATGTGGAGGATCCCAAACAACAAAACAGGCATAGTTTTCGGGAACCAAAGTCAGCGAAGCACTTGGCCAAAGTCCTCAGAACAATCTATAAGTTCCGGAGCGATCGGGGAGCGGTCCACATCGACCCGGAATATACGGCCAACCAACTCGACTCGCGACTTGTGATCGAGAGTTGTAGGTGGGTTTTGTCTGAGATCCTACGTGTTTTCTGGTCCGGGGACCCACACCAGGTATCGAAAGCTGTTCGCGAGATTCTACGGTACGAGGTTCCTGTTGTGGGAAACTTCGAGGGCCAGCTAATCGTCCAAAGATCCGACTGCACTGCCGAGCAAGAGATACTCCTCCTGCTTTATTCTGCCGGGGAGAGCGGCCTTTCAAGGGCCGACTTGGGCTTATACGTCCGGAAGGCGCCGTCGAAAGTCACTGAGGGCCTCCAGCGGCTCCAACAGAGCCGCGAGACCATAAGAGTGGGCAGCGGTCGTTTCAGATTGACTGATCTGGGAGCGGCAACTGTAGTCCGGGAGCTTTCGGACAAGCTCTTATTACCTAAGGAGACTTCAACATCATGAGAGTCGAGCTAACTGTCGTACACGAAGGGGTGACTTACACAGGTGGGATTGAACTCGCGCCATGGAGAGGCGGGAAAAAGGTTGCTGTCTTGTCAAAGGCGGGGGCGATTCCTAAGCAGGTTATAACAAAGCCCTCCAAGGCCGTCGCCTTGCTCTATCGGGGAGGTTTCTTCGGGCCGGAGAGACGTTTGGGTGAGGTATCGAAGGATCTCGCCACAAAGGGCTTCAACTTTAGTAAGCAGAGCATCCTCATGGCATTGAAGGCTGCCGACTTTCTTGCAGTCCGTGGGCAACGGGGCGACTACCGGTTCGTGCAAAAGTTTCCGCCGCCAGCATGATGGGCACCGATGCGTAGACTCAGGTTAAGCTCAGACCCGAGCGCCAGAGGTTCGTATGGAGGGAAGTAAGACATGGACCAGCGAGATTTGATCGAGGCTCGACGGCAAGCCCAGAAAGCCGTTTCCGATATGACAGATGGGGACCTGAAGCTGAAGGCATTCGAAGTTATTCTGAATCATCTCCTGGAATCATCCAAGGTGGGGTCGTCCGAAAGGCGCGTCCAAGACGGCGGGCCCACCGACTCCGACGAGAAACGGGCTGGCCGGTCGGGTCAACCCACCTCGGTCGCGGAGCGTATTCTCGCCTTAAGGAACCAAGGATTCTTCAAGCAACTGCGGGGCATCGGAGACGTGCGGGAGGGACTCGGAGCACATGGGTGGCACTATCCCGTGACCGCGCTGAGCGGCGCCCTCCAGCAACTCGTCCGCAGGAGCGAACTGCGGCGGCAAAAGGCGCCCGAGGGAAAGAAGCGGGTCTGGAAATACTCGAATCCCTGAAGCCCGGCTGGCCCATACATCGCGGTTGTCGCGATATGTGCGATGCGGGTGCAGCCAGTCCCGGCAGCGGCGCGAGAAGATAGCCCACAGCCGCTTCGCGGGATGGGGGCTCGCGAATCCGTCCTCTCCCCCGTGCCCCCTCACCCGGTCCCGCTCTGCGGGACCTCCCTCTCCCGCCACGGGGGAGAGGGCTGGGGGGAATAGCCGCTGACGGACAGCCTCTCCCCCAGCAGGGGAGAGGGCCGGGGCGAGGAGGAGGTGGTGTAGCGCCGGTCGGAGCCTGCCCCGCCGGGGCGGGGACCGGCGATTGGGTGTAGGGGAGCGCTCCGCGCTCCCGCGGGAGCCCAGAGGGCTCCCCTACCCGCCGCTCACAGAGCGGCCCTACAGCGCTCCGTGCTGGCGCCCGCGCACGGCGGGCTGGACTGAAGGCCTGGGCTACAATCGTCCGGCCCTCCGGGCCTTGGCGCACATCAGCGGAGGCGTTGTTGAGGGCTTGTTGTCGCTGGCCTGCGGGTGCAGAATGGGCGACGCAACAATCGTCGCGCCGGTGCAGATACGGCCGAAGGGGGCCTGAGATGGCGGGGAAATCAGAAAAAGGGGTCACAAGACCGGCTGCTGGTACGCGGCGGGTGAGGGAAGTGGGGGCGGCGACCGCCCGAAAATTCCTGGCCCGCTACCAGGAGGCTTGGGAAACCCGCAACGCGGACCTGGCGGCGAGTCTGTTCACCCGCGATGCGCACTATTGGGAGAACCCCTTCGGCGCGCCCATTATCGGCCGCGAAGCCATCCGCGTTTATTGGGAAACGGCCACCCACGCGCAGGAAGACATCCATTTCGCGGTGAAGAGTTTCTTTCATCATCGCTACACGCTGGTTGCCGAGTGGACGTGCAAATACAAATACCGGCCGAGCGGCGAGCGGCGCGAACTGGCCGGGATCCTGATCGCCGATTTCTACGGCCAGCAGGTGCGCAGTTTTCGAGAGTGTTGGCACCGCCGGGCCCGCTAGGAGGTTGCTGAGAAACGTGTAGCGGCGATTTTACATCGCCACTGAAGAACGTGTAGCGGCGGTTTCATATCACCACAAGTCCCGCCGATTCAATCCAACACTGGCGACGTGAAGTCGCCGCTACGCTTGGCGGGTTTTTCCCTTATTGACTGAACGAGCAGAGAGAAAACCGCATCGAAAATAGACAAGGGGCAATGCGAAGCGCTGGGGCGACGGCCCGCGTGCGGTTTGAGGCGGCGCGAGCGATGGGCAAAATCCAATTGGAGGATGAAACGTGAAAGACTTTACGCGCAAATATCTCCTGACAGCAATGGGAGTGATCCTGCTTTCCGCCACGGCATGGGCTGACACCCTGGAGCTCAGGGACGGGCGGCTGATCCAGGGTAAGTACCTGGGCGGCACACAGGAGACCTTGCGGTTTCAAGTGCAGGACAAGATCGAAATCTATCGGGTAGGGGATGTGATCGCGCTGACGTTTGGCGCGACGAGCGTCGGGGCGTCGAGTTCGGCCCCTCAGCCGGCCGCGCAGGTTGCGCCGCCCGTAAAGCCGGCTGCCGTGGCGGCGGCTCCGACATCTGCGCCGGCGACCGCTCCCGCAACCAATTCGGTGACCGTTCCGGCCGGAACGCGTCTGCGGGTGCGGATGATTGACGGTGTGGATTCCGAGCGGAATCGTGTCGGCGATCGTTTCGCGGCCACCCTGGATGAAGACCTTGTCGCCGACGGGGCCCTGGTGGCACGTAAGGGGACCGACGTGTACGGCCGTCTGGCGGAAGCCAAGGAAGCGGGTCACTTGGCCGGCAAAAGCGAACTGAAACTCGAGTTGACCGACATCCTCATCAACGGCGTGGCAAGCCCCATTGTGACCGGTGATTACCAAGCGACCGGCGACTCGCGGACCGGCGACACGGCGAAAAAGGTCGGCGGTGGCGCGGCACTGGGAGCCATCATTGGCGCTATCGCCGGTGGCGGCAAGGGGGCAGCCATTGGCGCGGGGGTGGGCGCCGGCGCCGGCACCACCGTTCAGGTACTGACCCACGGGGATCAGGTGCGCGTGCCAAGTGAGACGCTGCTCGAGTTCCGCTTGGAGCAGCCGCTGACCGTCCGCATGCCTTCGTCGGCCGAGTAAAAAGCGACCAAGCCGCCCAGCCCGGCCACCGGCTTGTGGGTTCTGAGCACGGGCTATAACGTCTGCCCGCGGTCCGGAGACAATGCCGGGGATATTGGCGACAGATGGTAGGTCGGCTGAGTCTGGTGATAAGATAGCAACGTCTAACTCAGGGCGAGGTCTGACATGCTAATCAAAATTCCCAGGGGTTGGGAAATCCCTGAACGCGAAGTCACGCCGGAGGACGTCTACCTCAATCGCCGGAAGTTCTTGGCCCGCGCCGGAGCCGCCGCCGCGGCAGGAATCGGCGGGCTGATTTTGCCTGGCAATTCCGCCTTGGGCGTTCCTGGGCGCAATGACGCGCCCCAGCGGGAGCTCGCCCCTCTCCCCGCGCCGCGCAATCCCGAGTACAAGGTGGATCGCCCCATCAGCTCGGAGCGTGTGGCGACCGGATACAACAACTATTACGAATTCACTGAGGCGAAAGACCAGGTCTGGAAATTGGCCAAGGATTTTGAGCCACGGCCCTGGCAGATCGAATTCAAGGGACACGTGGAGAAACCTCGCAAGATCGACGTGGACGAACTGATCAAGCAGATGACGCTGGAGGAGCGCGTCTATCGCCACCGCTGCGTCGAGCGCTGGGTGGTGATCGTCCCCTGGATCGGCTTCCCGATGAAGAAGCTCGTCGAGTGGGCCAAGCCGACGTCCAAGGCTCGGTTTGTGCGCATGGTGAGTTTCTTCCGGCCCGCGCAGGCCCCGCAACAGCGCGTCGAAGGCCCATGGTCGAGCTACTGGCCGTACCATGAGGGCCTGACGATGGAGGAAGCCACCAACGAACTGGCTTTCCTGGTCGTCGGCATGTACGGGAAGATTCTGCCCAACCAGAACGGCGCACCGATCCGTTTGCACACTCCCTGGAAGTACGGCTTCAAAAGCATCAAGGCGATTACGCGCTTCGAGTTCGTCGAGAAGCAGCCGCCCACCTTCTGGCACGAAGCCGTCCCCAACGAATACGACTTCGAGGCTAACATCAATCCCAACAAACCGCACCCGCGCTGGTCGCAAGCGCGCGAGCAACTGGTCGAGACCGGCGAGGTTATCCCCACCCGTCTTTACAACGGCTACGAAAAGTACGTTGCACACCTCTATAAATCCTGACGGGCCGCCTGTCGCGGAACCCGAGCGCACGCCGCTCGCCTTCCAGCCGCAAGTGTCATCATACTCATCCTCGGTTGCGCGAGTTTGCATTCCAGGGAGCTGCGGAAGGGCGGGACTTCAGTCCCGCCAAATTCCGCCCCCTCACCCGTCCGTCGGCTGACGGACACCCTCTCACCCTCAGAAGGGGGAGGGGGGAGAGGGGAGGGGGTGAGGGGGTTAACCGCTCCGGCGGCGGGGTTGAAACCCCGCCCTTCCGATATCACGCCTTTCCACGTGGTTGAGCACTTGGCTGACTGGCGTGGCGACTTCGCCGAAAGGCGAGCTTGCATTCCGTCCCCTTCGAGCGTGGGGTGAAGTCAGAAAGCGGACCCGCAATCCGGCAAATCGTCCTTCCCTCGCGGACGAAAGGACGCAACCATGTGGCCAATATATCTGGTAGAGGCGCTCACCGTTCTGGCGGCTTGGACGGTGGCAGCCTATGCGATCTGGAAATGCGGTCCTGGTTTCAGGAAGCGTGCGGTGAAGTGTCCGAACACGAGACGCCGGGCAGTGGTTTTGGCGGAGCAGCGCGAGGGGGGATTCGGCTGCCTGCGGGTCGTTGATGTCACGGCTTGCTCGCTGATTCCTTCGCAGGTTCTCTCCTGCGGAAAGGCGTGCGTGGCCCGCCTCTAACCTCTTGTCGCTACCAGTTGACCCTCAGAGAGAACTGGATCTGCCGGGAGTTCTGCGCCGAACTAATTCGTCCGAAGTTTGACGTGCCGAGGATCAACCCCGGTCGGTCAAAGTTGGGATGGTTGGTCAGATTGAAGAAGTCGGTGCGGAAGACCAGGTTGGCGCGCTCGGTGAGGCGCACATGCCGCTCCAGGCTTACATCCCAGTCCTTGAAGTCGGGGCCGGTGATGACGTTCCGGCCCTCGTTGCCGGGAATGCTGAAAGCTCCGAGCTGATCGAAGTAGACCGGCGGATTCTGCAACGCTGCGGTATTGAACCAGCGTTCGGGGCTGCGCTGGCCTCCCGGAAGGTTGGGGTTCCCCACCAGGTCCGGACGGTCCGTGCCGTTCGACTGTGTTCCGCTCAAAGCTGACGAGAGCAGCGCCGTCATAGGTTGACCGGTCTGGAGTGTAAGGATGTTCGCCACTTGCCATCCGCCCAGAACCCTTGCGCCGAAACCCTCCGTCATCCATCGCCGGCCGCCGCCGAAGGGCAGTTCCCAGGTGCTGGAGAGCACGAACCGCTGGCGGACGTCGAAATCCGAAAGCCCACGCTCTGCGGCCAGGTTGTAGTTATCCTGCGGCTGGT
>Ga0315280_10001805_pt1 | contig 35856 bp, 24 predicted proteins | sample YL17G06_40_MG_FD_203697 | JGI IMG/M metagenome (GOLD analysis project Ga0315280, IMG submission 203697) | Sediment microbial communities from Yellowstone Lake, YNP, Wyoming, USA - YL17G06_40 | ecosystem: Environmental > Aquatic > Freshwater > Lake > Sediment | place: USA: Wyoming | collected... | reverse complement strand
CAAAACGTAAGGCCATTCGCGATCATCGTAGACATTTGGGGTATCCATAGGGTGAGGCTACCCCCAAAGCTTTTGCGATGCAATCCTTATTTTAACGCCTATGCCCCAGAAGCCCCAGTCCACGGGCAGCGGCTGCTCCGTCCCGCCTTGAATCGAGACCTGATACAGGGTTGCCACGCCGGGGAAGGCGCCGTCGCCGTGGGATGACCGGAAGATGACGTTCTGCGAATCGCGCGTCCAGCCAACCACCTCATCACTGCCGGTGTAATAGGTCAGCCGGCGCGGCGTGCCGCCCGTAGCAGGCACGATAAACACGTCATAGTTGCCGTAGCGATTGGACGAGAACGCAATCCAGCGGCCGTCCGGCGAAAACCGGGGGTACACCTCGCGCGCCGTGTTATCGCTAATGCGCAGTACGTTTGACCCATCTTCGTTTGCTACCCAGATGTCGCCCAGGTAGCTGAAGACGATCTTGCCCGCATGGTAATCCGGATGGCGGGCGAGTTTAATTGGCGCGGCGGCAGCCACGCTGCTGAGCACCAACGCCAACACAGCCGTCAGACAAGCTCTTCGTATCATGTACGCACCTCACTGATGGTCATTTAGTTTTTTGGCGGGAGCAGAATACCACTGGTTCCGGCGGGAATCATCCAGAATTTCGGGGACAGTCACCGAAATCCCCGAATAAGAAGTGAATCGAACGGAGGGTAATACCCGGTCGATTTGGGGATTTCGGTGACTGTCCCCGAAATCTGTGGTATAGCAAACTCCGCCGGAGGAACTATGCCTCGTTTATGTATTGCCCTGGCCATGTTGTTGCCGACGATCGGTCTTTCTCTGGGTGTTTCGCAGCAGAGTCAGAGAGCTCAGCCCAGCCCTCAGCAGCGCGCCTGGCAGGACCTTGGAATGGGGATGTTTATCCACTTCGCTCCGAATACCTGGCAAGACAAGGAATACGACGACTTGTCCACACCGATGTCGGCGATCAACCCCGGCAAGCTCGACACCGACCAATGGGTGGATACGGCCGTCAAGATGGGTGCGAAGTACATTGTTTTTGTCGCCAAGCATGCCGGCGGATTCTGCATGTGGCAAACTGAGACGACCGATTACAGCATCAAGAGCACGCCGTGGCGGGGCGGGAAGGGCGATGTTGTGGGGGACCTCGCAGCGTCTTGCAAAAAGCGGGGCATCAAACTGGGAATTTACTTGTCGCCCCAGGATGCCAGACACGGCGCCGGCACGGGCGGACGCTGCAAGACAGCCGCAGAGCAGCAGGTCTACAATGACATTTATCGAAAACAGTTGACCGAGTTGCTGTCGAAGTACGGGCCGATCACCGAGATCTGGTTCGATGGCAGCCAGGTTGTCCCGGTGGGGGACGTCCTGCAGAAATATGCGCGAGATGCGATGATCTTCCAGGGCCCGCATGCCACGATCCGGTGGGTAGGAAATGAACAGGGTTTTGCACCCTATCCTGCTTGGAACTCTCTTTCAGCGCGTGACGCCAAAACGGGAATTGCGACCGCAATGCATGGCGATCCCGGCGGCGATGTCTGGATGCCGAACGAGGTCGATGTGTCACTGCGCCGTCCCAACTGGTTTTGGAGCACGAGGAATCACACTCGGATCATGACACTCGATCAGTTGCTGGAAATCTACTACCGCTCCGTGGGGCGAGGCGCGAACCTGCTGCTCAATCTGACGCCCGACCGGAGCGGATTGATCCCGGCAGCCGATGTGGCACGCGTCCAGGAGTTCGGTGATGAAGTGCGGCGCCGTCTCGGCCACAGTCTTGCCGAGACTCACGGAACAGGGACGACAGTTGAACTCAAGCTCAAGCAACCGGCCCGGCTTGACCACGTTGTCCTGCAGGAGGAAATCAGCCAGGGCGAGCGTGTCAGGGACTACGTGCTCGAGGGGCTGGCGCAGGGGGAATGGGTGCCGCTGGGCGAAGGAACGGCCATCGGCCAGATGCGAATTCAGCCGTTCGAGCCGCGCACGCTTGAGGCCCTGAGCCTGAGATGTACTCGGGCTGTGGGCACGCCGATAATCCGCCGGCTGGCCGTGTTCGTCACCGACAGCGCACCGCCCAAAACCTGGGACGATCCAGCCCGAGTGTGGGCCGACGATGCTGTGGGCCGCTGGACAGATGAAAAAGTCGACTTGGACATTTCAAAGAAAGTCGATGCGGCGGCCCAGTATCGACTCCGGTTTGTGCCCGAAGGAGGAGGCCCTTTCAGCATTGCCGATGCTGAAGTTTTGTTGGACGGGGTTGTGCAGCCATCGCTTTTGCGTCCCGAGAAAGGTCGTTCCGATTCACTTATCCTCACGATCGCCCGCACAGGGCAGAGAGTGCAGATACGAGCCCGGATTCAAGGGACGAAGTCGGGTACTCTCCTGCTACAAAGGCTGTATTAAGAAACTGGTGACAGTATCTCATGCGCGATTCGCGCACCCAAGCGCATGAAAAAGCGCACGGGCTGAAGCCCGTGCCCACTTGAGATCTCTGAGGGTAACGTATAGTGGGGACGGGCTTTAGCCCGTCCATCCAGTCAGCCGCTCCGTCTATTTTCAAAGCAGGCACCTTTTTCCGCGGGGCTTTGATCCATCCCAAAAAGGTCGCTGTCACCAATTTCGTGGGAATGTTTCACAAGCTTCCCGGCATCGATTCTGGAAATTGCGGAACCTGACTTACACAAGTTGAAGATCCTGCAAGATTAGCATAATATGATTTCGCTACCGCCAAAGGCGACACTTGGAGTGTCGGTGCGAGGATTTTCACATACCGATCTATCAAGCCGCTCATCCGTGTATGTGCCCGGACTTCCGTGCGGCGTAAACTATGGAGGATGCTGTCATGGTGAGGTCGATAGTGCGGGCCGTGATCTTAGCAATTGCTCTTTCGTTTGTATCAGCGAATGCGTGGGCAGATATCTGGACTTGGTGGTACCTCCCGCAAGTGGCAGTCGGCGGAGGCTACACGAGCACTTTGATCATTCGGGATTCAGAGGGACTCCCCGCGAGGGATGTCTGGGTCCGCCTGTACAAGGACGATGGAAGTTACTTGTATGCGGATGTGCAGGGGTTGGGCAATCAGCACGAGTTCAGCTTTACACTCGGGCCTAACCAGGAAAAGTCCTATGCCTTGACAAGCACGGGAAATCTGACCGCCGGCTCGGTGCAGATTATAAGTTATGGCATCGGCGATCTCAACGTCTCCTTGCGCTTTACTGTTACAGGCAGCCAAGGAGACGCAACGGATGTGGTAGGCATCCTTCCAGTACAGCCGAACTTCAGTTGGACGACGGCCGTCCAGAGGAGCAGCTCCAGCGAAGATATGGGGGTCGCGATCGCGAACCCGTGGGGCAGCACGATCACAGTCAATTTTGACTTTTATCAGAACGGGGCTCGCGTGCCCGGCACCACTACACGGACATTTACTCTGCAGCCGCTTGGGCACATGGCGAAAATGCTGTATGAATCCGACCTCTTCGGAAGTGCCTGGAGCACCTTCAGCGGCACCGGCACCCTGAGGATCTCGAGTTCGGTTAACACGTTTGTGGCTATGGCGATTCGAGCAGATGGCTCGCAGTATTCCTCGCTGCCCACGGAGGCCGGCGCCCAGCAATGGACCTGCTCCTACACGGATACGAGTGGAAGTCAGCCAGTTCCTTATACCGTTACGTGGAATTGGCGATTTTACGACGGCTACACTTTTACGGGTCTTGAGCAGAATTGGAATGTTAACAGCATTCCTCTCCGTGGCTATTTTGATACATATTATGGCGACTTCCGGGCCGAATGGAACTACTACAGCTCCGACACTGACCGTGGAGAGGTGGTTTTCCTCGGCAGGGTACAGGCGGGCAACAATACGGTCACGGGCCAGCGAGTAATTCTGAGGGAGGATGGAACCGTCGTTAGCACCGCTACGTTCACGGCAACCCGCGTCTATTGACGGCTGAGTCGCGTAATCAGGACGCCGGTGGCAACCACCACCAGGCAGCCGATCACGTTGAGCCAGAGGTAGGCGATATTGGTGAGGAAGTAGGCGGCGAAAATCACGGCCTCTCCGGCCAGCACGCCATAGAAAGCTCCTCGTGCCCGCACGCGCTTGAAATAGAAAGCGAGCACAAACACGCCGAGCATGCCGCCGTAAAAAAATGATCCCAGCAGGTTGACTGCCTCGACGAGGGAGCCCAGCCCCCCAACGTACTGGGCCGTGATGACGGCGTAGCAGCCCCAGAACACGGTGGCGGCGCGCGACACATTCAGGTAGTGGCGATCCGGTGCGAGCTTGCGGAAGTGCCGCTTGTAGATGTCAACCATGCTCACCGTTGCCAGCGAGTTGACTTCGGCCGAGATAGACGCCATGGTTGCCCCAAAAATGACGGCGAGAACCAGGCCAACCAGGCCGGCTGGCAGATGGCGCGTAACGAAGGTGAGGAAGATGTAGTTGGTATCGACCAGTCCCTTGGCGCCGCCGGCCTTTTCGACGAGGTTCACGCTCTGGCGGCGCGCCGCGTCCAGATCTTGCTGGGCTCTGCGGTACTCCTCCAACCCTTCCTGCCGGAGTCTAGAATCTCCGCTGCGCCGGGCCTGGGTCAGCCGGTCTGCGGCAGCCTTGCGGCTCTCGAATGCGGCGTCGTAGCGTTGCTTTAAGGGCCTGTACTCGGCTTGCATCGAAGGCTGCTGGATGCGCGCCAGTTCCGTGCGCTCGAACAACATCGGCGGTTTTTCGTAGATGTAAAACACGAACACCATGGCCCCAATGAACAGGATGAAGAACTGCATCGGAACTTTGGCGATGCCGTTGAACAGCAGGCTCAGCCGGCTTTGCGCGATCGACTTTCCCGTCAGGTAACGCTGCACCTGCGACTGATCGCAGCCGAAGTAGGAAAGGGCCAGAAACATGCCGCCGATCAGGCCGCTCCAGAGGTTGTATCGGTCGTTCCAATCCAGATTGAGGGTCACCGCATTGAGTCTGCCCGCGGCTCCAGCCAAGCTAACGGCATCGTGAAACGAGACGCCGCTCGGAAGCAGGAGCACGGCTGCGATGAGCGCTGCCACCAGCCCCGCAGTCATGACCATCATCTGCTGAAAGTCGGACCAGGCGACCGTCTTGACACCGCCCAGTGTGGTGTACATGACGGCCACGGCGCCCATGATGAGCGTCGTTACCCGCTCCGGCCATCCGAGGATCACCGTCAGGACCACCGCCGGCGCATACAGCGTGATGCCCAACGCGAGGCCCCTCTGAATCAGGAAAATCGCGCTCACCAGCACCCTGGTCCTGGCGTCGAAGCGTTGCTCCAAATATTCGTACGCGGTGTAGACATTGGCGCGGTGGAAGATCGGGACCGCGGTAGCGCAAAGAATGACCATCGCCAGCGGCAGTCCGAAGTAGAACTGCACGAAGCGCATTCCGTCGACATAGGATTGGCCGGTCGTGGAAATGAACGTGACCGCGCTCGCCTGCGTGGCCATGATCGACAATGCCATCGCATGCCATGGCATCGTCTTGCCGGCGAGCAGGTACTTGTTGACGCTGTTGCTGCCGCGCCCCCGCCAGAGCCCGTAGAGGACGACGAACGCCAGAGACCCGCACAGCACCAGCCAGTCGGCGAGCCTCAAGGGGCAAATCTCCTGGCGAACAGGTAAAAGACGACAATAAGGAAGGTGAGCCAGCCGATAACCACAAAATACATGCGCCGCCAGGTACCCAGCAACGGAGGGGGATCCTCAGGGTACTCGCGGCCGTCAGATTTTATCGCCTGCTCTGGTAGTTGTTCGGCCATTCGATGACCATCGTCAGGTTGTACGGAAGAATTCCTCCCTCTGAAGTGCCCGGGCCGATCTCCTTATTTCTTGAGCAGGCGCGTTTCGGCCCTTTCTTCGCCCGTCATGGGAAAAGTCGTATTCATCGGATCGCCCGCCGTTATGCTGGCCTCGACGCTTGCCTTCATATCTGACTTAACGAAGATCCCTTCTTTGGTTGCGAAATACCATGTCTCCGTACCATCGATCCTGCCCTCGATCGATAATCCCACGCCGCCTTGTTGCATGTTTCCCGTCATCGTTCCCTTGATGGTGGTTTTGATCCGGGCGCATTCGAACCCGTCGACGGTCTCAAACCCATCCAGGGTGTGGACATGCTTAACAACGAGGTGGATTTCGCCGCCTTCGGGTTTCTGGGTTACCGTGTCTTCACTCGGCCATGTATCGCCAGTCTTGACCGGCCGATCGGGCGGGTCGGGGAAAAACGACTGAAAATCATCGGCGAGATCCTGCCTTCCGCCAGAGGGGACTGTGTACTGAAGGGACGAGGCGCCGGAAGTGTCGATCTCTTTGCCCAGGCGTGAGAGGATCATATCAAAGCTCTTTCCTAGGACAGCGCTCGTATCCGGCGACATTTCACCCTGCGGGGTTTGCGCAGTGACCTTGAGGGCATCGATCGTCACGCCGAGAGTATACTGACCGTCCTTTAAACCCTTCGCTTTCGCCGAGAACTCAAGGGTGGAAAGACTCCCGGTCGTTATTGTCTGGCCCATGATATCGATATTCTGCGTTGAGTTGCTCGTCACGCGATAGGACAGCGTCTTGCCTTCGGGAAATTGGTAAGTCAGGGTGACGGTTGCATCGGGACTGCCCCCCACGTTGCCTTGTTGCGCGGCGTATCCTGTAAGGACGAAGAATGGCAGGAAGAGGAACAGGGCTCTGAGGCCGCTTCTCATAGATTTGTTCGGTAGCATCGCAAACCTCCTTGGGTTTGTCGCTTTCTTGTGGATTGCAGTTGGCTTCTATCCAGCGAGAGAAACATACCATCCGTCGAGACAGAAATCATCCTGAATTCCGGCCGCGACCGTGAGGCGCGGCAAGATCTGTCAAAACCTGAAACTGAAAGGGTGCGCCTTCCTGCCGTTACCTCGAATCTTGGTGTCCTGGAGTCACAGTGGTCCTTCCAGAGACTCACGAAGACATCGAGGACTCGTGGTCATCGGGCGGACTTGCCGGCGCTGAGGAAGTTCGCGAATATGCGGAACGCTCCCGGCACGCCCGCAGGCAATTGCCGGAACCACGAATAGGCCGTGAAGATGTACACGCCTTTGCCGTAGCGCGCGAAGAGAGTCCCTCCGCGAAGCGGCTCTTCACCAGGGTCGTGGCTTTCGAACAGTGCTTCGTATTTTGAGTCCCACTGCGAAGCGAAGTTCAACCCGCGCTCTTGAACCCAGTCTCGGAAGTCCTCATCGCTGATCTTATTGGGGACCGCAAGCAGCGGATGCTGCGGATTTAGGAATGTGACCGGTGCTTCCTCGACGGAAACCCGGGCGCTCCCCACCTGCACGGGGTAAGGTCCGATCCCCTGCAGTACCGCCGGCGAGCGGCGGTCCGCGACATTGTACTGCACCACCAGCGTGCCGCCCTGCTCGACGTAATTCAGCAACCGTTTATGGTTGGCGCGGAGGTCTGCGCGCACGTTGTATGCCCGGACACCCGCGACAATGGCGTCAAAGCGGCCGAGGTCGCCGCTCACCAGATCCTCAGTGCTGAGCAGCGTCACCTCGCAACCCAATTGCCGCAGCGCACCGGGCACCTCATCTCCGGCGCCCATCACATAACCGATTTTTTGGGCGAGTGTCTTAATGTCGGCGCGCACCAGCCGCGCGCTCGACGGCGGAAAGACCGTCTGAATCGGAAGACCCGCGTAGGCAATCACCTTCATGGTGGAAGAGATTTCCCGCCCATTCATTGTGGCGATTGCCCGCAGTTCTCCAAGCCCAGGGCCGGGTGATGAACTGACCGTGAAGGACAGGATCGTCTCCGCGTCCGTGTCCGGAATCCGAAATGACAAAGAGGTCGGCTGAACGCGCCAGTTTCCGGGTGCCTCCAGCCTGAGATCCCCGGATGCGCCAGCAACGTTGCTGCGGATCAGCACCTCGACCGTCTTCGCTTTCCCATCCGGGAAGACCAAGACCGGTTCCGAGATGCTGACCGCGACGGGCGGCACGACGACCAGCGGCCTGGACGTCTCGCCTTCCACCCGGTCGACATAGCGGCGAATGACGGGGCGAATGAGATCGATCTCCTCCGAGCCCGCCTGGATCAGGAATCGGGCGCGAAGAATTGCGGGCGGCTCAGGCAGCCCGATCATTGTCTGATCCTCGACGACATAAGTGTCTCCGCGACTCGGCTTCTTCAGCCAGAACGGCTGAGAATACGGCTGGTCTGCGGGGACCGTGACCTTGAGCGAACTGCGCTGAGTATTGTTGTAAGCGAGTGCGGCCGTCGCGAAATCCGCATCGGGCGCCCCGGTTATTCCCTCCAATTTCACGCTCTTGAGAGCCAGGGAAGCCTGGGACCGATTGATGGCCTCAAGGTTGACCTGGAGCGAATCTCCGGGGGCCACGGCGTACCGGTCCGCCGAGGCATCGAGCCAAAGCCCTGCACACAGCGCAATGGCTTCGTCGAGTTCCTCGAGTTTCAAGGCAGCCCATGGGTCTTTTATGGCCGCGATCAGGGGCCGCGCCCTGACGAGCAGCGGGATCGTATTCTCGGGTTGTTCGGGCTCAAACGCCTTGACCGCCTCCTTCAGAATCTTTCCCACCGCCGCCCCGCCTGGAAGACGGTTCCACGACGTATCGATGCCGCCAAAAATGTCATCGCTTACCGGCACACCTGCTACGGCTATGTTGGCCAGATAGATCTTCGAAGGGCCCCGCTGCTCCGGCGCGCCCATACCCTGGGTTTTGTGCATGCTGCGGCTCATGCCGGCGATTTCGCTATAGGACAACCCGAGCACTGGATCGAAGTCTCCAGTGTCGATCTCGATGGTTTGGGGAGACGAGCCGGAGCCGCGCCCCAGAAGCCGCTTGGGTTGCCAGGGCTCTACCCAGCGCAGTTGCTCGGGGAAGCGCGACCGGTCGCCTGCTGCGACGAATGCCTCTCTGCCCAGGATTCCGACTGCCTGATGATGTCCGTGACCATCTGCGGGCGTCCCGGTGTGCTGGATGACCACAACGTCGGGACGGAAGCGGCGTATCGTCCAGACGATGTCGCCCAGAACCGTCTGACGATCCCACTTGGCCAGAGTCTCCTCGGCCGATTTCGAGAAGCCGAAATCGATTGCCCTGGTGAAGAATTGCTCGGCGCCATCGATCCTGCGGGCGGCCAGCAACTCCTGAGTGCGAATCAGTCCGAGCAGCTCGCCCTGCTCCGACCCGATGAGGTTCTGGCCTCCTTCGCCGCGCGTCACGGAAAGATAAGCGACTCGCACTTTGCGGCCCCGGGCAAGGTAGGCGAGCAGCCCGGTGTTTTCGTCATCTGGGTGGGCGCCGATCATCAGGACGCTGCCGAGAACATTCAGCCGCTCCAGAGCAACCCTGGTCCGGACGGCCCCCGCGATATTCCGCTGCGCGGGTGCGGGAACCTGCACGAGGACCAGCAGAATGGAAAGTCCGAAAATCAGCAATCGCGTTTCCGTCTTAGATCTTGAGGTCATTCCGGCACTCCTGAAAACGGGTCGCGGTAGTGACGGCGGTTACCCGCCGCCACTACCGGGACATATTTTTTCGGATTTAATGGTCTTAGGCAAGCATCATTGAATCGAGCCAGTCGGATTGGCAGGCCGGGAGCATTCCAAGATCTGCTCGACCACCTAAATATCACCACCAATCTTCACGATCTGCGTGAGCGGTGTGCTCTGCGACGAGCCGCCCACCGAGATATCCCGAGCGAAAAAAGGTGTCTGTCACCAATTTCGATGGTTCATAATATCCCCTTCGATCAGCGAGCGACCAGCTCGCGAGAGGACTGGAGATGACAAAAACTCATACACACGCGGTTGATTCCATTGCGTTGGGCGGGATCGTGACCGTTCGAGACCGTCTGCTTGAGCTACAGGCTCAAGGGAAAAAGGTTTTCCGGCTTGAATCGGGAGACCCGTCTTTCCCCATTCCGGATCACGTTCGTGACGCGATCAAGCGCGCTCTCGATGAAGGCCAGACTCACTATACTCCCGGCGCCGGCATCAAGCCCCTGCGCGAGGAGATGTACAAGAAGCTCAAGGAGGCCAACCGGATTCCCGTGAAGGATCCCGGACACGTGCTGGTGACCAATGGGGCCATGAATGGGCTCTATATAGCCTTCGGAGCACTGGTCCATCCGGGCGACGAAGTGGTCATGCCAGACCCGACCTGGACCGAGACCGCAGACAACGTCACGCTTGCAGGGGGTGTGCCTGTTCGCGCTCGACTCAATCCCCGGCGCGGTTACTGCTACGAACCTGAGGCGGTCGAGGGCGCGATTACGCCGCGCACCCGCGCGATTGTCATCAACACTCCGCACAACCCCACAGGCATGATCGTGGATCGGGAGGCGCTCATCGGGATTCTGAAAGTGGCGGAGAAGCACGGCCTCTGGGTCGTCAGCGATGAAGCCTACGAACACGTGCTGTTTGACGGCCACGAGCACGTGAGCGCCGCATCGCTGGGTTACGACAAGGTACTCAGCATCTTCTCGATGTCAAAGACTTATGCCATGAGCGGACTACGCCTAGGCTACATTGCCTGCAACGACGACCTGTTGATCGAGCGCATGACCAAACTCCTGCGTTGCACCATCAACGGTGTCAACTCGGCAACCCAGTACGGCGCCATTGCAGCCTTGACCGGTCCTCAGGACGCGACCTACCGTATGGCGCGCGAATACCAGGTGCGCCGGGATGTCCTGTGGAACGGGCTCAAGGATCTGGAGCTTCTCCACGCCTTCAAGCCCCTGGGGGCTTTTTATATGTGGGCTCGAATTGACAAGGGCTGGACAGGCCACTCGGGCCGGCATGACGGCTGGGCAATGACCGAATACCTGATTTCAAGAGCCGGCATCGGCAGCGCCCCCGGCGAGGTCTTCGGATCGGCGGGAGCCGGACACATCCGTTTTGCCTTTTCCTGCCCGACCGACCAGGTCGCTGAGGCCGCCGAAGTTTTCAGGCAGATATTGAGCTGATCTTTGATTTCGGGGACAGGCGCCATAACCTCGAAATTCTACAGAAACCAATCTCCTGCAATCCTGAATGAATTCGAGGTTATGGCGCCTGTCCCCGAAATCCCCTTTTTTTGGCAGGGAACTGCGATTGAATGCTGGTGAGCACTGATCTGAGTGATTCCAGCGGGGTGGACCGGATGTATCTCCCGATAAGGGGCATCCAGGCCAATATCGCAGGGACATCACGACTGAGGCTGGCCGACTCGCATTCGACAATCACCCCGTTGTCTGTTTCCTCGAAGCGCCACCAGCTCACCAGGCGCCACAAAAAGCCATGGTCCTCGCCGGCGGGCCTTTCCTTTTCCTTTGGAGTGCCGGGATTCTCCAGCTCGGCAATCTTGCTCGCGATGCTCTTGCTGAAAACCTGCTTGGGGCTAATCGTGGTGTAGACGGCTTCCTGTTCCGTGTTGTAAGTGGCCGAGACGAACGCCTTCGTGCGGCTCAAGCGGTAGTAGATCATGAAACGGTCGCCCTGGCGAGATATCAGGCGTGAGTGCTCCACATCGGCGAATTTTCCCGCATGGTGGTCGTAGTCCTGGAGGAACTTGAGCAGATCAGGCAGCTTTATCCTGGGGATGAGGACGCTTCCCCACACATGGTGGATTTCGCCGTGCGGCACTGTGAACTTCTCGCCGGGCGGAATGACGTCCGTGGTGACTCTCTGTTGAACAATCTCACCCTTTTCCAGCTTCGCGCGCACTTCCTTTCTCTCCTTGTCGGAGAGACGGTCCTGGATCAGGAACCTGGCGGGATCGGCCAACTGCCGCTGCACCCGCTGGTCTGCCCATTGATAGTAGCGATCCCAGGCCCGCACGGTTGCCGCCTGGAGCTTGACCAGCACTGCATCGGCGTACGCGCTCGCTACAAGCAGACTGGAAACGAGGATCGCGGTCAATATGCTGCCACGAGGGGCCCTCTCGGTCCACTGAGTACGATGTTTCGTCATATGCCTAAAGAAATTGGTGACAGAAAAAAGGTGCTTGTCACCAATTTCGTGTGATTCCGGTTTTTCCAGCATGAAAAAGATCAGAGTTTCTTGTTGTCTTTGATGTATTTTTCGAGCTTCTTTTTATCACAATAATCCGCCTTCTTGGCCAGGAATCTCTCGTACTCGGCGGCTGCCCTGTCCTTGTAGCCTGCGGATTATGACCTGCCGGGTGACTCCGGCTTGGAGACAATCAGGGTAAAAAGCACCCCTACTCCCGCTCTTGCCCAGGAATGAGTCCGCTCAACCAGCAAATCGCACCGGCCTAGCCACTTGGCGGAAAGGACACCTCCCCACTGTCTGAACTGCAGAACCGAGTTCTGAGACTATTGACACGCGGACCCAAAATGTGATAGCAGGAATGCAAATTATCTAAAGCTCACGGGGATTACAGAAAGGAATAAGTAAATGCGAAAGCTGCTCTGTGTATTTGCATGCTATTTGTTTCTCGCCACGGGTTTGTTCGGGCAAACGAGTTCTCTTACCGGCACGGTTACAGACCCAACAGGCGCGGTGATTCCAGGCGCCCAGGTCACCATCACAAATATCAAGACTGGCGCACAACGTGCGACGGCCGCCAATGGGGCGGGATACTACACGATGCCGCTCTTGCCGCCTGGAACTTACCAGCTGGTAGCGAAGTCTCCCGGCTTCACTGATGTCACTATCAAGAGCGTCGAGTTGCGTGTTGATTCGCCCGCAACCATCAACATCAAGTTCGAAAAGCTCGGGGCCCTTACCACAACGGTGCTGGTCGAAGCTGCCGCGATACAGATCAACACCATCGATGCGACGCTCGGAAATGCCATCAGCACCCAGGCGATCATGGAGCTGCCGATGTACGCGCGCAACGTCGCAGGTCTGCTCGCGTTCCAGCCGGGCGTCACGAGTTTCGGCTCGTTTGGAATGGGAAGCCTTGACTACCGCAACGGGTCGGTGAACGGCAGCAAATCGGATCAGTCCAACATCACGCTGGACGGGGCTGATGTAAACGATCAGAACACCCGCGCGGCTTTTACCAGCGTGCTGCGCGTGACACTCGATTCGGTCGAAGAATTCCGAACGACAACGACCAATGCCGGTGCCGATACGGGCCGCGGCTCCGGGGCTAACATATCCCTGGTGACCAAGTCGGGCACCAACGAATTCCATGGTTCGTTGTACGAGTACAACCGCAACACCAAGTTTGCGGCCAACAGCTTCTTCAACAACGCCGCCCAAGTGCCCATCGCCCCGTTGAATATTAATGTTTTCGGCACCTCCGTCGGTGGGCCGATCAAGAAGAACAAGGCCTTCTTCTTCGTCAACTATGAAGGCCGTCGTGACGCAAGCGCCACAGGTCTGACGCGCACTGTCCCCAACGACCTGATGAGGCAGGGGATCGTCTCGTACCACGACAAGACAACGGGCGCTCTGAAGCAGCTCATGCCCGATCAGGTCAAGGCCATTGATCCTGGCGGGATCGGTGAGAATGCTGCTGTGCTTCAGATTTTCCAGAACGTATACCCGCACGGAAATGACGCTTCGCTTGGTGATGGCCTCAATACCATCGGCTATCGCTTCAATGCGCCGCAACACAGCAAACAGGACACCTATATTGCCAAGTTCGATTACAAGGTGGACGAAGCCGGCAAGCACACCCTGTTCGTGCGCGGGAACCTTCAAAGCGATCATTCAAGCGGCACACCTCAATTCCCGGGTCAGCCGCCAAGGTCGGTAACTCTTGCCAACAGCAAGGGGATGGCTATCGGCTGGACTGGGGTGTTGACCTCGAATAAGGTCAGCACGTTCCGTTACGGACTCACCCGCGCCGGCAATGAAAGCACCGGCATCATCCAGGGGAGTTATGAGTGGCTCCGCGGCCTTGATACGCCTTACGGCGTCACCACCGGTACGTCTCGCATCATTCCCGTCCACACATTCAGCGAGGACTTCGCCTGGACCCATGGGGCACACGATTTCCGTTTTGGCGCTGTTGTGCGCATGATCTCGAACCAGTCGGCTTCAAACGGGCATTCGTTCCACACTGCCTCCTCAAACCCCTCGTGGCTGAAGGGGTCCGGCTCAGATCTGAACCCTGCATCGCTCAACGTCTCCAGTAATGACAAGAACAGCTTTCAGTATGCGATGGGGGCAGTGCTGGGCGTCATGCCTCAGGGAACGGGCAACTACAACTACCTCATCGATGGAAAGATCCTTCCCGCAGGCGCTCTGGTAAACCGCAACTTCGCGAACAACGAGGCGGGAGTGTACGCGCAGGATACCTGGAAGGTGACCCGCAATTTCACCATCACGGCCGGCCTGCGCTTTGGGTACGAGCCTCCTGTTCATGAAGCAAACGGCCAGCAGGTTTCCCCGGATGTAGTGCTCGCCGATTGGAATGCCAAACGTGCCGCGTTGGCAGCTCAGGGGCTGTCACAGCAGGGGGCCGGCAAGGTCTCTTACGTTGTGTCCGATAGTGCTCAGGGGAGACCGATGTATCCGACACACTATACATGGGCTCCTCGTTTGGGCCTTGCTTATTCTCCCAAGGCCGACAGCGGGCTCGCCAAGTGGTTGTTCGGCGGGCCGGGCAAGACCTCAATTCGCGCGGGCTTCGGCATGTACTACGACGAAATCGGCCAGCCGCTGGCGCAAAGCTATAACAACACCGCCTTTGGCCTCCAGACCACGCTCACAAGTCCGCCTAACGTACTGACCTCCGCCCAAGCCCCAAGGTTCACGACGTTCTGGTCAGTGCCGAGTGCGGTCATATCTGCGGCGCCCCCAGGCGGATTCCCCCAAACCTATCCCGACAAGTTTTCTATTATCAACGCCATCGACGACACCATAAAGGCGCCGTACACGATGAACATGAACCTGAGTTGGGGCCGCGAGTTCAGTCATGGATTTTTCGTCCAATTGTCTTACGTGGGTCGGCTTTCGCGGCACTCGCTGATCGAACACGACCTCGCCATGCCCACGAATCTGAAGGACCCCGCGTCCGGTCAGACCTACTTCCAGGCATGGCAGCAACTGGCGAGATTAGTCGACGATCAGGGCGTGGCAGTGAAGGATCTCCCCAAGATCCCATTCTTCGAAAAGTTCTGGGCGACAGCCGCTACCGGCGGTTATACCGCTACGCAGATCTGGGCGAAAGACTACCTCTGGAACAGCAACCAGGGTGACTTCACCAACACCCTCAACAATGCAGACAACAGCTCGAACTGCAGCACCTCCGGTACTGTCCTCAACTCGGCAGGCAATGTGGACCAGATGGCCTGCGGGATCTATGGTCCCTGGATGATCTTCAATCCACAGTATTCGGCACTCTCCACCTGGGGCTCAATCGGTGCGGGCGATTACCATGCGGGGCAGTTGACCATTCGAAAACGCTTCTCCGAAGGGTTGATGTTTGACTTGAACTACACCCTCTCGAAGGCGATCGATCTTGCTTCGAACTCGGAAAGCGATCGTTATTGGAACGGCCTCATCCAGAACACCTGGTTCCCAGGCCAGAATCGGGCCGTGTCGGATTTTGACACTCTGCACGCACTCAACTTCTACGGGGTCTGGCAGCTTCCGTTTGGCCGCGGGCACAAGTTCGGCACAAGCATGAGCAGGATCCTCGATGCTTTCGTCGGCGGTTGGCAGGTCAGCGGGACGTGGCGCCAGACCTCCGGTCTTCCAACCTGGGTCAGCAACGACCAGCGCTGGCCGACGAACTGGGAAGTTGATGCCTGGGGCATGCCGAACGGCAAACCAATACCTCCCGTTACAAACAACAAAAACGCTTTAGGCATCAACGGCGTGCGCGGACCCAATCTTTGGGACGATCCGCAGGCTGCCTATGACGCGTATCACTATTGCCCTGCCGGCGAATCCGGACTTCGCAACAACATCCGCGGCGCCGGTTATTTCGGCATCGACAGCAGTGTCAGTAAAACCTTCAACATGCCGTGGAAAGAGGGCCACAAGCTCCAGATCCGGTGGGAAAGCTTCAACCTGACCAACACGATCAGGTTCGACCCGACTTCTAACCCCTTCGACGGTGCTGGTGGCTTGATGAACGCTAACACTTTCGGCAAGCTGAACGGAGAGCTTGGCTCGCCGCGTCAGATGCAGTTCGCCATCCGATACACCTTCTGACGCGCTAGCTTTTCTGCAGTAAATGAGGGGCAAGCCGATCCGGCTTGCCCCTTTCGATCGAGCTTGCTGTCGTCTCTGCATCCTGATTCTGGCGGGAAATTCTCAGGCCTATGAGCTGATATTCAACAGTTCTCTATCCCCCATTTGCGGTCAGCGCACTGCAGGTGACACATCCGTCAATTCCACCAAGGTCGTCGTCTGCTTGAGGGGGACGACGAAAGCGCCGCGCTCGCTCTCTAGCGGCGCGGCCGGACGATATGTGCCGACGCCCTTCGGCTTGGCCGGCTGTTCTACCCGCAGGCGTGCCGCGGGCGTGTACTGCGTGGCGGGGGAAAAACTCACGCGCACGACGCGGGTGGCGGGATTGATCTCGACGCTTTCGAACGTGCCGGCGTCGAGCGTCAGCCACAGGCCCAGCGGGGCCACGTATACGCGCATGCGGAAGGAATCAAGCGGCACAACGCTGACGGCGTTTCCGCTGACTCTCACGTTGCCGCCGAACGCTTGCCAGCCGAACTCGGGATGATTGACGACGTAGGTGGCCGTGTTGAAGGCGTGGCCGAAGAAATTCGGGCCGTAGTCGCCGGTGTAGTAATCAAACCGGAGCGTCGACGGGAAGGCATGGAAGCCGGCGGAAGCGAAGCCTTCCTGGTCGATGTTCGTGAGGGCGCCCATCGTGCCGGCGTAGCCGACGCGCAGCAAATGGAAATCGTCGGGGTGGTCGCGATACGCCGAAAGTAGCGGGATCGCGTTCAGGCCCGAGCCGTAGTGATGGAGCTGGCGTTCGATGCGCGAGGTCACGCCGGGATATCCCGCATACAGAAAATCCCAGTAGCGGCGCGCGCTGCCGTTGTATCCCCAACCTGGAATTGCCGGGTCATAGCCTAGAATCGCGTTGAGCGTCACCTCGGCCTTGTCCTGGTAGCCGAAATACTTCGTCCAGGCGTACACCTCTTCCTGGCCCGTGGAATCCCACGCCATCTCGCTGCCGAATGGATATGCCTGCTCTCTCCACAGGTCGGCGCGTGCCTTCATATCGGCTTCGAGTTTGCCGGCCTGTTCCGTCCAGCCTTCGCGCGTGAGGTCGAGCAGAACCTGGAGAAAGATGTCCCCCTCCATTTGGCCGAATGGAACGAGCCCGCGTCGGCGATCTCCGGCATACTTGGTCATCGCCAGCGCGGTTTCATAAGCGTTCTTCAGATACCAATCCCAGGGATGGTTGGTGACCAGGCCGACATAATTGCGCGCCAGACGATACAGCGACCAATAAGCGGCGACGACGTGGGGGTAATCAAAGGAGCGGTCGGCCGACTCGGCCTGCTTCCGATCCCAACTCATCCAGCTCTTCGGATCTATTGCGGCGATGTAATAATTGGGCGGCATCGCGTCGGGCGCATAGTAGAACATGCTTTTGCGCACGCCGTATGGCATCGGTCCGTCCTTATAATTAATGCCGCCATAGAGCACGCCGTCGACAAACTGCTGGTACTTGTCGATCTCCTCCTTGCTGGGCAGGCCGAATTCCTTCATGGCCGCGGCCAGCCATGAGCCCGAGCCTCCCTCGTCACCCAGGCCGGCGATCCAGACCCGGCTGTCCTGCGTCACGATCTTATTGTCTTTGCGGTCATAGCTCATGACCGACGGGCTGCGATGGAAAGGATCGCTGGCATCGGCGAACCATTGCCTGGTGGTGAGGAAACGACCCATGTCGGCCACTGCCTCGGCCTCGGGCTTGATCACGCGATAGGCGATGGCTTGCACGAGGCCGTCGCTGTATGTGATGACGAGGCGCGCGCTTCCCCAGGATTTGCCGCGCAGGGCATAGGCAGTCCATCCACGAGCAGTGGGCGCATCCCTGGTGATCGCGATCGCGCCTTGGGGTTCCACGTTGATCGATTTGACGCCCTTGGAGTATTTCAGGAACAGGCGGGTATCCAGGTTCGTGGGCAGAACATAGCCCGGGATGCCGATGGCCACGGGACGGCCATTCTCGATGAGGGTGTTTTCGATCCCGCGAATCTCGGGGGATACGAGAAACTTGACGCCGAACGCCGTGGCATGGCTCGGGGCGATCGTCACCGAGGTCGGCGGATTCCAGGGGGTTGCGTCCTTCCACTCAGTTTCAGCAAACGCCTTGCTGCAGACCATCCAATCATAGAAGCCTTCGAAGGTCGTGCTCGGCCGCATGGGATCAAAGAAGACCGGGCGGCCTGCGTCGGAGGTGCGCTCGTTGATGATTGGACTCCAGGCCTCGAATGGCGTCTTGTCCAGGGGCACAACAACGAGTGCCGGGCCGTGGCCGTTCAAGCGGGTCACCTGCAGATAGCCCGCGTCTTCGCCGATGTACGGGTCGAAGAAGGAGCACGCGGCATGCGCCTGCACGAGTGTGCGTCCGGTGATGATGTTGTTGAAGATCATGGGAATGCCGAGCGCGCCGATCTCGACGGGCTGTTCGGTTTTGTTCCTGAGAAAGAACCGCAGAACCAGTTTCCCGTTGTCGAGCATCCAGCTGCGCTCGATCTGAAGCGGGCAGTCGGCCGCCAGCGTCGGCGTCAGATCCGCAGCAGCCAGGATCGGACCAAAGGCTCTCTGGGCCGCGACAGGCCTGCGATCGGCGGCCGTTGTATAGTTTTTCCATTCCCCGGAGTTGCCGGCGCGCACGCGGAGATCGATGTCGCCGAGGTGATAGTACCCGTTCTGCGAACGCTGGACGAGCATGTCGCCGGGAGTGAAGTCGAACCCGTCTGCGCCCTTGGGTTTCAGTGCCGCGATCGTCTGCGATGAACGCACGAGGGTCAGGCCGAAGCCGGGAGTGTCGATGTTGATGTAGCCGTCGTTCAGCATGGGGCCTGGCGTCGGCGGGGCTCCGCCCCTGCCTCCCTGGGCAGTCGCGGCGTTTTGTAGCGCCGGGAGCAGGCTCAATATAAGCAAACAGGCAAACACGGGGTTTGGTTGCCGGCAGAACAATCTGTCCATGTCCCCTATCCTCTCTTGATTGATGAATCAGAGCGCACTGGCCACCTTTTCTTTCGGGCGCTTCGAAACCCATCGCCACGCAGTTGCCGCCCAGAAGGACTCGCGCGGAACGGACCGCGCCCCCCTTTTCCCAATGTACTCAATTGGAATCGTCCCATATCCGCAGCGCAAATGCATCAACCATCGCGCCGTCGCCGAGCGGGCCATCATCCAGCAGACTCGGTGCGAGCCCAATAGACGCGCCGCCAGAAGAAGACGAGAGCGAAACCGGTCAGGGCACCGGATATTGCGTCGATCGCATAGTGATAGCGGCAATAGACCGTTGCGATCATCACGCTGACGCAAAGCACGGCATAGCCCCACGCCATAGGCCTCCGCAGGTGTCGGAAAGCATAGACGATCAGCAGCGCGGCGACGCCCGCATGAGAACTCGGGAATGCACCGCCTCCCACCTCGAAGTTATGGTAGAGCACCCTCATGATGCGTGTGAATGGACCGTCCCCTGCTGCTGCGGGCAAGCCCATGCTTTCCCCGCCGATGACGGGCAAGGCAATGAAGATGAGGTAGTAGACGTAGAAAGAGCTGCACAAGGTGAACATGTACTCTTCAAATGGCCCCCTGTCCTTCCTCAAATAGAGGATTATGCCCATGATGGGGAAGAGCAGGTAATAGCTGAAGTAGGCGAAATGCATGTATTCACTGACCCACCACTCGGGAAAACGCTCGGCGAGCACAATCGCGGGCTTTGTGCAGAAGAGGCCGTATTCGATCCGGCGGAAAAGCGGATCGAGAAATTGGTCAAAAATAATCAGGTTCATCCTCTCTGTCTGCTGGTAAGCGCCAAAGAAAAAAAACATGGGATAGAAGCTCGCCAGAAAGCGCAGCACGCTGGGCGACCGATCCGTGACACGAGCGAACAGGAACACAATGACCGCGATCATGCTCAGGTTCAGCAGAATCAGGCGGTGCCACGAAGGGATGCGGTAGGAGAAGAGGACCAGGAGCAGCATCACGATCAGGTTGTAGATGAGCGTGGACTTGTCCGCGAGATTGAACCGGCCGAGCTTCATAGCCATTGATGTTCTCTGTACCATGCCAGGGTTTCTCGAATCCCTTCCTCGAGCGAGTATGCCGCGCGAAATCCTAATTCTTCCCGGATGCGGTCTGACGAACAGATCCACATGGACTGGAGGAGTTCCTTCACTTTCTGTCCGTTCAGGAGCACCGGCTTGCCTCTGAGCCTGGCCAGCAAATCACCCATCATGCCGGCACCCCTGGCCACGACAGCAGGGATGTAAACGCGGTGTGGTGTTTTTCCCATCGCGCGCCCGATGGCTGCTGCCATGCCCGCCCAGCTTTGGACAGAACCGTCATCTACAAGGTAAGTCCGGCCCGTCGCGCTTTCGCTCATCAGGACACGGACCACGGCCTCGGCAAGATCTCTAGCATAAATCAACGAGAGGTGGCGTGCGGCTCTTCCAATGAACGGCATAATGCCCCGGTCTACCAGTCTGAAATAGACAAGGAAATCTCGGTCCCGCGGCCCGTAGACCGCAGGGGGAATGACGACGTTGATGGGCAAATCCCTGGCATAGGTTTCGGCCACGCGCTGCCCTGCGAGTTTGCTTCTCCCGTAGTCACTGACGGGGCGCGGCGGGCTCTCTTCCGTAATTGGCCTGCCGTCTGCGGCAGGGCCGAACGCAGCCAGACTGCCGATGTGCACGATTCTGGCGAGCCGTGGCCGGAAGTCCATGCAGGCAGCATATAGGTTCCGACAACCCTCTTCGTTGACTCGGAAATAGTCCCTGCTGGATGCGGCTTTGGTTAATCCGGCGCAGTGGACGACGGCGTCGGCCCCTTCAAGGGCGGGTGCCAGCGTAGCAGGCAGAGTCACGTCCCCCAACGCTAGTTCCGGTTGCAGAGACGCAATGAAATCCAAGCCACTGGTCCGTCTTACCAGGCAGCGCACGCCGATTCCGCGTGAGTGCAGCGCCTCGACAATGTGGCTGCCGACAAATCCGGAAGCGCCTGTTACGAGGACCGTTCGCATAGATCAAGATGAGTGAAGGGGAAATCGTAGAGGCGATACTTCTTGTAGACGGTAAATCCGAGGTTTTCCAAGATTCGGTTCATGCTCACGTTGTTTTCCAGGATCCACGACATTTCCCCATGCCGTAACCCCTTGGCGAGCGCCCGCTTGTGAGTCTCGCAGTAGAACCAGTTGTCGATCCCCATGCGCCGGAATTTCTTGATTACACCCATGGTGATGATCCGGATTGCATCGATCTTGCGCCGATAATAGAGGAACTTGAAAATTCCGAAAGGAACCAGACGGCCGTTGAGCCGGATCAAGACCTGGTTGTAATCCGGCAGCGCGAGAGAAAAACCGGCGACTTCGCCATCTACCTCGGCGATCAGGCACAGGTCGGGATCGACGACCGGTTTCAAATTCCTGGCCAAGTGCGCGAATTCGCGGTCCGTCATGGCCACGGCGCCCCAGTTTTCCTCCCAAGCTGAACTGTAGACCGCGTGAATTCGCTTGATCTCTGCATCGAAATCGTCCATCCGGACCGTCCGAACCGTGTAGTTGTACTTCTGTTTCAACAGTTCTGCACCGCGCACGACTCTTTGCGGTATCTGGCCCGGCCTGGCCACGCCGTGATAGGCGAGAAGATCCATGACCTTCCTGAAGCCGTATCCTTCGATCAGCGCTTCGTAGTAGGGTGGGTTGTGCGGCATCATGATCATTGGGGGAGCATCGAATCCCTCAACGAGGAGCCCGAGATCGTCGTTCATGCTCATGTTTTCCGGGCCGCGCATGATTTCCATCCCACGCGAGCGCAAAAAACGGGCGGCGGCATCAAAGAGAATGTTGGCTGCGGCCCGATCGTTGACCGCCTCGAACAACCCGAAGAATCCCGCTTTTTCCTTATGGGTACGGATATGGTTGGAATTGACCATAGCTGCGATGCGACCCAGTTCGTTGCCGGCTTCGTCGTGGGCCAGAAACAACTTCACTTCGGCGTGCTCGAAGAACGGGTTTCTTCGGGGATCAAGAAACTCTCTGCGTTCCGCGATAAGAGGCGGCACCCAGTTTCTGTCGTGCCTGTATATTCTCCAGGGGAACTTAATGAAGCGGTCCTTGTCTCTCCGGGACACAACCTCGCGGACAACCATGGCCCGAGCCTTCTCACGAGATAACGCCGAGTCTTTTGCCGACTTGCTCAAACTTCTCCAGCGCCCGGTCGATCTGCTCGAAGGTGTGGGTAGCCATCAAACTCACCCGCAGCAAGGCTCGCCCCGGTTCAACCGCAGGAGTGATGACGGGATTTACAAAGACCCCTTCGTCCTGGAGGGCGCGGCACATCTTGAAGCATTTCAGGTCTTCGCCAACGAGGACAGGCAAGATGGGCGTTGTCGAATTGCCCAGGTCGTAGCCCATGCTCTTGAGGCCGCTCGCCATGCGATGAGTGTTGTCCCAGAGCTTCTGGATGCGCTCCGGCTCGGACTGGATGATATCGAGGGCCGCCATGACGGCTGCGACATTGGAGGGAGGGGGGCTGGCGCTGAAGATAAGCGCCCGCGAGTGGTGCTTGAGATAGGTGATCGTGGCCTGGTCGGAGGCCACAAATCCTCCCAGCGAGGCCAGCGACTTGCTGAAGGTGCCCATGATCATGTCGACTCTGTCGGTCAGCCCGAAATGGGAGGCGGTGCCGCTTCCTCTCTCGCCCAGCACCCCGATGGCATGCGCATCATCGACCATGACCGACGCGTGGTGCTCTTCTGCGAGCCGGACCAGCGTTGGCAGATCGGCGATGTCGCCGTCCATGCTGAAGACGCCGTCGACAACGATCAGCTTGCCCTTGTCCGTTGGAAGTTGCCGCAAAGCTTCGTCGAGCCCGCCCATGTCGTTGTGTTTGAAACGGATGGTCTTGCCAAAGCTGAGCTTCGCTCCGTCCACGATGCTTGCATGATCCAGCTTATCAAGCAGGACGTAGTCGTCCCGCCCGACCAGCGTGGATATCACGCCCTGGTTGACCTGGAAACCCGTGGAGTAGATGAGCGCCGCTTCCTTGCCGATGAACTTGGCGATCTTTTCTTCGCATTGGATGTGTATGTCAAGCGTGCCGTTCAAGAAACGCGAACCGGCGCATCCGGTCCCATACTTCAGGATTGCCTTCGCTGCCGCTTCCTTGACCTTGGGGTGGGTAGTCAGGCCCATGTAGCTGTTCGATCCGAACATCAGGAGCCTTTTCCCCTGGATGATGACCTCCGTGTCTTGTTCGTGCTCAATCGCTCTGAAGTATGGATAGATCCCCATGGCCTGGACACGTTCGGCGTCGTGGTATCCCAGAATTCTTTCCCTGATCTTGTTGGAATCTGTATTCATTGCCACTCCCCAGGCCGAGGTAACGACGTCGCCGTCTCAATTCCCAAACAGGCAATCGGAGTATTAAGCTTGTTCAGAGCACAAAGCCCTAATTTATCGCATATATCCATGGCAAATGTATAGCAATTTGCTATGGATGCTTCCCCAGCAGCTTCAGGATCCCCAACGACATCGAGTCGGTGTAGGTAATGAGCAGCACGCCGATGCCCGTGATGATCAAGAATGGGATGATGTGCCTGTACAGGCGCGTCAGCGGCTTGTTAAAGCGCGACGAGGAGAGGAACAGATTCAGTCCGACCGGCGGGAACAGGAAGCCCATCTCCAAGTTGGCCAGGAAGATCACTCCGAGGTGAATCGGGTCGACGTGAAACGCCGCGCCGATCGGTGCGATCAGCGGGGCGAGGACGATAATTGCCGAGTAGATCTCGAGGACGCTGCCCAGGATGAGCAGGATGACGTTCAACGCCAGCAGGAACACCACCTGAGAGTGGATGTGGGTTTGGACCCACGCCAGCAGCATGTCGGGAATCTGGGCGTCGACCAGGTAATTGGTCAGGCCCATCGCCACGCTGAGCAGCGTGAGCACGGCGCCCATCAGGGCCGAGGCCTTTAACAGGACCTCCGGGAGTTCTTTGAAGATCCTGATGTCGCGAGTGATGAAGCACTCGACGATTACCGCGTACGCGAGCGCTGCTGCGGCCGTCTCGATCATCGTCGTGAGCCCGCTCACAAAGATGGTTACGATAAAAACGGGCAGCAGAAGCTCCCACTTCGCGCCCCATGCGGACGCGGCCGCCTCGCGCCACGAGAACTTCAGGCGTTCGCGCTCAGCGCGGCCGCCGATGAGGATAGCGTAGAATGCGGTCAGCACCAGGAGCAGCAGGCCCGGTACCAAGCCGGCAAGATACAGGTTGTCAGCCGGGACAGTCTGATTGCGGTTGCTTGCGACCACGCTGTAGAGAATCACCGGGAGACTGGGCGGGAATAGCAGACCCAGGCTGCCCGACGCCGTCACCAGGCCAAGCGAGAAGCCTTCAGAGTAGCCAGCCTTGCGCAGAATGGGGTAGACGAGCCCGCCGAGCGCGATGATCGTCACGCCCGAACCGCCGGTGAATGTCGTGAAGAGAGCGCAGACCGCGGCCACCATCACTGCGATGCCGCCCGGCATCCAGCCGAAGATGGCGCGGAAGAACCGGACCAGGCGTTCCGCGGCGCGGCTTTCGGCCAGCACGTAACCGGCCGCAGTCAGCAGCGGGATCGCGGGTAACGTCGGCGACGCCACAAGCCGATAGACCTCGGCGGAGACCGCTGCTACCGGCGTGCCGTCATGGAAGAACATTACCAGGGCGATACCGCCCATTGCGACAAACACCGGCGCCCCGAGCAGCGCCGCAGCCAGGATCACCAGCGTGAGAGGCCACACCTTTGCTGCCTGCTCGGGAGGCAGCCAGTGTAGACTGAACACCACGGGGATCGTGAGCAGCGCAATTGCGCGGCCCCACCACCGGTTCGAGGCCTTCCATACGAAAACCAGCGCCATCAGGCCAAGCGAGATCGGCATGATGGTTTCGCTGACCCATTCCGGAAGCCCGATGGGAAGGACCTTTGATCCGATCGCGTCGACCTTCACCACCTGCGCGCTGGCGTACGCCAGCACGGCGATCACCGCGGCCGACACCGAGTACGACAGGAGGCGCGTGAGTGTGCGCCACAGGCCTTCGCCGAGGAATTCGGCGGTCGAGAGAGTCAGATGCTTCACTTGGCTGGCGGCGGCGAGGCCGCCCACGAAGGCGAGCCACAGCGTCAGGTGCTTGACGTAGTTGGCGGAGCCCGGAATGTGGATCCCGCCGAGCGGCCGTCCCACGACGTCGATGAGCGGCAGCAGACTGGCCAGGGCCAGCGTGGCTACCAGCACACCCTGTTCCGTGCGGCGGAAGACAAGTGCAAGGGCCTTCACTTCTTCGCTGCCTTCTGCTTGCGGTATTCGTCCCGGTATTTCAGCGCTTCGTCGTATGCGTCGGCCGGCGCGAAGTCGCCGCGGATTTTGGCCTTGGCCTTGTCGACGACGGCGTGCCACTGTTCGAGGGCCTTCGCGTCGACCGGGACGACCTTCAGGCCGCGCTTCTCCATGCTCTGGATGTCGCGCACCGCGCTCTGTCGGATGTCGGCCTGGAGCTTCTGCGCGGCCTCAGACTGCGCCTGCATCAGCGCCGGCTTGATGTCGGCGGGAATCCGGTCCCAAACTTCCTTCTTGATGACGGTCGCCCCCAGGATTAGCGCCCAGTTGAGGTCGGTCATGTTCTTTGCGTTCTCGTAGTAGCCCGTTACGACGGCGATCTGGGGCGAGGCCGTGAATGCATCGTACAGCCCGGTCTGCAAGCCGGTGGCCAGCTCGGTGGATGCGCCGGGGCGGGGATTAAAACCGGCCGTGATCCAGATCTCCAGTGTCTTTGGGTCGCCGGCCCACTGGAAGAGCACCAATTTCTTCAGATCGTCCGGCGTGGCGACAGGCTTCTTGGTGAAGAAATGCATCCACCCGCCATCTATCCAGTTCAGGACAACGAAGCCCTTCGACTGTATGTTGCCCTCGAGCCGCGGGCGCATCTTTTCGAGGACCGCATAGATCTCGTCATAGTCCTCATACATCAGGGGCACGCTAAGTGCGTAGATCGACTTGTCGATCTCGGCGACGCCGACGGAAGTGAACACGGCCGCATCCAGTGTCCGCAGGTTCATCTTGCGGACGACATCGGGATCGTCCCCCTGCGTGCCGCCGGCGTAGAGGATGACGCGCACCTTCCCGCCCGACAGCTTGTTCCACTTAGCGGCGCATTCCTGCAAAATCAGACCCCACGACGATTCTTTCGGCACCAGGGTGGCCATCTTCACTGTCACTTGGGCAAGGGCCGACGGCGGCGCCAACCACGCGGCAAACACCACCATGAGCGCGATGGCCAGCACGCGCATGTAACGATCCGTGTGTGTCCAAGGCGATCTCATATGCACTATCCCCGTTACCTGGCTCTGAATCTGTCAAGGTTGCCGTGCGCCACAGCTACCCAACGAACAACTCATCGATCCGCGCGAGCAACCAGCGGGCGCGCTGCTGCGACACGACATTGGCGAGCCGCTGGTTTGGGGCCATGTTGATGTCGATCTTCAGGGCTGCGTCCAGCAGTTCCTGAAATTCCTTTTTGTTCTGCATTCCAACCGAAACAATTTCCGCCATGGAAACATACGGAGCCACGCGACGTCCCTTTGACAGCGCAACCACGCGCTCGAAGTGCTGGCGTGCCTTCTCGTACGATCCCCCGGTCGACGCGCGCCCGCCTTCCCACGAGATGAAGAAGTCGTGGATCGAGCCCATTTCCCACCCTTCGTCCAGGGCCAGCGCGCGCCGCATGATCTTGTCCATCAGCGACTGGTCGGCCGAGAGCTCGGAGTCTGCTTTGTTGATGGCGAAGGCCGCAGCCCATGCCGAGCCGGTCCAGTACAGCAGCGGGACGTGCTTCTTCGTCGTCTTGGCCAGGGCCACGTCGGGGTCCTTCCGCAGCCGCTCACGGAATCCGGGGAATTCGACTTCGAGCCCGCGCATACCGTATTCGAGGGCGCGAAGATACAGCTTCTTGGCCCGGGCGCGCATTTCCGTGGCGCGATCCAGATCCTGCGCCTCGATGAAATCGGCCTCCTGCTGGACGAACGCGTAACTGTACTCCGTGAATCCGCTCGACGCGGCAGTCAAGAGGCCCTGGTGCTTCGGCGCTTGCTCGATCAGGCTCTCGATGGTCTTCAGCGCGAAGGGCACCGCATCGCGCACAAGCTCCGGGTCATCGTCTTTGGCGAAGGTGGAACTGCTCTCCGACAAGACGTTTCCCAGGGTTTTGATGGCCATCATTTTGACGGAGCAGCCCGCGAGCGTCAGCCCCAGCGCGCAGATCCCGCAGACCGGGGTCAAGCGCCTGAACAGTCCGTCCATACCCCTCCGGGCAAGATCTTCCATCCATATGAGGTGGTAATCCGATTCTCGCCTGGAAAGAAGAATACCATGGCTCTTGTGCGCAGAGCAGCGAGAATTGGAAATTGGTGACAGTATCTCATGCGCGATTCGCGCACCCAAGTGCTGAAAAGGCCAAGCACCTGAGTTGGTGACTGTCGGAGTCGGAATCGGCATCGGGATCGCTATCGCAATTCGGGTTAAGAGCCAGACAGCGATTGCGACCCCGATACCGATTCCGATGCCGAATTTTGGTGTTTTCCGTTCTATTTTCAAAGCAGCCACCTTTTTTCAGCGGCCCTTTGATCTATCCATCGAGATATCCCGGGCGAAAAAAGGTGGCTGTCACCAATTTCCGAGCACTTCAACTTCGTATACCAGAGTCGTATTGGGCGAAATGTGGAAGCGCTTTTGCCCGGGCTTCTCTCTGTCATAATAGCCGGAGATCCCATATGCCTGATTGGATGGGACGATCAAGATTCTTTTCTCTCCTTTCTTCATCTGCGCGACCGCGGCATCGAATCCGCGGTTGATCTGCACCTGCGCCTTGCCGACTTCGTATTCAAACGGCACAGGGTCCCTGCCGAAGTAAGGTTTTCCTCCGTCGGCCGTGCTGGCGAAGCGCATGCCATTCAAGCACCTTCCCGAGTAGGCCACTTTCAACTTGGTTCCAGCGCCAGGCGCTGCACCCTTGCCCTCGCGAACGACAACAAACTTCACCCCGTTATTCAAAACCTTGGCCTGCGGCCACTTGGAGCGGATGGTCTTTTCCTCCTCGGCCCTCTTTTTTTCCTCGGCTTGCCCGACGCGAACTTTGGCATCTTCGACCATTTTCTGGAAGGACTCGGTCGTCGGCCGGAATCGATTGGCTTCGTCTCCCACGCGGACGATCTTTATGGACTGCACTTCGTCGCCCTGGACGATGGAGAAGACAACATCCATGCCCGTGACGACATGTCCGAACACCGTGTAGTCGCCGTCCAGGTATGACCGGTTGCCCAGCGTGATGCACCACTGGCTGCCGTTGGTGTGAGGTCCGGAGTTCGCCATGTTCAGCATGCCGGCCCGATCGTGATTCAAACCCGGAAGCCGGGTTTCGTTTGGGAACTGATAGCCGGGACCCTGTGCTCTTCCGCCCGCGGGGATGCCGGTCTGGATCACATGTCCCGCAACGACCCGGTGGAACTTGGCTCCGTTGAAAAATAGCGTTCCCTCAGGCAAGGCGGCATTCTTGATCGTTCCTTCGGCCAGCCCGACGAAATTGGCCGCCGTCATCGGCGTCTTTTTGAACTCGAGCTTCAGCACGATCAATCCTTTGTTGGTAGTCACCTCCGCATAGATGCCGTTAGGGTATTTCCTGCTCTCGGCCTGAGCGGGAAGAACCAGAAAAAGCGCCAGAATCAACGAAAGCGGAGGGCAGTGGACCTTGAGAGTGGGAGGCATAGGTCGAATCCTCGCGAAATGTAGTGCGTTGAAAAAAGTGCCCGTCACCAATTTCTAGGGTTGAAGTCTGGATCCCAGCTTCTGTTCCCGGTCTTCAACAAGATCGGACAGCTCGCGGAACATGTCCGCATTGGTCTGTTCTGCGTATGGCAGAATGAACTCCCTGGTCTCCGCCAGGTACTGTGTCACAAACGCCTCGTCGTGGACGAATCCCAGGGAAATGAGGTTGCTGATCCGATCTGCAAGCTTTAAAATCTTGGCTTTTCGGCTGCCGGACTTCATGACGCGGATCAAGTACGCCGACTTCGGTTCTTTCATGCCGTCGACAATCCGGATGGTTACCTCCATTACCAGGTCATAGACGGCCGGACCATCTTCATCGATGCGGACGATTTCTTCCCGGCTGACCCCGGGCATGCCCAAGGCATTTTCGAAGAGGTCGTGAATCAGGGACGCCTTAAGAAGCACGGGATCAATGAACTTGTAATCCAGCAGGATCCCCATTGTGCTTATCTGGTGCCGGAACATGTTGCTGCCTGCTCTGCGGCGTATGCCGATCAGAGCCATCGCCTTAAAGATGTACGGCGCGAGCGTCATGCTGCCCAGGCGTTTCTCGAGGTCTTCCATCGTTACCTCCCACTGGCCCGAACCTGTGAAACAAGGACCATCTGCCGCGGGACGGCCCATTCTGCACTAGTCATGGCGCAAGGCCTGAATCGGATCCAATCTGGCCGCACGCAGCGCCGGAAAGCTTCCTGCGATCAGGCTTACTGCCATGGCAAATGCGATGCCTCCGCTGTGAGCGCAATCGTCATAGTCAGGCGACGGAGTCACATCTGCAGAATTCAGTTTCCGGCAATTATAAGATTCTGCAGATGTGACCCCGTTGGGATTAAGAGCCGGCAAGTTGGCGGATGACGCTGAGCGTGGCGCCGAGTTCGGCTTCGCTGTTGTAAATATGCGTCGACTGGCGGTTGCCCCGGATGCGGATCCCCTTGGCCCACAGGGCATCCTGCATGGCCGTGCCGCCGACTCCTTCGATCTGGTAGTTCGTGATTCCAGCACACATTGCCGGGTGGACGGGAGTGTTGATTTTTACCTTGGGGATCTTCTGCAGGCCGGCCCGCAGATAATCGCCCAGCTCTTTGATCCGGCGGGCGACGCGCTCGGGGCCGATCTTGTTGTGGAAATCGATGGCGGCGTCCAGCCCCATGAGGAGCGAGAGGTTGCCGGTGCCGCGCTGCTGCAGCCGGTATCCTTCGTCATTATGGTTGTTCCACTGAGAGCTGGCGAGCGTCGTCCAGACGTTTTTTGCCTGCGCCTTGCGGAGGTAGAGAACGCCGTTGCCGGCGGGCGCGCAGAGCCATTTGTGCATGCTGGAATAGTACGCATCGCAGCCGATGTCCTTGACGTCGACGCGGACGTGGCCCAATGCCTGGGCGCCATCGATGATCGTGAAAATGCCACGGCGGCTCGCCTCAGCGCACAGCTCCTTGACGGGCAGCACTGTCCCGGTCGAGGAAATGATGTGCGGCACAGCCAGGACCTTGGTCCTGCTCGTGAACGCGTTGAGGAAGAGAACCACGATTTCCTCCGGATTGCGAGGCGGCCTGGGCATTGCGACCTGCCGATAGACAGCCTGGTATCGTTTGGCCTTTACGTCCCAGCCATGCCGGCCGCCGGGATGCTCCTGATCGGTTCCGAGAATCTCATCGCCGGCGTTGAGGTCCAAACCATTGGCCACGATATCCATGCCGGTGGTGGCGTTTTCGATGAGGGAGATTTCCTCGGCCGAAGCGTTCACGAGCGCCGCCAGTTTGCCGCGCAGCACTGTGAAAGGCTGGTAGCCGGAGATCCAGTCATCGCCTTTGTAGTCCCAGTCGGCAATGTCCGCGGCCACTTTGCGCATGTGCTGGGAAACTGTCTCATAGATGACCGCAGGCTGTGCGCCCAGGGTTCCCGTGTTGAAAAATGCTTTGTTTTCCGGCAACAGAAACATCTTGCGGATCTTTTTCCAGTAGGCAGGGTCGCCTTCTCTGGGGAAGTCGAGGGTAAGTGCGCTCGTTTTTTCAAAGTTCCACTGGCCGAGCGCGGGGATGGCGGGCAAAGCCGCCGATAATGACAATGACCTTAGAAAACCACGCCGCGATACCATCGTGTCTTCTCCTTCTATGAATGGGAAATACAGGAACCGGGATGCTCTTATGGCACAAAACCGTCGGCCGTTCAATGCTCTTTCTTCCCGCCGCGCGTCGTTCAACAGGGGCATCCGTCAGCCGGGAATTGCCCGACCCTGACGCCATTCTGTTGCACTTGCCTACTTGCTCCCTTGCGGTTGCGAGTCGTCCGACTCGGGGGAGGAGTGCTGCCTCCGCCGCTGCAACTTGAGCGCAGACGGCGTGACTGCCAGCCCTCCCCGTGAAGTGACGCGGAGCTCAGGAGGAAGCATCTTGCCCACCGAAAGCACTGCATCGATGGTTTCGTCAAGAGGGATCAAGTTGAGGTAACCGCCCATCACGAGGTCCGCGCAGACGAAGGCGCTGGACGCGGCCACCGCATTGCGCGTGTGGCAGGGGATCTCGACCATTCCCTGCACCAGGTCGCACACCGAACCCATCGTGTTTTGAAAGGAAATCGCTGCCGCGTCCGCTGCTTGCCGCGGGGAACCGCGGGCGGCTTCCACTACGGCTGCGGCCGCCATGGCGCCTGCCGCTCCGATCTCGACCTGGCATCCTGCAATCTCAGCGGCGAAGGTTGCGCGCGTGCCCACAATCACGCCGATCGCGCCCGCGGCCAATGCCGCGAGCGTCGCTCCTTCTCGATCCAGGCCGCGCTCCTCCATGAGCGTTGCCAGCACCGCCGGCACGACGCCCGCCGAACCACCTGTCGGCGCGGCGCACACGACACCCATGCCGCTGTTGATGTGCATGACCGCCAGTGCGCGCGCCGCCGCGCGAGCGTGGAACCCGCCGACGGCAAGCTTTCCCGCTGCCTCGGCGCGGAAGATCCGGCCGGCGGTCGGTGTCAACAACTGCATTTCGGGGACCTGGTTACTGAGACCCGCAAGGACTGATGCGCACATCAGGTCCACGCGCCGAGCCATTTCCGCGAACGCTTCCTGCTCGGAAACGCCGAGCAGCGCTGTCTCATGCGCAAGCGCGAGGCGCCCGAGCGAGCAGCCGCGCGCTTCTGCCAAAGCGACCATTTCGGCTGCACTCTGAAACAGCGGCGGACCCTGCTTGACAAACGCCACCGGAGGCGCTTCGCGGACACGCGCTACCCCGTCTAACGCCATAAGGGCGGCGCGCGTCTCCCGGGCAAGAGCGCTCCGGCGCTTCGCGTGCAGAAGCGCCTGGCCATCGTGCATCTGCAGAGCCGGCTCGCCGGTCAAGGCCCCGTCAGCGGCGATGAGGGTGCGCACGCGCGGCTCCGCAGCGCTGGCCAGCTCGACCAGCAATTCGTGGGTCTGCCCTGTTACCAGCACAGGCCAACCGTCGATGCGCGTGAGCTCGACAGATCCGCCGCCGATGGAGCGCGCGCGCACGGCAAGCGTTTTTCCATCGGCTGCCTGCAATTGAATGTCGGCCGTGTTTGGATGATCGGGATATTCTAGGGGACGCACGTCGAATTCGAGATCGATGCCTCGGGACGAAACCACATCGAGCGCCTGAAAGAAGGTCGCATCCGTGAGGGGCAGCCCCAGCAGGCCCATTGCAAACCCGAGGTCCACTCCCTGCTGGCGATAGACTTGCCCGTAGGATCCGGCCGGGTCGAATATGACCCGCACCGAAGCCGGCTGGGCGTCGAAGAGCGCGACCGCCAGCCGCGCGATGCGATATGAGGCGGCTGTGTGCGAACTCGAGGGGCCTCGCATCACCGGGCCGAGCACGTCGTTGAGAATGCTGATGCCGCCGCGTGCTGCCGAGACGTTCGTGAGCAACCGATCAGTCAATTCTCCCCCTCTAGTCGCCGAAGCAAGTGCCGACGTTGCGTGCCATGCGCAATAAGGGAAGATCCAAGGGGATGAGGCGCTGTTTGTCTGCCGCTTCTTCCAGCGGCATGTGCGTGACGATCCCGCCTTTCATCACCACCAGTCGGCCCCGCCCCCCGGCCATCAGCAGTTCAACGGCAGCGCCGCCGAACTCCGTGGCCAGCACGCGGTCGGCCGCCACCGGCGTGCCGCCGCGCTGCACGTGGCCAAGAATCACGGTGCGGGTTTCGATACCCGTGGCGGTCTCAATGTCGAACGCCACTTTCTGGCCGATGCCGCCGAGGCGGATAGGATCGGCGCTGGTTGGGTCGACGCGCTTGACCACCTGCCCGCCGTCCTTGGGGCGGGCTCCTTCCGATATGCAGATCATGCTGAAACGCTTGCCGCGCCTGGAGCGGGCAACCACGTATTGGCAGACCTTGTCGATGTCGTATGGGATTTCCGGGATGAGAATCACGTCGGTGCCGCTACTGACGCCTGCTTGCAGTGCAATCCAGCCGGCGTTCCGGCCCATGACTTCGACAACCATGACACGGTGGTGGCTCGCGGCGGTAGTGTGGACGCGGTCCAGGGCCTCCGTGGCGATCGATACCGCAGTGGCAAAACCGAATGTGACGTCCGTGCCGAAAAGATCGTTGTCGATCGTCTTGGGCACCCCGATGCAGTTGATTCCGATCCGGACGAAATGCGACGTGACGGTCATCGAGCCGTCGCCGCCGATCACAACGATGGCGTCGAGCTGGTTGTGAGCGATGTGCTCGAGGCAGCGGTCGGTGACGTCGCGAAACTCGGTGGCGCCGTTGGTTGTGACCGGGTAGCTGCGGGGCGTAACACGATTGTTGGTGCCCAGAATGGTGCCGCCCAGGGTGAGGATGTTGCTGACCGACTCGTTGGTAAGCGGGTGCATGCGGTTCTGAATCAGGCCCAAGAAGCCATCTTCGATGCCGATGACCTCCAGGTTGTACCGGTACATGGCGGTCTTGGCCACGGCCCGAATGACCGCGTTCAGGCCGGGGCAGTCTCCCCCTGCCGTCAACACACCGATGCGATGAATTCCGCTCATGAGTATTCCTCCGTTTGATTTCAGCGACGGACTTGGCAGCCCGTAACCGGAATTCCTCCATTCTCAATCGGCAGCTTGACCTGCCGCTGATAGCATTCCTGAGTTGCCGCGGAGTATCCCTTTCTCGTGCCGCCGTCGCCCCCAACGGATCTATGGCCCCATGGGGTGAATGAGAGCCGCAATGGCTTTTCGCGCCCAGTCGGCGTCCTCCAACATTCCGCGGCCGATTCCTACGAGATCCGCATGCCCATCCCGTACGATTCGATCGGCATGGGCAGGTTCCCGGATGCCGCCGGTGACGATGACCGGGACCGTGATTCTTGCCTTGATGGCCTGGGCATACGGAACGAAGTATCCGGGATCTTTGTTGGCGCCGCGCGAGCCCTGCAAGCCGCCCGATACGTCGATCAGATCGGCGCCGCCGTCAGCAAGCCGAACCGCAGTCCGGCAGGCGTCCTCCAACTCGAGTCCACCCGGCGTCTCATCGTGCGCGCCCAGCCGCACGAACACGGGGAACTTGGGGCCGATGCGCCGTCGGACCTCGAGGAGAACCTCGACGTGCATTCTCGACCGGTTTTCCACGTTCCCGCCGAATTCGTCAGTGCGCTGGTTGGTGAGCGGCGAGAGGAACTCAGAGAGCAGAAACCCGTGAGCGGCGTGGATCTCGACGGCATCGAAGCCGGCGTTGCGCGCCCGCGCGCCCGCAGAGCCGAATGCGGAGACAATCTCCTGGATTTGAGATTTCGTGAGCGCTTCGGGAACCTCCCCGTCAGGCTCGTAGGGGTGACGCACGGCCGAAGGGGCAACCGGCTTGAGGCCGCCCAAGACCTCGGAGGACACTCGCGAGCCGGCATGGGAAATCTGCAGGGCTGCGGCGGCTCCTTCCGCCTGGATCGCAGCCGCCAGCCGGCGCAAGCCCTCAATAAGGTTGTCGGAGTAGACCCCGATTTGTGTCGGCGTGTGTCTTCCTCGAGGATGCACGAAAGAGTGCTCCACGATGATGAGTCCACAGCCGGCGGCTGCGCGCACCCTGTGGTATTCGATGATGTTCTCGGTGACGCCGCCTTCCGGCGACGCTTGCCCCGACCACATAGGTGGCATGACGATCCGGTTTCGCAGCGTGAGACCGGAGAACGAGAGTGGTGTGAGGAGATTGGCCATGGCAATACCGGGGAACAGGCGTTTGCATCGGTAAACTTTAATCCCAGGGAGCAAGGCCCCTTGAGGCGCAAAGGCAAGGCTCATCCTATACCAAAGAACGGGCACCGCAACAGCCAAAACTCCTAGACGAAGCCCTGCTCGTCTTGGATGGAGTTATCGCCGTGGAGCAAGAGCGAGCTTGCTGCCGGGTTCGAAGTCATGTGGTCTTTGTCAGGAGAGCGTAACGGAGCAACCACACTGCTTCGGGGGCTCCGTTGCGCGTTTGGGACGGATAGACGGTTGCCTGAGCTCTTGCGGCAGCACGAAAGATGGCAAATGCCCTCGGACTAAGAGAGACGACACGTTATCCAAAGCAGTTGGTGAATCGCCCGCACCCGTGGGATCATGGGAGCCGACATTCTTGACAGCCATTCAGACACTGCATGCCAATCATCCGAATGCCTTTGGAACCACAAAGACCACCAAGATTCTGGGATTACACAGGATAGCGACGGATGGTACGTCGGAAATAGGCTTTGGCTGCCACTCCCGGCACGGGCATCGGGGACAAGCGCCCTTATGTTCTGAGTTGCCGTAAGCATTGACTGATCAATGCGTTGGGAGAGATTGGCGGATTTTCCACAACTCTTGTGGAATCAATCAGTAACCGATTATGGCCAAAAATCTCAGAACATAATTTTCT
>Ga0315280_10001803_pt1 | contig 35866 bp, 29 predicted proteins | sample YL17G06_40_MG_FD_203697 | JGI IMG/M metagenome (GOLD analysis project Ga0315280, IMG submission 203697) | Sediment microbial communities from Yellowstone Lake, YNP, Wyoming, USA - YL17G06_40 | ecosystem: Environmental > Aquatic > Freshwater > Lake > Sediment | place: USA: Wyoming | collected... | reverse complement strand
CAACTCTGGGATCAATACCTTAAGATCAACCGGAAAATGGAGCTTGTGATGTTTAAGGCGGAGTACACTTGGTTATAACTCCATCACGTAACTTTGGGACAAAGTCTAATCGTAAACAAGGTGCTTCCTGATTTCGATTTCGAGGATCTCAGACGCCAGATAGAGTCGATATACCAGGCCCCTGTTGTCGGACTTCTACCCCTGTCTTTGGATATGGTTCGTCTGGCCAGCGGCGGGATCTTCTGCTTGAAGCACCCAGAACATAAGATTTCGAAAAAGATCGATGGGATAGCCAGCCGGATCATCGCTAATGAATAACCTCTCATTCAGGTGTCCCGATGCCCTCCGATGATTTTTTTTCCAAGAAAGAAATTTTGAGTGGCCTGCCTGCAAAAAAGGCACGGACCCTTCTTTTTCTTATCGAAAATCGGGCGGGGCTGCTTGCCGTCAAGTCCAAACGCGCCATGGACCTCTTTTCTGGCGAGGAAACATCTCGGGAACTGGATACCGCCTTTTTAGAGGCCTTCGTGACCGGCCGCGAACCACCTAAGCCCCCAACGATCAGAGACTTGGAACGCTTTGCTTCATCCTGGGCTCATCTCGTACCGGAGAATCCAAGGCTTCGGGCATCTCTCGCCCACCTGATTTCGGAAAAGTACGCCTTTGCTTATCGGGATATTCCAAAGATCAGAGCCTCACTTGGCCTTGATCAGGAAGAGGTGCAATCCGCCTTTCACCACTTATACGATCAGCCCTTAGCTTCGATTTACCGCGCGCGGGTCCGGTTTCCGGATAGGGTACGTTTGGTATTCTCCAGGCTTGCCGACCGGATCGAATCTCTGCCACCCTTCTGGACCGCCTTTTCACTAACTCTAACCGAAACTGTCGGGGCCGCCATTCTCGCTTTGCCCATCGCACTGGCGAGGGTGGGACCGGTAGCAGGTGTTTTCCTCCTTGTCGTGTTTGGCCTAATGAATGTGGCGACCATCGGTTTCATGGGCGAGGCCATCACCCGCAGCGGCACGGTGCGCTATGGTAATGCCTTCCTTGGACAAGTACTATCTGATTACCTGGGACCGGTGGCTTCGATCGTCCTCTCCTTTGGGCTCGGTCTGCTCTGCTTCTTTGTATTACAGGCGTATTATATAGGTTTCTCAACAACGCTCGCTGAAGCCACCGGGATTCCTCCATGGTTTTTTACAGTAGCCATTTTTGCTCTCGGAATGTATTACATCACGCGGGAGTCCCTTGCCTCCACCGTTGCTTCGGCCATCGCGGTGGGTGCGGTGAATTTGGCCATCATTCTCTTTATCTCCATCCTGGCCTTTGGCCAGCTGAATCCGGAACTTTTTAAAGTCAGGTTATGGGGTGGCGAGGCATTCGATTTTTCTCTTCTGGAGCTGATTTTTGGGGTTGTCCTCGCGGCCTATTTCGGCCACTTATCCATCTGCAATTGCGGCAAAGTAGTACTCCGGCGGGATCCGAGCGGCCGGTCGCTGATATGGGGAAGCATGGCCTCTATGGTCCTTACCATTATCATTTACTCCGTTTGGGTCATCGCCGTAAACGGAGCCATCCAGCCGGGGGTGTTCGAAGGACTGCCCGGCACTGCCTTCACGCCACTGGCTGCGAAGATCGGGCCTGTTGTCATCATCCTGGGATCACTCTTCGTTGTTCTGGGTATGGGCATGGCCTCTGTCCACTTTTCCCTTGGATTGTACAACATGGTTGGGGAAAGACTTCCGAGCCGCAGAGCATTGATGATGGTTCTACCCCGTCGCAATGGACGGATCACCTTTTTCCCACGAGGACGTAAAGCCAGAACGGGACCTCGGGTCAGTCTAACCTACTTTGGACTGAAGAGAACAAAGGGGTGTTTTTTACTGGAAACAGAGTTTGGAGGGGAGATACACCGTGAAGAAATCATCTCCTCTGGTTGGCTGGATCTTCACCGGATGGTTAAGCCGCTTAAGGGATTCGAAGGCGGAGAAGTCGCCCTCTCCTTCGAGGTCATGGAAGCTCAGCCAGAATTTGTTCGTCTGCGGTGCGACACATCCATGGCCATGACCTTTGAAGGTGATCTGGAACAGATCGGAATAAGTGTGGGCGATGTTCTGGACCTCCCTCAAGCTGAACGGAAATTACTTAACCGTATATTGCGGAGCGGTGGAGTCAGCCTGAATCAGGCGGCAACTCTTATGGAGATTCCACTGGACTCGGCCCTTGAACGGTTGAAGAGTTTGGCTCACAGGGGATTCATTCTGAAGACAGAAGCCGGTAGCGAAACGATATACCGTGCCCTCGTTGCCCCCAGGCGGAAAAGCAGCTTACCGGGGCATATTTGGGGAAGATTGGACAAAACGGCGTCGATGTCAGCGGGTCACAAGGCGGGGTTTCCTTCTTCCGGACGCCTGTCCGCCGCAGTGGTGGCTCTCAAATCCCTTCTGTTCAGCGCACATGGGCGATTCATGATCCGCATCAGCCCCATTGTGATTGCCTTTCTGATCACGGAGTGGATGCTTTACGCCGGGACCGCCTCGTTTTCCAAAGTTTTGAACTTTGTAGGAGTCATCGTCGTGCCGCTTCTGGGAGGTGTTTTTCCGGTCCTCATGTTAGCCTCAAGCCGCAGGAAAGGAGAACATGTCCCCGGAAGAGTCTTCGATTTTTTCGGTAACCCAATTGTTCTAACGGGTATATATGTCATTTTCATGGCAAGTCTCTTCATCTATGGCCTTTTCATCTGGCAGGAACCCGGAGCCCGTGCCGCTGTTCTCGTTGTTGGGGTTTTTATCCTGGTCCTGACGATCTGGATTATTATGAAAAAGTGCTTCGTACGGCGAACCGTAATCGAACTTCGATGGACTGAGAAAAAAGGGGAACAAAATCTTTTTAGAATTATGTCCGCTGGTAAACCTTTGGAGGCCGAAGTCAGCCTGATGTATCGGGAAGGGACCCAAAATCTTCGATCCTCGGGAGGAATTGTGGAAAATGCTTCGGAACTGAAAAGTGCAGCCTTTTCAATTCCAGCGAAGGGGACAAGAGAACTTAAGATCCTAGTCCACAGAGTGACTGCCGACGGCTGTTCATGGCCCTTGGAAGGGGCCTTGGAAGTCAGTGGGAACGGAGAAACCCGCTGCTTTGACCTCAAGCTGACGAGTGGCAGCCTGTTGGTGCCCATCGGTGGCAATAGTTACCGCGTAGCCTTTACATTACACAAGCCGTCCTCCTCACCATCGGAAGCCTGAAAGATATCCCTGGACGTGATGTTTCGATCGTTCCCTATGGGTGAAACCCGCTGTCCTCATACAGAACATAAATGGAATAAAATGGGAATAAGAAGCGTTTTGATTTCAGGAAGCAGGTATGATATAGGATTGGATGAGAGAGAATCAGGGAAAGGGAATCTGCATCAGATGGGCAACATGCGATGTCACCTGAGGTGACCTTTGGAATTTTACCTTATCATCAAGAAGAATAAATGATAAGAATCCTTTTGGTCCTATTTTTTCTACTATCTGTTGGAGTCTTTCCTCTCGATGCCGCAGAGACGCCTCTTAAAAAGGCATCTTTCATCCCTCAATGGAGCCCACAGTCGCAGTTCGCCGGATATTATGTTGCCTACGAAAAGGGATTTTATAAGAAGCGGGGCATCGATCTGACCATCCTTCAGGGGGGGTCCGATCGTCCTTCCTCTCAATTTCTTACAACGGGTAAGACCGATTTTGCGACGATGTGGCTCTCGACAGCCCTACGGCTGGCCGCCAATGGGCAGGAGATCATTAATATTGCCCAGGTCACCCAGCGTTCAGCGCTGATGCTCGTTTCAAAAACATCGAGCAATATAAAAACACCTCAGGATATCAATGGGAAAAAGGTGAGTCTCTGGGGGGAGGATTTTCAGATTCAACCGAAGGCCTTTTTTAAGAAATATAACCTGGACGTAAAAATTATCCCCCAGTCCTTTTCTATCAATCTCTTTCTCAGAGGGGGAGTCGATGTTGCATCGGCGATGTGGTACAATGAATATCATACCATTATCAACTCAGGGCTCAATCCGGAGGACTTGACCACTTTTTTATTTTATGAGCACGGACTCAACTTCCCCGAGGACGGCATCTATACTCTTAAGAAAACCTTCAAAAAAGATCCCGCGCTGGCATATGCTTTTGTGAAAAGCTCCATCGAGGGCTGGCTCTATGCCTTTTCCCACCCTGAGGAGGCGCTGAACATTGTTCTAAAATATATATCCCAGGCGAAAATCCCTGCCAACAGGGTACACCAGAAATGGATGCTGAACAGAATGAAAGATCTGATCTCTCCTCCGGGCGGTGGTTCTATCGGGATGCTCCAGCCACGAGATTACGAAAGAGTTGATTACGAGCTTAAAGAAAGCGGATTAGTTAAAAGAACGCCAAGCTACTATTCCTTTTTCGTAAGGTGCGACAAGGATGTGGAAAAATAGAGGCATCGCCTTCAAACTTATCCTTGCTATTTGTGTCAGCGTCGGTCTTATTTTCATACTCATCTTCAGTTTCAATTACCGTTTCTCCCGGAACATCATAGAGAAGAATGTAGAAGAGAATGCACAAAACCTCGTTCAGTCGCAGGTGAACAGGATTGAAACCGTCCTCCTCTCTGTCAAGAAGATCCCTGAAAATCTGGCCTCATTTCTCGCGAACGGCTCATACGATGAGGAAGAACTGCTCTTTCTGCTCCGCACGGTGGTGGAAAACAACCCCGAGATTTATGGCGCTGCCATTGCCTTTGAGCCATATGCCTTTGACAGGGGATTACTTTACTATGCACCTTATTTTTGTAAACATAATGGAAAGATCGAATTCACGAATCTGGGCACCACATCGTACCTCTATGCTTATCTGGACTGGTATCAGATCCCAAAAGAACTCAACCGCCCTGATTGGAGCGAGCCTTATTACGATGAGGGAGGCGGCAACATCCTCATGGCAACCTATTCCGTGCCTTTTTATAAAAACGTGGGTGAGAAAAGACAATTCATGGGGATTGTGACTGCAGATATCAATCTGGGATGGTTCCAAGAGGTTGTCTCTTCCATTAAAGTGCTCCAAACAGGATATGGTTTCTTGATCTCCAGGAATGGAACCGTCATTACCCATCCCTTGAAACAGTTAATCATGAATGAAACCCTATTCGGTGTCGCAGAAGGAAGGGAAGACACTCATCTCAGGGAAATCGGTAGGAAGATGATTCGGGGCGAATCAGGTTTTGTCCCTTTTCGGAGCATTGATTCCGAAAAAGAATGCTGGATGTATTACACCCCCATCCCTTCAAATGGATGGTCTCTCGCTGTGCTCTTCCCACGGGATGAGTTTATGGCCGATATTCTCAGGCTGAACCGAATCGTTGTCATCCTCGGAATCGCGGGTCTATTATTGCTTTCCATCGCCGTGGCATTCATCGCCCGTTCGATTACAAATCCTTTGAGGGCCATGGCCCGGGCAACGAAAGAAATCGCTACAGGAAATCTGGATGTTGAACTGCCGCCTGCAAAATCAGGCGATGAGGTGGGGAAGCTCTCAGAAGCCTTTCAATATATGGAAAAGTCACTCAAAGAATACATTCAACAACTGACAGAGACCACCGCTTCGAAGGAGAGGATAGAGAGCGAATTGAAAATTGCCCATGACATCCAGATGAGTATTCTCCCGAAGATATTTCCACCCTTTCCTGAGAGGAAGGAGTTTGACATCTTTGCAATGATTGAGCCCGCAAGGGAAGTGGGAGGAGATTTTTATGACTTTTTCTTCATCGATGATGAACATTTTTGTTTCACCATTGGTGATGTCTCAGGCAAGGGCGTTCCTGCATCGCTTTTTATGGCCGTTACAAAAACACTGCTCAAGGCAAAAACATTATGGGATGCTGACCCCGCCAGCATTTTGACAAAGGTGAATAAGGACCTCAGCCAGGGGAATGAGGCATGCATGTTTGTCACCAGTTTTATTGCCGTCCTTAACACGAAGACAGGCGAATTGTTATACGCTAACGGAGGGCACAATCCTCCATTGATGATCCGCAGTGAAAATAATTCCCCCTTTCGTCAAGGGGGTGATGAGGGATTTTTAGGTGAAGTAGAATTCCTTGCCGTATCGAAAGGTCTTGTTGTCGGTGCGATGGAAGACTATGTCTATCAGACGGACAGGATACGATTGAAGCCCGGAGATTCTATTTTCATTTATACGGATGGTGTGACGGAGGCAATGAATGAACGGGGAGAGCTATTTTCGGAGGAGCGGCTCAAAAAACAGACCATCAAACTCCAGGGAAAGTCCGTTCAAGAAATCATTGCAGGGACCATGGAAGAAATCAAATCCTTTTCCCACGGGGTACCCCAGTCCGATGACATTACCATGATGGTCATTGCATATAAAGGGATAAGAAAATGAGCGGCCGGATTACAAATATTCTCGACGTAACTGTTCCATCATCTCGTCGGTCAGCTTTTCAGACTTACGAAGTTCGGCAAACTTTTCCAAGAGTCCGTCAACGGTTAAACGCAGTTTCTCTCTTTCTGAAATATCATCGATAATTTGTCCCTGATGCATCATAATGGTCCGCGAGCCAAGATCAAGGGCCTGCTGCATACTGTGGGTCACCATCAGGGTGGTAAGCCTTCCTCTTTCAATAAACGTCTTGGTTAACTTTATGATCTGAGCGGCCGACTTTGGGTCGAGGGCCGCGGTGTGCTCATCCAACAGAAGGACCTTCGGCTCTTTAATGACAGCCATGAGAAGGGTCACCGCTTGACGTTGTCCACCGGAAAGGGTCCCGATCATTGTGTCCAGCCGGTCTTCCAGCTGCATCTCCAGACGGGCCACCTCTCTGCGAAAGGTGGTCAGACGATTGGCATTCATCCCGACTTTCGGGAAATGCCTTTCCCCTCTTAAAATTGCCATGAGAAGATTTTCAGCAATGGTCATATCAGGTGCTGTTCCCATGAAAGGGTTCTGAAAGACCCTGGAAATATATTGAGCCCTTCCAAAATCCCATTTCTGAGTGACCTCATTGCCAGCAATCATAATCCTGCCGGAATCGGGCAAGAATGCACCTGCGATCACATTTAACAGCGTCGATTTCCCAGAACCATTGGTCCCGATCACCGTGACAAATTCCCCCTCTTTAATATCGAGGCTGACGTCCCGGAGGGAATAGACCTCGTTTATCGTACCGTGATTAAACTTCTTATGAATATGATCAAGCCGGATCATGCCTACCTCTTGACGATCGCAGCTTTTTTCAAAAAAGCTTCGGGGATCGTCATTCCATAAAGTCCCGCAAGGGAAAGGTTGACCGCTACCTTCTCAGGGGAGGAGATCCCGTTTTCATATCCCCATGGAGAAGCGTGGCTTTGGCAATGAGATCAGGGGGAATGGGAATGCCCATCTCTCTTGCCACTTCGAGATTTAGGCCAAAGGTCAGCTTCCGGTATCTCTCAAAAGGAATATGAGCAGGATTTTCTCCTTTCAGCACCCGGCTAACCAGATGGGCGGCCTGGATACCGCTCGCGGTATAATCATATCCATAAGCACCCAGAGCGCCATCTTTAAGCCGTTCCACATCGCTTACAAAAATGGGGATCTTTCTGGACTGAGCGGCCCTGACCACAGACTCAAAGGCAGAATAAACGATATTATCCGGAGCCAGTACAAAGGCGTCGATTCCCTTTGTGACCAGTGAAACTGCCGCCTGGTATACTTCGGAAGAATTGGTAATCGTCGCTCCTTCAAACCTGATGTTTTCATATTGAGATAGAACCTTCTTCAGTTGATTGACATTGAAAACAGAATTCTCGTGTGCCGAATCCCAGATGGTTCCCACTCTCAGTTTTCCCGGTAGGATTCGAGTAACCACCTCCATCATCTTGTCCGTGGGGGCAGCCCCATAGACCCCGGTGACATTGGGAAGATGATCCGTATCTGATTTTCCAGCCCCAATGATGAAAGGGTTCGCCACCGTGGCAAAGACAATCGGTCGATCCTTGACTTTATTGATGGCAGCCTGGGTGCAGACCGTTGAGATGGGAACGACCACATCGATGCGGTCGTGAAGAAATTTATCAAGAATGGTGTTAACGGTTGGAAGTTCACCATTTGCATTTTGAAGCGAGATAAAGCAATTCTTCCCATGTTCATATCCAAGTTTCTTCATCTCTTCCACAAAACTATCTCTGGTGATGTTGAGAAGGGGGTTATCACTGACCTGAACAAGACCGATCCGAACCACCTTTGAAGAACCAAGATGAGGAGATTGGGACTGTCTATGAACAATGATGGAAACTATAACGACCAGGGCGGTTACGGAAAAACCAATAACCATACGGTTAACTGTGAAAAAACGGGAAACCCGATTCGTCAGCCCGCTGGCTTTCGAACTCCCCCTTGAAGCCATCATTGGGGCAATGAGAATCAATAGCACAAAAGTTGCCGTAATGAGCTTCAGGTCAATGGGGTTTAAGCCTACATAGAGTGCAAGGGCAACCATCAGTCTAAATATGACTGACCCTATAATCACGTTGAGGACTTTAATGTAAATTGACCTCATCCTCAGAACGGATTCTCCGATAATGACTGCTGCCAGTCCAAATACGACAGACCCTATCCCCATGCCAATATCAGCAAAACCCTGATACTGCGCCACAAGGCTGCCTGAAATTCCCACAAGACCATTGGCCATTGAGATTCCGAAGACCTTCATCAAGTTCACATTGACACCTGATGCCCTTGCCATGATGGGATTGTTCCCTGTTGTCCTCATGGTAATCCCCAGATCGGTCTTGAAGAAAAGAGAAACCATTGCCCAGAATAGGGCAATCACCACAGAAAAAATCAGGCAAAACCAGATTTCGGTTGGCAACCCAGGGTTCATGGCTTGCAAGTAGGTCATAAGATTTGGCTGGTTGAGAAGGGGGATGTTAGAGCGACCCATAAGATGAAGGTTAACGGAATAGAGTCCCGTCATCACCAGGATTCCTGCCAAGAGACCATTAATATTAAAACGGGTATGGATCAAAGCAGTCAGACAGCCGGCAACAGCTCCGAGAAGAAATGATGCAAACAATGATAGGAGAGGGTTGATGCCTGCGATCAGAAGCACGGCTGAGGCAGCGGCACCCGTGACAAAGCTACCATCTACAGTGATATCCGGGAAATCATGAATGCGAAACGTGATGAACACACCCATGGCCATGAAGGCGTATAAGAAACCAAGATTGACAGCACCGACCCAGAGTTCCATGGATTATCCCTCAAGCTCTATCATCCCCACCATCCCGCTTCCGAACCTTGAACGTCCAAGGAGATGTTGAACCTTATAGACTTCAAGCTCCTTAAAGATTCGTGTAAATTCCTTTTCAAAATCCTCGAATCGTTTGCTGAGAGGTCCCTTTTCAAAAATCCCTGTATGGATGTGAAAATTATTCCCTTCGGAAATAAGGGCTTGTATCTCAGGACGGAGAAGGCTTTTCTCTTTTACAACAACCCCGGTGCCGGCAATGATGTGATTGACATTCATGGGTTCTACTGGAAAATCAAACCATTTGGAAAAGTTTTCGGGATCAAAGATATCTTTGCCATTATTGGGTCTTTGTTCTAAGATGGGAACTCGCCTAAGGTGCATCCCCCAAAGCCCCTTACTTTCAGCAAAAAAAGATATTCCCAACACGTTGGCACCCGATATCGAATTAAGCAATCTAACCAATGGTGCCAATTCCACATCACCATTCTTACCCTCGAAGGATAGAATATAACGATAAGATCCGTTAAATCCAAAACCGTGGAAGAACTGGTAAGTCAAACGATCATGGCTGTCTGTGTTTATCATAAAATCGACTTCAGGTTGTTTTACCGCAGGATAGACAAAGAAATTTCGGTTAATCACCATAGACTCGCCAAACAAATGCTTGCAATCTTCAAACTTTTCGCCCAAAGCGGCCAAACCTGTCCCAAACTGCATATCCGATGGCTTCACGGTGACCATATCCTGTTCAGTGTATCCGGCCGATGCCAGATGATCCTGCGAGCCGATCACAAAAAGATTTCCCTTATCGGCCTGGAAGCTTATGTATTCCGCGCCGATCCCTTCAACCTCTTTAGAAATCACTTCAGGGTGAGCTTCCTCTGTCCGAATAGATGCGATGATTTCATCCGGGGTTGACACGATGCGAAAGAGTTGATCAAGGCCACTGATCTTAAAGACCTCCAGGACAGACGGGACAGGCTTGAGAAGGACAATCTCACCACCTATCGTCTTTAGTTTCTTCTGGATACTTAAAAATAGACGCAGGCCTGCACTGCTGATATAGTCCACCGATGTAAAATCAACCAGAATAACCCGTTCTCCAGCCAGTATCAGGCTATCAAACAGCTTCTGTATCTCAGCGGAACTCAGGGCATCGATGCGTCCTCTTACGGTGATATATTTAAGTCCACCCTCCACGGCTACAGAATATTCAAACACAACTCCCCTCCTCAGCCATCGTATTTAAAAGATTTCTCCCATCAAACAAGTACAGGTTGAAACCGGCGATAAAATAACAAAAAACAAATAAGCGGTCAAGAAGATTTCGTGCTTCATGACCAGTGGTAAGGAGAAGTTCCACGGTTTGGACTTATTGCCTCATTGTAATTTCAGATCTGGCTGGGTTTTAAACATATAAGACCATTCTGCCATGATCGATGGAATGAAGGTTCCAACGATCATGGCGGTGACGAACCCGGTAATTTTGATCGAATCTATCGAAGAATGATAGCCCAAGGTAAAAGAAATCCGCCATATCCAGTCCCATGACGTTGCCGTGTTGATGTCATTCACCACAGGATGAGGAGAATCTCGATATTGTGTAAGAGTGACTTTTCTTCTATAATATCTTCAAAATGAACTGCCATTGAAAGGGGTTTCCTCTGAGGGCCAAAACGCTTCTCCGCATTTTTCCCATCCTTTTTCTTATCCTCCTGGGGATCAATATTGTTTTCGTCGGCTCCCGGCCTCCCCAGAAGGTCAACCAGTTAATCATCAGTTCGATCGGCGACGCCTCCTTTCTCAATCCCATCCTTTCCCAGGATTCGGCCTCCAGCGACATCAACTCCTTCGTCTTCAATGGCCTGATCAAATACGACAGAAACCTACAAAACTTCGTGGGGGAATTGGCGGAATCCTGGAAGATCAAGGGAGGCCCTGAACCTGAGATCACGTTCTTCTTGCGAAAGGATGTGCTCTGGCATGATGGAAAGGGGTTCACTGCTCATGATGTGAAGTTCACTTACGATAAGATCATGGATGAGAAGACCAATACGGTCCGCCGGAGCAGTTACGAATTGGTCAAAAAGGCCGACGTGTTGGATCCTTATACCTTCCGAGTCACTTACAGACAGCCCTTCTCCCCGGGTTTGGAATCCTGGAGCATGGGCATCATTCCCAAGCACCTTCTGGAAAGAGAGAATATCAACACGACTTCGTTCAACCGCAAACCGATCGGGACAGGCCCATTTCGGTTTGCAGAGTGGGTGAGTGACGAAAAGATTGTCGTCGAGGCCAATCCCCGGTACTTCGAAGGCCGACCAAATTTGGACCGAATCGTCTACCGAATCATCCCGGAGACGGCTCTCAGTGAGATGGAGCTTCTCACAGGAGGGGTGGATGATGCAGGAGTTTATCCCTATCAGTTCCGGCGAATGAGCCAGACCCCATTTCTTAAAATCTATTCTCAGCCGAGCCTCGGATATACTTACATTGGTTACAATTTCAAAAGTGATCTCTTTCAGGACAGACGGGTTCGCCTTGCCATGACCTATGCGATCAACCGGCAGGAGATCGTTCAGTACGTACTCTATGGTTTGGGGAAAGTGGCGACCGGCCCCTTTCCCAACCATCTCTGGTATGCCAACCCCTACGTAAAACCGATCCCTTACGATCCCAAGAAAGCCCGCCAGCTTTTGGCTGAGGCAGGATGGAACGATGCCGATGGCGATGGAATCTTAGATCGCGAAGGGAAACCATTTCGCTTCACCCTGATCACCAATAGCGGGAATGACACCCGTCGGGATGTGGGAGTGTTGGTCCAGAGACAGCTTCGGGAGATCGGGATCGATGTGAAATTCGAGCTTTATGAATGGAGTGTCTTTCTCAAAAATTTTATCAATGCAAAACATTTCGATGCCTGCCTCCTGGGCTGGGCTCTCTCCGTGGACCCGGATGCTTATGAGATATGGCACTCCAGCCAGATTGAGAAAGGGTTTAACTTCGTCTCTTACCGGAACCCTGAGGTAGATCGCCTTTTGGAGAAAGGGAGGAGAGAATACGGTCAGGAGAAGAGAAAGGAGATCTATTGGCGGATTCACGAACTGATGGCCGAAGATCAGCCTTACACCTTTCTCTATGTACCATTGGGTATGACCGCCCTTCGAAAAAAATTTTCCCTGTTGGAAAAGGATTGGACCGGCAGGGAGCTCAAGCTTTCTCCGATTCAGATCGAGAAGGCCGGCTTGATGTATGACCTGACCAAATGGTATGTCCCCAGAGGGACGGTTTTGGAGAGATAACGGATGACGCAATTCATCCTTCGGCGCCTCCTCTACACCCTGATCACGCTCATTGGGATCAGTGTGATCTCCTGGGTGATCATCACCCAGGCGCCTGGAAGTCCGATCGCTTTAACCCTGGATCCGAAGGTCTCCCCCAAGATCATCGAACAGATGGAGAAGAACTACGACCTGGATAAACCTGTCTATCAGCAGTACTTCCTCTGGCTCAAACGTCTCTTCAGCGGAAACCTTTACTCCTTCAAGGATGGAAGGCCGGTGATGGAAAAGATCGGCGAAAGAATCTGGAATACGCTTCTTCTCAACCTCGTGGCCATGCTGATCATCTTCTCCCTGGCGATCCCGCTTGGCGTCTTTTCGGCAAAGCGGCAATATACCTTTTTAGACCATCTGGGGACGTTCGGGGCCTATCTGGGAATCTCCATCCCCAGTTTCTGGCTCGCCTATCTTCTCATTCTGGGGACGGTGAAGCTTTTCGGCTACCCGGTCCTCGGCATGAGATCTTTTGTCACCGAAGACTTCACCACCCCGGAAATCATTCTCGACCGGCTGTGGCATCTGATGCTCCCCTCCATCATTCTGGCGATTGGAGGCATTGCGGCCCTCTCTCGATACACTCGTTCCAGCATGCTCGAGGTGATCCGCCAGGACTATGTTCGGACGGCTAAGGCCAAGGGGCTCCCAGAGGAAACGGTCTATTATAAGCATGCCCTTCGGAATGCGCTCCTTCCTATTGTGACTCTTTTCGGATTTCTTATCCCGGGACTGATCGGCGGATCCATCATCATGGAGACGGTCTTTTCCTGGCCCGGGATCGGACGATTGGCGTATCAGGCTGTCCTCGCCAGGGACTATCCCGTGGTGATGACGATCAACACGATCACCGCCGTGCTCGTTCTCATCGGAAACTTCGTGGCCGACATCCTTTATGGGATCGTCGATCCCCGAATTCGATATGGGTAAACATCAAGAAATGTCAAATGTCAAAGCTCGAAGTCCAATTGAAATCCAAAACCAAAATGGCAAAAAAAATTATAGACTTTTAGTCATTTGTCATTGATTTGGCATTTGGATTTTGACATTTAGCCTTTCTGGTACAGCAAGATGGAGTTACAGGTAAAAAGTTTTTGGCGTTACTTCAAAAGGAATCGGCTGGCGGTCGGAGGCATGGCCATGATTGTAATTATCTTCCTGATCGCAGGCTCCGCCTCTTTCCTTGCTCCTTACGATCCCGGAAAGACCGAGGTCTCTCTCAAATTAACCCCTCCATCCATCCAACACTATTTGGGGACAGACCAACTGGGAAGGGATGTCTTCAGTCGTATGCTTTTTGGATCCAGAGTCTCCTTGTCCGTTGGATTTGTCGCTGTCGCGATCTCCATCTTCATCGGGATCCTGGTGGGGGCGATAGCCGGATACTATGGTGGATGGGTGGACTCTTTCCTGATGCGATTCGTTGATATCATGCTCTGTTTCCCTTCCTTCTTCCTGATCCTGACGGTCGTCGCCCTTCTGGGTCCCAGCCTTTTTAAGGTCATGGTCGTGATCGGCATCACCTCCTGGATGGGATCCTCTCGGTTCGTACGTGCAGAATTTCTCTCCCTGAGAGAGAGGGATTTCGTCCAGGCAGCCAAAGCCCTTGGGGTGAAAGATCCCAGGATCATCTTTCGGCACATCCTCCCCAATGCATTGGCCCCGGTCTTTGTCACAGCAACGCTCGATGTGGCCACAGCGATTCTGGTAGAAGCAGGCCTCAGTTTTTTGGGGTTTGGAGTCCAGCCTCCTGCCCCCAGTTGGGGAAATATCCTCACAGAAGGAAGGACTTACATCTTCGATGCCTGGTGGTTGACTGTCTTTCCGGGAGTGGCCATCCTTATCACGGTTCTCTCTTTTAACCTGCTTGGGGAGGGATTACGGGATGCCCTTGATCCGAGACTTCGAGGGAGAAGATAATCATGACAATGATCAATGGTCAATGCTCATTGATTAATGGTCAAACTCGGACGTCTCTTGATCATTGGTAATTGCTAATTGACAATTGAGAATTGAGAAAACGCTTATTATGAACAAACCTCTTTTAGAAGTTCGAGACCTTTCCACCCATTTCTTCACAGAGGAAGGGGTGGTCAGGGCTGTTGAAAACGTAAGTCTCCAAATCAACCCTGGAGAGATCCTCAGTCTCGTCGGTGAATCGGGATGTGGAAAGAGCGTTACAGGCCTTTCTATTCTAAAGCTCATCCCCAGCCCACCCGGTCGAATCGTCAGTGGGGAGATCCTTTTTGACGGGAGGAATCTATTACCGTTAGAAGAAAAGGAGATGGAACGGGTCAGGGGAAATGAGATCTCCATGATCTTTCAGGAACCGATGACCTCGCTCAATCCGGTATTTACGATTGGAGACCAGATCATGGAGGCGATCCTCCTCCACCAGGGACTGGATAAGACAGGGGCGAGAAGGAGAGCGATTGAGATGTTAAATCGAGTACAAATTCCGTCTCCTGAGACGAGGATCGATGCCTATCCCCACCAATTGAGCGGGGGCATGAGGCAGAGGGCGATGATCGCGATGGCCCTTTCCTGTCAACCGAAACTCCTCATTGCGGATGAACCCACGACCGCTCTGGATGTGACCATTCAGGCTCAAGTCCTCCAACTGTTGAAAGAGATCCAGAGGGAGATGGGGATGGCCGTGTTGTTGATCACCCATGACCTCGGGGTCGTCGCAGAAATAGCGGACCGGGTGGCGGTGATGTATGCGGGCAGGCTGGTGGAGTACGCCTCCATCCAAGGCATCTTCGGTCAGATGCGTCATCCCTATACCAAGGGGCTTCTGGATTCCATCCCCCAATTGGATGCGAAAAGGAGCAGACTCAATGCGATCCCTGGTCAGGTTCCGGACCCCGTGGATTTGCCCGTTGGGTGCAAATTTCATCCGAGATGTTATCTGATGGTGGAAGAATGTAAGAAGGAGGAGCCTCCCCTCTTCCAGGTCAACGGGGACCACTTCAGCCGCTGCATTCGATGGAAAGAATGTTGTTAGAGAAAACAATGTCAAATTTCAAAGTTCAAATGAAATCCCAATGACCAAATGTCAAAGCTCAAAGAATTCTTTTGGATTTCGACATTTGGAATTTGACATTCATTTGAAATTTGGATTTTGACATTTGGATTTGACGAGAATGGCTCAGAATAACTTTTTGATTCAGGTTCGAGACTTAAAAAAATACTTCTACAAGGAGCGGCTCTTCTCTTCGGATAAGAAACCGATCCGTGCGGTCGATGGCATCTCTTTCTCCATCCGAAAAGGGGAGACACTTGGATTAGTCGGAGAGAGCGGCTGTGGAAAGACCACTGCAGGCAAATCCATCTTGAGGTTGATCGAACCGACCTCTGGCCAGATTCTCTTTAAAGGCCAGGATGTCCTTCGCGTCGATCGGGAAGGCTTGAGAAGGTTAAGGCCCCATATGCAGTTCATCTTTCAGGATCCTTATGAGTCCCTCAACCCCAGGATGAAGGTGGGAGAGATTGTGGGCGAGGGTCTGGAGGTGCACCGGATGGCGCAAGGGAAAGAAAAGATTCGAAGGGTTTCTGAGATTCTTGAGAAGGTCGGCCTCCATCCTCAAGATGCCCTTCGTTACGCTCACGAGTTCAGCGGCGGACAGCGCCAGAGGATTGGGATTGCCCGGGCTATCTCCCTGAATCCGGAACTGATCGTGGCGGATGAACCTGTTTCTGCTTTGGATGTCTCCATCCAGGCTCAGATTCTCAACCTCTTGATGGACCTCCGAGATCAACTGGGTCTGACCTATCTCTTCATCTCCCATGACCTTCGAATCGTCAAACATATCAGTGATCAAATCGCAGTGATGTATATGGGAAAGATCGTGGAGATGGCCAATGGGGAGGATCTCTTCCTTCGGCCTTTACACCCTTACACGCAAACCCTGCTCCACGCCATCCCGAAACTGGACCCCTCCAAAAAAAGAGAACGATCTCTTGTAAAAGAAGAATTTCGCCCTATCCCTTCCGATCAAGGATGCCGATTCCAGCCGAGGTGTCCCCACTCGAAAGAGAGGTGCCAAACCGAGGAACCCCTGCTTTTGGACGAGGGAGAAAACCATTCCGTCGCCTGCCATTTCGTATCCCCCAAGGATTCATCGCATGCCCTCCATGACTCATGAAAAAATGGCTCCAATGTCAGTGTCCCTTTTTCAAGCCACATTTATCATTTGACTTTTTTTTAAAATATATATTAATGTTAATAGATTGAAATGTGAGGAACCTTTGTAGGGAGAGTCTGAATGGATCAAGAAAAACTTCTCTATTTTAAAGGACTGCTTGAGGGAACGCTCCATAGCCTGTTGGAGGAGGCTGGAAAGGCAGCGAACGACATGCGCCAGGACCGCAATGGTGATTTTCCAGACCCGACGGATCGAGCTTCTTTAGAATCCGACCGGAATTTCCTTCTGAGGATCAAGGATCGTGAGAGGAAGTTGATCATGAAGGTGAAGGAAGCATTGGACCGAATTGATAATGGAACGTTTGGGATTTGCGAATCCTGCGGGAAGGCCATCTCTGAAAAGAGATTGATGGCGAGACCGGTCACGACTCTGTGCATCGAGTGCAAAACAGAGGGAGAGAATCAAGAGCGAAAAGAGAGACTGAGGGGAACCAAACCACGGAGTACCTTTCCTTCTTAACTCCCACCCTGAATCGAAGGAAGAGCCATCATGCCCGAGCTGAGAAAAGATCCGATCCATGGAAGGTGGGTGATCATTTCTACAGAGAGAGGAAGGAGACCCTCCGATTTCGTAACAGAGGAACGAAGATCGATGGGTGGTTTCTGTCCTCTTTGTGAAGGCAATGAGGATCGAACCCCCCCTGAGATCATTGCCTTTCGAAACAATGGAACTCCTCCGAACTCTCCTGGTTGGACCCTTCGAGTCGTCCCCAATAAGTTCCCTGCCCTCCGGGTAGAAGGAGACTTGGACCGGGAAGGGGAAGGGATCTACGATAAGATGAACGGAATTGGTGCTCATGAGGTGGTGATCGAAACTCCCCGCCATTCTGAGACCCTCGCCACCCTGCCGTTAAAGGGTGTGGAGAATGTCCTCTGGGCCTACCGTTCGAGGATGGTTGATTTGAGGGGTGACCAACGACTTCGATATGTCCTCGTCTTCAAAAACCATGGGGTATCGGCGGGGGCTTCTCTCGAACATTCCCACTCGCAGATCATTGCCCTTCCGATCATTCCAAGGAGGGTGGCTGAGGAGATCGAAGGGGCCAAAGTCTATTTTCAATATAGAGACCGGTGCGTCTTCTGTGATATCATCCGACAAGAGCTTCAGCAGAAAAAAAGGATCGTCAGCGAAAATAAGTCCTTTCTCTCTATCGCCCCCTTTGCCTCCCGTTTTCCATTCGAGACATGGATTCTTCCCAAAACCCATTATCCAAGTTTCGAGAATATGGAATCCTCTCTCTATAAACAGGCTGCTCAAATCCTCTCCGATACCCTCCAAAGGATGAACCGGGTGCTGAGCGACCCTCCCTACAACTACATCATCCACAGCTCCTCCTTCTTGGAGTTAGATAACGACCACTACCATTGGCACTTTGAGATCATGCCCAAGTTGACCAAAGTAGCCGGGTTCGAGTGGGGAACAGGATTTTATATCAACCCCACGCCTCCTGAAGAAGCAGCAGAGTACATGAGGGAGGCTAAGTAATTCTTTATGTCCAGCTATGCCGATGCCTATGACCTTCTGAGATCGATTATCCATCTTTCCACATCACCCGTCTCCATCGAGGCGAAACTGGATGGAATGCTCCAATCCATTTCAGGTGCCTTTGGATCGAATCGATGCCTTTTCCTGAGGTCGGACAAAATCGGCCAAAATGGATTTCTTTCGCGCCTGGCCTCAGAAAAAAAACCGTTATGGGTGGAGGAGGCATCATCCTTTCAGGAAGAAGGAGTTCTCTTAGAAGAAAAAGATCTCTTCTTCCCCTCGTTTGCGTGCATCCCTCTCTATGACAAAACCTCCTTCCAGGGGATCCTCTATCTCGGTTTTTCAGAGAACCGTAAGTTCTCTCCCGAGGAGGTCGATCTCCTTCTCCTGATTGCAAAAGAGATGGGAGAAACGATTCGAAATGCCCTTCTCCATCAAAAGGCCGAGGAGACCATCTCCGAATTAACCGCCCTCCATGAGATGGGAAAGGTGGTGACCTCCACATTGAAATTGGAAGATCTCCTCGAGCTCATCGTCGTGACCGGTATGAAAATCCTGAAGGCCAAGGGAGGAGTGTTGAGGGTGCAGGACAGGAGGACCGGGGAGTTGAATGTCAAATACAGTCTGGGAGGGTATCACCAGACCCCTCTCGATGAGAGGATCACAAGAAGGGTCTTCTTTACCCGGACCCCCCTCTCCTTGAATCACTTCGGTGAAGGGAAAACTTCCCATTCCATCCTCTGTGCTCCACTTCTATCAAAGGGAAGAAATTTCGGAACGCTCACATTTTATGATAAACAGGCGGAGCCTTCAAAATTCGATGAGAAGGATTTGCAATTGCTGTTGACCATGACGAACCAGATGTCGTGCGCCATTGAAAATGCGCTGACCCTTTATGAAACTTCCAATATGGCTCAGCAACATGAGAAGATGGTGGGACACCTTTCCACCCTTTGGGAACTCAGCAAGGCCCTCCTGACCACGGTGAATCTTGAGAGAACCATCCATATGACCCTGACCGCCATTACGATCGGGCAGGGATTGGGGTTCAACCGAGCCATGCTCTTTTTGGTGAACGAAAAGGGTAAAATCTTAGAAGGGACGATGGCCGTGGGGCCGGACAGTGCTGAAGAGGCGGGGAGGATCTGGGGCGCTCTTTCTCAAAGGAGAGGGTCCCTTTCAGACTTGGTGGCCCAACTCCAGCTTCCCCCTCCGAACAACTCCATCATAAACTCCATCGTCAAAGGGATCCAGATCCCCCTGGAACAGGAACAATGCATTCTTTCCAGAACGGTTCTCGAGGGAAGGCCCTTCAATATCCAACTCCCTCAAAGTGAAGAGAGGTGGCTTCAAACCCGATGTGAAAGGGGTTGCCACCTGGCTTCACAGGTGGGATGCTATGTGGGCGAACATCTCAGTCGTGATCCCAAGATCTACTCTTTTGCCACGGTTCCCCTCTGGGGAAAGGGGAAGGTCATCGGTGTAATTCTGGTAGACAACCTCTATAACCAGCACCCCATTACAGAAGAGGACATCCACTCTCTGAGCACGTTTTCCAACCAGGCAGGATTGGCCATTGAGAACGCCCTCCTCTACCGGAATTTGGAAGAGGTTCATCAGAAATTGAAGGAGGCCCAGACCCTTTTGGTCCACCAGGAAAAGATGGTCGCACTGGGAGAAATGTCCGCCACCGTCGCTCACCAGATCAAGAATCCTTTGGTCTCCATCGGTGGGTTCGCACGCCGCCTTTATCGGGCAATACAGGACGAAGTCCCAGAAAAGCGATATGCGCAAACCATTATCATAGAGGTGGGACGGCTCGAGAGGATCCTGGATGACCTCGTGAACTACACCCGGGATGAAGCCTTGACCTTGAGGGAATTGGATCTCCGGGATGTCCTCGAGGAGAGCCTCTCAATGATTTTGGAAGGATCTCAAGAGGGTGAAATCCAACTCGTCAAACAGTTCGCTGAAGAGCTTCCCAAGGTGATCGGAGATCATCAACAGTTGAAGCACGCCTTCTTCAATCTGATCAGCAATGCCTATCAGGCCATGAAGGAGAAAGGGACGCTTTCCCTTCGAGTCTATCCCTTTTCAAAGAATGGATCCACCTGTATCCGGATTGAGGTGCAGAATACGGGAGAGGGAATCGACCCTGAAAATCTTCACAATATCTTCAACCCCTTCTATACGACGAAAGATGGCCGCTTGGGTTTGGGTTTGCCCATCGTCCACAAAATTATCACCTCCCATCGGGGCCAGATCGAAGTGGACAACCATCCTGGAGAGGGATTGGCTTTCATCATCACCTTTCCAGCCCAACAACTTACCTCCCCTCCCCCGGCGCCCGTCCTCCGCAGTAGCCCTGCTACGGAGGATGGAGGAGGGGATTCACCCTGTTAGATAGAAAATTTTGACTAATGAGGGCCAAATAAAGAATCTTATCTAACAGGGTAAAGGGGAGGGGGAAAACCCGAGAAGCAACCTTTGAAAATCGTCTTGGAGGCAAACCGATGAAGAGGATCATGGTTGTCGACGATGAAGAGAATATTCGATTCCTCTATAAAGAGGAATTGGAGGAAGAAGGGTTTGTCGTGGAATTGGCAGGAAATGGGAAGGAAGCCCTCGAGAAACTTCCCCTTTTCAAACCGGATCTCATCACCCTCGATATCAAGATGCCGGTGATGGATGGAATCGAGACCCTGAAACGAATTCGAGAGGTGGAGAGGAACTTGCCCATTATTCTCTGCTCCGCCTACAGTGAGTACAAGCAGGACCTTACCACCTGGGCTTCAGATGCCTATGTGGTCAAGTGCGCCGATTTGACAGAGTTGAAATCCGTGATCCGTAAATGTCTGAGGCTATTATGATTACTCCTTTCTCCCCTTTTAATTTTTCTCTCATGGGGGTTGGAAATTTTAGGTTTCGATTTTTTAGAGGGTGGGGCAGTAGCTCAGCTGGGAGAGCGGCACGTTCGCAGCGTGTAGGTCGCCGGTTCGAATCCGGTCTGCTCCACCAATGATAGCAAGAGGTTAACCATTTTGGTTAACCTCTTTTTTATTGGAACGTAAAGTTTTTGTAAAGTTACTCCTTAGATAATCAAGAACCGGGTCGCTGCTCCATGCAGTGCCCGGTGCTGATTTTCTTATTCCTAATTCGTCGGATATCCCGGAGGGAAGGGGGCATATTCGTCTTCATCCCATAGCCTGTTTTCCGGTTCCTGCCTGCAGTTCAGAATCCCTTTCCTGCACAGGACTTCATACCATTCATACTTAATGAGCGTTTTTTGGACTGGCGTGCGTTCGGGTTCAAAGGCAACCTTGATGGTGGGTGAGTACTGTCCATCGCCAAAGCCTGTACCGGCGTTCTCACCTCTATCTGCCCCTGCTTTGCTCCTTGAAGAGCTCTCGGCTGGAGACCCTGCAGGTGCATTGTCCAGCCTCTTCTGCTCGACCAGCGGTTTGGGCCGTTCTTTTTCCCGGTAGATTGCGACGGCGATGACGCCCATGGAAGTGGAATCGCTGAAGGTCCTCATGGCATAGGAGTCGGCCGTATCGGTGAAATAGAATTTGTGCACCGTATCGCTGGCGGTCCGCCACCCGTCATATCGGCCATACCCGTAGCTGTTCACGATGTACATGTCTTCGTCGTTCTGGAGATTTGATTTCTTGCCTGAAATGATGTTTCTGCCGTCAACGGCGATGACCACGCCGATCCGCTCAGGGGTCATATTGCGTATGAGAATACCATAGTTCAAGCCCCGTCTCGCCTCAAGGTACTTCTTGATGATATGGGCTCCTCCCTTCCAGAAATCCTTGTGCGGGATGCTCAGGAGGGTGCTTCCGTTCTCCGAGGTGACCTCGATGCTTATCTCTCCCCTTAACCTGTCTCCCCCGTGGGGGTACGCGGGTGCTGCCCCTGCTATCATGATGCCTGCCATCATCCATACCAGTAAGTAACGCATCGTGCTTCTCCTTTCTCTTTGGTCTTTAGTTCATTAGACAACAGAGGACCTGAGAAAGTTCCCGTGGCCTCGGGGTCACATCTTCAGATGTCAGAAAATGTGTCTCGGCTGTCATCCATGAAAAAGGTGGACCAATAATAAAATGATTGATTTGTTGGGATGAATGAGTTATTGGACCACTAAAACGTTAAAGTTTCATTCTTAAACGATCGAGGTTAAAAACAATGGGTGTGCAAATTTTCCAAGTGGATGCTTTTACAGAGAAGCCTTTCAGCGGCAATCCGGCGGCTGTGTGCATCCTGCCCGGGCCATGCGATCCCGCCTGGATGCAGAAGGTCGCCAAAGAGATGAATCTATCCGAAACCGCTTTTCTCTATAAACAGGAAGATGGTTTTAACCTGCGCTGGTTCACTCCTGCTGCGGAAGTGGAACTATGTGGTCATGCGACCCTGGCGAGTGCCCACATATTGTGGGAGATAGGCTTGTTGGCTTTCAAAGAACAGGCCAGATTCCACACGCTAAGCGGCTTATTAACGGCAGAGAGGAGACAGGACCAGATTGAATTGAATTTTCCAGCTAATCCAGATGAGCCGGTGAGTGCCCCTCCTGGGCTCTTGGAAGCCTTAGGAGTAACTCCTATATATATTGGTCGAAGCAAGTTTGATTATCTCATTGAGGTAGATTCCGAGGAGTCCCTTCGAAAGATCATGCCAGACTTTAACTTACTGAAGACATTGCCCGTTCGCGGTACGATAGTGACAAGTCTATCCACTTCTCCTGGTTATGATTTCGTTTCCCGATTTTTTGCTCCAACAGTGGGCGTGAATGAAGACCCTGTGACAGGATCTGCCCATTGCACCCTTGGCCCTTTCTGGAGTAAAAGGCTCGGTAAAAATAAATGGGTGGCTTATCAGGCCTCGGAGCGCGGTGGAGTTTTGCACATCCGTGTGGTGGGGGATCGGGTGTATTTGGGTGGTCGAGCGGTCACGACTCTACGAGGGGAATTGCTCGTATGATTTAAGATTTCGGATTAAGGAGTAGTGAAATCAGATAGGACTTATAAAGCTTGATGTTATCAGAATGATATCATTGAACGGGGGGAGAAGTTCCTCTATGGTTCCTCTATGGGGCTTCTCATTGAACATTGGAATTTGCGCAAGGGTACCGAGGCAGGAACAATAGAGAATGCCCCCCCCATTTCGGCGTTTCCATCCATTGAATCTTCAGGGCAACAGGATTCCGATCAGCGTCACGATGATCCACCGGAAGAGTCCGATCAGTGGATCCAAAATACCCAGATAAAGGAAACCGATAATGATAAAGAACCCGTAAGGCTCCAGGCGGGCGAGGAAATAACGGGTTCTTTCCGGTACGATTCCCATCATTATCTTTGAGCCGTCCAGCGGTGGAATGGGGATCAAATTCAGAGCGGCCAGCGTGATGTTGATCTGGACCACATAATAGACGAGGATGGCCACCATCCCTGAGGAAGGTATGGAAAACAGCTTGAAAAACAATAGTGCTACGAAGGCGAAGAGGATATTCGCGACAATCCCGGCCGAAGAGACGAAGATGAGTCCCCTCCGCTTGTCCGAGATGTTGTTGAAGTTGATCGGAACCGGTCTCGCCCATCCGAAACCCGCAAGAAAGAGCATGAGGGTCCCGATGGGGTCGAGGTGTTTGAGCGGGTTGAGGCTCAGCCGGCCCAGCCATTTAGCGGTCGGGTCACCCATCCTGTAAGCTACCCAGCCGTGCGCCACCTCATGGATGATGACGGAAAAAAGAAGGGGAATGGCAACAAGCGCAAAGGACAATGGGTCTTTGGTCAGAAGCTTCAGAAGTCCCATTCAGGTTACCCCGCCATGTGACGTTTCAGTTCCCGGCCTCTCCATGAAACCTTCTTCTCGGCCGGTCAACCCGCGGAGAAGCAGGGATCTTTTTTACAATGACGATTTAGAATATTAGTAAAACTTTAGCGCTTTATAAAGTCGCCTTCATAGGACACCGGTTAGGGATGCTGGAAAAGTATTAGAGCGGAGACCTCTTACTCGAACAATCAGACGGCTCCAAAAGTATAGCAAGGTCTCGCTCACTTTCTCCATTTCAATACCAAAAATATAAAAGACCGCATTCTAAAACTTTGGAAGCATCTCTGACCGGGGGACTAATCCCATTTCATTTCAAAGAGCTAAAGTGTTACGAATATTACAATATATGGGGACATAAATAAAATGGTAATTTACTTTTTCACATTTTTTTCTTGCCAAATATCTTTCTTCCTTCTATCTTAGAAAAATAAGAAACACAAAGGGGGCCTGTTTAGGAATCAGAGAAGGCATAGAGCCCAACCAAAGTGGATGATCATCAAGTTACGAGAAGACCTCGATCCGGACATTAATTTTTATTACCATGAGCAATTCAAAATTTATCATGAGCCCTATTTAATTTGGGACAGAGATACCTGGGAGACAATCATAACCACGTGTGACGTCTATCGCATCGAAGTCGATGGGAAATACGCCGGAGATGTCATAGTTGAGGAAAGGGGAAGGAGCGCAAAGTCCATTATTGACTTCAGCGTTTTACCCGGGTACCAAGGCAAAGGAATCGGAAAAGCGGCTCTTGAACAAGTCAAAAAGATGGGTATAAAACTTTCGGCCGTCACCCGAAAGGAAACGCTCAATTTTTTCTTGAAATCCGGGTTCGTTTTAAAAAAAACGATAAAAAATTATTATCAAGCGGGTGTGGATGGATATGATATTACTTTCTCTGGAAAAAACGGGAATGATATTCTATAAGTGAAGAGATGGGACGGCTGTTCTATTTTCTTATAGATGGAATGTGGATGGATGAAAGGGTTAGGGAGGACAAATGGACGAGAAGCTCAAAGAAGCTTTTCACAAAATTTATGAGGGCGAGGCCAAGGCTGCACTCCGACTAAAAATCTTTGCCAAGAAGGCAGAGCAGGAAGAACTCCCCCAAATGGCCAGGCTCTTCCGCGTGATCGCTTTCAGCGAAGAGATTCACGGTGAGCGCGCGCTTCGGATGCTCAGGGAGATCAAAGACACCGATACCAATCTTAAAGAAAGCTTTGGGTCGGAAACCCGTATTGCGGGAGTGGCTTATGATTATTTTGTCGGGCTTGCCGGGGAGATAGGGGACACCACCGTTTCGAATATCTTCTCCAATTCGAGAGATGTGGAAGAGGGTCACGCCAAGCTTTACAAAAAGGCGATCAACCACCTGATCGGAGAGAGGGAGACCACTTATTATGTGTGCCAGGTGTGCGGTTATGTGTCGGATGGGCTCTGGCCCGAGGCTTGTCCGATATGTTCCGCACCTAAGGACCAGTTTGTGGAATTTAAATGAAAAAAGAGGCACGCGGTAAACCCCGTTAGAAGGCCTTCGCCCTTCTAACGGGGTAAAGAACCCCATCCTTACAAGTGTGGAGAAATCTTTGAGGTCGTCTATAGGGCGCGGAGTACCATCCATAAAAAAGTTGCCCACGATACTCGTCATCGGATCATTGTATCATTGGGTTATTTTTCCAGCCAAAGTCTCTTGCTATCCCTGACTTAACCCAGATGTTGCAATATCAAACCCGCAGAGGGATACTTCCAAACCCTTGCAATTGCGGATTCTTCGTAAATGAAGGGTTACAGAGGTTCGAACGTAGATGAGAAGGGAGGCCATTCGGATTTAAAACAATGAGAGTCCTCCTCATTTCTGCTAACACCGAAAAGATCAATATGCCCACCTTGCCCCTGGGTCTGGCGTGCGTGGCTGCTGCAACGCAAAAAGCAGGCCATGATGTGGCCATGGTGGATTTGATGGTCGAAAAGGATACGCGAACGGTTCTCAAAGAGGCGATCGAAGGATTTCGCCCTGAAATAATCGGTATATCGGTAAGGAACATTGATGACCAGAATATGGAAAACCCCAGATTTTTATTAGATCCGGTGAAACAAATCGTAGCGGATTGTCGAAGTCTTTCAGAAGCCACGATTGTCTTAGGTGGAGCAGGATACAGCATCTTTCCAGAAAGCGCCCTGTCCTTTTTAGATGCCGATATGGGAATTCAAGGCGAGGGAGAAGTGGCTTTTCCGGACTTGATAGAGCGGATGCAACACGGCGCCAGCCTTTCGGGATTGTCGGGTCTCTATCTGCCCGGCCATGGCCTTCAGTGCAAAAGAATGTTTGCGAAAAATCTCGATACACTGCCTCTTCCTGATACCGACCTCTTGTCTTTACCCTCTCAAAAAGAAGAACTCTGGATGCCAGTCCAGACCAGACGAGGATGTCCCTTGAGCTGTAGTTATTGTTCCACAGGGACCATTGAAGGTCCGGTTCTCCGGAAACATTCTCCGGAGGCAATTGTCCTGTGGATGGCTCGCTGGCGCGAAGCCGGGGTTCATCAGTTCTACTTCGTTGACAATACCTTCAACCTCCCACCTTCCTATGCCAAGGAAATCTGTCGTAAGCTTATAGATCATGGTCTGAACATAAGATGGTGGAGTATCCTTTACCCTAAGCAGGTGGATAAAGAACTGGTAGGCCTTATGGCCAGGGCCGGTTGCGAGCAGGTGAGTATGGGGTTTGAGAGCGGTTCTGAACGAATTCTGAAGAATATGAACAAGAGGTTTACCCCTAAAGAGGTGCGCCAAATTTCGGAGATGTTATTTGAACATGGCATAAGGCAAATGGGATTTCTCCTATTAGGAAGTCCTGATGAAACGAGGGAGTCAGTTGAAGAAAGTCTTGTCTTTGCCGACTCCCTTAAAATAGACAGCTTAAAAATCACTGCGGGTGTCCGTATTTATCCACATACCTTTCTGGCAAAGAAGGCCATAGACGAGGGTGTGATTTCATCTCATGATGACCTTCTTTTACCCCGATCTTACCTGGCAAAAGGCCTTGAGGATTGGCTGCCGGAAACCTTGAAACATTGGGCGACGACACGACCTCATTGGAGGTTTCAAGACTAAAGTTGAGGTATCAGGTCTAAGCCATTCAAATATCAGCTGAGGGGTCATGTATAAAAAGTTGGCCTATCCAGCAAAACCCGATGATGAGGAGATGGGGAGATAGGGAGTTACGGAGGTGGAGCCATGGGTGTCAGTTATGGACATTCCTATCTCAGCAGACAAGGCACCAAATAGGTTGATAAGGTTCTCACCTTTTGATAGACTTTCTGGGTCGTCGAGAAGGGAGAGAACATTCCAAGGTTTGTAACGAAATGAGGATGAATGCTTTGAGGTCTAAAGCCATGAGGTGTGATGATGTCTGAAATTATCACGTTTTCTCCATCGCTGTCTCTATTTGGTTTTAAGGCTCTGGAAAAACTTCCAGAGGTATTGAAATCGAGAAGTTTCAGACGGATCTTCATCATCACCGATCCTCAGGTGGGCGCGAGCGACATCCTCCGGAGGATTCTGGATTTGCTGAAAGGGTCATTTGATGTGGAGCGATTCGATGGCGCACCGAGTGAACCCCATAGTACAGATGTGGATAAGCAAAGAGAACGTTTCGGGTCCGATTTCGATGCCCTTTTGGGTGTTGGAGGGGGCAGCGCTATGGATTTTGCAAAAGCGCTTTCCATTATTATGACTCACGGAGGTTTGCTTGGAGATTATTTAGGTGAGGGGACCGTTCCGGGACCTGTTATTCCGATCGTTTGCATACCGACCACATCCGGGACTGGCTCGCAAAACACCCAGACGACGGTTTTTACTATAGGGGGTGTTAAACTCGGATGCTCCTCCGAGTACATCCGCCCCGTCGCCTCTATTGTGGATCCAGAACTAACGATGGGGCTTCCCCCTATTGTTACCAGAAATACGGGATATGATGCCCTGATGCATGCAACCGAAAGCTTCATCGCCCGTCCCTATGCCCAGGTTCCGGAGCGTCCGATTCTTTACCAGGGAAGCAACCCTTTCAGTCGGGGTATGGCCGTCGAAGCCTTTCGTTCCATTTGGGGGTCCTACCGGCAGGCTGTATCGCATGGTGATAATCGTGAAGCCCGTATGGGAATGTCCATCGGTTCACATTTAGCAGGTATCGCCTTCAGCCACAGTGGTCTGGGGTTAGTCCATGCGCTCGCTTCATCCCTGGGAGGTATGATTGACGCGCCCCATGGCGTCTGCCTTGCAGCCTGCACGAACATTGGCTTGAGCTATAATTTCAAGACGTGTGAGAAGGATCTTGCCATCCTGGCAACGATCATAGAAGGAAAAGACGTACGGAGTATTAACCAGGTTTCTGCGGAGCGTTTCCTTACAAACATCCAAACACTGATCAGCGATCTAAGCTTTCCTTCCAGACCTTCGGAACTGGGGATCAGGAAGCAGGATGCCGGAACGCTTTTAAACAATACCCTCATTCAAACAAGACGCATCAAGACGAATCCGCGCCCCCTCGACGATGAACTATTCTCGTATATTGAAAAGGGTATTTAGTTTTCGTTCGTCCGGCAAGGGAGTGGCGAAAGGGTTGCCTTAAAAGTACGCACCCAGTCAGGTTAGAACTGGGAAGAAACAAACGCCCCCTTTTTATATTTCCTAACAATCAGCTTATCCTTTTCCAGTTGAGCGAATGCATTCAGAACGACCGTTCTGCTTACGTCAAAACCGTGGGCCAGTTCCTCTTGTATTAACCTCTCGCCCTTCTTGAATTTGCCAGAAAGAATCATTTTCTTCAGTTTAATATAAACCTCTCCATTGAGGTCTCTCCTCTTCAATCTCCTTTGAAAAATGTCTCGAATCACTTCTTCTGGTATTTTATTTTTCATACGACCCCCCTTCCTGATAGTTCATTCCGGGATTTCTATATCTTTAAAATATAGAGAATCTCCAGGATACTCCTCTCTTTCACTCTTCCCTTTGATCTGCCAACTTCCCTATCTCTAAACACTTCCCTTATTGAACCTTTCCTCTCCAATAAACCCCGTATATCCCCGCCCTAAAGCACAGGGTTTTTCTCTATCCTTAGATTTGGAATTGCCTTCATCCCCAGTCTGAAGACTGGGGCTTTCGGGATTATACGGGGTAAAGATTTTCCCCTTGTTCAGTCATTTTCTAAGAACCACAGGACATAATATAAGAGCAATAACACCAGAATTCAAGAGATCATTGCATGAACCAGCAATTATTCCAAGATCTTTTTTCTTTAACTTCATTTCTTTTCTCACGCCAGTACCCCCCGCGATGAAAGCAGCAAATACAATGGTCGAGAACAGGAAAGTCTCGCTTAGGAGTAGAGGGCAAGCTTTCTTAAAGTTTAATACATTAGGTTAAGAAGGTCAACAAAAATTTTTAGCCTCTCGTTATATCTCAGATGGTGTGAAAAAATCGGGCACATGGTTCATACCGAAAGGACGGGTGGATTGGAGAAGCTTTAGAGCGCAACCCTTATAAATTGAAGCACTGTGCCGTAAGCTCGCTTAAACACTATCTTTATTGCCGTGGCAGGTCACCCTTAACCTCAACGAGCGCATTCAAAAGCTTTGGAAATCCACTTGTCCTTTCGGGACAAAAGTTGACGAAATCAATTTTTTCACACCATCTGAGGGATTATCCCTGACCGCTCTGGAAATTACCAAAAGTATCTTATAATATATGCCATGCATAGACTTTAGTTGGAAGCATTGCCATTTCCTTTTATCTGAATCGATACTTCAAAGGTGAAACCGCTATGAGAATTCGAAAGCCCGGAAAAGTTCGAGAAGGCCTGTGGTTTTTTGGCCATGAAGAATCAGGAATCTATCTTCTGGAGGGGAAAGATGGATCGATGATCATCAGCGGCGGCATGAGTTATATCGTGCCAGAGCTCCTTCGGCAATTTCAGGAATTCGGCATTGAAGAGAACCGGATGACGAAATTATTGATTCTCCACGCCCACTTCGATCATGTAGGAATCGTTCCCTTTTTTAAGCGTCGCCATTCCGACATGGAAGTCTATGTCTCTGAAAGAGGGTGGGAGATCCTCCGAATGGAGAAGGCCATCCGCACGATCAATGAGTTCAGCAGATCCGTTGCAAAACGGATGAATCGAGAAGGGGTTTATTCAACTTACGATTTGGACTGGCGAGATGATGTGACGGGCAAGATCGTCCACGAAGGTGATCGGATCGATCTGGGTGATCTGGAGGTCTCCATCCTTGAGATCCCAGGCCATTCCTCATGCTGCATCGGAGCCTATGTTCCAGAACTGAAGGCCCTCTTTCCATCGGACGGGGGGGGGATTCCATTCGATGAGACCATCATCACCTCGGGAAACTCCAATTACACCAAGTATCAGAAAAATCTTGAGAGACTCAAGGCCCTCGAAGTGGATTACTACTGTGCTGACCACTATGGATATGTGACCGGAGAGGAGGCGCGGGGGTTCATCTCAAAAACGATCGAAAGGGCGAGGGGATTACGTGCCTTAATCGAAAAGGCCTACCGCAGTACCGGAGATATCGATCTGGCTGCCAGAAAGCTGGTCTCCTCTTTCTATGAGGAAAACCAGGGGTACTTCCTCTCCCCTGAAATCTTTCTGGAGGTATACCGTCAGATGGTGCGTCACATCGCCAGCACGATCACCCCGCCCTAACCTTCCCCCCTTGCAGGGGAAGGCTGGGATGGAGGGTAATAAAATGGCAACTGACCTGAGGGGAAAATATCTGGGTGCCATGGTGGGCAGCGCCCTTGGAGATGCAATCGGTGAGCTTGCTTTCAGATGCCCTGAAAAGCAAGGTCTGCTTGCCCTCGTGGATCGAATTGAAAAGCTTGTCTACACAGACGACACCGCCATGGCGATCGGCCTTGCAGAATCGATTCTCCAGAAGAAAGGAATCGACCCGCAACACCTCGGAGATATTTTCAGCCGGAATTTCTTTCGTGAACCATGGCGGGGATATGCATCAGGACCTCCAACTATTTTTTCCCTGGTGCATCACAGAGGGGCATCCTATGTCGAGGCGGCAAGGAGTCTGTTCGGGGGTATCGGTTCCCTGGGAAATGGCGCGGCGATGAGGGTTGCCCCGGTTGGGTTGTTCTTTCATCATTCCGAACACCTCTATGAAATGGCAAGTGCCTCGGCGGAAGTCACACATGCCCATCCCGTGGGAAAGGATGGGGCAGCCGTGCAGGCCTGGGCAATTGCCCAGGCGGTGAGGCTTGCTCCCGAAAAAGAATTTCCATTAGAGAGGTTTCTCCAGGGGCTTATGGCTTTTGCTCAGACGTCTGAAATTCGAGAGAAGATGAAGCTTGTCAAGACATTGATCAATGAAGAGGTCCCTCCAAAGATTGCCGCAGACCAGGTGGGTCGCTCCGTGGCAGTGGATGAATCGATGCCTTTTGCAGTCTACTCCTTTCTCCGATACCCCAAATCTTTTGAAGACTGCCTCTTTTCTGCCATCCTAAACGGGGGTGATCGCGACACGCTCGGTGCAATGGCCTGTGCCATCTCCGGGGCCTATTTAGGTGTGGAAACCATCCCGTCCCCCTGGCGCCGTAAGCTCGAGAATCGGGGCACTATTGAGAATCTGGCCTCTTCTTTAGCGGAGATTTAGATTTTTAAGAGATCTCTGACTTTCTGGAACAGCGGTCTTCTGATTTGAACTTTCAAATAGAGGTCTCCAGGCTCCCCCCCACCCTTCCCTTCCGCTCCCATCCCTTTCAGTCTTATCTTCTGGCCCTCCTTTATCCCGGGAAGAATGGTGACCATCAGCTCTTTGGACCTCTTCCGGTGAACGTATTTGGTCTTCCCTCCTTCCTGGGCTTCCCGGGGGTCGAGAGCGATGATATCGTGCCAGTCTTTCCCCCTCTCGGTTCCTTCGATTCCCAACACCTTTTTGAAGAGATACTGGGTTAATCTACCCAGTTGTCCTGGAAAGATTTCAGAAGAAGTTAGAGTTTTAGATTGATGCCCCCCTCTGTGGGCCGGACCAAAAAATATGAATCCTCTGCCGAAGACTCCTGGCCTTCGAAATTCGAAGGTGCGATAACCTTGGCCATACGACTCTCTGAAAACCTCATCAAAATTTCTGAATCCGAACGCCCTCGCCATCTCTTCAAAAATCTGGTGGATGTCTGAACCTCTGAAAATATCCTGTTCAGAATAACTCTGTCTAAACCGATCGTAACCGGAAGGTCCGTACCGCTCCCGCAATGTCTCATAATCCCTTCTTTTTCTTGGGTCGGAGAGTACAGCGTAGGCTTCATTGATCTCCTTCATCTTCTCCAATGCGGCAGGATTTTCTTTATTCCGATCCGGATGATATTGGAAGGCCAGTCTCCGGTAAGCCTCTTTGATATTCTGAGGGGTGGCATCTCTGTCCACCCCCAGAATCTGGTAATAATCTCCCTGGCTCATCAATCTTCAGTCCTTTTCCGTCTTAGAAATGTTCATCGTGGCCCTCGCCTAAAAGATCATCTATTTGAAAACCCTTACTCCGTCCCCATGCACTCGTCTGCCAGTTGTCGATGTGGCCGGCTTTGGGAACCCAGGGTGGAATAGCAATCTTCAGGTAGTTGGAAAGGGAATAGATATAAGGTTCGTACATCCGGCGAAGCTCTGAAAGTTTTTGATCGACGACTTTTCCTTCCCGGAGCTTTAGTCCTGCCTCCACGAGGGTGGTGCGTATACGAGACAATTCATCCAACGGAAGGCGATCATGTTTTGGTTTATGAGGAGGGCAGTTGAAGAGTTGAGCGAGGTCCACAATGGCGTGGCGTGTGATCGCAAACGTCAGCTGCGCCTGACGCTCACAGGGGCCTTCCAAACTGACGATGGCGAAGGCGCTGGCATCCAAAATTGCTGTGAGGGCACCCAGCCAGGATTGATTGTCATGGTGAGAACGAAAATAAGCCAGCACGGGATAGGAGAGATGACTTTCGAGTAAATCCGCTGACCAGCGTTCCCATTCGTGAAAAAGTTTTTGGAGGTCCTCTAAACCACGGTCATGGCTGTGTCTGCGTAACATCTCGGCAGCCGTGGGTGGCGAACCGGCACGTGCGTCCAGCAATGAAATGTTGACTTCGCGCCGCGAGAAAGACTGGCTCAGCACAGGCAGGTAACCAATGACGAGTGCAAGAAAACCAAAGCCCATCCCTGCCTCAAATGCAATGAGTCCCCTGGCCAGCGGGCTGTTAGGTATGACGTCACCCAACCCGAGTGTGAAAAAGCTGGTGCCGCTTAGATAAAGATAACTACTGAAAGTAGCCGTTCCTTCCGGTGTTTTAATCGCGGAACCAGATGCCCAGAGCAGGAGCGCAAAGCCAATGATCAGGCCGGTCGCCCAAAGGATCAACAACAAAAGCAAAGAAAGGGGGCCGTAAAAGCTGAGGTAGGTCTCCTGCCGCTTACCCGAAGATATCGAACGAACTGCCACCGACCAGGATAGCCAGGTGTATTGATAAAAAAGGCGGGCGAGACTGATTGGGCGTGTCACACGACGGGGGAGGACAATCGTCTCAAAAGCATCCCCAAGAACGATCAGAATGATCGCCACACCAAGACCAGCTAACAGGATTGACACATAACCTCCGCTTCAGTTCTATTATAACCCTAAACCTATGAGATGGAAATCTTCACCGAAATTTCTACATGGACCGGGCGAAGAATGGATTCGTTCGTCTTTCCCTCCCAACCGTGGTCTTTGGTCCATGCCCCGGATAGATGACAACATCGTCACCGAGAGGGAAGATCTTTTCCCGCACATTACGGACAAGGCCCTCATAATCGCCCCCAGGGAAGTCGGTCCTTCCGATGGAGCCAGCAAAAAGGGTGTCTCCCACAAATACCATCTTGTCAGTTACCAGTGAAATTCCGCCTCCTGAATGGCCAGGGGTGTGGAGGACTTTAAGCGAGATGTCGCCAAAGGTGATGAGATCTCCTTCTTCCACGTAACGGTCCGGAGGCGGAGAATTGTGAACCTTCATACCCCACATCCCTCCACTGGCTGCCTGATGCGTGATCATGGAAGCATCGGCACGATGGATAATGAGTTGAGCTCCGGTCACCTCTTTTATACGCTTATTCTCTGCTGAATGGTCAAAGTGACCATGGGTATTGATGATATAGATACACCGCAAATGATCCTTGGCCAGTGCCATGAATATCTTGTCCGCATCACCGCCCGGGTCGACCACCGCTGCCTGCCTCGTCCGTTCACAACCAAGAACATAGCAATTTGCCTGAATGGGTCCCACCACTAACATCTTCAGTATCACAGAACACCTCCTAAGATATTCTTTAAAATCAATACGCTCGAGAGAAAAAGCATGAGTCCAAAAACTCTTTAAGCAGTAAAGAACCCCGCCCACAGGGCGGGGCTTCAAAACCCAAATTCTCTAAACCCAAAACCGAGATCCCCAAATCTTAGATCGAATTCGATAGACCCTGAACTTGTTTCAGGGCAAGGTTCAGGACCTGGTCCGGGATGACAAAAACGAGAACCAAACCCCATTGTCAGGCTGAACTCGTTTCAGCATCTGGTTAAGTTTTTTTTCTGCCATTGGCAGACACACCTTTCATCCCCGTCCACAGGACGGGGTTTTCAGGTGTGATCTTAGTAGAATAATAATAGAAAAGAATATCGTCAAGGTCATAAAAATTGAGGTGAGGTTTGGCAACTTGTATCAATTTAGCCTTTTGAAAAGAGTTTCTTTTTTCATCTCGATAGACAGGGTTTTCTAACCCCGTCTTGGCGGGACAAGGATGTCCCGCCTATCGGATCCGGGGCTAATTTAGTGTTTTTCAAAGAGCTAAAGTGTTACAAGAAATGTTATATTACCTATGGAGGCAATTCATCACATGCAGGCAGGGAAATAATTATGAAACGTTATATCACACCTATGATTGCAATACTTGCCTTAGCTATCCCGGTTTTTAGCTATGCATCCACCTGGCAAATGGACCCTGATCATTCAAGCTTCCAATTCAAAATCCGCCATCTCACGGTCTCCAATGTCAAGGGCGATTTCAGCAAGGCCAAGGGGGTCGTTACGATAGACGAAAAGGATCTCACCCAATTGAAGGTCGAGGTGACCATCGATGCAGCCTCTGTGAATACGGGCCATGCGAAGCGAGACGAACACCTGAGGGGTCCGGACTTTTTTGACGTGAGCAAATACCCGGCCATCACCTTTGTTTCCAAAAAAGTCATGAAAACCGATACCAACAGGTTGAAAGTGATAGGAGACCTAACCCTCCACGGCGTGACCCGAGAAATTTCCGTGGATGTGGAAGGGCCGACTTCAGAGGTAAAGGACCCCTGGGGGAGTTTCAGGAGGGGCGCCACTGCCACCACAAGAATCAACCGAAAGGACTTCGGGATGACATGGAACAAGGTACTCGATACAGGAGGTTTGTTAGTCGGCGAAGATGGGGATATTTATGTGGAGGTTGAGCTGGTCAAGAAGTAATAGAAATGGATAAGTCGAGGGTAATGTAATACTACTCCGACAATTCACAAAATCCCCCTTATTCCCCCTTAAGCTGTGAAAAAATTCAGCTATAATGGGGTTTGGGTTTTTGAATTTCATTTTTTGGACGGACGGTTAAGTATTAATCATGGAGAACTTAAACCCATCGATCAACCTCAATTTGTCCCC
>Ga0315280_10001802_pt1 | contig 35873 bp, 32 predicted proteins | sample YL17G06_40_MG_FD_203697 | JGI IMG/M metagenome (GOLD analysis project Ga0315280, IMG submission 203697) | Sediment microbial communities from Yellowstone Lake, YNP, Wyoming, USA - YL17G06_40 | ecosystem: Environmental > Aquatic > Freshwater > Lake > Sediment | place: USA: Wyoming | collected... | reverse complement strand
GGCTTGCAGGGCCTTCTCGGTTTCTTTCTGCTGCCCAATGAGCCGCTGCACCCTTTTGGCTACTTCCCCTGTTTTGGCCTTGACTGCGGCGGCAATGGCCCGGAGTTCCGCCTCTTCTTGTTTAATGGCCTTCCAGGCCTCTTCGCCAGTAACCGCCTCGATGCGGCGAACCCCTGCGGCCACGCCAGTCTCAGAAGTGATTTTGAACAGTCCGATGTCCCCACTGCGGCGGGTGTGCGTCCCACCGCAGAGTTCAGCGCTTATGTCCCCTACCTGGATCATGCGCACCCTCTCGCCGTATTTCTCCCCGAAGAGGGCCATGGCCCCTTTCTCTAAAGCTTCCTTGTAGGGAAGGAATGAAACCCCCACTTCCAAGTTCTGACGAATATGAGCGTTAACAATTTCCTCCACCCGATCGATTTCTTCATCCGATAAGGGGGAGAAATGGGTATAGTCAAAACGCAGGCGCCCGGGAGCCACCAAGGAGCCCGCCTGTTTGACATGATCTCCCAGAACCTGCCGCAGGGCAGCTTGCAATAGGTGGGTGGCAGTATGATTGAGCGCTGTCTTGGCCCGGGTTTCCGGATCGACGCTGAGCTTGAGCGAATCTCCGACATGCAAGGTTCCTTTTTTGATAACCCCCCGGTGAATGATCACGTCGGGCAGGGGCTTGGAGGAGTGGAAAACCTCCATTAAGGACCCATCATTGCGAAGGGTTCCGCGGTCGCCCACCTGCCCGCCCGCCTCCCCGTAAAACGGAGTTCGATTGCTAATGACTTCCACCTCCTCGCCCTCGTGTGCGACCTCCACCTCCGTATCGCCTTTAAAGATCTTCAGGAGTTTGCCTTCGGCTTCCAGCCGATCATAACCCACAAACTCGGTCTGCAAATTCTGGGAAGCGAGGGCTCTGTAGACTTCTTTCAGAGCCTCTTCTGCAGATCCTTTCCAAGACTCACGGGCCCGGGCTCGCTGGCCTTCCATCGCTTCTTCAAATCCCTTCCGGTCCAGACTGAATCCCTCGTCTCGGGCGATCTCCTCGGTCAGGTCCAAGGGGAAGCCATAGGTGTCGTAGAGCTTGAAGATCAATTCCCCGGGAATCTGCTGCTGGCCTTTCCTCTTAAGCCTCTGCCGCTCTTCCGCCCACAGGCGGAGGCCAACATTCAGGGTCTCGGAAAAGCGCTCCTCTTCATTGGAGAGGACCTTCCTGACCATCTCGCGCGCGCTGACGAGCTCAGGGTAAGCATCGTGCATCAGTTCCAGCACTTCATCGCCCAGGCGGAACAAGAAAGGATCGTTCACCCCCAATTTCTTGCTGTGGCGCATGGCCCGACGCATGATGCGCCGCAGGACATAGCCTCTCCCCTCATTGGAAGGGAGGACCCCATCGCTGATCAAGAAGGTGGCTGCCCGGACATGGTCAGCGATGACCCGGAAGGAGATGCCCTCTGTCCCCTGGGGTAGGTACTTTCGGCCGCTGCCCCTCTCGATGGCCCTGATAATCCTCTGGAAGAGATCGGTGTCATAGTTGCTTTTCACTCTCTGAACGATGGCGGCGATACGCTCCAGCCCCATTCCCGTATCGATGCTGGGCTTAGGAAGGGGGGTGATTTGCCCGTCGGGGTGACGTACGAATTGCATGAAGACGAGGTTCCAGAGCTCCAGGAAGCGGTCGCAGTCGCACCCGATGGCGCATTCCCCTCGGCCGCATCCTACCTCCGCTCCCTGATCGATGACAATCTCTGAGCAGGGGCCGCAGGGGCCTGTGTCCCCCATCTGCCAGAAATTATCCTTAGTGGAGAAAGCCCGTATGCGTTCTCCGGGAACGAATTGTTGCCAAATTTTCCTGGTCTCTTCATCCGGCCCGACACCGAGGGCCCCGTCCCCTTCGTGGATGGTAAGCCAGAGCTTTTCCCGGGGCAACCGCAGAACCTCCACGAGGAACTCCCAGGCCATGGCAATCGCCCCTTCTTTGAAATAATCGCCAAAGGAGAAGTTGCCCAGCATTTCGAAGAAGGTGTGGTGGCGGGCTGTGTAGCCGACGTTTTCCAGGTCATTGTGCTTGCCACCCGCGCGCACGCACTTCTGCGAGGTGGCCGCCCGGCGGAAAGGGGCTTCCTCTTCGCCGGTAAAATAGTTTTTGAACTGCACCATTCCGGCATTGGTGAAGAGGAGGGTAGGGTCCTTCTGGGGAACCAAGGGGGAACTGCTTACGACCGTGTGACCTTTGCTCTGAAAATACTGCAAAAATTTTTGGCGAATTTCACTGCCGGTCATCATTCTTCCACCACCCCGGCCGTTTCCTGAAATGCCTCCGAGATGTCCTCCCAGGGGAACCCGCGCCGGAGAAGGAACTGGGTCAATTGCCTTTTCTCCTTGAAAGGGATCTCCTCAGGGGCCTGCCCTTTCAATTTCATCCGCAATACCGCCCGCAGGCGTTCGCTCGCGGGAAAAACCTCTTCCGCTTCTGCGATGGCCTCCCTGGCCAGGTCCGCGGGAATCCCTTTCGCAAACAATTTTTGACCGATCCGCTGAGGGCCGAAAAGTTTCTCTTTGGTTAAGGAGAGGGCCACCCGCCGGGCGTAGCGCAGGTCATCCAGATAGCCGCGTGTTTCCAGCCCTTTCAGGGCCTCGTCAATTTCTCCGGCGGCGAACCCCTTAAGGCTCAGTTTTTGCCGCATCTCTTGGCGGCTGTAGTCCCGGATGGCCAGACAGTGAAGGGCAGATTCCGTGGCCTTTTCCGCTGAACCCCGGCCCTTTTTTCGCATAATCATTCTCCGCAGAGCCCCACCCTTTGGATGCTTACGATCTCACGGGTGGCAGGCTGAGAACGCAGAGAAAAATTATTCTGCTACCTCTTCCTTGCGCTTCTTCGACAAGGCAAAACGCTCCAAGAGCTTCTCTTCAATGCCCTTAGACACCTCGGGGTGCTCCTTCAGGAAGGCCTTGACATTCTCCCGGCCTTGGCCGATTCTCTCGCCGTCGAATGAGAACCAAGCCCCACTCTTCTCCACAATCTCACTCTCCACGCCCAGATCTAAGAGGTCTCCCTCCCGGGAAATCCCTTCCCCGTACATGAGGTCGAACTCCACCTCCTTGAAGGGAGGAGCGAGTTTGTTCTTCACCACCTTTACCCGCGTACGGTTCCCGATGACCTCCTGTCCATCCTTGATCGCTCCTATCCGCCGGATGTCCAAACGCACGGAGGAGTAAAACTTCAAGGCGTTCCCCCCTGTGGTAGTCTCCGGACTTCCCATGAACACGCCAATTTTCATCCGAATCTGATTGACGAAGATGACGCAGGTATTTGACTTGCTGATGGTGGCGGTCAATTTTCTCAGCGCCTGGGACATTAGCCGGGCCTGGAGGCCCATGTGGGCGTCGCCCATTTCCCCTTCCAGTTCGGCCTTGGGGACTAAGGCGGCCACAGAATCAATGGCCACAACATCGATGGCCCCGCTGCGAACGAGCATCTCGGTGATCTCCAGGGCCTGCTCTCCTGTGTCGGGTTGGGAGATCAGAAGATCGTCGGTTTTCACGCCGAGTTTCCGGGAGTAGGCGACGTCCAAGGCGTGCTCGGCGTCGATGAAGCCGGCGATGCCCCCCTTCTTTTGGGCCTCGGCGATAATATGCAGGGCCAGGGTGGTCTTGCCCGAGGCTTCTGGACCGAAGATCTCCACCACTCTCCCCCGGGGGATCCCGCCCACACCCAGGGCAATGTCCAAAGCTAAAGAACCCGTGGAGATGACGGGAATATCTGGGAGGAGCACATCGGTCCCCAGGCGCATGATGGCCCCTTTGCCGAACTGGCGCTCGATCTGGCTAACCGCCAATTCGATCGCTTTCTCCTTTTGGGTCTCTGCCGGCATAAGCCCTCCTCTTATTATTCTTTTTATTCTTTCCTTTCCTTCATTGGAAAGGTTCTCAGCTTCGTATAGATTGCTCCCGACGGCCTCAGTTCACTCTTGAAGAGGTAAACTTCACTGGCCCTGAAAGTCCCGATCTCCACATCTTTATGGTCCTCGACAGCCCGGGCTAACTGGCCTTTTCCTCTAAGAGAGCGCACCCGCCCGAGGGTGAGGTGGGCGGTGAAGGGCCGGTCCTCTGGCGGAAACCCAGCCTCGGCCGCCTTTTTCTCGATGTCATCCTGCAGACCGGAAACTTCTTTTTCCCCTTGATCGATGCCCACCCAAAGGACGCGCGGACTTCTCGCCGATGGGAAACAACCCAGGCCGTGGATCCTCAGGTCAAATGGCTCCCATGCCGAAATGGAAGGCGCGATCGCTGAGGCAATCTTTTCCAGGTCTTCACCGGGCAGATACCCCAAAAACTTTAGAGTCAGGTGGACTGCTTCGGGGCGCACCCACTTGACGTCGGCCTCAGTGCTTCTGAGTTCGTTTTGCAGCTCGGCCATCTTTGCCTTCAAAGGGTGCGGGACCTCGATGGCAATGAAGGAGCGGATCTCTTCCATGATTCTAAAGCCCTATAAAACCCCCAGAAAAAACCTGCGCACCCAATCGATGGCTGTGTGGGCAGAAAGAATCTTGATCTGCTCCCGATCTCCCCAAAATCGGTACCCCTTGGAGAACGTCCCTTTGGGGCTGCTGAGGGCGATGAATACCGTGCCCACGGGTTTTTCTTCTGTCCCCCCAGCCGGCCCGGCAATCCCCGTAACGCCCAGCCCGAGGGTGGACTTGCTGATCTGGCGCACGCCCTCAGCCATTTTCTTGGCCACGGGGTCGCTGACAGACCCAGCCTCGACCAGAAGCTCTTTAGGAACCCGCAAAATCTCTACCTTTGCCCGATTGCTGTAAGCGACCACCCCCCGCTCAAAGTAATCGCAGCTCCCAGGGACATTTGTCAGCCGATGGGTAATTAACCCCCCGGTGCACGATTCCGCCACAGCCAAGGTCGCTTGATTGGACCTCAATAAATCGCCAACCACTTTCTCCAGCGTCTCTTCATCTGCGCCGAAGACCCGACCTGGCAATTTTTCCCGGATGATCTTTTCCAATTTTTGCAGATTCCTCTCAACCTCTTCCGGGAATTTTCCATTCACCGTAATTTTCACATGGTTTTCCGGGAAGCGCGGCAGGTAGGCCAAGGAAGCCGAATATTCGTTGGGGTTGATTTCTTTGAGGCGATCGGCGATAGCGGATTCAGTGAAACCGAAGGCTTTGAGGGTGCGCCACCGGTAGTAAGTCTTCTCCGCTCGCTCGTTCTCTAAGAGAGGGAGGATATTTTCTTTGAAAAGATGCTTCAGTTCTCGGGGGATCCCGGGGAGGAAACAGAAAATCTTCCCTTTGTGCCGCAGGACGAACCCCGGAGCCGTCCCCAAAGGGTTGGGAATGATCTCCGATTGCTGGGGGAAAAGGGCCTGCTTTTCATTGGAAAGGGGCATCTCCATCCCCCGTTGGGCGAAACGCTCGCGCATCTCTTGCAGCACTTCTTTATCTAATATCAGCCGGTGGCCTAAGGCTTTGGCGGCTGCGCTGGCAGTGACATCATCTGTAGTTGGCCCCAAGCCACCGCTGACCACGATGGCGTCGGCGTGCTCCTGGGATCGGAGGAGGGCATTTTCAATATGCCATTCGCTATCGCCAATTGTGGTGATGAAGGTTACCCCAAACCCCCGGGCGGTAAGTTCGCCGGCCATGTAGGGGGCGTTGGTATCCACCACTTCCCCGGCAGTTAATTCATTTCCCACGGTGATGATCTCAACCTTCATGAAATCCTCCTCAAACCGGCCCGAAGATCCATCGGTCCACAATCAGCAGAAGCTGGGGGCGCCATTGGGTGATTGCCTGAAGCAGGAGGTTCGCATAAATCCCCGCCACTGCATCGTCGAGAACGACGGCCCATCCCCCTTCCATCCGGCGGTTGATGATCCTTGCCGGATACAGTTTTATTATATCCAAAACGCGAAAAAAAACAAATCCCCCGATGGCCGCGGTGAGCGTTCGCGGCAGGAGAGCCATGGTGATCAAATAACCCACGACTTCATCAATCACGATTCTCGGGCTATCCCTCTGGGAGAAAATGACCTCGGCCTGCTCCGAAGCCCAGCAGGCCAAAAAGAAAACCGCGGCTGTACTCAGCAAGTAAATGGGAGCCGGGAAGAAAGAGAATAGTACATAGACGAGTAGACCGACAAAAGTTCCGGCCGTCCCGGGCGCGAAGGGAGAATATCCGCTGTAGCCTGCCGAAGCCAGAAAGACAATGAAGCGTTCCAATTCTTATTCCTTTGAAGCGAAATCTGCCAGCTCACTCTCGGTGACTTCTATGTTCTCTGCGGCCGGCTGGGTGCAGGAGATGAAGCTATCTTCTTTGCGCACCGTTGTCAATAGGAGATTTGCCCAGCCTTCCGGCTATCTGCTGGGAGGAGGGTAGGAAAAAGCGGGATGGTTGAACTTCGCTGAAAAATCATAGATTTTTCGGACACTTCGCTTCGCCAAGTCCCGCCCTGCGGGATTACCGGAAAAAATATATTGGCCCTCAAAGCCCCTTTTTGACTTTTCCAAGGTCTCAATGAAAAGACTTGACAAAAGCGTCAAAAATGTTCTATATTTTTTAATGATTAGTTGATTCAATTAGGAGGAATGATGGGCGATCGGTTGGGAGATCTGCTGATCGGCAAAGGTCTGATCACCACCCCTCAATTGAATGAAGCCCTTCAAGAACAAAAGGTTTCTGGAAACCGGCTGGGCGCCTCCCTGGTGAAACTCGGGTTCATCACCGAGAAAGACCTTGTCAATCTCCTGAGTAGGCATTACGGTGTTCCTTCCATCGATCTTACTGAAGTCCAGATCGACCCGGCAGTGATCAAGATGGTTCCGCCGGACGTCGTCTTCAAGTACCGAGCCGTCCCTGTCAAGCGCATGGGCTCGATGCTGCGGGTGGCCATGTCCGACCCTTCAAACATCCCGGCCATTGATGACATCAAATTTTTGACCAGTTGTCACGTGGATGTTTTCGTCGCCACGGAAAGCGGTATCAAGGCGGCCATCGACAAATACTATGATTCCTCGGCCAGCCTGGCAGAGATCATGTCCTCCATCGAAGAAGAGAAGATGGAGGTCCTCGAAGAAACCGAAGAGGTGGACATCAAAGAATTGCAGCAGGCCTCCGAGGACGCCCCGGTGGTCAAGCTCGTTAACCTGATTCTTACCGATGCTATCAATAGAAAGGCCAGTGATATTCACCTCGAACCATACGAAAAGCTCTTCCGGGTTCGCTACCGCATCGACGGGGTTCTCTACGACGTTATGAAGCCTCCCATGAAGCTTAAGAACGCCATCATCTCCCGGGTAAAGATCATGTCCAAGCTGGATATCGCTGAGCGCCGCCTGCCCCAGGATGGACGGATCAAGATGAAATTCGGCAAAGACAAAGAGATGGATTTCCGCGTCTCCAGCCTGCCCACCCTTTTCGGCGAGAAGGTTGTCCTCCGCTTGCTCGATAAAGCGAACCTGCAGCTGGACATGACCAAGCTGGGCTTCGAAGGAAAGCCCCTGGCCGATTTCAAGGAGGCCATCTATAAACCTTTTGGCATGGTCTTGGTCACCGGCCCAACGGGGAGCGGGAAAACGACCACCCTCTATTCTGCCCTCTCCGAACTGAACAAGATCAAAGATAACATTTCGACGGCCGAAGATCCGGTGGAGTTCAACCTCATGGGAATCAACCAGGTGCAGATTCACGAGGAGATCGGGCTGACCTTTGCCTCTTGTCTGCGCGCTTTTCTGCGCCAGGACCCGGACATCATCATGGTGGGAGAGATGCGGGACTTCGAGACAGCGGAGATCGCCATCAAGGCCGCGCTCACCGGTCACATCGTCCTCAGCACCCTGCACACCAATGACGCCCCCAGCACGATCAACCGATTGCTGAACATGGGCATCGAGCCATTTCTTGTGGCTTCCTCGACGAATTTGATTCTGGCCCAACGCCTGGCCAGACGGGTCTGCGAATCCTGCAAAGAACCCGTCAAAATCTCCCCGCAGATGCTTCTCGACCTGGGCGTTCCCCCGGAAGAGCTGAAGGGGTTCAACTGCTATCAAGGGAAAGGTTGTACCAACTGCAATGACACGGGGTTCAAGGGCCGGGTGGCCCTGTACGAAGTCATGCCCATAAGGGAGGAAATTCGGGAGTTGATCCTCCAGGGCGCGTCGGCAAACGAGGTCAAAAGAGAAGCCATTCGTCTGGGAATGAAGACCTTGCGGCAGGCGGCCATCACGAAGCTCAAGGAGGGCGTCACCACCGTGGAGGAAGTCGTCCGAAGCACTGTTGGGGATTAAGGGAAAGCCCCGGAACATTCGGAGGCCACAGATGGAACTTTATGTTTGGGAAGGGCGGACTCGTCAAGGGATCATCGAGCGGGGCGAAATCAAGGCGGCCAATGAAGCCGCAGTGAGGGCCCAGCTTCGCCGGCAACAGATTCAGGCCATCACGATCTCGGCCAAGCCCAAGGACATCCTGAAAGGCTTTAGCTTTCTCCAAAGGAAAAAAGTCAAGGAAAAAGAGATCGTTGTCTTTACGCGGCAATTTGCCACCATGATCGACGCCGGCCTCCCCATTGTCCAATGCTTGGAGATCCTCTCCAGCCAGCAGGACAATCCCGCTTTCAAAGAGACCCTCACCAGAGTTAAAACCGACGTGGAAGCCGGTTCCACCTTTGCGGAAGCGCTATGCAAGCACCCCAGGGTTTTCAATGATCTTTTTTGCACCCTGGTGGCCGCGGGCGAAGCGGGTGGGATCCTGGACACCATTCTCAACCGTTTGGCCGCTTACATCGAAAAGTCCATGAACCTAAAGAAAAAGGTGAAAGGGGCGATGGTCTATCCGGCCACGGTCATGATCATCGCCTTGGTCGTGGTCGCTGTCCTTCTGCTCTTTGTCATTCCTGTCTTCCAGAAGATGTTTGCCGATTTTGGAGGTTCCCTTCCGGCCTTCACCCAATTCGTCATCAACCTGAGTGACCTGATGCGCCACTATTTCATCCTCCTCGCTGGCATCCTCATTGTCCTGGGCTACGCCTGCAAACGCTACTACAAGTCGGAAGGGGGCAGGGCGGCGGTGGATGACCTGGTTCTCAAACTTCCAGTCGTTGGGGAGCTGATCAAGAAGGTGGCGGTCGCCAGATTTACTCGCACCCTGGGCACGTTGCTCACCAGTGGCGTCCCCATCCTCGACGGTCTGGGCATCGTGGCCCGGACCTCCGGGAACAAGACCATCGAGAAAGCCATCCTGAGGACGAAAATAAGCATCTCAGAGGGAAAGACGATTGCCGAGCCTCTGGAAGCCAGCGGTATCTTTCCGCCGATGGTCGTGCAGATGATCTCCGTGGGGGAATCCAGCGGCGCTTTGGATTCCATGTTGAGCAAGATCGCTGATTTTTTCGAAGAAGAAGTGGACGTGGCCGTTGCCTCCCTGACCTCTCTCCTGGAGCCGATGCTCATGGTTTTCCTCGGCGGGGCCATCGGGGGCTTGGTCGTGGCCATGTACCTTCCTATCTTTAAGATGGCCTCCATTTTGGGAGGCTGACCTTCCTCTACTGGCAAGGGCTGGCAAACGATTTCAAGTAGGTCGGCGGGGCATCTCCCGGCATCCTCTTAAAAATTTTTTCTTCGGCCAAAGAGAATAAAGCAGATGATCAGTGGAGTTTTTTATGTCAATTTATTTAGACCATGCGGCCAGTTCTTTTCCTAAACCGGAAGTTGTTTGTCGAAAGATGAACGAAGTGATGCGCCGCATCGGAGCAAACCCCGGGCGTTCTGGCCACAAACTGGCTCTGAGAGCCAACCGCATCATTTCCCAAACCCGCGAGAAGATCGCTGAGCTTTTCACCATCCCCGAAGCCCAGAGCATCATCTTCACCTGCAATGCCACAGAGGCCCTAAACCTTGGCCTTAAAGGATTGCTGTCGCCAGGGGAGCACGTAATTACTTCCTGCGTCGAGCACAATTCCGTCATCCGGCCCCTGAAGCGGCTGGAGAAGGAGGGGGTGCGATTCAGCCAGGTTCTTTGCTCTCCTGAAGGCCGTCTGAACATCCGGTTATTGAAAAAGAGTTTGCAGCCAAAGACGAAGCTCATTGTCCTCACCCATGCTTCGAATGTCACGGGGTCGATCCTTCCCATTGAAGAGGTTGGGACGTTTGCCCGGGCCAAAGGAATCCTGTTCATGGTGGATGCTGCCCAGACCGCTGGCCTGCTTCCCATCGACGTGCAGAGAATGAAAATTGACCTTCTGGCCTGCGCAGGGCACAAATCACTGTATGGTCCACAGGGAACAGGATTCCTGTTCATCGGCAAAGGGATCGACCTGCGCCCCTTGAAGGAGGGGGGCACAGGTAGCGAGTCCGAATCCGAAGATCAACCGAACACATTACCCTATCGGTATGAGAGCGGCACATTGAACACCCCCGGCATTGCCGGGCTGGGGGCCGGCGTTTCCTTCGTCTTAGAAGAGGGCGTCGAAAAAATATGGCAGAAAGAGAGACGCCTGACCCGGCTCTTTCTCCAAGAGCTGAAGAGGATAAAAAAGATTCGGATCTACGGCCCTCCAGGGGCAGAAGAGCGGGTTCCGCTGGTCTCATTCAACGTGGGGTTCATGGACCCGGCCGAAGTGGGCTTTCTCCTTGACGAATACTACGATATCCTGGTCCGGGCCGGGCTGCACTGCGCCCCCCAGGCCCATCGGACGATGGGCACTTTCCCGGGCGGCACAGTCCGGGCCAGTTTGGGATTTTTCAACACTCTGGAAGACGTGCACACCCTTGTTAAAGCCCTGGGGGATATTACCCGGATGAAATCCTGACCCGGCCATGAAAGTCTTGGGCATTGAATCTTCCTGCGATGAGACTGCCGCTGCTTTGGTGCTGGACGGCCGGGGGATTCTCTCTAACGTGGTTGCCTCCCAGGTCTCCCTGCATGGCAAATATGGCGGGGTGGTCCCGGAGTTGGCTTCCAGAAGGCATGCTGAGACCATCCTCCCGGTTGTCGAAGAAGCATTATCCCAGTCCGGGGCTGGCCTGCAGGACATCGAAGCCATTGCAGTCACGCAAGGCCCGGGGCTTGTAGGTTCCCTTCTGGTGGGAATCGCGGTGGCCAAATCTCTGGCCTACGTGCTCAACGTTCCCTGGGTCGGGGTCAACCACATTCACAGCCACATCGCGGCCATCTTTCTTTTTGAACCCACTTGGAGGTTTCCTTTCATCGCCCTGGTTGTTTCTGGCGGCCATACCAGCCTATTTCGCGTCGAAAGCCACACCCAAATGTCTTTGCTCGGCCGAACCCGGGATGACGCGGCCGGGGAAGCGTTTGACAAAGTGGCCCAGCTTTTGGGGCTGGGCTATCCCGGAGGGGAGATCATCGACCGGCTGGGGCGGGAAGGAGATCGGGCGGCCATTCCTTTTCCCCGAACCCTGCTGGAGCCGGAGTCCTTGGACTTCAGTTTCAGCGGCATCAAGACCGCCGTCCTCCACCATGTGAAAAGACTGGGGGGAAAGCTTTCTCTCCCTCAAATCCAGGAGATCAGCGCCTCCTTCCAGGAAGCGGTAGTCGATACTTTGGTAACGAAGGCTTTGCGGGCAGCCGATAAGGAATCAACCAAGGATGTTGTGGTGGTCGGCGGAGTGGCCTGCAATTCCCGTCTGCGGGAGAGATTCACTCAGGGAAAATACACCTCTGGAATTGAGGCGCACTTTCCCCCGCCAGCGCTCTGCACGGACAATGCCGTCATGGTGGCTGTGGCTGGTTTCCATCTCCTTCAGGAAGGCTTTCGTTCTGACCTCTCGCTGAATGCTTACTCCAGGCTTGGCAGAGAAAATGGTCAAGGATGATGGGCCATGGATAGAGATGACGGCCTCAAATCCCACCTCGTTGAGCTGGGCTGGGAGGTTTCCTACCCGATGTTGGTCGGGAGGTTGATCATAGGATTTCTCCGCGCCCTTCCTACTTATTTTTTTACTAAACGCATAATCCCCTTTTACCGGAAGAAGCAGCAAAAGCGGTCAGATAGAATTGATTCCATTGCGAAAACAGCTTAGGGAACTGCACCTGCGCCCGAAAAAGAAGCTGGGGCAACATTTTGTCGTTGACCCGAGGGTTTTGGGCAAAATGGTGGAATGCGCCGCTCTGAAAGGAGAAGACGTCGTCTTGGAGATCGGGGCCGGACTGGGCGCCCTAACCGCTCCCTTAGCCCAGCGGGCGGGGAAGGTCTATGCCCTGGAGGTGGACCCCCGGCTGGCCTCGGCATTAGGGGAGAGGTTCTCGAAAAGCGGGCCCGTGGAAGTGGTTCTGGCGGATGCTTTGCAATTCGATTTTTCCCCTTTGTCCCAAGAATGGAAGCGGAAGATGAAAGTGATCGCCAACCTCCCTTATGAGATCTCCAGCCCGATGATCTTCCGCCTCTTGCAGGAACGGGAACGTTTTTCTCTGCTCATCTTGATGCTGCAAGTGGAAATGGCCAGGCGGGTGGTGGCGCATCCGGGAACGAAAGATTACGGCCCTCTGAGCCTCTGGTGCCAGCTTTACACAAAGGCTCACATCGCCTTCTCCGTCCCCCCCAGGGCTTTTCATCCTCGGCCCAGGGTGGACTCGGCTGTGGTGAAGTTCGAGGTTTTGGAGAAACCGAGCTTAATCGTTGAGGACGAGCGAGCTTTGCAGCGGGTCATCCGTTCGGCTTTCGGCTACCGGAGAAAGACCCTGGCCAACGCCATGCAATTGGGGGAGTATTCTCACCTTCCCATGGAAAAAATCCAGGAGGCCCTGCAATCCGCGGGAATCGATCCTGGCTTACGAGGGGAAGTGCTCTCGCTGGAACAGTTTCGGGACCTCGGCCGCGCATTCTCGGCCTTGGGGTGAAGCATGGCCATTTTTTCATCTCTCCCTTTTCCCGTTCGGCACCGCCCTTCTCCAGGAAGGCTGTGGGTGATCCTCATTCACGGGATGGGCGCCACTGAAAAATCTTGGACTGACCCCTGCGCTGAAACTCTGGCGGGTGGGATGCTACCTTTTGACTTTGTTTTGACGGATTTCGACCGTCCCCCCAATCGTTTGATCTCTACCCCCCTCCTCCAGTGGAAAATCTGTAGCTCCGCCCCCCTTCGCCTCCAGCCAAGCCCTCCCACTCCCCTTTGGGAGGTCATGGCCGGGGAGAAGTTCAACCTGTTAGCCTGGTCTCAGCGAGACTCATGCGGCCTCATTGCCCAGGCAGTGGAGGAATTATATCAGGTTATGAAGCTTCTGCCCCCGAAGGATGAGGTTGTGCTCTTGGGACACAGCCGGGGGGGATTAATCGCCCGCAGGTTCCTCCAGGATCGGCCAATCGGCTGGGAAAGGGTGAAACGGGTCATCCTCCTGGGGAGTCCCAACCGCGGCAGCCAGATTGCGGCGTTGGCCAAGGTTTTGAGCGATGCTTGGTTTCTTGACCTCCTGGAGAGATTTTTTCCCAAAAGCTCCTCCTTATTCCTCTCCCGAGCCTTCGCTCATGTAAGGGCATACTTGAAAATAGTGGCCATTGCGGAGCTTGCCCCAGACTCGCCCTTCATGACGGAGATGGTCCAGGGGGAGAAAAGGGAGTATGAAAGCAGGATTCCTTACATTAATTTAATTGGCACCTGCACCACTTTTATTCGCTTCTATCGCATTGTCCAACGGGAACCCTGGCAAATCGCTCCTATCCTCTCCCTCCTGGACGGTCTGGAGACTCTCGTCCCCCGTGCCTTCCTCCCACTGGAAGTCCGGCAGGGTAGGGGAGATGGGCAGGTGAACCTGGAGAGCGCTTGCTTGCCCTGGGTGCAATCCAACCACCTCTTCGCTGTAAATCATGCCCAGCTCCTGACTGACGGTCGAATCCAGCGCCAAATCTTGCAGGCCTTGAGGGAAATATGAGAAAGAAGTCTGCCCTGATCCTGTTCTTTTTGCTCCTGGGGGGGCTCATTTTCTTTTATTTCTCCAGCCTGCAGCGTGTTTGGTGGAGCGCGCTTGTTCTAAGCGAGCTTATGCGTTTCGAATCGCAGGGCTGGCTTGGGAACTGGACCGATCCCCCAAAAATAAAAGAGTTCTCTTACGCCGGGCCCAGCGGGCCAGTAGTGGCTGACCTTTACCTTCCTCAACCCGAAAGGAAACGCGCCGCGATCCTAATCAATCATGGGGTCGTTGACACGGGGAAAGATGACCCGCGGCTAAAGCGCTTTGCGGAAATCCTCTGCCGCTCGGGCTTCGTCGTTTTCGTCCCGGATTTTAAAAGCATGCGCTCCTTTCGCATCGCCCCCTCGGACATTGAAGAAATCCAGGCAGCCTTTGAAAATCTCATCTCTTTAAAAGAGCATATCCTTCCTCAATCCTGCGGCCTTTTCGGGTTCAGCTACGGGGCCGGGCCGACGATCTCAGCCGCCTGCCAGCCGTTGATCGGGCAGCGGGTGCGCTTTGTGGTCTCTTTCGGGGGTTATTATGACCTGAAGAACGTTCTTTCCTTCCTGGCCACAGGACATTTTCAATTCCAGGGAAAGCGCTACTTCCGCAAACCCCAGGAATACGGGAAATGGGTCTTCCTGGCGAATAACCTTGACTTCGTGCAGGGGCAAGAGGACCGCTCAATTCTCCGGAGTATCTTGCAGCTTAAACTTCGAGATGAAAAAGCTCCCATTGAAAGGTTTTGGCCCCGTTTGGGAGAGGAGGGAAAAAACATCCTTACTTTGTTATCCCATTCCGACCCCTCCCAGACCGAGTCCCTGATCCAGAAACTCCCTCTTTCGGTTCGGGCCTCGATAGACGCTCTCTCCTTAGCCACAGTCTTGCCCGGGCTGAAGGCCAATTTGATTCTGGCTCACGGAGAAGACGACGACCTGATTCCATTCACGGAGACGCTACGCCTAGCCCAAGCTGTCCCAGACTCGCGCCAGGTATATTTGAGGGTTTTGAAAAGCTTTTACCATGTGGACCCGGACAGCAGGCCTTGGACCCTGAAAAATATAATGACCTTCCACCTGCCTGAAGGTTGGAAACTTTTTGGCCTCACTCACCAATTGATGAAATACCGGGAAGAGGCATCTTGAGATGAGCAAGCTCCATCTCCATCTCAGAAAACGCCTGGAGCAGGCTATTCTTAAGCATGGGATGCTCGCAGAAGGGGACCGGGTTTTGGTGGGCGTTTCTGGGGGAGCAGATAGTCTCACCCTCCTCAAATTGATGACCGGGCCAATGCTCTTCGTGCCCAAGCCGGAATTTGTCATCGCGGTCCATCTGGACCTGGGATTCGAGGGAAAGGATATTTCCAATTATTCCTCCCTGGAGCAATACTTCCGCGAGGGAGGGTACAATTATCACATGGAGCGCACAAATATCGGCCCCCTGGCTCATAGCCCTTTCAACCGCAAAGCCAGCCCCTGCTTTCTCTGTTCAAAGATGCGCAGAAAGAGACTCTTTGAACTGGCCAGGGAATATCAATGCAATAAGCTGGCTCTGGCGCACCATAAGGATGACCTGATCGAGACCTTTCTCCTTAATATCTTTTTTTCCCGCGAGATCAGCACGATGGTCCCCTATCAATCTTTCTTCAAGGGCGATTTCTACCTCATCAGGCCCCTGGCCTACGTTGAGGAATCACTTCTCAAGCGTTTCGCCAAAGAGTCTCACTTCCCTGTCCTGAAAAATCATTGCCCAACAGCAGAAAATTCGAAGCGCAAATATATAAAGGATCTTCTCAAAAAATTAGAGGAAGATCATCGAGGTTTAAAGGAAAATATTTTCAAGGCTATGAAACATGTGAAGCCGGATTACCTCCTTCAGCCGTGAAACAAAAAACCGATGGAAGGGAAGGGGTGGGTCTTGAAATTTGCAGTTGACAATGGCGATTAAAAAGTTAAGATAAAAACGAAGGATTTATCTCTCCCATAGCTCGGATGGCGGTGTAGCTCAGTCGGTTAGAGCATGCGGCTCATATCCGCAGTGTCCGGGGTTCAAGTCCCTGCACCGCCACCAACCCTGGGGTCAGGCCTACACTATTGACAATTTCTTCAGGTCCATTTCTATCTTTGATATCTCTTCCTTCAACCTTCGGTCCCCCTCCATCCTTCGACTCATCCTCCTGACCGCTTGACTGACCGCGGATTCACCCATCCCACCATGAAACGCCCCGATCTCCCTTAACGTCTCCCCCGTATACCGATGACAAAGAGAAAGACTGACATCGCGGAACCATCGATGATCTCTTCCTAAAGACGATTCTACTCGCTCGCTCACCTGCTCAATAGAGGGCCTCGGCTTCAACTGATTGATTGCAGGAAGATCCCGCCCCTCCCTCATCCCTCGGATCACATTCCCCCGCACCCATTCTACAAACGTCTCCGCCCCTAATAATGCCCCGGAAATGACTTCACCGAGGGGATCAGAGACCTTCGCCATCATTCCCTCCTCCACAAATCGTTTATACCTCCGCCTCGCCTCCCCATCTTTGGAACTAAAATATCCCAAGATCAACGAAGTCTCTAACCAAGAAGCTTTCTTTTCCGGATTGAGGTACCCTCCATAACTACTCCAAGGATATTCCTCCGGCCTCCTGGAATGACCCGCCCGAACGGGATTCAAATGAATATAACGGGAGAGGGTGGAAGCATACGGATCTTTCTCTACCAAAATGGCCCGATATCGACCCTGAAAGAGATGACCCGAACGATGGTGGGCTCGGTTGTAATAATTCGTATATCCTCCATTGATAAAATGCATTGCTTGAGAAAGATTTGGTTTGGCAGTCTCCAAAAGAAGATGAGAATGATTCTCCATTAAACAATACGTATGAATCGCCAGACCATAACGAACCACGGCTTGCGAAAAAAAAGAAAGGAGTTTTTCTCGATCTCGATCATCAAAGAAAATGGGCCGTCGTTCATTACCCCTGGAGGTAATATGGTAAAAGGCGCCTGCATATTTGATCCGGAGAGGTCGAGCCATTAGAGAAATTTCTTTCCTTTTGATTGGCTTGATTCAAGGGTATAAGAATCCCTTATTTTTGTCAAGTGTGTAGGCCTGACCCCAATTTCGCGGGGACGAACTTTTAAGTTTTTGGATTAACCTCTACTGCTGGCACCGCCTCTTTTAAGTATTTAGACTCCCTTTTATACCTGCGATAGCGCTGTATCGAATAAATGCCAGCCAAGAGAGCAGCACCTATATAGCTTGAGATTTGCTCATGCCACCATAAAAAAAGGAGAGCCACAACAAGGACCGTACGTTCCGGAATCTTTAATCTGTCCCCACCAAAATAGCCAATTATGATGGCTCCGAGGGTAATGATCCCAAGAATCACAGTCGCTAAAATAAAAAGAAAATCCATCCAGGGAAAGGCTCCTCTTTGCTTTTCTAAGATCCATGGTATAAGCACGAGAATGGGGCTGAATACGAAGGCAAAAGGCACATAGAGTCCGGACAATGCCAGGGTAAAAGCTCGCACCCCTGTTTTGAATGGATCACCTTGAGAGATTCCCGATGCGGCATAAGCCGCAACAGCTACCGGGGGTGTCAAATCTGCCAGAATTCCATAATAAAATACAAAAAGATGGCTCAACAAAGGTAAAATCCCGAACTTCAAAAGCGCCGGTGCCGCAATAATGGACACGACGATGTAATTGGGCGTTGTGGGAAGCCCCATTCCAAGAATCAGGCTGGCTACGGCAGTGTACGCGAGCATAAAAAATAGAGTTGTCTGGTCCAGAGTAAATAGGTTTAGGAAATCCAATTTGTCTACAAAGGCAGCTGTTACACTGCTCAGATAAATGGTCGCATTGGCAATCTTAAGCCCGAGCCCGGTTAGGGTGGCAGTCCCCACAATGAATCCAACGGCTGCGCATGCTGCCCCGATGGCTAAAGCATTCTTGGTGCCCCATTCCAGGCAATCGATGACATGTTCGAGTCTCATACGCCCCTGTCTCAAGATAAGGCCTACCACAATGACAAAAAAATTGACCCAAAAGGCGGCCAAACCTGGTTTCATTCCCCTACGGAGCAGGTAAACCATGAAAGCGATGGCGATCGTTCCCCAGATCCAATAAAAGAACTGGGAAATGCGCCAACTCCAATAGATTCCCCCTAAGATAAAAGCGACCCACAATACAGTCCAAATCAGTGGACCCCCGAAAGGATTCCATTGGAACAAAATAAGAGGTGCAGAAGAGCTTACGGCTACAAAGAAATTCTTTGTCCGGGGTCCGGTTTGGGCAAAGGCGACCGAGCTTATTATTCCCCAAAATGCCGCCAGAAAAGGGGTGAAACCGCTGACGAGCAGCCAGATGATAATAATCAAGGGAATCACCAAGGTACCATTTTCTTTAATGAGCTTTGTGATGCTGGGCAATTGGTTTCTGGGAATACCCATCATGTTATTTTTTTTTGCCTCCAAATGGACCATCACACCCACGGCAAAGAAATGGCAGATGGCGGGCACGATGGCGCAGGTGGCTATGGTGAGGTAAGAGATACCCAGGAACTCAGCCATGATGAATGCGGCCGCTCCCATGATGGGCGGCATGAACTGTCCCCCGGTAGACGCCGCAGCCTCCACTGCGCCGGCAAATTCCTTTCTGTATCCCATCCTTTTCATCATGGGGATCGTAAAAGCCCCGGTTGTCACCGTATTGGCCACAGAAGAGCCAGAGATACAGCCCAATAAGCCTGAGGCGACAATCGCAACCTTGGCCGGCCCCCCCGCTGACCAGCCGGCCAAGGCCGTGGCCATATCAATGAACAATTTACCCAGGCCCGTCTTCATCGTAAAGATGCCAAAAAGGACAAAATGAAAGACAAAAGTGGCAACCACGCCCAAGGGAACGCCGTATATCCCTTCTGTTCCCAGGTACATCTGGTCGATGATACGGGATGGGGAGTACCCGCGGTGAGCAAAAAAATTGAGTCCTGGTAGATTGGCGAGATGTGGTCCCAGATAACAGAAGGCCAGAGCTAACAGTCCCAAAATGGCCAAAGGTACACCAATGCTGCGGCGGGTCCCTTCCAGTACGAGAAGAATGGCAAAGTTGCCGATGACCAAATCGCGCATGTTTGGAAAACCGGCCCGGAATACGAATTGATCAAAATCCACGATGATATAGCTTGACAGGGCGAAGGCTATGACAGCCAGGGTGATCTCGAAGTAAGGTATCTTTTGGGGGTCTATGACAAAGCTCTTTTTCCCTAAAATGGTGCGGGAAGAATCGTAGACCAGGAAGAGTAGGGGAGCCCCTATGCCTGTGAGGATCAAGACCGTCCAGAGAATGAACCAACCATTGGATTCTTTGACATAAGCACTCCAGTTTTGGGCAATGGATAGAAGGGCATAAGCAAAGGCCCCCAAGCCTAAAACCGAAGCACTGAAATCGAGGTAGGGGGTTACCTTCGGACTCCAGAGGTCTCTGGTTTTCATAGCCAAAGCCAAATAGAAAGCAATAAGGAAAACGAGCCAGGCACCTGATGTTTCCAAGCCGAGAGCACTTTTCAGCCCCAGGGAGAGGATAATTCCGCACATCAAGGAATAAAAAAATTCATAGCACCAGGTGAGCCAGAGTCTTTTGCCCTCTATCTTGCGAGTGGGATAGACAAGAAGGATCAAGGAAAGCACAAAGGAAAAATGAAAGCAGCGATGCTTCCATTCTTGCAATACCCCAAACCCTGCCGTATAGATATGAAACAAAGCCAGGATAATGCACATAACCAAAGCAACTTTGGCGGCGATCCCTTTGAGATTTCGAAAACGAAGTTCTGGATCAAAGGTTTCCACCAGCTCCTTGACTTTCCCGTCATCCACCTGATAAGTCAATTCGCCATTTTTCCCTTTTTCTGCTGCCATATTTAATTCACCCTGCTTTTTTTAAAGATTTCTACCTTTAAATAGGTCTCCAACCATGAAGCCATGTTCATTTTTTGAATCTGAATATGAATTAATGCGTCGCCGACCTTGGCGGAGATATCTAATTCTGGATCATTGCCGAAGCGAAACCGGTTACGCCACTGGGATTGAACCCTCCAAAAGATGGAAGGGAAAACTCGTTGCATACCCGTTAGGCGAAACCAATCTCCCTCGCGGAGGAGTTTCTCGCCTTTGGCTATGTTGTAAGGGAGTCCCGTTCCTTGCCCCTGAAAGCGGGTTTCGGTCAGCACGATGCGGTATTCCGAATCGATGAGCAAGAAATCGCGTACGTCACTTAAGGCTACGGAATGAAGATAGGCTAACTGAAACGTATCCCCAGGCTTTGCCCTCTTCAAAAAAATTATTTGATCATTTTTGGTAAGGGTTAAAACCCGCAAGGGATAAAGAAAAAGGAAAGCTCCCAGGCCTATTAGGACTGAGAATAGAACAAATCGCTTGCCCATGCTTTTTAAAATAAGCCCCGCATAAAGCCATCTGCGAAGTGTCTTTATGCGGGGCGCATCTGTAGTCGAAACGAATTTCTTAGATGGTCAATTCTATTTTGAGCTCAGGCCGAGCTATTTGGCCTCCGGCGGGATCAGCGCCGGTGGAATCTGGATTCCCTTCTCCTTGTAATATTTGTAGGCACCCTTGTGGAGAGGAACCGTCACGCCCAGCAGCGCATTCTCCAATTTTACGTTTTTCCCCTGCTCGTGGGCTGCTGCCATGATCTCGGCACCGCTGGCCAACTCCTTCTTTTCTCGATAAATCTGGGGCTTCTTTTCCCACAAATGGGAGGTGACATCATAGATCGACTTCTCGTCAACCTCCGCCCGGGTCACCCAAAGGCAAATGATAGCGATGGTTTTTACCGGGTAATTCTGCTTGGGGTAGGATTTCGCCGGCATGGTTACGGGTGTGTAGTAGGGATACCTGGTATGCAGCTTTTGGATTACTGCATCTGGGAAAGATAGGAATGTAACATCTTTGGTAGTGGCGATTTCGATGATGCTGGATATGGGAACGCCTGCGGTCCAGAAGAGGGCATCGGCCTGCTCATCCTGCATTCTCTGCACAGCAGCGGCGTAGTATACATAAATGGGCTCCAGATCCTTGTAGGAGAGTCCTATGGCCTCAAGAAATCTTCTGGAGTCGAATTCAGTTCCACTGCCCTTATCCCCGACAATTAATCGCTTTCCTTTCAGGTCATGGACTGATTTAATCCCTGCCTTCGCCAGAGCTACCGTATGGACCGTTTCCGGGAATAGGGCAGAGATGCAGCGCAGGCTTTTGACCTGGGGAGTTTTCCAGGATTCCTTGTCTCCAGTATAAGCTGCCAAGGCAACATTATTTTGGGATATACCGGATTCAACCTCTCCCCTGGAAATCAGGTTGACATTGGCTACCGAGGCATTCCCCGTTTGGGCTGTAACCACCATATCGGGAATGGTATTAGTCAGCGCCTGCGCTAGAGCGCCTCCTGCGGGATAGTAAGCTCCCCCAATACCACCTGTGGCAATGCCAAAGAAACGCTTCTTCTGCGCCATCGCCGGCCCCGGCAGAACAATTGCCAAGCATAGGGCCAAAATACCCAAGAAAACTAAAAATTTTTTACTCATGATTTACCCCCTTTCTGGATTTGGAGCTCGGCAATAACCGGCTCTAGACCTTTGATAATTTTGAAGCTCTTCCCCAGATGAACATACCTCTCTTATAGAATTTTCAAGGTTTTGTCAAGGATTAAAATTGACAGGATTAAAATCGACACCTCCGAAGGGCCCAGGAGCCGAAATGTTTGCTTGACAATTGAAAAAGAAAGAACGTATTATTAAAAAGAATTTTAAAATCCTAACAGGAAGGGGGTAAGAAATGAAAAGGACCTATTTATTATTCGTCGTGGCGATTTTATTGCTTGGGTGGGCCTCTGTTGGTTTGGCTGCGGGTACTCTCGAGAAGATTGCTAAGAGTGGGGAATTCGTTGTAGGGGTGCGTGACGGAGCCATTCCTTTTGGGTTTATTAGCAAAGAAAACGAGAATATAGGCTTCAGTGTGGATATGGCCAAAGAATTCCACAAGGCTCTGGAGAAACAGCTGAGAAAGCCCCTCAAGCTCGTCTTTAAAACCACCAATCCCAAAACCCGCATTCCCCTCGTGGCCAACGGGACCATTGACATTGAATGCGGTTCAACCACCCATACCGTCGCACGGGAGGAGACGGTAGATTTTACCATTACCGTGTTCCTCACGGGAACCCAGCTTCTGGTAAAAAAGGGTAGTGAAATCAAGAGTTACAAAGATCTGCCGGGCAAAAAAGTAGGCGCTGCTCAGGGTTCTACCAATGAAAAGGCCATCCGGGATCTCAATGAGAAAGGGGCCATTAACCCGCAAGCCAATATCGTGGTTTATCAAGAGCATTCCCAGGGATTCCTGGCTCTGCAGAGGGGAATCTTAGATGCTTATGTTACGGATGGGATCCTTCTGGCTGGCCTGAAAGCCAAAGCTCCCAATCCAGAGGAATTCGAAGTGGTGGGAAGCTTTATTACCTACGATCCCTATGCTTACATTGTCCGGGAAAACGACTCCAATTTCCTCGACTTTATCAATACCCAGATCATCAACATGATCAAGGATGGCCGGTTTTACCAGATATACGATAAATGGTTGGGCCCGAAGGGGGTGGTTTCTTATCCCATGAGTGATGAATTCAAAACTCTATTGAAATTGCAGGCTTGGCCGTAATATTCTAATGATTGGGAGGAGCCAAAGAGGGAGCATCGTTTCTTTCTTTGGCTCTTTTTTTGTTAGAGGAGTAATTGGCGATGTTAGCCTATGAATTTCGCTGGTCTGTGCTTTGGGAGCAGCCCTACGGCCTCTGGATGTTGGAAGGCATCTGGACGACGATTAAGCTGGGGCTCATCAGCTGGGTGTTTGCCCTTTTACTGGGGATCATTGTCGGAACCTGCCGGGTAACCCCCTGGAGGCCTCTCCGCCTATTGGCCACTGCTTACACGGAATTTTTCCGGGATATCCCCTTACTCGTCCAACTCTTCTTCTGGTACTTTGCCGCACCGCGGGTGCTTCCTGCCCCCATTGAACAATATCTTTACCGTCAAGTCCCCCAAGCCGAATTCTGGATCGTGGTCATTGCCCTCTCCATTTACACCTCATCGCGGGTGGCTGAACAGATTCGGTCTGGCATGCAATCGATCCCAGTAGACCAATTCCATGCGGCCCTGAGCACAGGCCTGACTTATCTTCAGATGTATCGCTATGTCACTATCCCCTTGGCGATCAGGATCATGATTCCCCCTTTGACCGCTGAATTTCTCACCATTTTTAAGAACACATCTTTAGCCATGACTGTAGGAGTGTTGGAGGCCACCTTTATGAGCCAGCAGATCGAAGCTTACACCTTCCGCGGTCTGGAAGCCACCACTGGTGCTTGCTTGGTTTATCTGGCCATCACGATGATGGTCGTATTCTTTATGGGGATAGTGGAAAAAAGGCTAGCTGTACCCGGGCTCATTGCCCGCGGTCGTTAGAAAGCAAGATTATGGGTGTCTTTGATTATCAAGTAATCTTAGATAACCTTTCGTTCCTCATGCAGGGGTTGCTTACGACCTTTCAACTCGCCGTCATTGCCATAAGCGGGGGAATGATCCTTGGAGTTTTGGTGGGAATGGGGAGGTTGAGTTCACGAGTTTGCGTTTATTATCCCGCCACTGTCTTTGTGAACTTCTTACGAAGTATCCCTTTGATTCTGGTTATCTTTTGGTTTTATTTCCTTGTGCCCATCTTAGCGGGCAGGCCACTGGGGGATTTTCTCTCTGCCGCCATCGCTTTTATCGTATTCGAAGCTTCCTATTTTGCCGAGATTATTCGGGCAGGAATCCAGTCCATTCCCAAAGGGCAATTGCAGGCTGCCTATTCTACTGGGTTAAACTATCCAAAGACGATGCGTTATATCATCATCCCCCAAGCCTTGAAGAACATGATTCCCTCCCTGCTGACCCAATCGGTCATCATCCTTCAGGACACCTCATTGGCCTATGTGATTGGGTTGAAAGAGTTCTTGAGGTCGGGCTCCATCGTCGATGCCCGGGAAGTCAGGAGCCTTGAAATTTACACCTTTGTAGGAATCGTTTATTTTCTTATCTGCTTTTCCATGAGCACACTCAGCAAGCGATGGGAAGCCAAAAAGGGTGCAGTCAGATGATTGAAATCGTTAACCTCAGTAAATGGTTTGGGAAATTTAAAGTTTTGGATAACGTTAATGAAACTATCCAACGGAATCAAGTCGTGGTGGTTTGCGGACCTTCCGGATCCGGGAAGAGTACCCTTCTCAAATGCCTCAATGGGTTGGAGGATTTTCAACAAGGAGATGTCATCATCGATGGTGTATCCCTGAAGAACCCTACGACCGACCTGATCAAGATCAGGCAAAAGATTGGTATGGTCTTCCAAAGATTTGAACTCTATCCCCATATGACCGCCCTGGAAAATATCGCTCTTGCGCCCATGAAAGTTAAGAAAATTCCCCGCGAAGAAGCCGAAAAGAAGGCCATGGCCCTTTTGGAGAGGGTAGGGATTACGGATCAAGCGCAAAAATATCCCGGGAACCTGTCTGGAGGGCAGCAGCAAAGAGTGGCCATAGCCCGGGCCCTTGCGATGGAACCGGAGATCATGCTCTTTGACGAGCCGACGAGTGCCCTAGATCCCGAGATGATCAAGGAAGTTTTGGACGTCATGATCGACCTGGCCAAATCCGGAATGACTATGATGGTGGTGACCCATGAAATGGGGTTTGCCAAAGAAGTGGCCGATGAGATCATTTTCATGGACCAGGGCCGAATCATAGAGAGGGGGACAGATAAAACTTTCTTCGAAAATCCCAAAACCGATCGAGCCAAAGATTTTCTCGATAAAATTTTGTTTTAGTTGGGTAATGATCTGGGCAACCAGAGGGAATAATGAGGGAAAAGGTCATCGGCATACTGGGCGGCATGGGGCCTGAAGCAACCCTCCAACTGTTCAAAGAGATCCTCGAAAATACTCCCGCGTCCAGAGATCAGGAACACCTGCGAATCATCATCGACAATAACCCCAAGATTCCCGAGAGGCTCCCAGCTATACTCGGAAATGGAGAGAGCCCAGTTCCTCTCATGGTGGACAGCGCACTTACCCTCCAAAACGTTGGTGCAAATTTCCTTATAATTCCATGTGTCTCGGCCCATTATTTTATTAATGAGCTTCAAGCCAATCTATCCATTCCCATTCTTTCCATTTTAGAGAAAACTGCGGAGGAGATCGCAAAATACAAGCCCAAGATTCGAAGAGTCGGGCTCCTCGCTGCTGAGGGGGCTATTCGTGCAAGCCTTTTTCAGGATGAACTAAAAAAACGGAGAATCGAGACCCTGATACCTGAAGGCGGGGATTTAAAGGAAAGCCAGCTATCGATCTTTCAAATTAAAAACATAAAAGCAGGTGAATCAAGAGAGAGGATCAAGGAAAAGTTCATTTCGATCGCTAAGCACTTAATAGGTATGGGCGCTGAGGGTATTTTAGTCGGATGTACTGAAATTTCTCTCGTCCTCGAGGAAGGGGATTTGCCTGTTCCCATGTTTGACGCCCTTTCTATCTTGGCTAGGGCCTCCATAAAAGTGGCGGGGTTAGAGCCCATTCCGAGGCAGTAATTTTCTTTCTCTCCCTTAAGTTTACATAATATATCTTATCAGACGTTGTTAATATAGTTTAATAAGGCTTTCGAGCTTATCTCTACAGTTCCCCCCCACTTCTGGAAATGGTCTAAGGACGTAGGGTTCAGGTTGAGTATTTTTTTATTGCCCGGCGGAACCCCGCCATCGAGCCTTCGATGATCCGATCTTCCACACAATAAGCCAGACGGAAGTACCCGGGGGTTCCGAACCCCGCCCCGGGGACGGCCAGGATGTTCTCCTGCAAAAGCTCCTGGACGAAAAGAACATCGTCCGCGATGGGAGATTTTGGGAAAAGATAGAAAGCGCCTTCAGGCTTGACGAAAGAATACCCCGCTTCGGAAAGCCCCCGGCACAGAAGATCCCTTTTCTTTTTATACGCTAATACATCGACTGTGATCCCCTGTAACTGAGGAATGATACGCTGCATGAGCGCCGGGGCATTCACAAAACCTAAAATTCTGTTGCTAAAAGTCAGACCATCGACCATTTCGCGCCAGTTGGTCATCTGGGGGTTAACTGCAACAAATCCGATGCGCTCTCCCGGTAAAGAAAGGTCTTTGGAATAAGAGGTAATTAAAAGGCTGTACGGATAAGCCCGAAAGATACTGGGGACTTTCACCCCATCGTAAACTAACTTGCTGTAAGGCTCATCAGAGAGCAGATAAGCCGGGGGCGCGTATTGTTCCCTCTTTTCCAGAAGAATTTTCCCCAAGGAATTCAGGCTGGCTTCGTCATAGACCCGTCCTGAAGGGTTATTCGGAGAGTTGATGATGATGGCCTTTGTCTTTGGGTTGATCCCTGCTTCGATGGCCTTAATGTTTAAAGAAAAATCTTCATTTGTGGAAATTAACTTACCGTAACCATTATGATTATCTACATAAAATAAATATTCTACGAAATAAGGCTTAAGAACGATGACTTCGTCGCCCGGGTCTAAGAGGGTTTTTAAGGCCACATTGAGACCCCCGCCAGCGCCGCACGTCATGACGATATGATCCCAGAGCACCTTTAATCCATGCTCTTTGGATAAGAAATTGGCCACCGCCTCCCTGGTTTCTTTTAATCCTGCATTTGGCATGTAGGCATGCTTGCCCGGGCGCTGATCTTCCATCACCTCAAAAATGGCCTGCTTAACTTTTTCGGGAGGTTCTAAATTGGGGTTGCCCAAGCTAAAATCGAAGACCTTATCCGCGCCGAATTTATTCTTGAGCTCCAAGCCCTGTTCGAACATCTTGCGGATCCAGGATGATCGTTCCATGTGCTCTTTGACTTTATGCGAGACTGACATGAGTCCTCCTTCATCGGGGGGAAAATTGGGGCAAGATTTCCTTCATCACTTGCAGGACAGCAATCATCTCCTCTCTTTTACCGATTGTCATGCGCACCCCATCCCTCAGGCCCTCTTCATCATAATAGCGGGTTAATACCTTCCGGTCAAAAAGGGCTTCATAAAATTTCACTCCCTTCCCTTCCTGCGGGGGCCGGGGAAAGATGAAATTGGCCTGCGAAGGAATAACCCGATACCCGAGCGCCCGGGCCTCTTTGGTAACCCATTCTCTCGTCTCCAGGATTTGGGAAATTGTTTTCTGGAAATATTCCCGGTCGTCCAGCGCAGCCGCGACCAGCGCCTGGGTTAATCGGGTGACGTTGAACGGGTCTTTGACCTTGATCATCTCGGAAATCAAATTCTCATGTCCGATGGCATACCCCAGCCGCACCCCGGCCAGAGAATAGGATTTGGAAACTGTGCGCACAACTACGACATTCTTGAGCTGGCGAACAAGTTCCAGGGCATTCTCGCGGCCAAATTCAGCGTAGGCTTCATCGACCACGAAGATTCCTTTTATTCTTTGGGCCATTTCAGCCACCAGGGCGGTGGGGAAGCCAAAACCAACCGGAGAGTTAGGGTTGGCCAAGAAGAAGATTTTTAAGTCGGGGGGCGGCATCGGCGGCTGATTGTAAGGTTCGCTCATGGGTAAAGAAATAACCTTGGCGCCGTGTAGGATCCCCAAAATTCGATAGAGGGGAAAGGTAGGCTCGTGAAATCCAATGGCTTCTCCCGGCTGGACAAGGGTGCGCACGATGATATTAAGAATATCGTCTGAACCGTTTCCGCAGATGATTTGATTCTCGGAGAAACCGTAAAGGGCGCCCAATTTCTTCCGCAGTTCCAGGCTCACAGGGTCCGGATAAAGCCGCAGGTCTTCATAAGTAAGCGCCTGTAGAGTTTCCTTCACTTTGGGCGAAGGGGGGAAAGGGTTTTCGTTGCTGTTTAATTTAATATATTTTTGCCAGGGGTCTGGCTGGAAACCCGGGACATATCCTTTCATGGCGGCGATGGACGGCCTGACATAATCCATGACTCCCCTTCCCTTCTTCTTTGTCTTGGATGCCCAGAAGTTTTATATACCATTTTTTATTTCTTTCGCCGGTCGATCACTTTGGGAGCTTTTCCTTCTCCAGGCTGCAGGCTCTGAGGAGCCACCAGTTTGACCGTTGCGCTCACCCCCACGATTTCTCGCAGTTTCCGCCCGACTTTCGCAGCAATGGTCTGCAGGTTCTTAATCTCATCTGAAAAAACCCGTTCGTTTACTTCCACCTTCACTTCCAGCGTATCCACCCCTTCCACCCGGTCGGCGATGAGCTGGTAGTGCGGCTCCACACCCTCTATTTCCATCAGGATGGATTCCACTTGGGAGGGAAAGACATTGACCCCTTTGATGATGATGATGTCATCACTTCGCCCCAGCACTTTCTTCATGCGCACCAGCGTGCGGCCGCAGGGGCAAAGGGAATAATCTAAGGAAGTAATGTCCCGCGTCCGGTAGCGAATCAGGGGGAAAGCCTCCTTGCTCAAGGTGGTCAGAACCAATTCCCCCTCGGAGCCGGGGGAAAGAACCTGGAGGGTTTGGGGGTCGATGATCTCCGGGATGAAATGGTCTTCATTGATGTGTAGCCCGTTCTTTTGCTCGCATTCCCCGGATACCCCCGGACCCATCACCTCGCTCACCCCATAATTATCAGTGGCCCTGATGGGCAGACGCTCCTCAATCTCCTTGCGCATCGGTTCCGGACAGGGCTCCCCCCCGAAAAGGCCGAGCTTCAAGGACAGCGACTTAGGGTCGATTCCCTGTGACTCCATATGCCGGGCAAGGAGCAGGGCATAAGAAGGCGTGCTCACCAGAGCTGTGGTTTTATAATCCTGCATGATCAGAACCTGCTTGCTGGTGTTCCCCGTGGACATGGGGATCACCGAGGCCCCGATGAGTTCAGCTCCATGGTGCAGGCCAAAAGCCCCGGTGAAAAGCCCGTATTTGAAAGTGATCTGCACCACATCATCTTTGGTCACCCCTCCGGCGGTCAGGACCCTGGCGGTCAGCTGGCTCCAATGATGCAGGTCATTTCGGGTATAGCCGGTGACCGTGGGCTTCCCGGTGACACCCGAGGAGGAGTGGATGCGGACGACTTCTCTCAGGGGAAGGGCAAACATGCCATAAGGGTAGCTCTCGCGCAGGTCTTCCTTAAGCGTCAGAGGAAATTTAGCCAGGTCCTTGATGGATTGAATCTCGTCCGGAAGGATTTTCAAATGGTCAAACTTTTTCTTGTAAAAAGAGACGTTCCGGTAGACCCGGTTCAAGGTAGACTGGAGGCGTTCCAGTTGGAGTTGCTCGATTTCCTCCCGTTCCATGCACTCATAGCGACGGTCCCAGATCATGGATAACTCCTTATGAATAACAGTGTTAGTGTCAGTGTCAGTTGACACTAACACTGTCACTAATTAGTCCCATATTTCCCGGTATTCCTTACCCAAATAAGCCCGCTGGACTTCCTTGTTATTCAAAAGCTCAGCGGTCTCGCCTTCCAGAATGATCCGACCCGTTTCAATGATGTATCCTCGGTCGGCGACCTTCAGCGCTGCTTTGGCGTTCTGTTCTACCAGAAGGATGGTCGTACCCCGGGATCGCAAGGTTTGAATGGCTTTGAAGATATCCCCGACCACCATCGGGGCCAGGCCCATCGATGGCTCATCTAAAAGGAGAAGCTTGGGCTTGGCCATCAGGGTCCGGCCGATGGCCACCATCTGCTGCTCTCCCCCGGAGAGCGTCCCCGCCCGCTGTTTCTGCCTCTCCTGCAAAACCGGGAAGAGGGCGAATATGGACTGCAAATCTTTTGCCACCTCTTTCTTCCCATCCATTTTGAAACGGGCGTAAGCACCCAGGGTGAGGTTGTCGATGACGCTGAGAGGGGCAAAGATCTGCCTTCCTTCGGGGACATGACCCACGCCCAGCCGGAGAATGCGCTCGGCCGAAAGCCCGGAAATATTCAGGCCGCTGAACACCAATCTCCCTTTTGCCGGAGGGTGGATACCGGAAATGACTTTCATAAGCGTTGACTTCCCCGCTCCATTTGCTCCCAGGAGAGTGGCGATCTCTCCGGCGTTGACGTGAATCGAGACGTTTCGCAATGCCTGGATGCCGCCGTAGAAGGCACTGACGCTCTCCACTCTAAGCATCTTCGGCCTCCTCCCCGAGGTAGGCGGCGATGACCCGGCGATTCCGCTGGACATCTCTCGGGAGACCTTCAGCGATCTTCTGCCCGTAATGAAGGACCAGCACTTCGTCCGAGATCTCCATGACCAGGCTCATGTCATGTTCCACGAGCATTACCGTAATTCCTCTTTCTCGGATTTTGCGGATCGTTTCCGAGAGATTCTTCGTCTCCTTCGCGTTCAGGCCAGCGGCTGGCTCATCCAGGAGAAGGAGTTTTGGCTGAGTGGCCAGAGCGCGGGCGACCTCCAGGAGTTTCTGTTCACCCAGAGGCAGGGAAGTGGCCCCCACACTTGCCTTGTCCTCCAACCCCATGAACCGGAGCTCGGCAAGCGCCCTCTCTTTGATCCCCCTTTCTTCCTTCTGCATTCTCGGGAAGCGAAGTCCGGCGCTGAAAATGCCGGCAGAGGTCCGGCTGTGCCTCCCGAGCATAACGTTCTCCAGAGCCGTCATGTTGCCAAAAAGCTCTATGGTCTGGAAGGTGCGGGAGATTCCCAATCGGGCGACGGCGTGGGGTTTCAGGCCCCCCACAGGCCTTCCCTGAAATTCAATGGCCCCCCGGGTTGGAAGATAGATTCCCGTGATCAGGTTAAAAAGCGTTGTTTTCCCCGCGCCGTTCGGGCCGATGATGGATTTGATCGTTCCCTCGGCAACTTTGAAATCCAAAGAATCAATGGCTCTCAAGCCGCCGAAGAATTTCTCCAAGCCCTGAACCCTTAGGATCTCTTCGCTCATGGACCTTTGTCCCCGCTTTATCCCTTCCCCTCAAAAAATCTACGGACCCCTTGCAGAATTCCCTGGGGCATGACGAAAAGAACAACCAGGAGGATGATTCCGTAGGCCAGGACATCAAAATCTTCAAAGGCCCGAAGATATTCTGGCAACAAGGTGAGGACCGCCGCACCTAAGAGTGAACCCCAGATCGTCGACGTCCCCCCGACCACAACCATCATTAAAAGCAATATCGAGAACATCAGGCCGAACGAACTCGGGCTGATGAAGGTGACGAAATGGGCGTAGAGGCTGCCGGCCATGGAAGCATAGATGGCACTTAAGACGAAGACCTGCACCTTATAGCGGGAAGCATCTACGCCCATGGCATTCGCGGCCAACTCGCTCCCGTGGACGGCCCGCAGAGCCCGCCCCACCCTGGAGTTGATCAGGTTGAGGGAGAAGAGCAAAAGGAGGATCACCAGGCCCCAGACAAGATAAAGGTATTTGGCTCCTTCGACAGGATGGCCAAAAATCGTCAGGGAGGGAATTCCCGAGAGACCGGACGGCCCACCGGTCAGGGGGGATAGTTCATTGAAAACGATGAACAGGATTTCGCCAAAGCCCAGGGTGGCCACGGCCATGTAATGGCCTTTGAGCCGAAGGGTGGGTTTACCAACCAGGAAGGCGATGAAGGCCGAGAGGAAAATGCCGATGAAGAAGGCCCCGAGAGGGTGGAGGGAATACTTTGTGGTCAAGATCCCGGAGGCATAGGCTCCGATCCCGTAGAAAGCGGCATGGCCAAGGGAAATTTGCCCGGCGTAACCCATAAGCAGACTCAGGCCCATCGCGGTGATGCCATTGATGCCCAGGAAAACAAGCAGGCTGATGAAGTACTCGCTGCCGCCGGCCAGCACTGGGAATATGGCGATCGCCAGGGTGATGAACAGGAGCGGTAAAAGATCTTTCTTGGCCATCTCCATCCATTTTTAAAATTTTTTCAATTCGCTGGCCTCAGCGCTTCCGAAGAGACCGCTGGGTTTCACCCAGAGGATGACCAGAAGAACCAGCAGGGCGATGGCATCCTTGTACCCCGATGAGATCAGGCCTGCCCCCAGGGACTCTAAGATTCCGATGATGAAGCCGGCAACGATGGACCCCGCTCCGCTTCCCAGGCCGCCGAGGACCGCAGCGGCAAACCCTTTCAAGGTTAGGAGGGGGCCTCGTTCATACTCCATAAGGGTGATGGGCGTGATCAGGGCTCCAGCGATGGCCCCGAGGGTCGCGCTCAGGGCGAAGGAGAAGAGGACCATCTTCCGGACGTCAATGCCCACAAGTCGCGCAGCCAGAGGGTTGAAAGCGCAGGCGGTCATGGCTTTCCCCACCAGGGTGTGATTGAAAAAGAAAGCGATCCCGAAGACCACCACGACAGTGACCGCCAGGATCCAAAATATTTGGAGTTGGAGCGACGCTCCCAGAAAATGCCAGGGCTTCCCGCCGCTGAAAGGAGGCAAGGCGTAAGGGTCCTTGCCCCAGAGGAACATGGCCAGGCCCCGAAAAAGAATGGACCCGGCCAGGGTAATAATGATCAGAGTGATGACCGAGGCATTTTTCAGAGGATGAATGGCCAGACGCTCAAAAAGAGCACCTACCAGGGTTACGACCGTTACGGTGAGCACGAACGCCATGAGCAGAGGGATCTTCAGAACCATCGTGCAGAAGACGATGATCAGGCCACCGAGCATGACGAATTCTCCCTGGGCCAGGTTGATGATTCCTGTGGAATTGTAAATCATCGTAAACCCCAGGGCGACCAGGGCATAGATGCTCCCCAGGGTGAGGCCAGTGAAGAAGAACTGGATAAGCTGACTGGAGAAGGTCATTTTCCTGAGAACTCAATCAGCGAAGGCCCAATCCCCATTCTTGACGAAGATCATCTCAAAGGCGTCTTTTTTAAGGCCCGTGTGATCCTCGGGAGAGATATTGAAAATGCCGCCCGTCCCGGGCCAGTTTCTGATCTTGGTCTCCAGGTAATCCCGAATTTTGGCCTTATGGGGGCCGGCACCTTTCAAGGCATCAATGACCATATAAAGGGCATCCCAGGCGTGCCCCCCGAAGGTGCTCACGTCAGTCTTGAAACGCTTCTCATACTCCGTTTTGTACTTCATAATGACGGCTTTCTGCGGGTGATCGGCTTTAATCTTTTCCGCCACGACCAGACGACCCAGCGGACAGAGAACGCCCTCGGCTGCTCCGCCAGCCAGCTCGATGTTCCGTTTTGATCCGAACCCATGGCTCTGGTAAAGGGGGATCTTCATGTCCAGCTGCTTCCAGTTCTTCGTTATGATCACCTGGGGAGGCCCCACGGACCAGTTGACCACTGCCTGGGCGTTGGTGCCTTTAATCTTGGTCAATTGGACGGTCATGTCAGAATCCTTCGGGCCATACCGCTCATCGGCCACGATGGAAATCCCGTAAACCGGGGCTACGCGTTTCAGCTCCTTGCGGCCGAAATCCCCGAACCCGACTGTCACCGTGATGATGGCCACCCTGGAGATCCCCTTTTTCTTCATATGGTCGTAAATGGTCTCCACCGCTGACGTGTCGGTCTGCGGAGATTTAAAGATCCACTTATTCTGTTTCCTGGGCATCTCAAAGGTCTTCGCCGACAGGATTCGCTCCTCCTCATCCTTCGGGGTAACGATGGACAGGGCTGCGGCGCAGGAGATCAAAGGGGTCTTCTCTTTCTCCATGATGGGCACTACCGCCATGCTCTCCCCTGTCGTGGAAGGCCCAATGATGGCGATGACCTTGTCTTTTTCCAGAAGTTTGCGCACCGACAATACGGCCTGGCCTTCGTCGCTTTTTGTATCTTCCACGATGACTTTCAAGGGATGGCCCTTGATCCCTCCGGCGGCGTTGACCCACTCCTCGATCATCTTCACCGTGTTCCGCTCAGGCTCGCCAAGGAAGGAGGCCCCTCCCGTAACGCTGAAAACGGCTCCGACCGAATAAGGCCCTTTCTCCGCCCCAAATGCCTGGGGAAATGACCCCAGAATCAATAGAGCCACGACGAGAACAACAATGAAAGATTTTTTTGCCATAACCCTCCCTCGCGCTTTATTTTTATGAGTCCATCTAACCTTCCATCCTAGTGCTTGGTTACAAAAATTGGCGTCATATTCATGGCTGGGGGTTTAGACCAACTTTTGCTCATTTCCCTCTCAGTTTTCCCGCGGCCCGGGTTCCCGGACCCACGAGCCCATCGAATGTTTCGCCAAATTTTGCAAGTTGGTACTCGCCCTCGTAGAGACGCGATATATCGCGTCTCTACGCTGCTCTTTGCGCTATGCCCTTTGAGTTTACTTCACAGGGTATAGACTTTCTTCCCTTCTAAGATCCTAACTTTTTTCTCGGAGAGGACCGCAATGGCCCGGTCAGTTTCGTCAAAGCGGAAGATGATGATGGCGTTCTCTCCGCTCTGCTGGACGAAGGCGTAGAGGTACTCCACGTTGATATTGGCTTCGGCCAGAATTTTCAGGATTTCGCCCAGCCCTCCCGGGCGGTCGGGAACCTCCACGGCCACCACCTCTGTCTTCCGCACCGTGAATCCTTTCCGGCCCAGAACTTCCCTGGCCTTTTCATTGTCGTTGACGATCAGACGCAGGATGCCGAAGTCTTTGGTGTCCGCCAGAGAGAGGGCCCGGATGTTCACTCCAGACTCCCCGAGGATGCGGGTCACTTCGGCTAAAGTCCCGGGCTTGTTCTCCAAGAAAACAGAGATTTGTTCTACCTTCATAGAAATCCCCCTAATTATAAGTTCCCAATAAATTCGAAATCCGAATATCGAAATTCGAAACAAATTCAAAATTCAAATCACCCAAATTCTAAATTTTTTAATTTCGGATTTTGATCATTCGAATTTGTTTAGGATTTCGTATTCCGTGCTTCGAATTTAAATCTTCCTCTTGTCGATCACCCGCTGGGCTTTGCCTTCGCTGCGCTGCAGGGTTTTGGGCTCAACCAGCTTCACCCCCACGTTCACTCCCAGCAGGTCTTTGATCTCCTTCTCGATCCTCCGGCCCAGGGCCTGCAGGGTTTTAACCTCATCTGAAAAAACTCTCTCGTTGACCTCCACTTGCACATCCAGGGTGTCCATGTTTCCTTTACGATCCACGATCAACACATACTGCGGTTCCACTCCTTCGATGTTCATCAGGACACTCTCGATCTGGGAGGGGAAGACGTTTACCCCCCGGATGATGAGCATATCGTCGCTGCGGCCGCTGACCCGCTCCATGCGCATATGCGTCCGCCCACATCTGCAGGGTTCGGGGTAGAGCGCGGAGATGTCCCTTGTGCGAAACCGCACCAGAGGCAAGGCTTCCTTGGTGATGGTGGTGAAAACAAGCTCGCCTTTCTCACCGTAAGGGAGAACTTCTCCAGTTTCTGGATTGATAATTTCAGGGATAAAATGGTCCTCGAAGACGTGCAGGCCCCGCTTGGCCTCGATGCATTCGATGGACACACCTGGCCCGATGACTTCGCTCAACCCATAGATGTCGATCGCCTGGATGCAGAGCTGGCGTTCAATCTCATCGCGCATTTGCTCCGACCAGGGTTCGGCACCAAAGATGCCCACGCGCAATTTAAGCTTTTTGAAGTCTACCCCCATCTCTTCGGCTACTTCGGCCAGATAAAGCGCGTAGGAAGGAGTACAGGTCAAAACTGTGGAGCCAAAATCTTGCATGATCATGACTTGCCGCTTGCTGTTTCCTCCGGACATGGGGATAACGGAAGCGCCCAGCTTTTCAGCGCCGTAATGGACGCCCAGCCCACCCGTGAAGAGGCCATAACCGTAAGAATTATGGATAATATCGTTCTTGGTCACCCCGCCGGCAGCCAGGGAACGGGCCATCAGCTCGGCCCAGGTGTTGATGTCGCGCCGGGTGTAACCGACGACCGTGGGCTTGCCCGTTGTTCCCGAGGAGGCATGGATGCGCA
>Ga0315280_10001801_pt1 | contig 35889 bp, 31 predicted proteins | sample YL17G06_40_MG_FD_203697 | JGI IMG/M metagenome (GOLD analysis project Ga0315280, IMG submission 203697) | Sediment microbial communities from Yellowstone Lake, YNP, Wyoming, USA - YL17G06_40 | ecosystem: Environmental > Aquatic > Freshwater > Lake > Sediment | place: USA: Wyoming | collected... | reverse complement strand
CGAGAGACGCGTGCTTGGCGCCGTCGAACGAATCGGAAACGCGTCAGGATTGATTGGAGGTTCGACCGCAAGCAAGCCAGGAGGAAGTTTCGCTACAAGCACAAAGGTAAGCGGTCAGAGACCTAGGCCGAGTGACCGGCGCTGGGGCGGTGAAAGCGGGCGGGAGACAGCCGCAAACAACTCGGAAGCTGCTCGGAAGTCGATGCCTTCCGAGTTCATTTCCGTGCACGGCTGCTCGTCGAAAAAGATGTTCCGCGCCAAACGCTGGATTTCGGCGATCATCTCGGGACCCGCCCTGCGGTTCGTGGAACCGAGACGGATGTAGACGCCGGCCTCAGGGCCTTCTGCCCGAACGTAGTAAGGACCCACCATGTGCGGCACAGACACGACGATCAGCTCACGGTCGCGCCAGGAATGGATCTGGATGTCCGGCACCAGCAACGGCCGGATGTTGTCCGCAAAGGCGTTTGCCAGACGTTCCTCTTCTCTCAGCGGGTCAGCCACGGCCACCACTTCCTTGGTTCGGTCGCGAACCCCGATGACGAGGGTGCCGCCCGCTGTATTGGCGAAGGCGACCACGGTCCGAACGATATGATCGAGCGGTCTGGTGTTCTCCTTGAATTCGAGCGCCTTGCCTTCATCCCTGGCGAGATAAGCTTCGATCATTCGGGATGCCCCTAACGAACCGCCTGGCCGGAATGATGGGGACACAATAGGACGGCCCCACAGGCTCGGAAGGAAGGCAGATGAACCTGCCGACCGTACTACGCTCCATCCTTCTCGGAGCCGTGGGAGATTGTACCACCGGATGTGGCCACACCGGGCGATTCAACTGGAGCAGCTCGCGTCACCAGCCCCCGACGCCGGCTGGGATGGTGAGGGAGGAAGACCGGCGGGGCCGTTGGCGAACAGCCACGGTATAGCATCTACAGTTGCGGCTGAGATAAGTGTGCGCTCCCTTCAATCACGGGCCTGTGGCGCTCCGTTTGGTCAGTATCAAGAGCTAGATTCGCCTGTTTTTCAGGAGATCAGAGCGCTTCTGCTTTCGCTTTTCATTCGCCATGATATTATCCGCACTTTTCGCACCGCGTTGACCTCGCCGGCGCGGGATCGACCGGGATCGACCTGACTGCACATCTGACTGAGGACATTGAACATGGCACGATTCGGGAAAGGGGTCAGCCTGAACAGCGCAGTTTTCCAGGGAGCTCCGGTTTACGATGCGTGCTGCCGGGTTTCTTGCCACCTCACCTAGCGCGGGGAGATCACCGCGAAACTCCCCCCCCTTGCGGTGAGGATCCGCTCGGGTCCCTTCGGCTTGTGGGGAGCGGAATCCGGTGCCAGCCGGAACGGCCCGCAAGAAATGGGACGCAGATCGACGCAGATCAACGCAGATCAGCCGGGTTTGAAGTCCGTGGCCGAACATGCCGCAAGGCAGATCGCCCGGCGTGGCTATAGCCCGCAGGAGTTACTAATCTGACACTTGACAGCCGTGAGATAATAGCAAATGGGAATAATGAACGACCGTTTCGAATGCGGAGTTCGGAGTGCGGAGTTCGGAGTGACAAGAATTCCGCACTCCGCACTCCGCATTCCGCACTGGAGAGCCTGTTCCTGCACGGTGAGTCCGAGGATGGCCCAGTATTTTCAGGCACTTACGGCCTGCACCTGTTTCCCACCTGTATTAGCAGGCGACGGCTCCGTAACGCGTTGATAATGCTCATTCAGGAGTTCCCTATTCCTAACTCATCATTCATAATTCTCGGCAGGAGGTGGCGCCATGGAATCGGAGATCTCCAGACGCAAATTTGTGGCCGGAGCGGTGACGGCGGCATCGGCGATGCGCGTGGCGGGCGCCAACGACCGCGTCCGCCTGGGCATTATCGGGACCGGGAGCCGCGGCTCATACCTGATGAAAGAAGCGGACAAGGCGGGCGGCATCCAGTGGGTGGCGGTGTGCGACGCCTGGGACGTGCGGCGGGACCAGGGCGAGAAAACCGCCGGCGGCAACGTCGCCAAATTCGCCGACTACCGCCGCGTGCTCGACCGCAAGGACATTGACGCGGTCATTGTGGCCACCTGGGACAACACCCACTCGCAGATCACCATCGATGCCTGCGGCGCCAGCAAGGACGTCTACGTCGAGAAGCCGATGACCTCGACGCCCATGCAGGGGCCGCCGCTGGTGCGCGCCGCGCGCCGGCACAAGCGCGCGGCGCAGGTGGGCGTGCAGCAGCGCAGCACCCCGCACTTCATCGAGGCCAAGGAGCGCTTCGTCGACAGCGGGCAGCTCGGCCGCGTGCACATGGTCCGCACCATCTGGAACAACAACAGCGGCTACCTAAGCAAGCCCCCGGCGGGCATGGAGCAGAAGCCCGCCGGTCTGGATTGGGAAGCGTGCCTGGGCTCGCTGCCCAAAATCCCCTGGGACCCCAAGCGCTACTTCAACCGCTTCTCGTATATCGACCTGTGCTGCGGGCAGACCGGCGGCCTGCTGGTGCACATGATCGACGTGGTGCAGTGGTATCTGGGCATCACCCGGCCGCTGTCGGCCGTGGCGCTGGGCGGCATCTACCAGTACGACGACGGGCGCGACGCCCCCGACAACATCAACCTGATCCTCGATTATCCCGAGAAGCTCACCGTGACCTTCGAGGCCAGCCTGGCCGACGGCGTGCCGCGCGAAAACGCCGACATCGTGTTCATGGGCGAAGGCGGGCGGCTGTCGATCTTCCGCGGCGGCTATCGCTTCATGCGCAGCGGACAGAAAGACCCGGCCCAGGACATCGTCGTCAAAGGCACGCCCGACCTGCACATGGCCAACTGGCTGGAGTGCGTCCGCAGCCGCAAGGAGCCCAACGCCACGGTCGAGCAAGGCCATTACGGCGCCATGGCCTGCCACATGGGCAACCTCGCCTATCAGCAGAAGGTGCGCGTGGCGTGGAAGGAGGAATGGAACATATGAGCATCGAAGTGGGCGTGAATATGGAATTCATCCGCTGCGAGGACAAGCCGTTCGCCGCCGGCGTCGAGCGCGCCGCGCAACTGGGCTTTCGCTGGGTGGAGCCCATGGTGCACAACGGCCGTGAGCTGCTCAGCGAGGCCGGCTACTTCCATTCTTTTTCCATGGACGACGACCCGCTGGAGATGAAAGACATCCTCGACCGCCACGGCGTGAAGGCCTCCGGGCTGAGCGCGCACTGCCCGCTGATGCGCCCGGAGGTCAGCGTGCCCTACCTGCAGAAGGCCATCCGCTTCGCCGCCGCCCTGGGCGCGCCGGTGGTGAACACCGACGAGGGCATCCGGCCGGAGTGGGTCAGCCTCGATGAAGCCTTCCCCATCATGAAGTACACGCTCACAACCGTGCTCCGAACGGCTGAGCGGTATGGCGTTTCCATCGGCATCGAGCCGCACCAGAGCATCTCCAGGACCACCGCGGGCCTGTTGCGCATCGCCACCCTGGTGGATTCGCCGCGCCTGCGCGTGAACTACGACACGGGCAACGCTTACCTGGCCGGAGAAGATCCCTACGAGGGGCTGAAGGCGGTTTCGCGCCTGCTGGTTCACGTGCACGCCAAGGACATCAGCATCAGGATGTCGGAGGCGGAAAAAGGCCAGGTCACCGGCACGCCGGTGGGCTGCGCCTGCGGCGACGGGGTGATCGATTGGCGCAAGGTGGCGGCGATTCTGCGTGAGGCCGGCTTCAGCGGCGTGCTGTCGGTGGAGTGCGGCACGCCGCAGCAGGCCGCGCGCAGCCTGGCCCACATGAACGCCATCCTCAGCGAACCGCAGTGAAAAAACCGCGATTGTGCCGCGTTTATCTGCGTCCCACTCTTTCTTCGCGTTACTTGTGCTGGATTTCCCAATCGTAGTTGATGCCGGGGTGGTTCCAGGGCAGGCGGCCCTCGTCGGAGGGGTCATGAAAGCGGTCGGTGGCATAGATGAGCACCACCGGCGCCATGCCAATGACTTTGCAGCCGTGACCGACGCCTGCGGGAATGAGGAGTTGCCAGGGGCGCAGTTCCCCAATGTAAAAGGTGTTGCGGCGCCCGTGCGTCGGCGAACCCTGTCGCAGGTCCACCAGGGCCACCTGCAGCATCCCCGCCGTCACCGCCCACACGTCGGTTTGTCGGCGATGGTAATGAAAGGCCTTGACCGAGCCGGGATATAGGAACGAAGCCGAAACCTGGGTGGACGCCGGCGGATAGCCCGCGACCAGCCCTTGCCCCATCCGCAACAGCTCGAGGAAATAGCCCCGGTCGTCGGCCCACACCGCCAACGGCTGAGTTCGCACCCCGGCAATCAAGCCGCGGGAATCCAGCGAGGCAATGACATCTCCGATCCCCTTCGGGCACTCGGGCAGCGCGATTTCGATTCCCCCTTCGGTTTCCGGAATTGCCGCCTGGTTCATGCTCCTCTCCTTCGTGAGCACTCACATCGCTCCGCCTTTATGGTAACTTCTCGTCACAGCATTGTAGCGGAAAACAAGATCATGAACCGCAGACGATTCTTGCAAGGGGCGGGGGCGACCGCACTGGCAACCGGGGCCGGGGCCGCGGCGCGCGATATTTACGTCGAGCTGATCCAGCCGGCCGAACAGGCAGCCGAAAAGTCGCTCGCTCGGCAGCAACCGGACGGCGGGCTGGTGGACGACTACGAAATCCCGTCGCCGGGCGCCACCGCCGGCTTTCTGAGCGCGCTGGCCGGCGTCTACGCGGCGCCCGAATCCCGCTTCCACCGCGACGCGGACTTGCTGCGGCGCATGGAGCGCGCGGCCGAAAACCTGGTCCGGGTGCAGCGGCCCGACGGAACCATCGACCTGCCCAGTACCAATTTCGGCTCGCCCCCCGACACCGGCTTTGTGCTGGAGCCGGTCGGCGCGGTGGCCGCCGTTCTCCGCAAATGCGGCTATGAGGAAACCCGGAGGCTGGAAGCAAGTCTGGAAGCTTTCATTCGGCGGGCGGGCGATGCCCTGGCTGTCGGCGGCATTCATACCCCGAACCATCGCTGGGTGGTGGTGGCCGCGCTGGCCCGCTGCCACCGCCTTTTTCCCAACCCGCGGTACCTGTCGCGCATCGACGAATGGCTGGCCGAGGGCATTGACCAGGATGCCGACGGCCATTTCACCGAGCGCAGCGTCGGCGTCTACAACGCGGTGTGCGACAACATGTTGTTGACCGCCGCCCGCCTGCTGGAGCGGCCGGCCCTGCTCGATCCGGTTCGAAAGAACCTGGAAGCGATGCTCTATTTCCTCCGTCCCGGCGGCGAGCTGGCCACCGAGATCTCCCGGCGGCAGGACCACTTCGCGCAGGCCACGCTGCGGCCGTACTACCGCGCATATAGGTACATGGCTGCGCGCGACGGCAACGGGCGGTTTGCCTCGGCCGCCGAGGCCATCGAGCGCGAACACGCCGGCCAACTGGGCGGCGAGCTGATCCATTTCCTCGAGGTCCCCGAATTGCGCCAGGCCGGCCCCCAGCCGCTGCCCTTGCCGGAAGACTACGATCGCTTCTGGCCCGCTTACGAGTTCGCCCATGTCCGCCGGGGCATTTACGACGCCACCTTGCTGGGGCGCGATTCGCGGTTCTTTTCGTTCCGGCATGGCGGCGCGGTGGTGGAAGCGGTGCGGCTGGCCAGCGCTTTTTTCGGCAAAGGGCAATTCGCCGCGCCGCTGGTGCGTGATTCCGGCGGATACCGACTGGAACAGACGCTGGACGGCGATTATCTGCAGCCGCTGGAGCCGAAAGACCGGCGTGCCGACGGCGACTGGTTGAAAATGCCGCGCGACCGGCGGGCGCGCAGCAACCACTTCACTCTGCGGTCAAAGGTGGAAATCCGCGCGGTGGAGCGCGGCTTCGATATCGCCGTGGAAGTGGGCGGCACCGACCGCGTGCCGGCGGCCATCGAGATCGCGCTGCGCCCCGGCGGCCGGCTTTCCGGCGACGGACTTCGCCCCGCGCCCCGGGTGTCGGACGCCCAGTTGCTTGCCGAAGGCTACGCCATTTATGAGGTGGCCGGCCGCGTGGTGCGTATCGGGCCCGGTTTTCGCCGCCACGCCTGGACCCAGTTGCGCGGCGCCGAGGCCCGGCTTCCCGGCCTTTCCCTCTACCTCACCGAATTCACCCCGTTCAAGCACACGCTGGAGTTCCGCGCGGCATGAAGATTCACCCCACGCACAAGCGTGTTATAATAATCAGCATTGATCAATCTCAATCAGGGGACACACCCATGGCTACTGTTCATCGACTTCCGATCACTCGGGCGCGCATCAACTTGGGCCAGTTGGCCAAGCGCGCTCATGTGGACAAGGAGTATTTCATCCTGGAGAAAGATGGCATACCGGTCGTCGGCATGATGGATGCTGAGGAGATGGAAGACTACCTCGAGATGCGGGACGAGAAAGTGCGCCGCTTCATCGAGAAAAGCCACAAGCAATACATGGCGGGACAAAGCAGGCCGGCGGAGGAGTTGCTGGCGGAGTTGCGCGACATCGCCAGGCGCAGCCGGCTTTCAACAAAGCGTCGAACGAAATGACGTCTCCGTTTTCGGTTCGCGGCACGCCTCGCTTCGACCGCCTGTTGAGGAAGCTCACGCGGAAGCATCCCGATCTATCTGAACACTTTGCCGAGGCGCTCGTCATTCTGAGCACCGATCCGTACAACAGCAGCGGTTCGTATCCGATAAGAAAGCTCAGGGGTATGGGACAGGGAGAGGGCCAATACCGCTTGCGCTTTGGACGATGGCGATTTCGCTACGACGTCCGGGGGCGGGAGGTGGAGTTGAGTTACTGTGGCCTGCGCCGCGAGGACACATACCGGCCCTCCTAGCTGGATCGATAGCGGCGGGCCACGTAGTCTTCCAGAATGCCGATGAAGTCGGCGACGATGGTGTCGCCCTTCAGGGTGCGAAACAGCTTGCCATCCACATACACCGGCGCTTTCGGCTCTTCGAAGGTCCCGGGCAGCGAGATGCCGATGTCGGCGTGGCGGGATTCGCCCGGGCCGTTGACGATGCAGCCCATCACCGCCACGCGCAGCTCCTCCACGCCCGGGTAGCGCCGCCTCCACTCCGGTATCTGCCGGCGAAGATAATCCTGGATCTGCCCGGCCATCTCCTGGAAGAAGGTGCTGGTGGTGCGGCCGCAGCCCGGGCAGGCGCTCACCTGCGGCGTGAAACTGCGCAATCCCAGCGACTGCAGCATCTGCTGCGCCACCAGGACTTCCTCAGTGCGGTCGCCGTCGGGCGCCGGGGTCAGCGAAACCCGGATGGTGTCACCGATACCCTCCTGCAGCAGGATGCACATGGCGGCGCTGCTGGCCACGATCCCTTTGGCACCCAGGCCCGCCTCAGTCAGGCCCAGATGCAGCGGATAATCGCAGCGGGCGGCCAGGTCGCGATAGACGTCGATCAATTCCTGGACGCCGGAGACCTTCGCGCTCAGGATAATGCGGTTGTGGGCCAGGCCGTATTGCTCGGCCAGTTGTGCGGATTCCATCGCGCTGGCCAGCATCGCGCCGCGCATCACCTCGGCCGCCGGGCGCGGAGCGGCCGACCGCGCGTTCTCATCCATGAGGCGCGCCAGCAACGCCTGGTCCAGCGAGCCCCAGTTGACGCCGATGCGCACCGGCTTGCCGTTGTCCACCGCCACGCGGACCATGGTGCGGAAGTTTTCGCCGCTCTTCTTGCCGATATCGACGTTGCCCGGATTGATGCGGTACTTGGCCAGACGGCGGGCGCATTCCGGGTAGCGGGTGAGCAGCAGATGCCCGTTGTAGTGAAAATCGCCGATCAGCGGAACGCCGATGCCGCGCGCCGAGAGACCCTCGGCGATGGCCGGAAGAGCCGCGGCGGCCGCCTCGGTGTTCACCGTGACCCGGACCAGCTCCGAGCCGGCGGCAGCGAGTGCGGCCGCCTGGCGCACGGTGGCGTCAACGTCGGCCGTGTCGGTGTTGGTCATGGACTGCACGACGATGGGGTGCGTGCCGCCGACCTTGACGCCGCCCACATCCGCCACCACCGACCTTCTGCGCTGGATCTCCGCCATTGACTCATTGTAACAATGGTTGCAGGTTTCAGGTTCCAGGTTCCAGGTTTCAAGCTGCATCCCTGCCATTTGCAGCCCGCAGCCTGCCGCCTTTGGGAAAACCTTGGTACTATGGAATGTGGCGGTCATCTTTCGGGAGAATTTGGCCCGGTCGCCTTTGATGAAACGTCTCCCCATTCTCTACGTGATTTTCGCGGTGCTGATCCTGGTCAGCGTCGGGCCGTTGATGTTTTACGGCATCAAGGTGATCGGCATCAACCGCGAGGCGCTGGAAACCAACGAGAAAGAGCTGCAAAACACCATCACCCGGTCGGTGGCCGCGGAAATCGGGCTGCACGATAGCAGCGTGACCGAGCAACTCCGGACGCTGTCGCAAGGGCTGCTGCTAGGCGGCGGCGACCACGCGGCCGAGCAGCGCATCAGCAGCACCCTGGAGCAGTTTGTGGCCTCCAACCCCAACCTGCTGCTGTACGTCACGCTGCTGAACGAGCAGGCGAAGGGCGTGGCCGCCGGGCAGTACCAGGCCATGGCCGATCCGTTCCTGCGCAAGGCGTTGGAGCGGGCTTTCAACTCGGCCCAGCAATTGCAGCCCTACCAGGGCGAGCCGGTGCTGGTGCTGCGCCAGTCCCGCCAGGTTCCGGTGATGGTGGTGTCGCTGCCGCTTTCCACTGACGGGCGCTTCGAGGGCATGTTGGCGGCCGTGGTCACCCTGGAGCCCATGGTGAAGCGGCTGCAGGAATACAGCATCCGGGGCCTGGAGGCCTTTGTGGTGGACGGCGCCGGCCGCGTCATGCTGCACCCCGACCTGTCGTCCAACGCCATCGGGCAGGACGTTACACAACTGCTGATCGTACGCCGGTTCGTGGAGGGCTGGGGAGGAGGGCTGGCCCAGGCCCGCGAGACCAGTTCTTACGAAGCCCCCGTCGGTGACCGCAAGGTCCCCATGCTCGGCACGTACTGCTCGGTGCCCGGGCTGCGGTGGGCGGTCATCGCCCAGAAGCCCCTGGCCGTCGCCTATTTGTCGGTGCGCCAGATGCAGCAGGTCACAACCTTCTGGGGCATCGTGCTGATCTTGATCAGCCTGGGCGTGGCTTATTACTCGGCCCTGCGGATCACCACGCCCATCCACGTGCTGACCGATTCCAGCCGGGCCATCGCCCGCGGCGACTTCAGCCGCCGCATCCAGCTTCAGAGCCGCACCGAGATCGGCGAGCTGGCCGCCACCTTCAACCAGATGACCGGCGAGCTGGAGCGCTACGTCGCCGACTTGAAGCGCGCCGCCGAGGAGAACCAGGAACTCTTCCTCTCCTCCATCCAGATGATCGCGGCGGCGGTGGACGAAAAGGACCCGTACACGCGCGGCCATTCCGAGCGCGTCACCCGCTACTCGATGCTGATTGCCGCCCACATGGGGCTGCCCGAGGACGAGCTGTACAAGGTGAAGATCGCCGGCCTGCTCCACGACGTGGGCAAGATCGGCATCGAAGATCGGGTGCTGAAGAAGCCGGGCGCGCTGACTCCCGAGGAGTTCCAGATCATGAAGACCCACACCACCCGGGGCGCCACCATCCTGCGGCCCATTGAGAAGCTGCGGGAAATCATCCCCGGCGTCGAGCTGCACCACGAGTCTCTGGATGGCCGCGGCTACCCCTACGGCATGAAGGGCGACCAGATCCCGGTGTTGCCGCGCATCATCGCCGTGGCCGATACCTTCGACGCCATGACCACCGACCGGCCGTACCAGGCGGCCATGGAGGCCGAGGTGGCCCTGCGCTACGTCCACTCCCAGGTGAACAAGAAATACGACCCGCTCTGTGTCCAGGCGCTCCAGCAGGCCTTCGACGCCGGAAAGCTGCGGCTGGTCCGCACGGCGATTGTGGTGTAGTGCGGAGTGCAGAATGCGGAGTGCCGCCTGCGATCTGCTAAGATGAGGCGGCCATGATGCGGGAACTTGTCTCGACTGCCCTGGGGCTCTGCCTTTCCGCTGCTCTGTCGTTTTCTGCCGAGCGCGCCTGCCTGAACGCCGTTGATTACGCCGATCCTGCGTACGGGGGCAGAGTGCGGCAACTGCTCAAGGCCGACGGCCACGAACACAACCTTTATTACGATCGCAACCCTTGGAATGCCGATGCCAGCAGGATGCTGGGGGTGCAATCCAACCTGGAACAAAAGAACTGGCGGGTCGTGCTGTACGACGGCGACGGCTGTTTTGTTCGTGAGCTGTTCGGCATCGACCGCTACGATTGGCGGCTGGCCTGGGACCGCCGCGACCCCGACACGCTCTACACCTGGAGAGCCTCGAATCTTTACAGCTATAACGTAACGGCCGGTTCGGCCAAGCTTCTCAAGTCCTTTGCGCCGCTGGGCCTGAACCCCAACGGCCCTTCGCTGAACCAGTCCGGCGACCGCATTTTGGTCGTCACTTCCGACAAGGTGTTCCATTCGTACCGCTTGCCGGACATGTCCGAGGAACGGAGCTTCGCGCCGGAGTTGCCCGCCGGCTGCGGCGTCTCCTGGGACAAGCCCCGCTACATCGGCTACAAGAGCTACCTGTTCGTGAGCTGCAACACCGCGGACATGAGCGAGGTGCACACCTACATTTATGAGGACAGCGGCCGGCTGCTCCACCGGTTCGACGGCATATCGGCTGGTCACACCGATTTTTCTCCGGACGGCAAGTGGGCCTATTTCAAGATGTGGCGCGCGCCGAGAGGGGGGGCAACCCAGCCGCTGGAAATCCACATGGTCAACATCGACGGAACCGACGATCGCACCTTACTCAGCATTCCGCAGCGCGAGGCGCGGTACGTTCATAACCTGCATCTCGCCTGGCCCTCCCGTGTCAGCCCATGGTTCATCGCTTCCTTCTTCCCCTCGGCGGACAACCTGCCGGTCGGCTACGCGCCGCCGCTCGACGAGGTGGTTCTGATCCGGCTGGATGGAACGCGCACCTTCCTGGCCCGGACCGGGACGGCCTATTCCAGTGCCGGGCGGCGATCGGGAACCGCCCAGGACACGTTCTGGGCGCAGCCGCTGGCCCGCCCCAGCGCCGACGGCAGGCGCATCAGCTTCAATTCCAATCGCTCCGGCACCATCGACCAGTTTGTGCTGTTCGTGGATGACGGCCAAATCAATCCCGCTGCTGGTGTGAAAGATGCTGTATCGCCGGCGCTCCGCCGGTAGCCCTGAACCGAGCACCGCGACAGCCGGAGAGCCGCCGCCAAACGCCGGCGTTTGTTGGCCAAGTGGCCGCGTGGTAGCATCATGTTGGCAGGCTGTTTATGGCCATTCCGTACCTCAGTGCTGACCAGCTCGCATTGGCCTTAGGCACATGGCCTGACCCTCGATTTGTCTCCATCTGCAATGCGCTGATTTGGGCCTATGCGGGCCGGAGCCGGAGGGCGGTTGCGGCCTCGTTCACAGAGCGCGAGAAAGCCAGGGATCTCGGCGTGGATGCTGCCGTCGAACTGAGCACCGAGGAAGTCGGCCTGGGGCCTTTGCTGAGTCCCGGCCTGAACATATTCCAGTTCAAGCGGCGTGATGCCGCGGCCGATCGGTCGAAGGCTATATCAGGTCTCAAGAGTGAGCTGGAGGGAGAGGTGGCCCGCGTAGCATCGGCATTGGCGCGCTTGCCCGCTTCCTACACATTAATCACCAACCTTCATCTGAGTCGATCCCAATCGGGTGCGTTGCAGAGAGCTATCGCGGAAGGGTCAGCGCTCGAACCGCCTTACGTGAGAGTCATCGGGGCGGCAGAGATTGGTGGGATGCTGGGCGATCTTCCGCACCTCCGTGCTGCTTTTTTCGGCGCGCCCCGGTTCGAAACCTGGGAGGCCGCGTGGGAGCGTCTCTGCCGCGAGAAGCCCGCTGGCGCCGGCGTCGAATTAGTGGGGCGCAACGAGGAGTTGGCCAAGCTGAAACGGCTGATCGAGGAAGCGGCTGTCCGCCTCATCCTGGTGCATGGGCCTCACGACATCGGTAAAGACCGCTTGATCCTGGAAGCCACCCGAGACTGCAGCTACGGGGTTTTGGCGTCGGTGGACCCGGAGGCCCCGGATCGGCGCGAAATCAACGAGATCGGCAGCGGCCCCGGGGATTCCCTGGTAGTGATCGGGGACCTGGATATCAAGCGGCTGCCGGACATCGTTCCGCAGGTGCTGGCACAAGAAAAAGCCAAAGTCGTTTGCTCGATTCCCACGGTGGCCAACGCGGTGTTGCCCAATTATGGCTTCGACCAGCGGGTTGAAGTTCTTGCCCTCGGCGCATTGTCGGAATCGGCCTCACGAGAGTTGCTGAAGAAAGCCGGCGCCCGGTTTGATTATGGGCTCGAGTCCTGGGTGGTTGAGCATGCGGGCGGGATTCCAGGCGTTCTCCTGCTAGCCGCCTCGCTCGGTGGGACACTGCGGGAGTCGCCCGAGCAGTTCTGGAAAGCGGTGGGCCGGGCCTTTCAGCTTCGGGCCGAGCGGGAACTGGGCCCGTCGGCGCTCGAAGCGCTTCAGGTTTTTTCCGTTCTTACCCGCGTAGCTGACGCGGAGATCGATGCGCTGGCCGAAGCGCTCAGGCACGACCCGGCAAGAACTCGCGCCGCTATTGATGATCTTGTCGCGGCGGGGCTGCTGCTGAAGCGCGGCGCTTTCTACGAAGTCAATCCGCCGACACTCGCACAATGGCTCGCTTTTCAGGCGGTAACTGGCGAACCGCACAGGATCGAGCGGCTGGTTCTGCTGCTACAACCTGCTGCGCGCATCCGGTTGTTTCGGCAGCTCAGCGAGCTTCCTGACGAGCCGAAGCTGCGACAGCTCTGGGCCGAACTGCTCGATGCGGTGTTCGCCAATGGGGCGGCACTAGAGACCTGCGGTTGGTTGTTGCCCATTGCCGCCCAGGCCGCTCCAGAAGCTACACTCGCTACGCTTCGGAGGATGCTGGAGCCACTGTCGGTCGAGGCGCGCAGGGCGATTGCGGGGGAAAGCCGGCGGAGCCTGGTCGAGGCACTCGAACGCCTGTTGCTTCGCCGGGAAACCTCGGCGTCCGCCGCATTCTTGCTGCTGTTGCTCGCTGAAGCTGAGAACGAGGTGTGGGTGAATAACGCAACCGGGCTTTTCTTTGAATTCTTCATGCCCCCCCATCCACACGTTGCCGCGAGCCTGGCAGAGCGCGTAACCCTAGTGCGGCAGGTGTTGGAGGAAGGCTCTGAAGAGCAGCGCCTCCTCGCTGTAGAGGCCTCGGGCCACGGGCTGTGTGGGAATGGTGTCATGTTGGCATGGAGCACCACAGCTTTCGTGCCACCCGACCGCCCGACAGCTACTTACGGCGAGTTGCGTGACTATGCATTGCAGCTTTTCACGCTGCTTGTAAACGCGGGATCGCGGAGCGACCTATCCCCCAAAGTGGTCGCGGTGGCCCAGAAGACACTTGCTGAAGCGGCGTACGGAGTAGCTGGAGTACTGGAGGAGGAGCCCGTCCTGGGAGCATTTCGGCAATGTCTCGCCTGGCTACGGGACGAGAAGAGCATCCTCGACCCGGCGGAAGTGGTGAGTTGGCTGGAGCTAATCATCGACCATTGGCAGTCGAGAAAAGGGCCTGCCGATGCCTGCCTCAAGGAAGGCCGCGAAATCCTGGATCAAATCGGCAATTTGGGTTTCTTCCGGCAGGTCCAACTCTGGACAGGCCGGACCCACGTGCATAACTGGGACAGAATCCAGGAGCACCTAAGGCCGCTCGTGTGTCAAGCCACTGAGCAACCGCGCCTGTTGACGCCAGAAGTGTTCGGCTGGCTCGTCTCGTCGCTAAGAGGCTGGTGGTTCTTCATACTGGCTGGCGAAGAAGACAAGTCCCGCCGCCTGCTCGGGCTTCTCGAGGCTCGTGCTGGCAGTCCGGAGGCAGAGCGATTCTTCGGCTCGTACTGCGCTGGCTGGGGCAAGGTGGACGCGACGGGCCTGGCTGCATATTTGGAGGACATTGAGCAGCGGCCAGTATCTCCCGGCGCCATGCTTGCCGCTGCTGGCGCGCTGCCCGGCGATCCGCGCGCCTGGGCTGTGATCAAGAGGCTCGCCAAGGAGCGCCTGGTTGACCCCGGTCAGCTCGCGAACGTTTTGTCCCTGGGCGGGTGGCTTGGCACTGTGGGCGCTGAAGAGGCCTCCGACGCCCTTCAAGCCATCGCCGGCCCGGAATGTGAGGAGGCCACGGTTGTCATTGAACTGCTGGCCTCCTGGTTGGAGAGGGGGCACGGGCTTGAAGACGGCCTGCGGGAAGTAGCTTGGCGCTGTCTGGAGCCGCACGCAACGAAGGCAACACGGTCCGGTGACAGCTGGCATCGCGACCAGTTGGCGGCAGCCTTGGCGGAGATGGAGCCGGAGCGCGGCTTCAAGCTGCTGGAGAAGCTGCTGAACGCTGAAGAACGGGGCTGGTGGGACCCACTCGCGCAACTTGGGGGCGGGCGGTTCTGGCCGGTGCTGCTGAAAATCGACCGCCGCCGCGCGCTCGAAACGGTTTTCAACTCCCGACGCCCGCTGGTTGGCTGGCACCACAGGAGCGTGCTTGATCAACAGGCGGACGGCGACACCTTGCGCGAGATCGCCTCCCGCTCCCACGAGGCAGCGGGACGCGTTTGCTCGGCGCTGAACTCCGAGGAGCGAGGCTTCTGGGAAGTTGCGTTGCCGATTGCCGCCCGTTATTGCGGCGATGAACGAATTGAATCCCGCCTCTACAGCGCAATTTTCTCCTTCGGCTGGACAGACTCTCCCGTTCCGCAGTACGAGCGTCGCCTGCAAGAAGTGAAGCGGGTGCTCCAGGATCCAGCAACGCCCCCGGCGGCCATGCCTTGGCTGCGCAAGCTGCAAACCGCTCTAAGACACGACCTGAAAAGCGAGGCCGTCTGGGAATACGACCTCGATCTGCGCGACCTGAAGCGCATGGTCGATGACCGCAACTCCCCGGACCGCCTCTGGGCCATCGGCCGCATCCTGAAGCACGCCAAGTGGCAAGAGGTGCAGAGCTTGTTGACCGCCGAAGACATCAAGGAAGCGTTGCCCCTGGTTGATTTGCCCGAATCTCAGAAGCGGGCGCTGGAGACGGCGCTCCAGATTTGGCTTCGAAGTGCCTAAAACACTCACTCCTTTGCAGGACCAAGTGCTCCGGCTTCTCTTTGAGCACGGAGCAGGCGATTGGGCCTATTTTCTGACCGGCGGCACGGCGCTCGGTGAGTACTACCTGCAGCACCGCCGGTCTGACGACCTCGACCTGTTCAACCGTACCGAGAGAGACCTGGCAGCAGACGCCGCCCAATTTGAAGCGGTTCTGGAAGCGCACGGGTTGACAGTCAGTTCGGAGCTTGCCGAGTCTTACGTGCGCTTTCACGTGGGCGATGAGAAGCTCAAGGTTGAACTTGCCCGGGACGTGAAAGCGCAAATGGCCCCCCTCAAGCTCTTCGCCGGGATCCACGTCGACTCCTTCGAAGACATCGCAGTGAACAAGGTCTGCGCGCTATGCCGGCAGGAGCCCAAGGACTACGTTGATCTCTACTTCATCTTGTCCGAAAGCGGGTGGACGCTGGAATACCTGCTGGAACGGGCGCGGCTGAAAAACAGAATGTTCGATGACCCGCGCGGCCATCTTCAGTTTGCCTATTGTTTGTCGTTGGTAGGCTCCTTCACGCTGCCGGCATTCATGCTGAAGCCCCTGGATGTGGCAGAGATGCAGGCGCGCTTGACGGCGGAGGCCGAGAAGATCATGCGCCGCTTCGCCCCCGGATCATAAAAGCCTCTTGAGCCGCAGATTTCGCCGACCAGACCGATTCCAATCCGTGCAATCGGCGAAATCTGCGGCTCAGGGTTACTTCAGCTTGTTTATGGCTTCGCGGGCGGATTTGACCGAATCGGCCGGGACTTCGTAGATGGCCGGGTCGCCCTGGCGGCGGGCGTAGGCCTTGTCGCCGGCCTGGCCCACTTCCACGCTCTCTTTCAGCTTCTTGTCGCCCCACACCGCCTGGACTTTCAGCACCGGCTTGTCCAGGCCGTAGGTGACGGGCGGCGCGGCCGTCGGGTAGGAGCTGGCCCGGATGGCCTTCAGCTTATCGAGCATGTCGGCGACGTCGGAGGCGTTGATGGTCTTTTTCGGATCGCTGCCCTTCCATTGCTCACCCTGCTTGTCGAGCGCCACGCGGGCCTCCGGCGTGACGGCCTCCACGCGCGACGCCAGCCAGGTATCCATGTCGAAGACGTCCTTGTTGCGGATGTCGGCGAGCGCCTTGCCCAGTTGCGTGGCCAGGTCCGAGGAAACGGTAAAGATGCCGGCCTGGTCGGAGCTTTTCGCGTGGCGCTTGCCGTCCTTTTCCGCGCTGACGCGCAGCTCGTGGGTGCCCGCCGGATCCTGCACCTGGAAGACCACCTCCGGCTTGTCCAGGCGGAACTTGGCGATTTCCTGGGGGGAGGCCTCTTCCGCCTCGATGGCCTGCATGCGGGCGTCGGCGGCGTTGCGCAGCAGGTCGCTGGCGGCCACCTGGTCGGCGCGCGCCTGCACCGGCGCCTCGATCTGCCAGCGGTCCTCGGACTTCGCCAGCTCGAACTTGCCCGATTTGTTCTCCACCCAGGCGCGGCTGGCGGCAGCCGTGTCGAACTTCAGCGCGGCCTTGTCGCGCAGGTCAAACAGTGACTTCGTGAAGTCGGATTTCAAGTAGCTGGCAACGGTGACGACGCGCGGGCGGCTGTCGGTCTTGGCGTAGACCGACGAGCCGGTGGGCGTGTCCTGGCCCAGCAGAAGCGCCTGCGCGGCGCCGGCCTTGGTCTTGAACTGGACCGTGGCCTGCGGCGGCTCCAGCCCGTAATCCTTCAGCGACGCCGGCTTCTCGTCGATGGTGTCGGTGACCGAGAGGCCGCCCAGCGCCGAGGCCATCGAGGACACGGCGGAATCGTCGGCGGCCATGGCCCGCGGCTCGACGATCTTCCACTTGCCGCCCTCGCGCGCCAGCTTCACCCTCTCCCCGCTTTGCGGGGTCACGGTGATTTCCTGGATGTCATCGGACTTGACGGAGAACAGCTTCTCTTCGGGCTTGCTTTCCACCGGCGTCTTGCCGCCCCTCCGCTCGGTAAAATAAAGCGTCACCAGGGCGGCGATCAACAACACCGCGGCAATCAACAGTCCACGAAACTTCATTCGCTTGTCACCTCAGAAGTGACGAGTGACAAGTGACGAGTGACAAGCAAACACTCATCACTCGTCACTCATCACTCATCACTGCTCCTATCTACGGCGCCACCACACAACGACGCCGCTGAGCAGCATCAGCAGCGGCAACCCGACCACGCTCAGGAAGAACACGCGGCGCATCTGCGAGACCGAAAGGTTCACGCCCCGGTTCTCGCGCTCCTTGGGCCGGATGGAGATCAGGTCCTCGTCCGACGACAGCCAGTTGACGGTGTTCACGAACAGGTCCTTGTTACCGTTGAAGCCGATGTAATTGTTGGCCGGGAAGCGGCCGCTGCCGACCACCACCAGCCGGCCCTCCTTGGGCTCGATTCCCTCGGTCTTCTTGACCGTGCCGGCCACGGCAATGGAGATGGGCCCCTTGTTGTCCTTGCCGCGCTCCAGCGCGACCTGCTTCATCTCCGGGGTGAACTTGGTGGCCCAGCTTTCCGCCGAGGTCTCGAACAACGTCTCCACGGTGATGCCGGCCTTGGAGTCCTTGCCGGCGGCCACGCTGCGGGCGAAGGGCATGATGGTGGCCACCCGCGACATCTCGCGGGTGATGGCGTGCGACTTGTACTCGGTAATGATGGGCATGGTCACGTCGGCGCCGAAAAGCTGGTTGACCGGGTTCAGGTCGATCACCAAGTCCTTCTTCAGCTCCACGCTCCAGGAGGCCAGCAACTCGCCCAGCTTCTCGCCGGCGCCGGGATCGAGCAGGAAGAGGGCCCGGCCGCCGCCCTCCACGTACTTGCGCAGGGCGTCCACCTCGGTCTGGACGTACTCGTTCTTGGGCCCGTCGATGACGGTGACGGTGCAGTCGGCCGGGACCTTTGGGTCGCGCAGCAGCGACACGGTCTTGGTCTTGTAGTTGGAATCTTCCAGCGCCTTCTTGGCGCGGCTGAGGCCCCGGCGGTCGCTGTCCTCGATGCTGGCCTCGCCGTGCCCCTCGACGAAGCAGACGTTCTTCTCGCCGCTCTTGACCAGCCGGATCAGCGCGGTGGTCACGCTCTCTTCGTCCAGCACGCTGGCCTCCTGGCGGCGGTCGCCAGAGACCAGGATGATCGAGCCATACGACTTCACCTGCAGATCGCGGGCGATGGCCGGCTTGCGGTCCGGGTCGATGTACTCGACCGACACCTTGGGCGACAGCCGGCCGTACATGTCCAGCAGGTCCTTGGCCCGGCCGAACTGGCGCTCGCGGTCGAAGCAGTAAATTTTCACGTTGCGGTTCAGCCCGCGTACGATTTTCTTGGTCTGGTCCGACAGGCTGTACTGCTTGTTGGCGGTCAGGTCCCAGCTCTTGCTGTGGCGGTTGACGGCCCAATTGGCCACCGCCAGCAGGGCCAGCACCACCACGATGTAGGCCGCCAGGTACAGGCCGTACTTGGTCTGCCGGGTCTTCAGCCAGGAAAAACTCGGTTTCATCATGTCAGCTTCTCCAGCGCAGCGATTCCAGGGAACGGTGCGTGAGGAACACTCCCAGGAAAATCACGCTCAGGTAATACACCACGTCGCGCAGGTCGATCACGCCCTTGGCGAAATTCTCGATGTGCGTGGTTACGGAAATGTAGCTGGCCACCTGTCCCACCGTGGTGCTGGAGTAGGAGCTCACCCAGTCGGCCACCCACAGCATCAGAAACAGGCCGAAGGTCAGCGACCCGGCCACGATCTGGTTGCGGGTGAAGGTGGACAGCAGCATACCGAGGGAGAGAAAGGCGGTGCCGAGCAGCGCCAGGCCCAGCAGGCCGGCCAGCAGCGGCTTCCAGTCGGCGTTGCCGAAGAAAAACAGCAGCGACAGGTTGATCAGCGCCACCAGCAGGATGCCACCGAACAACAAGAAGGCGGCCAGCAGCTTGCCCAGCACCAGTTCCAGGTCGCGCACCGGCGAAGTCAGCAGCAGCTCGATAGTGCCGCTGCGCTTCTCCTCGGCGTACAGCCGCATGGTGATCATGGGCACCAGGAACAGGCTGATCACGCTCAGGTTCAGCAGCAGCGGCCGGACCACGTACTCGTTGACGTTCATGGGCATGCCGCGCCCGTACATCTCCATCTCCATGCCGCGCTGCACGAAGAAAGCCAGGGCGCTGTAGAAGAAAAAGCCGAAGATCACCCCGCCGATGGCCAGCACGATATAGGCGATCGGGGAGGTGAAGTAGGTCTTCAATTCCTTGCGGGCGATGGTCAGGATGTTTCTCATTGTACGGCCTCCTTCTGCTTGCCTTTGGGGGCGTTTTCGGGGGCGGATGCTTCCTGCTCCTCGCGGGTCAACTGCAGGAAGATCTCCTCCAGGCTGAGGCCCATGGTGCGGAGCTCGAGCAGGGGCCAGCCGCTATGGACCACGGCGCGGGCCAGCTCGGCGCGCACGTCGCGGCCCTTGGCCACTTCAATCTCGAAAGCCGGGCGGCCGTCGGGCGGGCCGTGCGGCTTGACGGCCACCACCCCCGCCACCCGCTCCAGCTTGTCGCGCACCTGCTCGGCCGGGCCTTCGGCCTGCAGGTACACGGTGGCGTGGCCCTGCAGCCGCGCCGTCAGGTTTTCGGGCGTATCCACGGCCACCAGCCTGCCGGCGTTGATGATGATCACCCGCTGGCAGGTGGCCTGGACTTCGGAAAGGATGTGGCTGCTGAGGATGATGGTGTGGTCGCCGCCCAGGCTCTTGATCAGCCCGCGCGTCTCGATGATCTGCTTGGGATCGAGGCCGGCGGTGGGCTCGTCCAGCACCAGGATTTGCGGTTCGTGGATGATGGCCTGGGCCAGGCCCACGCGCTGCCGGTATCCTCTGGAGAGCCTGCCCAGCAGCGTGGTGCGCACCTCTTTCAGCGCGCATGTCTCGATCACGTCGCTGATGCGCGATGCCAGCTTCTGTTTGGCCACGCCCTTGATGCGTCCCACGAATGCCAGGTACTCGGCCACCCGCATTTCCGGGTACAGCGGCGGCAGCTCCGGCAGGTAGCCGGTGCGGCGTTTCACCTCCAGCGGCTGAGCGAGCACGTCGTAGCCCGCCACCCGCGCCGTGCCGCTGGTGGGCGGCAGAAAGCAGGTGAGCACGCGCATGGTGGTGGTTTTGCCGGCGCCGTTGGGCCCCAGAAAGCCAAGAATCTCGCCGCGCCCCGCACCAAAGGTGATGTTGTCCACGGCCAGCGTCCGGCCGTAGCGCTTGGAGAGTCCTTCGACTTGAATCATTTCCCAATCGCCTTAATTGAATTGGCTTCCCCGTACTGATTCCCCGCCTGAATGGTTCGCCTGCAGCCTGATCCCGAAGAGTCTCGGGGCACCTTGGAAAAAGGGAAGCCACTTCCCATGCTATTGAAAACCAAGGGGCGTGTAAAGAGTTGCGTGATTGCGGCTGGCGGCCGTCGGCCGGCCGGCCGGCGAGAGCCGGCATACCACCGGCGGCGCTGGCCGAAACCGAACACTCGGCATCAAGGCGTTGGAAAGCATCGGCGTGCCGGTTCCGCCGATCGAACGTCAGCGGCGATTCGATGCGCTCTGTGAGAAGGTGCGCACTGCCGGCGAGCTGCGAGCGCGCGCAGACGCCGAGCTTTCGGCGCTGCTGCCTGCCATCCTGGACAGGGCGTTCAAAGGCGAGCTGTAGCCACCCACCCGAAATGTCAGGTGGCAATCATTCGGAGCCGGCAGGGCGGGTTTCGCGGCGTCTCTTGCCTCAATCGCTGCCATCTTCTGAGTGCGGCGCTTCTGGAGCGGCGGGTCGCTCTTTTTCTATGGCAGCAAGGAATTGCTTGACCAAATCCTCGTCAACAAGGGCGACACCCTTGACCGAAACCGTCAGGCACCTCTTGGTCCTTCGCAGGAAGTCCATGCCAAGAAGCGTGCTGCACTGGTTCGACTCCAAAACTATGATGCCGTGCAGAGGCTCCTCATTCTCTACGGTGACCGCCCCGATAGCCAATAGCTTGGCACTCGTCGTATTGTCGGCGAGCGTGTAGCTTCCTGTCCCAGCAAGCGTCAGCCCGAGGGAAAAGGCTGACATGATAGGCATCAGGAGAAAACCTGTGAAACCGGTGTCGATGATTGCCTCGAATTCCTGCTTAAGGCCCGCATGTATCCCGTAGACACCGATCTTGATTGCTGGGTGCCCCGCCCTACTGAAATAGCCAGTCAGAACTGGGTTTTTGGACGGCATGGCTGATTTGGAAGGCTCCCGGAAAGCCAACGCGGATCAGGTGGAACACGCCCCCCGGCTCAGCATTTCGTGCGTTCTCCAGAGCTTGGTCAGCGGTGTCCGCTAGATGGTGGGTCTTGCTCTTGACGTTAATCGCGACGAACCGGCCCCGGTGATTGGCCTCCAGATCAGTGCGGAGGGAGTTGTAAATCTCCTCTCCCGCTTCAGCAATCGCTTTGGGATTTGAAAATTCCGCGATCGTCATACCGAGCCACCTTCCGTGGGAACCGTGACCCGCCAACCACACCCCTGCCGCGAAGGGGCCTGGTTTTGCGTACGCGCCATCTGCCCTCGGGAGTCCAGATACGCCAACCACTCGAACTGGTCATCTTCCGATACTTCTGTGTGGCCGCCGGTTTCGAACTCCTCGCTCGACAAGCCGTACTTGGCCTCCAGCTCCTGCAGACGACACTCAACTTCTGCGGGGGTCAGTGGGGTTTCCTCAAAGAAATCCACAATCTTCGTCCTCTTGCTTCGATTCTTGGCGCGGATTTGTGGAACAGGCATAGGCTATTCAATCCAGACAGATCTGTCAAGCTGGTTCGACGCCCAACGCCCGTTTCCGGCTTGATCGGCCGGGACTGCCGCTCTCTTTAGACGGCTCACGCTGGCATTCAGGCTTGCTGCCTCCCGGAATACCATGCGGGGCCAGCGCGGGGCGCCGCGTGTCGCCGCCGAAGTCGATGCCCACCCACAACTATAGAATAGGGAAGTGGGTTTGTCAATAGCAAACTGAAATACAAACTCGTATCTATTTGAAACCGCAAGAAATATAGGTGGCGCCCAGTGTTACCCGTGCAGCCGTTTTTCCGTCAGCCCACGACCACGCGAGAGCAGTCCCGGGATTGTGCGGGGGGCCTTCCCACCCTGGGCATAGCGCCCGCCACCAAGGCGCCTGGCAGCTAGGCGCAGCGCCTCGCCCGCTGCCCCGGCCGCGTGCGCCCGGTGAAAAGCGCCTGGGCGAAAAGACGTTGTTTTTCTTCCCGCCACAAGGGCATACTGAGGACACTATGCGGAAGCGTGTATTCGCCTTTCTTGTGTTCCTTCCGGTCCTCGTCAACGCGCAGTCCTTCACCGCGTCGGTGCGCGGCTTGGTCACCGACCCGTCGCAGGCCGGGGTGCCGGGCGCGAAGGTGGCAGCCAGGGACGTGGACCGCAACACCGAGTTCACCACCACCACCGACCAAGCCGGCCGCTACGTGTTGACGGCGCTGCCTCCGAGCCGCTACTCGCTGACCGTCGAAGCGACCGGGTTCAAGAAGTACGCGCACACGCCGTTCGCCCTGGCGGTTGACCAGCAGGCGCAAATCGACATCGGCCTGGCGGTGGGTTCCATGGCCGAGACCATTGAGGTGACGGCCGAGGCGCCGCTGCTGGAGTCCGTGACCTCTTCGGTCGGGAAAGTGGTGGACAACCGCCGCATCGTCAACCTGCCGCTGAACAGCCGCAACGTGTACTCACTGGTGTTTCTGACGCCCGGCGTGACGGGAACCGTGGGGTACAACTACGGCGAGATGCGGTACTCGGTGAACGGAGCGCGATCACGCATGCTGGACACGCTGATCGACGGCGCGCCGGCCTCCCACCCCACCGTGAACGGCGCCGGCGGCATCTCGGTCTTCCCCTCGGTGGATGCCATCGAGGAGTTCAAGGTGATGGGCTCGAATTTTCCGGCCGAATTCGGGCGCAGCCAGGGCAGCGTACTCAACGTGATCTTCAAATCCGGCAGCAATGCCTTCCACGGCAGCGTCTACGAGTTTCTCAGGAACTCGGCGCTGGATTCCTGGACCTTCTTCGGCAACGCGCAGAAGCAGATCCCGGATCAGAAACTGCCCAGCATGCGGCGCAGCCAATTCGGCGGCACGGTGAGCGGGCCGATCCGCCGCGACAAAACCTTCTACCTGGGATCGTTCGAGGGCCTGCGCGAGAGCAGCTACCGGGAAACCACCTTTTCGGTGCCGACGGACCTGGAGCGGCGGGGCGATTTCTCGCAGACCTTCGCCAGCCCCGGCAACATGATCCGGATCTACAACCCGTTTACCACCCGGGCCAACCCCGCAGGCAGCGGGTACATCCGCGACCAGTTCCAGGGCAACGTGATTCCCTCGACGCTGTTCGATCCGGTCGCCGTCAATGTGGCCAGGTATTATCCGCAACCGAATCGGCCGGGCGATCCTGTAACGAAGCGGCAGAACTACTACAACACCGGCGCGCAGCAGAACACGATCAACCAATTCGACGGCCGCATCGACCACAACATCTCGAACACGCAGAGGTTCTTCGCGCGCTACTCGCACCGCAAGACGGGAGACATTCCTCCGATCTACTTCCCCAAGGAACTGGCGGTGGCCGAGGGGCGGATCATCCAGGAAGACCGGGTGCGCGGGGCGGTGGCCGACTACACCAACACCCTGAATCCCACCACGGTGCTCAGCGCGCGGCTGGGCTTTGCCCGCACGCTCTATGTCTACGACAACCAGGCCCTCGGGTTTCGTCCCTCCAGCCTGGGCCTGCCGAAGGATCTTGACACGGCCGCCGACCGGCTGATGTTTCCCGCATTCAGCGGCGCCATCCGGGACCTGGGCGGCGGCGACCACCGCTGGAACGCCTTCATGACTTACAGCCTGCTGGGCAGCCTGACGAAGGTGAAAGGGCCGCACACCATCAAGGTCGGCGGGGAAGGCCGGATGATCCGCGTCAATGTGTGGGAAGCGCGCAACGCCGCCAGCTTTAGCTTCGGCGCCGGCATGACCCAGGGCCCCAACCCGAGCGCCGCCAGTTCGACGGCCGGGAACGGACTGGCCTCCATGCTGCTGGGCACCGGAAGCAGCGGCGACCTCATCCAGGCGTGGAAGAACGTGGCCGCCCAGAGCTTCTACTTCGCCGGCTACGTGCAGGACGACTGGCGGGCGACGCCCAAGCTCACCTTTAACCTCGGCCTCCGCTATGACATCGACACGCCGCGCACCGAGCGGTACAACCGCATCAACTACTTCGACCCGCTGGTAGTGTCGCCGCTGGCCAAGCAGGTCCCGCAGTTTCCGGACTTGCGGGGCGGCCTGATCTTCGTGGGCGTCGATGGCAACAGCCGGTACCAGTACAAGGTTGACCGCAACGACTGGGCGCCGCGGCTCGGCCTGGCTTACAAGCTTACGCCGAAGACGGTGGTCCGCGCCGGCTATGGGCACGTCTTCGCGCTTTCCAGCCAAGCCGCACAGGGGACCGTGGGGCCGTTCGGCTTCCGTGTGCAGAATTCCTGGGTGACGTCGCTGGACGGTATTACTCCGTATAACCTGCTGCGGAATCCATACCCGCAGGGCTTCCGGCCGCCGCCGGGCGCCGCCGACCGGCTGATGACCGCGGTGGGCGGTGACATCCAGGCCGTTGTGTGGGACACACCCACACCCTGGTCGCAGCAGTGGAACCTCACCATCCAGCGGGAGCTGCCGATGCAGACGCTGCTGGAGGTGGCGTACGTCGGCACCCGCGGATTGCAGCTCTCGCGGGGAGGCGAAAGCGGCTTCACCATTAACCAGCTTCGTCCCGAGCTGATGAGTATGGGATCGGCTCTCAACCAGACCGTGGATAATCCGTTTTATGGGAAAGTCAACACGGGGGTGCTGGCGGCACAGCGGGTGAGCCGCGCGCAGTTGCTGCGCCCCTACCCGCAGTTCACCACCATCTTCCCGCTGTTCTCGGCCGGCTCCTCCTCGACCTACCACGCCATGCAAGTGACCGCCAGCAAGCGGCTGTCACGTGGCCTGCAGTTCGAGGGTTCCTACACCTGGTCGAAACTGATGGACAACGGCGAAAGCCACCAGGACAGCTACAACGTGGCGGCCAGCCGCTCGCTGTCGGACCTGCACATCCCCCATCGTTTCGTGATGGGATATGTTTATGAACTGCCGTTTGGGCGCGGCCGGCGCTTCGGCAGCAGTACGTCCCGCCTGCTCGACTTGGCGCTCGGCGGCTGGCAGGTGAATGGCATCACCACGTTCCAGAGCGGCGGGGCGATCAGCATAGGGGCCAGCAACACGGCGGGCATCTTCAACCAGGCCATCCGCGCCAACAACAACGGCAAGAGCGGCAAGCTGGAGGGGCCGGTGCATGAGCGGCTGGGCGGCATCTACGCGGCACGGAAGTACTTCGACACCACGGTGTTCAGTCAGCCGGCGCCGTTTACCTTCGGCAACATGACCACCCGGGTAAACGACATCCGCAACGACGGCGGCCGCAACTTCGACCTCTCGCTGTTCAAGAACTTCAAGATCACCGAGCGGCTGTCGACGCAATTCCGGACCGAGGCCCTGAACGCCTTCAACACGCCGCGCTTCAGCGGTCCCAACACCAGCGTGACGTCCAGTTCTTTCGGGATCATCACCGGCCAGGCCAATTCGCCGCGCCAAATCCAGTTCGGCCTGAAGCTCCTCTGGTAGCGCGCCTACAAAAGGCGCCAAGACGCGAAGAAGCGCTTTCTTCGCATCTTCCAGTCTTTGTGCTCTTGTGAGCCAGCTAATGCCCGCCGGCGATGCCGTATTCCCTGAGGCGGTACTGCAGGGTGCGGACGCTGATGCCGAGCTGGCGGGCGGCCCTGGTGCGGTTTCCGTGGTTCATTTCCAGGGCTTCTTCGATAGCCCGCCGCTCGATGTCCTTGACACGCAGCGGGCGGCTCGTCTCTGCCTGGGGCAGGGACAGGTCTTCGGGCGCCACGTCGCCTTCAACCAGGATGGCGACCCGCTCCATCATGTTCTCCAGTTCGCGGACGTTGCCGGGCCAGGCATAGGAGAGCAGGCGGTCCAGCGCCGGCTGCGAGAGGCGGGGCGCGGGCCGACCCAGGCTGGCCGCGGCCCGCTCCAGGAAAAACCGCGCCAGCTCCGGGATGTCGGCGGGCCGCCGGCGCAGCGGCGGAATCTCCAGCGGGAAGGCGCTCAAACGATAGTACAAGTCCTGGCGGAATCTGCCCTCGGCCACCATCGCTTTCAGGTTGCGGTTGGTGGCGGCCACCACCCGCACGTCCGCCGTGATTTCCCGCCTGCCGCCCACCCGCTCGAAGCTCTTCTCCTGCAGCACGCGCAGCAGCTTGGCCTGCAGGTTGGCGTCGAGCTCGCCCACTTCGTCCAGAAACAGCGTCCCGCCGTGAGCGCGCTCGAAGCGGCCAAGATGCTGGGCCACCGCCCCGGTGAACGCTCCCTTTTCGTGGCCGAATAGCTCGCTTTCAATCAAGGCAGGCGAGAGCGCGGCGCAATTGACAGCGACAAAGGCCCTGGCCGCGCGCGGGCTGTTGCTGTGGATGCAGCGGGCCACCAGCTCCTTCCCGGTGCCGCTCTCCCCCTGGAGCAGCACCGTGGCATTGGTGGGGGCCACTTTGCGCACCATGGCCAGCAGCTCGACCATGGCCGCGTCATGGGCGATCATGCGGTCACAGGCGAAGTGGGCCTGCTCGCGCTCGCGCAGCAGTTCGCGCTCCGCGGTGGCCTGGCGCTGCTCCAGCGTCCGGCGCACCACCAGGCGAAGCTCCTCGGGGCTGCTCAGCGGCTTGCCCAGATAGTCGGCCGCCCCGAGCTTCATGGCCTCGACCGCCGAGGCGATGGTACCGAAGGCGGTCAGCATGACGACCGGGGTTTCCGGGGCGTTCTCGCTGAGCCAGCGCAGCACCGCCAGCCCCTCTCCGTCCGGTAGCTTGAGGTCGGAAAGCACGAGGTGGAACTGGCGGGCGGCGACCAGGCGCAGCGCCTCGCCCACTGTCCCGACCGTCTGCACCTGGTAACCGGCTCCGGTCAGGATGGTCTCCAGCAGCTTACGAAAGCCGGGATCATCATCGACAACCAGTATCAGTTCCATCGTTCAAGGCTCAGCGTTCAACGTTGCAGCTTGAACGTTGAACGTGGAACGTGCCTCGGGAAAGCACAGTTCAGCCCGCGTTCCGCCCGCTTCCCGCGGGCCGATCCAGAAGCGCCCGCCCAACCGCTCCACCAGTTTTCGGGTAATGGAAAGCCCCAGGCCGGTGCCGAACGATTTGGTGGTGAAAAATGGCTCGAACAGCCGTGCCCGGACCTTGTCGGGAATCCCAGGCCCGTCGTCTTCCACCACGATTGTCAGGCCCTTGCCGCCGCTGTTGACGACGCTGACGCGAACCGTGCCGCCCGCTTCTCCGATGGCGTCGAACGAGTTGCGGGCGACATTCAACAAAGCCTGCAGCAGCAGGTCCGGGTCTGTCTCCCACCTCCAGTCACACAGTTCGCATTCGAAGCGGATTGGCCGGCTGTTGATCATGGCGCGGGCATGGGCCTCGAGCTGCGTCCGGACCTGCTTCCACTCGGCCAGGCGCATGCGGACCTCGGGCTCCCGGCCATAGAGAAGCAGATCGTCCACCAGCCGTTCCAGTCTCCCGGTTTCCTGCAAGGCGGGGCCGAGCAGTTCCGCCGCCGGCGGGCCGCCCTTTTCGACCGCCAGTTGCGCAAAACCCTTGATGGTCGCCAGTGGGTTGCGGATCTCGTGCGCCAGCACCGACGACATCTTGCCCAGATGGGCCAGGTGTTCCAGTTGCGCCTGCCGCAGCACCAGCCACGCGGCGCGCCGCCGGCTCCAGAAGACATAGGCGAACAGAATGACCAGAACCACTGCCGCCACCGTGGCCACCAGCACGTTGTGGCGCGCATGCACCACCAGGAAATCGGCCGCGGCGCCCGACATGTCGATGCGCGCGATTCGCAATTGGCCGCCGGCATGGAAGGGGATGTAGGAGCGATAGATGGTCGGTCCCTGCCCGGCAATTTCGGAGTTGTGAAACAGTTCCCGGCCCTCGCCCAGCGCGCGGACCACCTCGGCGTCCGGCCCCTGGCCGTCCGGAGCGAGGACCCGCAATTCGACCAGTCCCGGCTCCGCTTCCTCGATTGAGGCCAGCGTATCCTGGTCGATAGCGGGAAGCGTTTCCAGGCGCGCGGCGATCGACGCCGCCCGGTCGCGCAGGTAGACGGAGCGCATGCCGTCCAGCGCGCGCAGCGTGCGCAGGGAGCTGAGCAACAAAACCAGCGGCAGCACGACGGAAACTGCCGCCAGTATGTATCGGCCCGGTTTACGCATAAAGAAGCGCTGAGGGCCAGGTACTGAGTGCTGAGTACCGCCCATGGCAGCGGCTGGAAAAAACGCGGCAATGGTGCTTGCTCGGCACTCAACGCCCTATCTTCGGCCGCGCATCCACACCGGGCGCCCGTTTTCGTCGCGCAGCCGGATTGTCTTGCCCCGGGCCGGGAGCCGGACGGTCGCCGCAATCACCTCGTCCCCGGCCCGGTAACCCTTGACCTCCACGTCTTCGCCAACCTTGGGATTGAAGTCCTGCTCAATCAGGTAACGCATGGAACCGAGCAACACGACGACGGTGCGGCTGCCCTGCTTCACCTCCAGCCGCGGCATGCCTTGGCCGCGGGCAGCCTGGACTCGCTCGATCTTCCCTTTCAATTCCACCACAGGTTCTTTCGGCGGGGCGGCATGGCGGGGAGTCTCCTGCTGCGCTGGCAATACGCCGGCGAAAGACAACAGAAGAACAAGCAGGCAACGCTTCATCGCAGCCTCTTACTCCAGTACTGAATTCCGCGTGCTGAGTGCTGAGCGGTTGCTCGATTCCCGCTCAGCACACAGCACCCAGTGTTTTCTACCTGGGTCGAGCAGGCGCCCAAGCGCCTTGGCCGCCTTGCTGCTGCTGGCAGCAGGGACAGGTGCCACGCATCTGCCCGCCGCGCCGGCCGCGCCCGCCGCGCATGCCCCAGCCCTGTCCCGCCTGGGCAGCGGGCCTCCCGCAATTATCGCAAATGCCGTCGTTGTTATTATCAACGAAGTTGCGCCCGCGCTGGGTGGTTGTCGCGGGGCTCTTGCTCGCCCCGGCTTTCTTCTCGGTATTGCTTTGCTGCGCCGGCAAACAGATGGCGCCTGCCAGCATCCACAGCAGGATCCAGCTAACCTTCTTATTCATGACTACCTCCAGCGGGGGAATTGCAGGCGGGGCGCCATTCGCAAACCTGTTGAAAGCGAACGAAGGTCCGGCGCCCAGCGGAGCGCAGCCGCGCAAATTTTGCAGAGACCCGCGTCCAACATGCGCAATTCCTACGCGCCATCTTCCAAACGCGCCCTTTCCGGCCGCAGATGCGGCCCCCCTGGCGTCCTGCAACCCATTTATTATCAATGAAAACCAGCCGACTAGAGCTATCCGGGAACCTTTTGCCTGCTTCCGGGGTCTGATAGCAGTGAGGAATCTGGATTCACGGAAGCCCGGTAGGCCAGTTGCCTTGCCCCATTGGAGCTGTTAGAGTAAGGGTCAGCTACCGTTTTTAGTGGGGGAAACGGTCGTGGCAGAGATGGCCAGTGCGTGGGTACTTGGCGGCGACGACGCCGATCTGCTGGTCGGGCTGCGCGAAGGTTCCGACGTGGCCTTTGACTGGCTCGTCAACCGCTTCCAGGCCCCCGTCTACAACCTTGTCTACCAGTTGCTGGAAGATCCCAACGACGCGCCCGATACCGTTCAGGAAGTTTTCCTGAAGGTCTACCGGGGCATCCGCGATTTCCGCGGCGAGTGTTCGCTGAAGACCTGGATCTATCGGATCGCGGTCAATGAGGCATCCAACCAGCGCCGGTGGTGGAGCCGGCACCGGCGGCGAGAGCTGTCGCTGGAGACGCCGTTGGCGCTGAACGAAGAAGGCGAACAGACAACGCTGGCTTCCGCGTTGACCGATGACGCTGCCTCGCCTTACCAGGAAGCGGCCAACCAGGAACTGCGGGCCGCGGTGCAGAGCGCTCTGGCGGAAATCCCGGCCGTCTTTCGCAGTGTGGTGATCCTGCGGGACGTCGAGGACCTGAGTTACGAGGAGATTGCCGAGGTTTTGCGGATCCGGGTGGGAACCGTGAAGTCCCGGCTGGCGCGCGGCCGCGAGTTCCTCCGGCCCAAGCTGGCTCGTTACCTGGAAACGCACCAGCCCCAGGCGGAAGCCGCGGAAGCCCCGGCCCGCGCCGACCAGTGGAATGCGGCCCAAGCGAGTGTGTGCCTATGAACTGCGCTGATTTCCGTACCGACCTTTCTTCTTTCGCGGACGACGCGTTGGAAGCAGAGCGGGCGCTGGAGATGCGGCGACACCTTCAGGAGTGCCCGGCCTGCGATTGGGAGATGAACCGGCTGCGCCAGATGCGCGTGTTGCTGCGCACTGCCGGGCGTGTCCCCCCGCCTCCGCACCTGGCGCTGGCGCTGCGGGTTCGCCTGTCCCAACAACGGAACATGCGGCTGATCGACCGGCTCTGGGTCCGGGTGGAGAATCTGCTCGCGCCCGTTGCCGTCCCGGCCTTCGCCGGCATCGCCGCCGCCATCCTGCTGTTTGGAATCCTCAATCACACCTTCGCCATTCCGACTCCGGCCATGACCGACGATATCCCGCTGGCCCTGAAGACGCCCCCGCGGTTGAAATTTATGCCGTTCGAGCCCCAGGAGTTGCAGGCGGGCGAGGCGGGTATCTTCGTGGAAGCGCGCGTGAACGAGGAAGGCAGAATTGTCGATTTCCGCATCCTGAGGGGCCCCCACGATCCCTCCGACGTGGCGAAACTGCGCCGCGCCCTGCTGTTTACCACCTTTGATCCGGCCTCCACGTTCGGCGTGCCGCAGCCCGGCACCCTCGTGCTGGGCTTCAGCAGCGTTTCCGTGAAAGGCTAAGCAGCGCAACCGAACCGGTCCGCCGCGGCAGATAGGCGCCGGGCCTCGCGCCCGGCGCTACACGCCCAGCGCCAGGTACTTGCTGGCGTTGCCGCAGCAGATGTTCTCGATCATGGGCCCGACCAGGTCGCCGCGGTCCGGGATCTCGCCGTTTTCGATGTCCCGGCCCAGCATGTTGCACAGCACGCGCCGGAAGTATTCGTGCCGCGGATAGGACATGAAGGAGCGGGAATCGGTGATCATGCCCACGAAGCGCGACAGCAGCCCCACATTCGAAAGCGCGTTCATCTGCAGTTCCATGCCCTGTTTCTGATCCAGGAACCACCACCCGCTGCCGAACTGCATCTTGCCCGGCGTTTTCCCGTCCTGGAAGTTGCCGGCCATGGTGGCGAAGGCGTAGTTGTCCACCGGGTTGACGTTGTAGAGGATGGTCTTCGGCAGGGCCTGCTCCTGGTCGAGGTGGTCCAGGAAATTGCCGAGCGCATCGGCCTGCCGCCAGTCGCCCATGGAGTCGAAGCCGGTGTCGGGCCCGAGCTGCTTCAGCATGCGGGTGTTGTTGCTGCGGCGGGCGCCCAGGTGCAACTGCATGGTCCAGCCGTGCTCCGCGTACAGCCGGCCCAGAAACAGCATCACGCAGGAGGCGAACCGGAGCTGTTCGTCCAGCGTGGCCGCCTGCCCGGAGCGCGCTTTCGCGAAAATCTCCGCCGCGGCCTGTTCGCCGCAGAGTTCCCCGTAGCAGTGGTTCAGGCCGTGGTCGGACAGCCGGCAGCCCATCCCGTGGAAGTACTCCAGGCGCCGGCGCAAGGCATCGAGGAAATCGACGAAGCGCCGGATCTCCATGTTCGCCGCCGCCCCCAGCCGCTCCGTCCAGGGGTTGAACGCGGCGGGCAGGTGGACGTTCAGCGACTTGTCGGGCCGGAACGCGGGGAAGACGCGGGTCTCCAGCCCGGAGGCGGCGATCTTCTTGTGATGCGCCAGATCATCGGCCGGGTCGTCGGTGGTGCACAGCGCTTTCACCCGGAACTTGCGGAGGATGCCCTGGGCGCTCAGCTCCGGAGTGGCCAGCAGTTCATTGGCCCGCCGCCAGACGTCGGGCGCCGTGGCTTCGTCCAGCAGGCAATCGATGCCGAAGTAGCGCGCCAGCTCCAGGTGGGTCCAGTGGTAGAGCGGGTTGCGCAGGGTGTGCGGCGCCGTCCGCGCCCAGGCCATGAACTTCTCAAACGGCTCCGCGTCGCCGGTCACGTAGCGCTCGTCCACGCCGTTGGCGCGCATGGCCCGCCACTTGTAATGGTCGCCCTCCAGCCACGCTTCGGCCAGGTTGTTGAAGCGCCGGTTCTCGGCGATCTCCTCGGGCGGCAAATGGCAGTGATAATCGAAGATCGGCTGCTCGGCCGCAAAGCGGCGGTACAGCCGCCTGGCCGTCTCGTTGCTCAGCAGGAAATCGTCATGGATGAAGGCCATGTCTCCCCTCCAAGAATTATGAGTTATGAATTATGAGTTATGAATTGGGCAAACGCTCGGCTGCCAACAGGCAACTCATCACTCATCACTCATCACTCATCACTGGTTTCATGTGGCGCTCGTAGAGGTTCGCCGTCACGTTCCGGGCGATGTGCGGCTCGCACTCCTCCAGCATGCCGAGATAGCGCCGGCCCATTTTCGCAGCGACCTTGTAGCCGACGTGCAGCAGTTGCCGGACGTGGGGGTTGAACAGCCGGCAGCCCGGATCATGCCGCAGCGCCGCCACATACTGCTCCGATGACCAGCGGCCGACCACATCGGGCGCGGGCAGCCTGGCTTCGTCAATGTCGATGACGGCGGCGTAGGGGCGGCACAGCTCCTCGCGGTGCCCGTGGGCCTCCGCATAGATCTCGCGGGCCAGCGCCAGCGCCTGGCCGCCGGCCTCCGCCAGCCCGATCAGTTCCTCCAGCCAAGTTGTGCCGGCCGTCTTCAAGTGCACCCCCGCCCCAAACCGCCGGATCACCCGCCCTATGGCCGGATAAATCGAGAACTTGTCGCTGCCGGAGTGCACGCTCAGCTTGAGGTCCGGAGGGAGGTCGTAGCGCTGCACCGCGTGGGCAACGACGGCCACATCCCCGGCGAACTCGTTTTCGAACTGGCCCGGGTCGCCGGCATAATCGACGCCCTTGTTAAACCGCCCCGAGAACTTCGGGGCGACGGTCTGCACGGGAATCCCCTCATCGGCAATGGCCGCCAGGATCACCAGCAGCTCGGGCGGCGTCTGCGGATAATCGGTCTCGTCCATGGACACTTCGGTAATGAAGCAGCCGCGGCCCTTCCGCGCTTCGACGTGCCGGTAAATGCACCCTGCCTCCTGGACGGCGCTCAGGTACTTGTGCGCCACCCGCAGCGCCTCCTCGGCCGTGATCCACAGCGGCTCCTCAATGCCCTGGATTTCGATGCGCCCGATCAGCTCCGGATGGCGCTGAAGGAAGGCCTCCGCCTCGGAACCCTCCGCCGGCCGCCCGATGGCGTAGGCCACGTCGAGCGTATAGAAATCACAGCAGTCGAGGAAGGGCGCGACCGTGTCCAGGTTGATGTGGTCGGCGTCCACGTAATAGGGCCGCTGCCAGCCCAGCTCGCGCACGGCGGCGTCGGCCGCCTGCCGGGCGCTCGCCGGTTGCGAGCCGACAATGCTGTGCTCGCGCCACGACTTGTTCCACACCGGGATGACCTCGATGTTCGATTCCAGGGCAAGCTGGCAGGCGCGCAACTGTGCCTTCGCCTGGTGGGCGAAACGGTCGCCGACCCCCAACGAGTATCGGGCAAGCGGAAGCATAGCCGTTCATTTCACCACAAAGCCGCAAGGAAAACAAAGAACCGGCGAAACCGCTGCGATTGAAGTGGGACGCGGATGCGCCGCGGAGTTTCCGGGCTTCCCTGCCCCACGGCCGTCGTCCGCCGGGTTTTCATAGTCGCGGGGCAATCGCCAAGCGGCATGGCAACCGCCGCGAAAAAAGCTCTGCCGCCGGTCGCCAGCTCACAGCCCACAGCCTACAGCCCACGGTCGCTTTTTTGTGGTACGCTAGTAAAGCGATCCGAGAGTCGGGCCGTAGCGCAGCCTGGTAGCGCGCTTGCTTGGGGTGCAAGAAGTCGTGAGTTCAAATCTCACCGGCCCGACCAGTCCTTAGATGCAGGAACCGTCCAATGGAGCCTGTTCCAGCCGGGCTCAGAGTTCGGAGGGCGGCGCGGAGCTGTTCGAGTTGGAAACATGACACTGGAAGCCATCAAGGACGCTGTTAAGCATCTTCCAGAACAAAAGCAGCGCGAGCTGCTGCAGTGGCTGGAGGAGCGCGAGCAAGCGGATTGGGACGCGCAACTCGATCGAGATTTTTCCCGTGGCGGACGCGGCATGCCTTTAGTCGAGAAACTTAACGCCGACATCCAGGCTGGAAAATTCAAGGCGATGGACGGCCGCGATCCGGCTGAGCGGAAGTGACGTTCTCTTCGTACGCGTCAGACGAGTTTTGGAAGTTCTATGGCGCGCTGCCGGTGACGGTTCAGGAGCAGGCCGACAAACAGTTTGCTGTGTTCCGCCATGATCCTTTTCATCCTTCCCTCCGACTGAAGCAAACGGGCCAACTCTGGAGCGTCCGGATCAGCAGGTCTTACCGAGCGCTCGCACATCGCCAGGGCAACGCTTTCTATTGGTTCTGGATCGGCTCCCACGAAGATTATGAACACTTCCTCAAGCGGCAAGCGTAGCGGCGATCTGCCGATTGAGCGTCGCGTCGGTGGGGAAGTCGAAGGGGACGCTCCCCAAGCCGCCTGCGCTTGCAGGATAACGGAGGGCACTGTAGACAGGGGCATGTAAGGCCGGGCGAGGGCGCCGATGAAAACTTTCGGCAAAGACCACCGGCCAGAGGACGTCGCTGATTGGCTCCAGCGGCGCGCCCCGCTGTTCGACCCTGCCGACGTACCGCTGGGTGCGGTGAAAACGCGAGCGTGGGTGTCAGCCTGGCAAGGCGGATGACCTCCGCAGGGGCGGCTTCGTGATCACACTCCCGTGTTCGGCGCGGGCGCCGCAACGGCGCGACTTTCGCCCCTGCATTCAGACTGAAGCGCCTCAAGGAGGTAGAATAAGACAATGCAGCGCTACGGGATGGTGATTCAGCTCAAGCCTGAGGCAGAAAACCGGTACAAGGAATGCCACGCGAAGGTTTGGCCGGAGATTCTGGACATGATCCGGCAGTGCAACATTCGCAATTACTCCATTTATCTCAAAGACGGCTACCTTTTCAGCTACTTCGAGTATCACGGGAGCGACTTCGCGGCGGACATGGCGAAGATGGCGGCCGACACGAAAACCCAGGAATGGTGGGCCATCATGAAACCGATGCAGGAACCGCTGCCGGCGCGCCAGCCCGGCGAATGGTGGGCGCAAATGGAAGAAGTCTTTCACGCGGAGTGAGTGCGGCAACCGATGCACGGGCAGTGCTGCCCTGAGAAACGAGCCGCCGGCATCGCGGAACCCGTCCCGGTTCAGGCCCCCGGGCTGGCGCGTTTATTTCTTGGCGGCTTTCTGCCGGGCGGTCCAGGCCTTGCTGCCCTGCAACTCGGTCTGCAGCGGCTTGCGGAGCTTCTTCTCCCATTCGAGGAACTCGCCGAGGGCCTGGGCCGGGGGGCCGGCGCGCAGGCGGAAGACGACGTAGGCATTGTCCTCGACATAGCGGCTGCCGGCGGGCACCCGGGTGTCGTGTTCGTCGATCAGGCGCCGGTTCCAGTAGCGCCCGCCGCCCGCGCCGTCGCTGATCTTGGTGTAGGGGT
>Ga0315280_10001800_pt1 | contig 35890 bp, 38 predicted proteins | sample YL17G06_40_MG_FD_203697 | JGI IMG/M metagenome (GOLD analysis project Ga0315280, IMG submission 203697) | Sediment microbial communities from Yellowstone Lake, YNP, Wyoming, USA - YL17G06_40 | ecosystem: Environmental > Aquatic > Freshwater > Lake > Sediment | place: USA: Wyoming | collected... | reverse complement strand
TCCTCAATGCGGTTGTTTCAATCGGTCTATGGTAGAATTGAAAGTTGTTCTAGGCGGGTTTGACGTTCCTCAATGCGGTTGTTTCAATCGGTCTATGGTAGAATTGAAAGAGAAAAGTGAGATAGATCATGAATGGTATCTTAGCAGTTTCAATCGGTCTATGGTAGAATTGAAAGAATCCTCTTTCTCCAAGAATCCAATAGCGTTCAAGGAGTTTCAATCGGTCTATGGTAGAATTGAAAGTTTAGAATTTTGGCTAGGTCAATTCCATTAACCAACGTTTCAATCGGTCTATGGTAGAATTGAAAGGTCGGCGACTCTCTGAAGCTGACTATAACCTACACAAGTTTCAATCGGTCTATGGTAGAATTGAAAGTCCATTTTCAGCTATCCCTTCGATTCAAATAGTATCCGTTTCAATCGGTCTATGGTAGAATTGAAAGTATTCATGATCGTATGTTTCAATTCGAAAAATAGGGGTTTCAATCGGTCTATGGTAGAATTGAAAGCTATAAAGAAGGATTCGTAGATAGAGCTGGGATGATGTTTCAATCGGTCTATGGTAGAATTGAAAGGCCTAAAGCCATAACTTCTCCCTCTTCTTTTTTTGTGTTTCAATCGGTCTATGGTAGAATTGAAAGCTCAAACAAAGAAGGCTATTGATGCTGGGGCCCGTAGTTTCAATCGGTCTATGGTAGAATTGAAAGATAGATGCTATGTGTGTGGTAGAGAAATCAAAGGTGGTTTCAATCGGTCTATGGTAGAATTGAAAGATGTGATCCTGCCAGTAAGCCTGATCTATAAACCTGGGAGTTTCAATCGGTCTATGGTAGAATTGAAAGTTGATGAGGCTAGGTTGAAGGAGGCTGATATTAATTGTTTCAATCGGTCTATGGTAGAATTGAAAGACAGATGCTAAGGTTGGAAAACAAATAGCTTATGGAGTTTCAATCGGTCTATGGTAGAATTGAAAGTAAGTTTACCTAAAGCTTTAGCTCCAAGAGTTAGAAGTTTCAATCGGTCTATGGTAGAATTGAAAGAAAGTTGCGCTTACTTAATGGATCAACTGGCTTTCCGTTTCAATCGGTCTATGGTAGAATTGAAAGATAACAGTAGTAACATGACCCAACCCGATTTTGCTCGTTTCAATCGGTCTATGGTAGAATTGAAAGACAGCATAAACATTATAGTCGTCAAGATTATCGTAGGTTTCAATCGGTCTATGGTAGAATTGAAAGACACTCGGCATTTTCTATTCGCCAATAAATTATTGTGTTTCAATCGGTCTATGGTAGAATTGAAAGTGTTCCGCTTAGCGCCGTATCAAGGAATTTGACTCGGGTTTCAATCGGTCTATGGTAGAATTGAAAGTCCATCAACACTTTAATTCGATTAATCTTCTGTTGTGTTTCAATCGGTCTATGGTAGAATTGAAAGATGCAAATGTTAGGCTCAGGAACGACAGCTGAGACAGTTTCAATCGGTCTATGGTAGAATTGAAAGCGGTTGAGAAGAGGGTTCTCACGAAGATTCGGAAGAAGACTAAGTATGTGTAAAAAACACGCGTTTTAAAATTTTTTTAATCCGCGCATTTTGGAGTGAACCCCTTTTGACGAGACATCATTATTCAATTGAACTTTACCCTGAGATTCATGCAGCCTTCAATCTTCCTGAGATTATTGGTGTCATGCATTAAGGTGCATAATATTATGCATTAGGATTTCACTATCTCAAACACGAACTCTTTAGCTCTTTCAAGGGAAGTTTGCGCGTATCCCCTATTTGCTTGGGCACCGATATCGTACTGAAACTTGCTCCTCTTCTTCCTCTCGCTCTCGTAGGCCACTATCAACTCATTAGCCTTCTTATGCATGCTCTTCATCAATTCCTCTCTGCCAATCAACTCCAGTCCAGCCGTTTTAGCTTCCTCATACTCTGAAGTCAGCATCATCAAGCAATTTCTGGTAAGGGGATCTTTCAAGCGATGTCATGAGCTATAGTATGCACAGTATGTGGACTCGAATTGCAGTGGGGCGGGCGGGATTTGAACCCGCGATCTCCGGCTCACTCGCGCCTTCTTGGTCCCGAGACCGGAATCTTTGACCAAGCTGGACCACCGCCCCAGCTTGACCATACTTCACTTCTTCGACAGATTTAAAAACAATATGCAAATAGAATGCGACGCCCTTTATTAGCACATGCGCTCATTGAATCTTTCAGAATAGTTTCAACGCTAACGTACTTCGCGGATTCTCAGAAACCAGTATGCAAAAGCTCATAAACCCACAGCAGTGATTTACCTTCGGTGTTTACAATGTTGAAAAGTAGAAAAGCTGTAACAGTGAAAGCTTGGGCCATAATCATCATCGTCATCATAGCAGTGATCGCAGCAGGCGCATACGCATACTATACATATGTGGCGGTTCCACCAGCACCAACGAAGATCGTGGTGGCATACGACGTCGGAGGAAGAGGAGACAAATCATTTAACGACATGGCATATTTGGGCGCATCGAAAGCAGGTAAGGATTTCAATCTCACGGTCGATGAGATAACCCCGAGAGCAATCGCAGAATTTGAAGATGTTCTTAGAAGATTGTCGAAGACTGGAGAGTACAAGATAATCCTCTGCATCGGATACCTGTGGACAGATGCACTCACGAAGGTTTCAGGAGAGTATCCAAAACAGAAATTCGGAGCAATAGACGTCACCCTCCCCGGCAAGCCGAACGTCTTGTCAGTTGTCTATAGAGAAGAAGAAGGTGGTGCGCTTGTCGGAGCATTAGCTGCATTAGTGTCCAAGACAGGAACGATCGGCAATGTACTTGGCATGGAGATTCCGCTCCTATGGAAGTTTGAGATAGCCTACAAGTATGGGGCGCAATACATTGGAAACGCGACTGGCAAGACGATCAAAGTTGACGCACGCTACACGGGCAAGTTCGACGACCCATCACTCGGAAGAGAATTTGCAATTTCAATGCTTGATCAAAAAGCAGACGTAATATTTGCAGCAGCAGGCGGAACAGGGCTTGGAGCCCTTAAAGCTGTATCTGAAAGAGCCAAACAGACGGGCGAGAAGCTCTATGCCATAGGTGTCGATGCAGACCAAGACTGGATGTATCCTGGCGCTATTCTAGTGAGTATGGTGAAGCGTGTGGACGTAGGTGTCTACAAAGCGGTTGAAATGGCGGTCAAGGGACCATTCACGGGCGGGCTTCTAAGCCTAGGCATAAAGGAAGGCGGCATTGGAGTCAGTGACCTAGCACTACTAGACGATCTGCTAAACGATCCATCTTGGAAAGGAACAATCGAGAAAGAGACTGGAATGAAAGCGGAAGAGGTTCGCAACACAATCAAGGCGATGCGAGATAGCGTACCGAGTGATGTTTGGCAGAAGGTCGACGAACTGAAGAACAAGATACTAAATGGCGAGATCAAAATACCAGTCCCAGGATCGGCGGAAGAGGTTGCAGCCCTAAGACAAAGATACGGCTAGTATGAAACCTCGACCAAGAAAACCTCTAACCCCCTATTTTTTATCTCAATCTCGCATAATCTGCTCCTGTTTCGAATCCGGTGAATGTTCATGCAGAGTACCCTCGCAGTCGATATGCAGAACATTCAGAAAACATACCGCGACGGAACAGTCGCCCTGAAGGGAGTTGATTTCACCGTTCGCGAAGGCGAAATTCACGCATTGATCGGAGAGAACGGCGCGGGCAAGACAACCCTCATGAAGATACTCTACGGCCTACTGAAGCCAACAGCAGGAAAAATGCTGATCAAAGGCAAAGAGGTCAACTTTCAACATCCCAGCGACGCAATCAAAAATGGAGTCGGCATGGTTCAACAACACTTCGCGCTAGTCACAGACTTCAAAGTTGTCGAAAACATAGTTCTAGGATCGGAACCTTGCAAGCAAGGGGTGGTAGTCGACTACAAATCAGCTATAGAAGCGATCGAGAAGCTCTCTGAAGAGACTGGTCTTCATGTTGATCCAGAATCTCGAGTAGAGGGTCTTCCAGTCGGGGTTCAGCAGAGGGTCGAGATTTTGAAGATGCTGTATAGAGGAGCGATGACGCTGATACTTGATGAGCCGACTTCAGTCTTGAGCCCGATAGAGGTAGAAGACTTCTTCAAGATCCTCAAGGGCCTCAGAGATAAGGGAAGAACAATCGTCTTCGTAACCCACAAGCTGAAAGAAGCCCTTGCCATCTGCGACAGAATAACTGTTCTGAGAGCAGGAACAGTGACAGGCGTTGTAAACGCGGAAGAGTCCACGCCGCAAACATTAGCTCACATGATGGTAGGTCGGGAAGTAGAACTCAAACTGGAGAAGAAGCCAGTCCCAATAGGCGAGCCTCTGCTTGAAGTTGAAGATCTCTGGGTTCGCAGTGACAAGGGTCTCTTCGCGGTTAAAGGTCTCAGTTTCACTGTGAGAAGAGGCGAGGTATTCGGAGTCGCTGGCGTCGAAGGAAACGGGCAGACAGAACTGGTCGAATCTTTGACCGGGCTTAGAAGAGTCGAGAAGGGAAAAGTCAAGGTAAACGGCAAAGACGTGACGAACGCGCCGCCGAATGAGCTGACAAAAGTCGGCATCGCACACATTCCTGAAGATAGGCACAAGCGAGGTCTCATATTAGATTTTGATCTTGCTGAAAACTTGATCCTAGGTTCACAATCAAGTGCGCCTTTCGGAACGAGGTTCAATATGAGTCTCGGAGCCATCTACGACTACGCGCAAGAGGCTATTGGAAAGTTTTCTATAATGGCTCCCAGCGAGAAGGTGCGCGTCAAGTATCTCTCGGGCGGCAATCAACAACGGATAGTTGTAGCTAGAGAACTCGGACGCAACCCAGGTCTTATAGTTGCAGCTCAACCTACGAGAGGTTTAGACGTAGCGGCCACAGAATACGTCAGAACAATTCTCTTAAAGATACGGGAAGGACGGAAGGCAGTGTTACTTATCTCTTCAGACCTCGACGAGATTCTGCAACTGAGCGATAGAGTAGCAGTCATCTATGAAGGAACATTTGTAGACGTTCGGAAACCGGAAGAGTTGACGGAAGAGAAGATAGGGTTGATGATGGGAGGCGTTAGACCGGACAGTTGAGAGGTGTACAGAATGGCGAAAGAAGAACCTAAGTCTCAACCGCCTCTCAGAGAGAGAAAGATCGACATCTCGATGCTGATGCAGTCGCTTCTGGCAGTTGCTTTAGGGTTTATCGCTGGAGGGATAATGATCGCTGCGGCAGGTTATTCACCAGTTGTAGCGTATGTAGTGCTCTTGAAAGGAGCATTCGGAGATGTTGACTCAATAGCTGAGACGTTGGCTCAGGCGACGCCGCTCATACTTACTGGGCTCGGCTTAGCCGTGGCTTTCACTGAAGGGTGCTTCAACATAGGCGCTGAGGGGCAACTGTTCATCGGAGCTTTTCTAGCCTTTCTCGGAGGATATCTGGTCGCGATGCCAGCTCCTATTCACATACCTTTCGTCATATTCATGGGCATCATAGGTGGCGCAGGGTGGGCTCTCCTTCCAGCGATTCTGAAAGTGAAGAGAGGAGCCCATGAAGTTGTCACCACTATCATGATGAATTGGATCGCCATGCTGCTCACGAGCTACCTTATACTATATCATTTCTTGGAGCCGACTGCGTCTATACCTGAGACTCCCATAATCAATAGTTCTGCAGTTCTCCCGATAATAGTTCCAAGAACAGGGCTCTCAGCTTCATTCCTCGTCGCTCTGATCTGCGTCTTCGTAGTCTACTACATGCTCAAGAGAATGCCACTAGGCTACGAGATCAGAGCGGTCGGGTTGAACCCAACAGCAGCCCAGTACGGAGGCATCTCGGTCTCAAAGGTCTGGGTCATAGGTATGCTGATAAGCGGTGCATTATGCGGAATCGGAGGCGCTGGAGTAACCCTGGGCACATACAGAAGGTTTGTAGACAGATTCTCTCCTGGCTATGGGTTCGATGGAATCGCGGTGGCACTTATCGGTCGGAATAATCCTATCGGCGCCCTGCTCGCTGCAATCTTTATTGGGGCTCTCTACTCAGGCTCAGTCTACATGAGGCTAGTCACTCACATGCCGAAAGAGCTCGTGATGGCGATCGAAGGAATCATAATCATATTCGCCGCTATCCCTGAAGCTACTAGACTGATACGTAAAGCAATAGAGCATTGGAAGTTTTGGAGGGCCAGATAAAGATGGTTGAAGTGAATCTCTTCGACGCCACATTCATCATGTCCCTGCTGGCCGCCATGCTTAGGCTATCAGTACCCATAGTCTTCACTGGAGTTGGGGAGGTCATCGCTGAGAGAGCTGGCGTAGTCAACATAGGGATAGAAGGAGTTATGCTTCTCGGAGCATTCTCCGCAACGTATGTCGCGTACTTTACAGGAGACGCTTGGCTAGGGGTATTAATCGCAATAATCATAGGCATAGTAGCCGGCTACATCCACGGAGTAATCGCCATCACCTTCAAAGGAGACCAGATCGTCAGCGGCGTCGGAATGAACATGTTCGCATACGGATTCACAGCCGCATGGCTCATAATAATTTGGGGCGAACTAGCAGCCGGAAACTCTCCTGATGTTCCAAGAATCCCGCAGATATCATTGCCGCTGCCCGGAGCTTTCAGCAGCATAAGCCCCTTCATCTTCCTCATGATCCTAACAGCCGTAGCATCCTACTATGTTCTCTACATGACCAAGTTCGGCTTGAGGCTCAGATCTATCGGAGAGAACCCTGCTGCTGCTGATGTCGCTGGAATAAACGTCTACAGAATCCAATTCATAGCGACGATAATAGGCGCCGTCTTAGCATCAGTTGGGGGTGCATACCTAGCTGTTGACTGGAACAGCATGTTCGTAAGATACATGACTGCTGGGAGAGGCTACATAGCTCTAGCCACAGTAGTCTTCAGCAACTGGAACCCTCTACTAGTCCTAGTCGGAGGCCTACTCTTCGGGTTTGCCGATGGACTACAGATGCGTCTCGCACCTGCCCTAGGAGTCGGTTTCCCACCCCAATTTCTGCAGATGGTCCCCTACATCCTAACGCTTATAGTGGTCGCAGGCGCTGTAGGTCGCGCCAAGCCACCTGCAGCCGTTGGAAAACCATACGAGAAAGAATAGGAGCCCAAAAGATGCCTGCTGGGAAGAAAGGGTTCTTCCTCGTTCTAGAAGGGCTTCCAGGGTCAGGCAAGACAACGATATGCAAAATGCTCGAGAATCTCGGTTGGAAGATATTCCCTGAAGTGGCAACCGTTCTATGCGCTTCAGGGATACCGATCGGAGACAGAGGGGATACATCCTCCGACCATCTGATATATATTGAAGAAACCAGAAGGTTGAAGGAGATTGAGAAGAATCTAGTTGAAGGACAGAACATAGTTGTAGACAGCTACTTCCCAACAGACCTCTCCTTCGCGTACGCACGCTATATGAGAAAGCAATCGTCGGCTTACCCCACATGCCTAAGCCTATACATAAACGCATGGACCACTGGAGCCATACCGAAGCCAGATCTCTACGTTTATCTGTACACCCCTATCGAGACCGCTGTGGAAAGGCAGAAGTATCGAAACAAGGAAGATTTTACAACGCTCAACCTGGACTTGCTGAAGAATGTAGATGCGCATCTACGTTTTATTCACGAGATATTTGAGAAAGATGTGAGAGTCTTAAGGATCGACGCTACTAAGAAATCGGCCGAGATTGTAGATGAGATTTTGAAGGCCGCGAAGCCTCGGTAGAGTTCGAGGCATAAGCGAAACACGTGAGATCGAGATTTCCAACGTTAATCCTTCTATATGGGAAAACTTCAAAACGGGGTGTTCTGGATACTAGCAGAAACTTACAGCCGGAATGGACGGGGCCTTTCCATTGCTTGACGAGGAGATCGAAGATAAAGGTATGCGAAGACTCTGGGCTTTGGCGATCTATCATTTTGTAAACGATGGCGCGACCGTAGTCTTCACAGCCACGCTTCCAGCTATCACTATGGCTTTGGGTTTGACTTTCTATCAGGTAGGCGTCGTCCTCAGTTTAGGTTCGATCACTTACTTGATCATGCAGTTAATCTCTGGGCACATCTCAGACCGCGGATATGCTAACGCAATCATTTTTGTAGGTTTCATAGGCGTCGCATTCTCTTCTGTTCTTCTTCCTTCAGCGTCATTATTCACGCAAATTCTGATGGCATTTTTACTTTTGAGGGCATTCACTTCGGTATATCATCCCGTAAGTTTTGCATCGGTCAGTAGAATCTACGCGAAGTGCAGAACGAAGGCCTTTGGCGTGCAAGGGGCAGGAGAGCAGATCGCAATGGTCATTGCTCCTCTTTTTGCTGGGTTCGTAGCTGAAGCCTATGGTTGGGGAGCCCCGTTCTATGTTTGGGCGGCAGTGGGGTTGATCGGGTTCTTATCCTTTTTGACCTTGTTCAAAAGTAGCAGGTTGAATTTCGGAAATGACGAGGTTAATCCTTCAGTGGAGGAACCGGCTAAACCACGTGAGATGAGGTTGTACGTCCTGATAGCTGCAAGCATAGCACTTGCAGAGGGGGTGTATGTTCTTTTCATGTCCTACATGCCGCTATATCTCACGATCGCTCAAGGGATGAGGCTCTCGGCGGCTACAGTCATCATGGCATTATGGTTTGCAGCCGGGATTCCAGTGGGAGCATCTGCTGGCCGTATAGCCAGATGGTTTGGAGGAGAATCACGGTCATTGATAGGGTTCTTCAGCCTTATGACAGTTCTCTTCCTTATTTCCAATCTTCTTGAATCTCAAACGTGTTGGCATGCATCTTTAGTTCTTTACATACTCTTGATATTGAGTGGAACCTCAGTCTACGTTTGCTTTACATTCCAATTAAGCATGATTGGCCGACTGTTCTCGGATCGGAGAAGAGGAGTTTCTTACGCTTTAACTCTGGGTGTTGGAGTTGCCGGAGGCACCATTGTATCTTACGTTACTGGATATCTAGCCTCTCTACTAACAATTTCAGTAGTTCTGCCCCTGCTCCTCCTTATCTCAGCGGTTGGACTAATCGTCGCATTCGTATTGAACCGAATGAGAACATGAAGACGCGCTGATAGGATACACGCGTACTTCAGTAATACTTCTCAGAAATCTTTCTACCCACATGTAGAATTCCGAAAAACGTCAGAAATAGGCTGAGCGCATAAAGAAACGGGAAGACCGTCAGCCCGACACTGAACCCCAATAGAGGTAGGGCAACTGTAACTACTGCTCCGCCTAGTTCCGTCAGCGATTTATAGATCTTCTAGGCATTTCAGCTTTCTCAATCTGATGTCTGCTACCCTCATGCGAGCAGCCTCCTCGAGTCGGCTGTTACTCTAGTTTTTTAAACTCTAAAGGCAGCTAATTATCTAGACATGAAGCGAGGTTCCTAAGAGATGTCACATTCACTCGAGAAAATTGGAGCGAACATCTTCGACGCAGCTTCAGCTCCGGTGCGGGTAGATATCTTAAAGCTCCTTGTTACAAAGGGCGCTCTACCTTATACGGAGATAATGTTCTCCTTAAAGCTCGATCCGATCAGGGACGCAGGCAAATTCGTCTACCATTTGAAGAACTTGATGCAAGCTGGCCTGATTACTCTGGATAAAGAATCGAAGAAGTATGGGACAACAGAGCTCGGTGAGATGGTGGTCAACTTCGCTAGAGATATAGAAGAATACAGTGCTGTCAAGAGAGGGAAGCTCTTCGTCAGGACATCACGACTTGCCATAGAAGAGTTCGCTAGAGACAAGATAGCGAAATCACTTACGAGTGAGGCAGGGGTTCCGTACGAACTCGCGCAAGAGATAGCGGCTGAGGCTGAAGATCGTCTAATCCGTCTTAGAACAACATACTTGACAGCTCCGCTGATCCGCGAATTCGTCAATTCAATCCTGATTGAAAGACGACTAGAAGAGTACAGACACAAGTTGACGAGGCTCGGAATGCCAGTTCACGATGTAGCTCAACTGTTCAAGATGGTAAGCGAACAGATGCTTGACGTTGAAGCCGTTAGAGAAATCGCCTCAGCGTCGGTTATGGCGGAGTATGTGCTGTTAGAGTGTTTGCCTCGAAATATAGCTGATGCACACCTCTCGGGTCAAATACATGTTGACAATCTTGCTCACTGGATATTGAAACCGAATGAGATTCAACATGACCTTCGATACTTCCTGAAGAACGGCCTGCCAACAATAAGGCCTCCAAAATCCTTCGAAGCGGCTTTGTCGATCGCTCAGAAAGTTTTCGAGTTCACTGAGAGCGAGGTCTCAGGCGAACAATCATTCGATATGTTCAATGTCTTCCTCGCACCTTTCGCGAAAGGCTTGCCTGAACCACGTTTGAGAGACGCTCTCTACCAGTTCTTAACCAGTATGCGTCAAGACTTGTTCTCAAGCAGAGCTACTCCGGGACTGTCGCTTGGACTTGAGTTTGCTGTTCCAGATTTCCTATATGATATAGAAGCGATAGGGCTTGGAGGCCAAACCGTAGGAATCTATGGCGACTATGCAGATGAGGCCGGCTTAATCACGAGGTTGATTGTGGAGTCTGCACTTGAAGCTTCCTCCGCGAAGCCTCTATTCAACCCACGTTTAATCTTCAAGCTTAGGCGGAAAGCGCTCAAAGGTAAGACAGCGGTAGCGGATCTATTGAAGATACATGAGTTGGCTGCGAAGCATTCTCTCCCGTACTTTCTATCTCAGCCAGACAACAGCAGAGTCAACTACACAGCAACCGGCCTGAGATTGAACGACGACTGGACAGGCTATTGGGAGACAGATTGTATGAGAACCGGAAACATGGACACAATCTTCCTGAATCTTCCTAGAATAGCATATGACGCGCGTAAGAATGATGATAGATTCTTCAAGTCAGTGGAGAAATCCTTGGAGATGGTTGTGGAAGCCTTTAAAGCGAAACAGAAGTCGATGAATGAGAGGGTCCAGCAGATGCTTCTGCCGCTTCTCTGCGGCGCCACAAGAGGTTCACCATACTTCTATGACAAGAATGCTGCATATACGATAAGCTTCGTTGGACTGAATGAAGCAACGTTTGCGCATACTGGTTCAAGCTTCTATAGAAACGAGAGTTCGATGAAGTTCGCTCTAGATGTCATCAAAGAAATATCTCAATACGCAAGATCGATTTCCAAAGAGCTTGGGACGAGGTTCTCAGTCGCTCAAAGGCCTCAAGATGAAGCTGCCGGAAGATTAGCTGAACTTGACTTGGAGAAATATGGGCTTTCAACTGCCGTAGTCGAAGGCATTCGAGGCCATCCATACTATAATGATATGCCTACTCTTCCCCTATCCTCTAAAGTCTCAATCGATGAAAGAGTTGAGCTTGAAAGCAAGTTCCAAGAAGTTCTGACAGGAGGCCATTTGGCACCAATCTGTCTAACGCCACTTGAACACAGTGTCGAAGCGCTAGTCAAGTTGACTGGAAACATATGCGAAAAAGGGCTTCAATTCTTCACCTACACGAATAATTACTCATATTGCAGAAAGTGCGATGAATCGTTCGTAGGCGTTCTTCCCAAGTGTTCAGCATGCGGCTCAAGCACTTTAACGTACTTCGGGCGTTCCTCAGCCGTATTTACGCCTTTAACGCTCTGGAATGACGCGAAACGCCGCGCTCTAGACAAAAGAGTTTGCTATTCTCTCTCCTAGAATTGCGGTGGATGGTTCAACTGAAATACGTCTGATTCGACCTATCGAAGTCTCTTACGATCTCCATATCGCTTCCAGAAGATTCTTCTACAGGTTGTCGCATTCGCGATAGAATCGCTGCAGGCCCAGTGAGTGCCATCTGGGTTGCGGGATGCTTCTCTCCAAAGCTTCTCTCCGCTACTGCATGAACTAATCTTCTAACCTTGCCTTCATCGATGTAGCCTAGAGAATGAAAGTACTCGTGGAGAAGTATGTAAAAGACATAGGAGTTCATTTCCCTTCTAGATCTGCTGGACTTGACAGTTAGATCTAGGAGTTTGCGGTTCATCACGATTGCGTTTGAGCCTACGCCGTGAAATGCACCAACGTATATCGGTAGATCTGCGAGGTAGAGCATTAAGCCTGCTCGCCATTGACCTAGGCTCTCTTTCACTGATTTCTTGACCAGTTCGAATACGTCTCCAAAGTTCTCGCAGCGGTCCAGCTCTTCGATATAGTTCATAAGCTATCACGCTGATCTACGAGATTTTCGGTAGTCTTAATTGGAGTATGCCGTTCTTGTAGCTGATTGATGCGCGTGCGAAGTCTACTTTCTTTGGGATCTCGATCGTCTTGCTGAATTTCTCTCCGGCCTTGATTTCCAAGTGGTTGTCACGCATATTCAATGCTATATCATTCATAGAGACTCCGTGAATCTCAGCAACGACCTTTACCGCGTCCTTTTCTTCCAGGACATCTATCAAGGGCTGATCTTCTTTGACTATCTGAAGGTTCTCCGCTCTCGTGGGCGTTCGAGTTGGCGTCTGGATGCTGCTGAGTTCTCCATAGGCGATGTAGCCCGTTACTCCTTCTCCTCTAATCGGTTGGACCCTGAAGAAGCCTTTCATGTTGCCTTTCTTGATTTCTTTCTCAAGCGGCTTCTCCAAATTCATCAGCTCTTGAGGCTTTGAGGCTGGCAATGAACCTTCGAAGTCTTCAAACATCTTTTCGAAGAGTCTATCGTACTCCTTGAAGAACCGCCTGAAGTTTCGAAATTCGTCGAACCATGCGTCTTCTTCATCTTTCTTTCTAATGGACATTTCTTAACCTCCTTTTCTTGCTTATTCCTCAATTTGCACCCTAGTGATCTTCTTCATTCCTCCATTCTTCCGCGAATCTTTCTGAGCCGTTCAATGAAGGTAAGGTATTCACATAGAACATGCTTGCCGAAATTAGTGAGTTCATATTGGCCCTCTGAGATTTCATCGATGATTTCACGTTCAAGGAAGGCTCGAAGGTTTTCGTAGACAAGCTTCGGATTTATCTCGGCTCTGTACTGCCTCTTTTCACGGCGGCTTTCAAGCAGGGGCATAAGCATTCTCACTCTCGTCTCATTCGACAGTAGATCCAGTAGATTCAAAGCTTCTTTGAAGGCGCTTTCAAGTCCGTGATTCAGCCAACCAACTCTCGAAATACTTATCTTCCCCGATTCCACTGCTCTCGGAAATCTCTTCGCGACAGCTTCCGTGTTAACGGTGAAGGGATACAACAACACCGCCCTAGCATTGTCAGCTTTCTCAACGACCTCTAAGCCAGCGTAAGTTTGCTCGGTGGGAGGAACGGTCTCGCAGAAAACTACTGTAAGTTCGCCGTCTCTCTTTCCACAGACATCAGTAAAAATTGAGCCTCGTGGCCTTTGAGTTGGAACAGAGCGGAGGGTTGCATCAATATATGTTTCGTCACACCCTTCCTCGACGAGAGATCTTGCCGCATGGAACTTCTCTAAGTAATGCAGTTCCGATTCATCTTCCCTTACCCCGAACTTGTCCTTGAATGCAGCATACTCGACTACGTGAAGAGGAAGGACTCTTTTCCGCCTAGCGCTTGAGTGCAGTTCGAGGAACATATCGGACACTAATGTTACCTTTAGTAACTCTCTGGCTTATAAATGTTACCTTTGGTAACGAGCCTTTTCCTCGCAAGAAAGACGCGATGTCTGTAAAGTTCTACTTTATCGCGCCCAAGACCAGTCCTATCAAGGCCATTCTTGTAAGAAGTCCATACCAAGCCTGCTTGAAGTACTTCGCTTGGGGGGCATAATCCACTTCAAAAGCGATCTCGTCAATGCGCGGCAGGGGATGCATTAAGACAGCCTTCTTCTTGACCTTCATCATCTCCTGAGAAGTCAACCTGTAATAGCTCTTGACCTTCTCGTATTCAGCTAGATCTGCAAACCTTTCCTTCTGGATCCTAGTCATATAGATGACATCGAGTTCAGAGAGAACATCTTTCCAGTCACTCTTCTCCTCAGCTTGGATTCTCTTCCTAGTCTCGTCCAAGACCTCACGGCGCATCTTCAAAAGCTCTGGAGAAATCAGATACAACTTCACTTTGAACTGTGAAAGCGCGTAAGCCAAGGAGTGTACCGTCCGCCCATAACGCAAGTCTCCAACCAAACCTATATTCAACCCGTCGATGGAACCGATCTCACGCCTGATCGTGTAGAGGTCAAGCAGGGCTTGGGTCGGGTGCTCTTCAGCTCCTGAGCCAGCATTAATAACCGGAATATTCACAAATTCTGCGGCAAGCCTAGCCGCACCCTCCAAAGGATGCCTAACCACAAGCAGATCGGCATAGTTCTCGACAACTCTCACTGTATCAGCTAGGTTCTCACCCTTTTCGACGGAAGCAACTTTGGGTTCTGCAAATCCAATAGTGTTTCCGCCAAGCCTGTACATTGCAGTCTCAAAACTCAACTTCGTTCTCGTACTGGGCTCAAAGAATAGAGTGGCCAGAATCTTCCCTCGAAGCATGTCTGAACCCCTCTTGGCAAGAGGCTCCATAAGCTCAGCTGTATCCAAGACATGATCAATCTCCTCGCGAGAGAACTCTCTAATCGAGATAATGTCTCTGCCTTTGAAGCTCAAGCACACACCGCTTCCATTCTACTCATATTCAGAGGCTGCCCTATTTATTGTCACTTTCGACCAACGAGAACCTTTTGTAAGAGATTGCGTAACTTCACCGCTGGAAAGGAGGTATATACATGGCCGAGGAAGACGCGGCGCGGAAATTGAAGAGGCTTAATTCACAAGTAAAAGCATGCCTAGACATAGGAGAACTAAAGGCACTGGAAGAAATAGCTATGAAATACCATAGATTAGACTCCAAGGTCGATATTGACGACTTGCTTCTGAAGATAGCGTATAAGAAACAGAACCTGCTCAATCACATCTGTGACCCGAATAAACTCAGAAAGGAAACCACTATTTCACGAAACTGAGAGAAGAAATCCTCTATCTCCTAGCTCAAACAGACTGAGAGCAAATCAACTAGATGTTAAATAATCCTTTCAATGAGATTTAACTCTCAGGGCTAAAACTTGACGAGCAAAATGGAGCTCTACGTCAAAAAGATCCGTAGCGGAACAGTCATAGACCACATAAGTGGTGGGAACGCATTGAACGTCCTGAGAATCCTCAACATATCCGGGAAAGAAGGCCATGTTGTTAGCGTTGTAATGAACGTTCCAAGCGAGAAGTTCGGGAGGAAGGACATAGTCAAGATCGAGAGTGGAGAGCTGAGGCCCGACGAGGTCGACAAGATAGCGCTGATCGCACCTAAAGCCACGATAAACATAATTCGTGACTATGATGTGGTTGAGAAGAAGAAAGTCAAACTCCCCATGGTTATAAAAGGAATCGTGAGATGCGACAACCCTTCATGCATCTCAAACGCTAAGGAGCCTGTCGACTCGATGTTTCATACAGAAGAAATGGATCCGCTTAAGATACGTTGCCACTTCTGTGGAAGAATCATGGAGATGCCAGACGTTCTCAAGCAATTTTAGGGAAAAAGCTTAACATTAATACTTTATCTACATAGAGACGACCGCCGACTCTTTAGCGCGAGGTATCAGTAGTGGTCGACAAAGTCCTTGCAGAGATAAGAGATGCGGAAAAGAAAGCAGAGGAAAATCTAGCAGAAGCCGTGAAGCAAGCCAAGAAGATAGAGCGAGAAGCAAGCATCGAAGCCATGAGAGTTTGCGATGAAACCTACACAGAAATAAAAAAACGAGCGAGAGTGAAAGCTGATGAAATTGTCAAGAAGGCAAAAACGGATGCAGAATCTGAAGCGCAGAAGATAATTGCTCGAGCGGAAGTTGAGGTCAAGAAGCTTAGAGAGACGGCTGAAAGAAATATCGCTAAAGCCGCTGAAGAAGGCTTCAATGAGATAATCTCGTTTAGGAGATGAACCGCCGTTGTCAGAGTCACATCAAGAAGCCTTGATCGAGAAGATACTGAGCGATGCGAAGAAAGAAGCAAATGAAACTATGGAGAGATCAAGAGAAACGGCTCAAGGAGTATTGAATGAGAAGCGTGAGGAAGCTAGGAAGAAGGCTGAGGGGGAATCTGAAAGCCTGATTAAGACTGCTGATGATCAAGCGAGGAGCATAATTGAAAGCTCGATAGCTAACTCACGAATCAGAATGAACTGGATGATACTGTCTGAAAAAGAGAAGGTCATTGATAGAGTCTTCGATGAAGTGAAGAAAAAGCTCAGAGAATTCACTCGCACGAATGAGTACGATAAGATCCTTGAATCGCTTATCGAGGAAGGCGCGATCGCTGCCGGCGGAGGGGAACTGCAAGTCCATCTAAATAGTTACGACTATCAAAGAAATTTAGCTCTCGACCAGCTGTCAGACAATGTAGAGAAGGCTACAGGAGTAAAAACCATGCTGAGAAAAGCAACAGACCCAGCAAACACGATTGGGGGCGCATTGATAAAATCAAAGGACGGAAAGGTTACTGTTAACAACACACTAGAAGCCCTAATTGAGCGCAGAAGAAAGGATCTCGAACCGAAGATCTCAGCAATCCTCTTCACGAAGACGGATTGACAGCTGATATAGAATGTCCAAGGTCGCTGTCCTAGCAGAAAAGGAGACAGCAGTCTACTTCAAACTCTCAGGAATAAAGAACAGCTACTTCGTCAATGACAGAGCAGAAGCAGAGAAACGCCTCGAATCACTATTCGCAAACCAAGAAATATCTCTAATAATGGTTACTGAGCAAGTCTTCGACTGGATCCAATCCCGGCTGGCCAAAATGAAACGTGAAAAAGAGTACCACTTAGTAGTCTCCATTCCAAGCAAGAGAGGAGAGAAACCCAAAGCAGACGCTCTTGCAGAACTGATCAAGAGAACAGTGGGTGTAGAAATCAAGGTAGGTTAACTAAAATGGCCATTACTGAACGTTCAGTATAGTCCGCTAACAGTCATTAGGTCTCTAGTGAATAGAGCGATATACTGTTGAGCTGTCTACTGGCAATAGATTCAGTCAATAGAATAGGTATGTAACTAGCGCCTCCTTCTCCACATTCTATAGAATGGTAAAAATAATATCACCCAAACTATGAGCATGAGCATTTCAGTCACCGGATCGACTTTGTGAGTATAGAGGATGTACATATGAGATACAATGTAGCCGGCTACACAGATAACTCCGTATAAGGCTATGTTCCCACGTTTCACTGTTGCAGATATCTTCTCATCTGCGAGCTCTCCGCCAAGAAAAGGCTTGTCTTTGTGACTTTCGTTTTCTGTCATCGTTTCTCAAACACTGTTGAGAAAAGTTTCTTACAACTTATTTAGGTCTTTGTATGGAAGGATGTGGTCGTTTGCACTGAAAAGGCAAGGCAGAGTCGAGCACCATCTTCCATAGACAGTGTCGGTCTTCAAATCTTCATGTAAAACGTTATAGGAGGTACATCGATATGATATCTGCCTAAGCCATAAGGGTCGATTATTGGCGCAGAGTTGAGTAGCACTTTTGAGAGGAGGACATTCACTCCATCAAATACAATGGAATAGAGATCACTGAGAGTCGTGCAAAGGAGGTAGCAAATGAATATATTCGAGATAATATTTCGTCTTCTCGTCTTCCCGGGTTTGGCTTTCTCTTCAAATATGGGCTTGTTCTTCAGCTGGATCGATCGTAAACTGGCTGCGAAACTTCAATACCGAATGGGCCCACCTTTGTATCAGCCTTGGGCTGACGTGATCAAACTGTTCGCCAAAGAGATGATAATTCCAAGTCAAGCTCGTAAATTCTGGTTCATACTCGCACCGCTCATTTCATTCTCAGCAATGGTAATTGTTCCCCTCATGTTGCCGATAATTTACACGCCAGCACCTCTGAACTTTATCGGGGACGTAATCGTGTTAGTCTACGTTCTCACTCTACCCGGATTGGCAGCAATTATCGCCGGATGGTCGTCTGCCAACCCATATGCTTCAATTGGAGCTCAAAGAGAAGTCGTCCAACTCTTCTCATACGAACTACCTCTTCTATTGTCGGTTTTGACAGTCGTGTTCAGCATTCAACCTTTCTCACTCAGAACAGAGGATATAGTTATTTGGCAATTGTCATACGGTCCTTTCTGTTTCAAGATCTCAGGTTTCCTAGCCTTCATAGTAGCTTTCATCTCAACTCAAGCCAAGCTGACGCTTGCACCGTTCGATATACCTGACGCAAGAACGGAGATAGTTGCAGGACCCTACACCGAGTACTCAGGCGTTGCCTTAATGCTCTTCAAGCTTTCCCAGTCAATGGGAATGTTCATCTTATCTTGGTTTCTCTCAACAATCTTCCTAGGCGGACTGATTATTGACTTCACAAACAGCACAGCCATCGTTCTTACTTCGATCATGGCAACTCTGAAGCTTCTAATAGTTCTAGTCTTCTTCTCTGTGATTCGTTTAATCAATCCAAGGGTTAGGATAGATCAAGGACTCAGATTCTTCTGGCTTCCGCTGACACTTACAGCCTTCATAGGGTTCCTTTTGGCCTACTATTTCAGGATGTGAGCTAACATGAAGCCGGTATTTACTTCCGTGCAACGATAGGGCAGTCCATCGTGTTCGGCAGTCTCAGGCTAATGACAAATTTTTCATGATTGAATACGATATTGTTCCTCTTGAATTCGCCTGCGACGAAAACCGTTGTAGCCAACTCTTGAACGGTGAAGCCCTACACTTATAAGTTCGCGAAACAATTTTTTCCATGAGGAATTTGCTCTTGCCTAAGAAGATTAGGAAAGGCGTGAGGCTGAAGAAGGAGACGCCTGAGTTAAAGAGGCTGAAAACGAGAATTAGAAACCTAAAGTTGAAGTTGAGTGAGTCTCTGCCAAAAACAGAGTTAGATGCTATTAGAAGAAATTTGGAAGCGAAAATCGGTGAAGTTGAAGCTAAACTCGCGCAATCTGTGCCGAAGGTCGACGCTGAGGTTCTTCAGGCCAAAGCAAAGGAGTTGGAGTCAAGACTAGCCCTATCAGTCCTCAAGGAGGAGGCGGATGCTCGGCTAAAGGAGATCAGCGGAAAACTACAGGCTGATGTCAAGAAACTCGAAGAAACATTAGCGAATTCTATTCCGAAAAGGCAGCTTGAAGACCGATTAAATGAGATAGCTGACCTTAAAGAGAAGCTGTCTCGCTCAGTTCCGAGGGAAGAGGCGGCTGCCTTAGAGAGCAAGGTTGCGGAGTTGGATGCCAAGTTGAAGGAGTCCGTGCCGAAATCGGAGTTTGATGCCTTGAAGGCAGATTCAGCAGACAAGATCAGTCAACTTGAAGCTAAGCTTGAGCATGTGGAGGAAGAAGCGAAGGAGTTGAGGTTGAAACTGGAGCAATCTATTCCGAGAAGTCAAGCCGAAGCTGAGATGGAGAAGGCTCGGAAAGTCGAAGGAGAACTTCGTTCCAAGATTGATGGACTGGGATCGAAGCTGGCTGAATCTATGCCAAAACAAGAAGCTGAAAAGAAGATAGAAGAAATGCGGGGAAGGCTCGTCGAACGTGAGAATGAAATGAAAGATATGAGGAAGAAGCTTGAAGACCTAGAGACAAAATTCTCTGAGTCAAGCAGAGAACTAGACGCCGCAAGGAACCGGATTAGAGAGTTGGAAGCCGCGGCTACGCAGGTGAAAGAGAAAGTCCCCTCCGAGTAGAGTGGCTCCAGCAGATATCTCTGAATTATATTCTTTTTGATCCTGCGTATATTCCCTGAAATATCCTCACTAACAAGAACCATGAAGCAAATTACATCTACTGCTTTCAGCCTTGGAATCGATGGGTGCACTTCATGTGGGGAGCTCACTGCGAATTCGGGCGACTTCGGAGAGTCTTGATGCATTCTCCTAGAGGCGAACTCGATCTTATCGACTCCAAAAGCTTCAAGAAATATCTTTACAGGGACGTAGTCTTTCGGGATAAATTCCGTCGTGAGCACGAATATTTCGTTGACGTCCTGAGAGGAGAAGGCGTAGAGGTTATACTTCTAGGTGACATTCTGAAAGACGACGAAAAGACGCGATCATTGATGGGCCAGTGCCCTAATCTAGTTTATACTCGCGACATAGTCTCGGTTACGCGAGCCGGATCGATTGTTATGCGAATAAAGAGCAAAGTTAGAGCGAAGGAAGCTGAAATAGCGAAGCTCGCTCTCGAAAAGTTGGGAGTTCCTAAGCTAATGGAGGTATCTTCGCCTGGGACGATGGAGGGCGGGGACCTCGTATACATGTCGGATGAAACCCTTCTTGTCGGTATAGGAGATCGAACAAACAATACAGCACTAAAACAGTTGCTAGGGCATTTGAGGGAAAACGATTTGGACACAGTGATAGCTGTTCCTCTTCCTCAGTGGGCTGTTCATCTAGACGGCCTCTTGATGTTTCTTGACAGAGATCTCTGCATCATACATAAGCGATCTTTGACAGGGAGATCAACGTTGGTTGAGTCCAGTGGAAAAAAGAGACGCATAGACTTAATCAACTATCTGGCCAGCAAAGGTTTCACGTTCATCGAGGTTACAGACTATGGACGTCATATGAGGGCTACAAACCTAGTTGCAATAGGCTCTGGGAAAGCAGTTGGGTACGCTGGGATTGATAGAGTGAAAAACTTCTTGATTCAAAATGGCGTAGACCCTATTGAGATAGAAGGATCGGAGCTTATTCGAGGCGGCGGGGGCCCGCACTGTATGACAGCGCCAATACTAAGAGATTAGTCCGATACCTGAATTGCCGTCTACGCCTAGAAGGTCTATCCCTTTTATCAGCCCAGAATATAGGTTAGAAGCCGAAACGCTACTCCCCCTATCACCAGGGCAAGGAGGATATCGATTATTGAAATCGCCAAGGCTTTCTTCCACTTGAACTCTCGTATCAAAGCGGCTATGGTTGCTATACAAGGCACGTAGATCATCGTTACCAAAGAGAACACTATCATCTGCACTGGTGTCAATACTTGGCTGAAGTTCAAGGTTCCAGCGAGATCTGCTAACAAGATTAGCGTTAGTTCCTTTCGAAGAATACCGAAGATTATAGGTATCCCCGCGATCGAGGGTAGCCCAAGCCACCCAACGATCAAAGGATTCATCAAGTCTGCTATCGACCATATAAGGCCTGTAACCGCTAAAGCTTCTAAGACAACACTGCCTGCTATGATTAGAGGAAACGCTATGTAGACGAAATCCTTCGTCCTAGCCCAAGTCTTTCTGGCTACAGTCTTCATAGACGGCATCTTGTAGGGCGGCATCTCCATAATTAACCCCACAGGCTCGCCGGGAAGGGCTTTAAAGCCAACTCTTCCGAGCGTGAAGACTAAGAGTAGATCGAAAGCGTAGAGTCCTAACGCTGCCGGGATTCCAATATACCTACCGACTAGCCCTAGGATTACTACGGTCCTCGCAGCACAAGGTATTAAAACTGTGACAAAACCTGCGAGGAGCCTTTCACGCTGGGTCTCCATTATCCTGCATCCGGTACATGCTGGTACGTTGCAGCCGTAGCCGAGCAGAAGACATATAGACGCTTTGCCGTGCAATCCGATCTTATGCATAGGATTGTCTAAGAGAAAAGCGACTCTAGGTAAATAGCCGCTATCTTCGAGAATTGAGAGGATAACGTAGAATGGAACTATGTAAGGTAAGGCTATGGTCACGCCGGCGGCTATTCCAGATAGGAAACCTTTGGAGATCAGATCAACGAGAGCAGATGGAAGAACGGTCGAGAGCAAGTATAGTGTAGCTGGAATCAATATGTTCTTGAACAGATTTTCCAGAGTTCTGACAAGGATGTCTCCGACGATGAATATGGTGGCAAACATAGCGGTCATCACCAAAGCCAGAATAGGGTAGCCGAGGATCTTGTGAGCCGTGATGGAGTCCAGCCTCTCCTCCAGATGCAGTCTTGGAGGGGCTTCGATCCGCGCTACGTCTTCCGCCATTCCACTGGCGATGCTGTATCTTTCAGAGGCTATGACGATCGGTGAGGGTTCACCGTGTATACGCTCGATCTCCTTAGCGATAGCGTTAGCTAGGGCTGAGATCTCGGCTCCATTCTGGTAGCCTTCAACTTTTGCTGTTATATCTTCATCTTTGTCAAGGAGTTTCACCGCTATCCATCTCGCTGGATACTTTGCAGATAATTCAGGCAGCTTCTCACGGATCTTTAGCTCAAGCTTCTCAAGTCTGTCTTCGATTTCCTTCCCGTATCGGATCTTGAGGGGAGTCAGCTCAGTCTTGCCTTCAAGAATCTTTACAATAGTTGATAATAGTTCATCTATTCCAATTCCTGTAATGGCAACGGTCGGCGCGACAGGTATTCCTAGAGCCTTCGAAAGTTTCTCATTATCGACTCTTATGCCCTTCTTGGCGGCGAAGTCAACTTGATTCAAAGCCATGACGACTGGAGCTTCTAGCTCAAGCAGTTGGATCGTAAAATATAGGTTGCGTTCTAATGCGGAGGCATCGACGACGTTTACTATCACGTCGGGTCTTTCAATAGCGATATAATCGCGGGCCACTATCTCCTCTATTGAGAATGCCGACAGCGAATATGTGCCGGGAAGATCGAGAATCCTGATGCTGTATCCATGGTAGTGTAGAGTACCTTCAGCCCGCTCGACTGTTTTACCCGGCCAATTGCCTATGACCTGGTCCAAGCCTGTGAGCTGGTTGAATATCACCGACTTCCCAACGTTAGCGTTGCCAGCCAAGGCTATAGTTATGCGGCGTTTGGTTTCCATCAGTCTGTTCCCTTAGGTCGCTTGACAAAAACCTTTGAAGCTACACCGTAGCCAAGTGCGAGGGATACGCCTCGCACCGCCACTTCTATAGGTCCACGGAATGGAGCGTTCCTAATGACCGTGACTTCTGTTCCCGGGGTTAAGCCCATGTCCGCAAGCCTTCTAATTAATCCGTAGCCGCCTAGTGCGAAGGCCACAATCCCTCTTTCGCCTGGATGAAGGTCTGCCAAACTGGAGGTCTCTTCCACGCGACCTTCAAGATCTTGTATGTTCTTGTAGAAACCTCTTAACGAGTTTTCATCGAGACCGTGTCTGCGGCGCCAATGGCCGCGCCAATCCTGAATACTTCCTTCGACAAATCTTGTTATCTGTCCTAGGAAACCAGGCTTGTGTCCATACTTCTCGTGAATGTAACGTTCTCTGTGTCTTTGAACCTCAATGCGCCCCTTGTCAGTCAGTCTCCATGTATCAGCCATTCGTTCAACCAGGCCTTCTTTGGATGCTTTTTCGAGTAGTTTTCCTAGATCGTCGAGAGAGCATCCTAGTTCAAGAGCTAATCCACCCGGTCTCGCCAGCTTGTTCTGAGCCTTGATGAGTTCAAGCAGTTCAAGTAGCTGTGGCTCGATTGACATGAGAACGGCCCTCTGACTATTTCTTAACGTAGATAGCTGAGGCGACCTTGCTACTCAATGAGTGTTCAACATCATTCAGCTTCACGACCACCGAGCCATCAAACGGAATCTTTTCCTCAACTCTCACCGATTTTCCTACTACAAGTCCTAATGAACAGAGATGCTGCAGTAGATCGTGATCTTCCTCGGTTATCTTCACTACGGTCCCATGTTCTTTCGGTTTGAGATCTATTAGAGACTCCGACTTCTCTTCGACTATTCCTCCGCATCTTGTTGGAATCGGGTTGCCATGTGGACAAGTCTTAGGGTGACCTAGAACCCTCCCGAGAGATTTGATCACCTCTTCAGTCAGGCCATGTTCAAGCTTACAAGCCGGTTCATGGGCTATACTCCAATCCATCTCCAAGATATCGGTCAATAACCGTTCGGCAAGTCGATGCCTCCTTATAACATCTAGAGCTATTCTTCTTCCCTTCTCCGACAGCTTAATCCCCTTGTATGGTCTATGTACGACAAGCCCTTGTCTCTCAAGCATCTCTACCGTATTGGTTATAGTTCCCAAGCCTACGTGCATTCTCTCTGCAAGTTCCTTCGTTCTCGCTAGACTCTGCTTTTCCTCAAGCTTGTAGATGTTCTCTAGGTACTCCTCGATTGATGGTGAAACTTTCATCTTCATCACCGAATGGTCTGTGGAATAAACTACGAGAACTCGTACTTATAAATTTAAGGTATGCTACTAACTTGCTTTCAATTTGTGGGACGATTTTGAATCTCACGACGTCCGGATGGAAAAGGGTTCTTGTGTTAACGCACGAATATGTGGCACTTAGGTTGGGTGAATGATTTGAGCTGGGTAGAACGTCTGTAAATGAGGTAGAGCATTATGTGTGAGTTTAAGATGTTCTTGAATGGAGAAAGAGTATTCGAGGACGTTATCTATGCAAAAGTCGCTGAGGATCACATATATCTTAGAGATGTTCTAGGGCGTTCGAAAGAAATACCGAATAGTAAGATCATAGAGGTCGATGTCAACTCAGAGAGACTCATTATTGCGCGTATAGAGGATCGTAAGCAGGTTCCAGCACAATGGACTATCGTATTTTGGTTTTGGTGCCAATTGATACTTTTTCCTTATCAGTCAGTCTCGTAACTTTATACGTCATACCACCGTCAAAGCTGACACTATGAGAGAATTCGCTCTAAAGATTATAGGGATTCTCGGCGAGGTCAAGAACGGAAACGGCCGGAAAAAAGAATTGAGGAACATGGATCCCGTAAAACCGCACTACGGGTATTATGCTCTGCCTATTCTCGCTCTTCTTTCAGCGATAATCTTTGCTATGGGCATATTGGTTGCCGTGTTCCTATGGCCGTTTGTCGGTCTAGTGCTCACTGGTTTTGGGCTTTACATCATTTTAACCTATGGCATGTCCCTGCTTCTGATGAATCAACACGTGGCTTCAGAATTGCCAACAATAATAGAGATCAGAGGGGATGAGAAAGTGCTGGATGTCGGTTGTGGACTAGGGAAGATGACAATCGGCATTGCGAAGGTTCTGAAGGAAGGCAAGGTGATCGGCATTGATATTTGGGACAAGATGGAAATCATGGGGAATTCACCGGAACGTGCTTACCAAAATGCAAGAATTGAGGGAGTAAAAGATAAAGTGGAATTCAAGTATGGAAACATCTTAGACATCCCCTTCATTGGCAATTCCTTTAATCTCGTTACAGCTCAAAGTGTACTGAACAATCTGCATGGCATCATGGATAAATCAAAAGCACTTACTGAAATCAGGAGAGTACTAGAACCAAGAGGCAAATTTCTCGCGCTGGAACCTCTACGAAACCTGCGAGGTTTTCTAACATTCACTCCCATTGCCTTTTGGTCACTTCTAACAAAGGACGAGTGGATGAAACTCCTCAAAAAAGCAGAATTCATAAACATAAGATACACCTACGAAAACGGGCTGGGAATCTTCTCGGCTGAGAAACCAAGTAAAGACTGACGACAAATCTCAGGTTTCGAATATTTGCCGAACTTAACTACGATAGACATCTTTGCGGTTGAGGCTACAGTTACCCTAGGTCCCGTTGGAGTCAGCCCGTTGTCCTCGATAAGTCCTCCATTTTGGCAAGCTTCTCTTCAACTTATCCGGCTCTTTAAGTAATCTGTGTGAAAATGTAACATCAACTCCTGGAATCGTTGCTATAGGTTTTCTGTTTTAGAGTGGTAAGCTTTTTATTTGAGTAATACTTTTTCAGTAGTCCGATCTTTGCCGAGCGCCATCGCAAGGCTTTTATCTGGGGAGTATTACTTTTTAGCCGAAAAGTGTTACTTATGACTTTGCCCAAGAAGAGCTCAAAGCTTGTAGCGTTCGTAGCGGCGATGGCTGGGTTGGCCAACGTATTCGGTCTCTTAGCGATACCTGTAGGCCTTACAAGCATACACTTCATGCAGCTTCCGATAATACTGACAGGGCTTGTGGTTGGGGCTGTGCCAGGGGCATCCGTTGGACTCGTCGGATCGCTGGTGATGGCCTTCAGGCTGCCAATGGCTAATCCATACATTATTGTTGGGAACGGAATTCTGGGATTTTTCACAGGCTTCTTCTATTCGCGCATAAAGGGCTGGAAGGTCAGACCTGTGGTTCCTCAGCTCGTATCCGTCTTGGCCGCCTACTTGATCCAAGCGCCGTACGTGTACGTTACAGACGTCTACCTCGTATTCATGCCTCCAGCTGTTGTGCAGACGATCCTTGTACTGCTCTTAGCTGAGGACCTTATCAGCCTCTTCATAACGCACATCATAATGTTCCGTGTAGATATCGCTGGAAAGCTACGTTAGCATTTGGTTGTGGAGTTTTGGAGGCTCAAGGGTAATGATCGATCAGACAACGCAAAACTGGCTAGCGAGAGCTGTTGACTTCCACGGTCACCTCGGGCCATTCCTAGTAATAGGAGTTAGAGCAGGGCTTATTGGCTTGATGAAATTGGGTATTGAAAGAGGTGACCCAAAATTATCTGTAACTGCTATGCTGAAGAATTCTATTCCTTTCTCATGTGTTCTAGATGGAGTTCAGGTCGCGACTGGATGTACGATAGGAAACAAACGATTGAGACTTGAAGACTCGTCAAAGGTCGCGATTAAATTCGAGAACAATGATGGAAAGCGGGTTGAGGTAGAAGTTAACTCGGCAGCTCTTGATAATTTGATAGAGCAGTTATCGGCTGAGAATGTAGAGGCTGAGGAAGTCAAGAGATTGGGTAACATTGCGGCTTCCATAGATGAGCATGAGCTATTCAGGGTGAAGTTGAGGATCAATTCGAGCTGAAGTTTTCTGTATCTGATTTACAAGTTCTTAGGAGAGTCTGTTTAGACCTTCGTATTCTCAAGTCCAGCTATGGGGTCTTCTTACTCTTAAGCCTAAAGCTATCAATAGCGGGACAGCCTCGGTTCTTCTGAGAACCATCAGATGACTGGCAACCACTGAATCCTGACGGCATGAAAATGCTCACTACCGCCACTGAAAGGCCAGTGCTTTCGATATGTAATTGCTTAAAGACTATCATCAACTTTACTTTGAAAGGTTTCATAGGGGCTAGGGTAACTCAAGAAGGCTGGCGCTCGTTCAACCGGCCTTATCTAATCATTCATTACAAGCGGTCAGATGTCTCCTTCTTGCAAGTAGAAGCACAGCTGTTGCTACGAACAGAATGAATGAAGCGACTGATAGTCGGAACTCAGGGATTACGGTCGAGGTTGTTGCGGTTGTCGTCGTGGAGATTGTAGTCGTCGATGAAGTTGAGTTCGTAGCAGTCGTAGTGGTTGATGTTTGGCTAGTAGTTGTTGTGGTCTGCGTGATGGTGGTCGTCGATGTAATTGAGGTAATCTTGAACGCACCGTCTCCTACATATGATATAGTATTGAATGGAGGAGATGCTCCCCATCTGCTATTGAGTAGCTGCTTTGTCTCCCAAACGCTTGTATAGACATCATATCCTCTGCGGAGGAAATCGAAGAGACTCGTAGTAGCGCTGTCACCTGTTCCCCAATCCCAGGTCCACCCGCTACCGCCTGCATATCCAATGAATACTTTAGCTCCAGCCTTCATGAACGAGGACGAAAAGCTGGTTGAAAAAGCTGAGAAGAAATAGATCAACTTTCCTTGAAGCCCGTCTGGCGCATAGAAATGTTCAATAAAACCTGGGAAAACCCTGAAGACCTTATAGGAAGTGTACGCCACAAGTCCATCTGAAATCTCCTGTTGATACTTAGCAGTAGTTTCTCCAGAGACGATCTCGCCAGTGAGAAAGGAGAGGGCCTCCCCTTCAAACTCAATCGACTCTGTTCTAAATACTATGACCGAGTAATCTCTCAGACCAGACTCGAGGAATTCAACTGTAACTTGGGAGCTGTTCATTACATCAACGGAATACCCAACTGAGGTAAGGTCGCTTATCAAGTCCCCAAGTTTACTGAATGGGTGGATATTCTCGACTGGAGAAAGTATCAAAGCTCTTCCGACTGAAGAACCAACATGAGCCACCATCATTAGCGGGCAGAATAGAATCAAAACGGGTATGAGCGAAAATTTGGCAGCATCCTTACTCGCAATCAATACCGTTTCCCAGCTACAGCGAGAATGCTGACAGTATATATTAGATCTTTTAACATCAAGGTGCGCTCCTTTTTGTTGTGATGTTTCAAGGAAGCACTAGTTGATTGCAATGGTTAGGGCTGTCTTTGCGCATTACTGATCTGAATGGGTTGTAGACATTAGTTGATCTTTCAATTGAAATCCGAACATCTTTTTCAAGGCTATAGAAACAAATATGGCTGTCAGCAGCAGTGGGGTAACAGATGGATCAAGTTCAGGAACCGGCATGCTGTGACTAAGCATGTTGAAGTTCACTTCAGTATCAGATCCCGCAGTGACATGTATACTCATCGTCTGAGTTTCGTACCCATACAGAGCAACAGTAACTAGAATATCACCATCATGGATCCAAAAGTCATAGAGTCCATCCAAAGAGCTGGTGGTGACTTGCTTCATGTTGTATGCGCTGATAGCAGCCCATGAAAGAGGTGACAGATTTCCGAACATATTGAACCAGCGAACAACTCCATGTACATGCGCCAACCTCTCCATGTCAAAGATAACAGTCGCTCCTCCAGACAAGGACACCGTGGCCTCTACATCTGCGTTCTGCTTATACCCGGGCACATAGGTTTTCACGAAAAACGTGTCAGCTGGCAACCCGCTGTCTCTCTGCAGCTCGCCATCGGTTGTGTGGAAATAGTTCGTCCAAGTGATAGTGTAAGTGCCAGCGTACGAATCGAGGCCGTATATCTTGGCGAAATCGAATGCCGGCCATGATATTTGAACGATATTAGGCGGCACGTAACCTAGGGAAGCTCCCAGAAGCTCGCCTACTGAATTGAAAACCTCAATCCTTATCGGCGTTGCTGCTAACGTGCTTATCGGCGCGAGTAGGCCCTCAGTCTTGAAATTCATGATGACGTAGATAGTTGCGCCTTGAATCAAGTTCATCCTTATATCGCCTAAGGTTCCAGCAGCTATTTTTATGGAAGTAATTTCGCTTGGCAAGTATCCGGGCGTGTATGCTTTCATCTGGTAGGTTCCAGTCGGCAGCGAAGTATCATGCAGCCCTAGGTAGTAGATGTACGGGCTTTTGGTCAAGGCATAGTAATCCATCCCATAGTAGCTGAAAGACACGTATGTCCCGGTCGAAGGCTGGCTGATGTAGGTTGAGCCCCAGTCTTTTCCAGTTTGATCTATGAAGTAAATCGTTATGTTCCTTCCAGGAAACAACCACGGCCTAAGAATACGAGGATCCTGCCAATCGACAGAGTAGAGTGTAACGTTGATAGTTCCTCCCCTGACCATCTCGAAGCTTATGCTAGTTACATTGCAACAGCCGGCTACCGTAGAGTACTGTATCTCGAGTTGCGTGTAGCCACTCATATAGGCCTTTATCATGTAGGTTGCAGGATACAGTCCATAGTCTCTAATTCCTCTGAAATCGAACAAGCCAAGGAACCCTGTTACCTCCACCACCTTGCTTGTACTACCTTTTGGAACCCAGGTGATATTCCATCCTTTCAATGTGCCATATGAGTCGTAAGCTTCGATAACCAGATAATGATCTAGTTTGGTCGGAATCTCTTGAAGCCCAAGCGAATCTTTGAAGTGTATCGTCACATTGAATAAACCGCTCTTCAGTAAGTCTATTGGAACAAATATCGACCTAGTCTCGTTAAAGACATGCACGTACGTCGTATCCAGCTGAATATAGTCATTCACATAGACCTTGACTAGATAATCGCCTGATGAAAACCCGGAGACATAGCCGGCAAAGTCTTGAGGGATATGCCCATCATGTTCTATTGCGTTTCCTAAAGTGAAGTTGTAGTTCACAGAAGTAGGGGCGGTCGCTCCATTGGTAAATACAACAAGCCGACCGTCAATGTCTAGCAGCTCGATCGTTATAGGGCGAGGCCTTAGTGTTCCCGCGATATCATAGATCCATCCCCACTGAACCGGTTGTGGAGGACATTTTGACCAGACTATTCCAGACACCTCAGCACCAGGATACACGTAAAGATCAACTCCATTAAGCGATTGTCCAGCAAGCACTGAAACGGGACGGCTCATCTTGACCGGAGGGAATCCTGCAGCGGAAGCGGTCAAATTGTATGTCCCAGGAGCCACGCCATAAATTGTATAGTAGCCGTTTGCGCTGGCATTGAAGTAAGCTTGAGCTTTAACTATTCTTCCCTGAGGAGTCACTCCTTCCGCTACAACCTTTCCGGGAACATTGACTGGAACGCCATAATAGTACTCATAGTACTCGTTTCCTCCGTAGAGAACACGCCCTGAAATATATGCAGGGTTCAACTCGTCTTTGACGACGAGCGTTGGAAAATTGGGGGAACCTACTGACGTCTCGAAATGAGGGCCTATAAGACGCGTGAATATCTTGAAAAAGTATCGTCCTGCAATACTTGGTGCTTTGAGATCGAAGATTTTTACCAAGTGCCATCCAGCTGGGATGCCGCTTGCGAGGGGAGTCGAGATCATTATCTTCCACCAATCGGGGCCAATGGCATCCGTAACCGGCATCTTTGAAACAGATATGAACTTGTAGTCGTTGGTAAAGTTCGTCCAGATATTTGTAGTGTTTCCGGAGGTTAGACCTTCAAACTCTGGTGGGATGTAGATTGAGATTGAACTCCGAGGGCCGTTCAAAGCTATGTTGAAGAGCAGGTCGCCAACGGTATTTGTAAGTATTGTGCTATTCGGATAGTCGTTATGTACTATAGGATCTTCAGCTGTTCCAAGATACCAATCAAACTTGCCAGGAGAAACCGTTGCCAGATCCCCGGCGACCGCTGATGTCTCCTTTGGTTGAACTTGAAGGACTGATAATGTAATGAGCAAGAGCTGAACGAGTATTACTATCGTTCTCGGTCTGGCTCTCATTAAAGTCAGCCCAACTAAGTGAGACATCTATTCTAATGGATATGCGGTCCATTCGTGTTTTGCACTTTCCACGAAGGTTCTCGTGGCATTAGTTGTGTCATTCAGGTTCATATTTAGAATTTTATCTCTCTCGCGAGAGACTATAGGAATTTCGATTAAATCTGCACAATAGCATAGCTAAGCTTTGACAGAATATTGGGGTTAACTAACTATGTAAAGAGGCACGCCTAGCCAAAAGCTTGTGGTCAGAGCAAACCTTGCTCGGTAGCTATTGGCAGTATTTCCATTGAATTAAGCTCGAAATCTTCGGCGCTGTTCTTTACCTATAGACTATGTCGTTCTCTCTAACTCTATCTTTGACTCTGAGGCCTATCGACTGTCCGGCTTCTGCTCTCTGAACGTCTTTGTGCTCTATTTGCATCGACTCTACAACTTGCTCGAAGTTGGTACTGCTTCCTTTGATCAGAACTTTGTCACCAACATTGATTGGCGCCTGTAGCTCAATTACTGCTACACTGATCTTAGGGTAATAGTGGGTCACTTTACCTACAATCTTTTTCTCCTCTTCCATAATTCCACCTAATAGTAGTTTTAAGCTAATTACTTCTATAGTTTTCTTTCTCTATAAAACTCTGTAGAATCTCCAGAAGGCCTTAAGAAAGATGTCAGCATGAGTTTCCCAGCGAGTTGCCAACTGGGTTGATGATCATCTGGGACGCACTCGACGTCGACTACAGCAAGATACTTAAAGAGAACATGGAGTTTATGATTGGAAACGCTGAATTTGTCTAGCCTATTATGGCGTTCTCAGTAATTGGAGTGACTTGGCCATGCTCAGAATACTTGACAGGTACGATGGAGAGGAATGATATACGGTTTCACTTCTCTACTCTTGTCGCATCTGTACCTAACTAGGTGTACAAACTTGCAAAATTGACCACGGTCTTCTCTACCAACTTAATATCATTCAGATAGACGAACTCGTCCGCGCCGTGGAAGTTGCATTCAATACGATTCGTGCCGAAGGATATTACAGGGATACCTTTTTTCGCGAAGAAGTGTCCATCGTTGCCGCCCAACTCGCCACATATCTTCAGTCTCTTTTTCGCCACAATACTCGCGGCCTTCTGAAAGTTTCTCACTAAAGGATGCTTAGCATCGGTATGGTAGTTTGAGAATCTGTGTTTTTGCAACTCTAGCGTCGCATCAATCTTATGTCTGGCCAAGAGCCTGTCAAAGTACTCCTTCAGGTTTTGTCTCGCAGCGCTGTAGTCTTCGTCGGGGCAGACGCGAAGGTCAAAACGGGCTTCACACAGTCCTGGGATTATATTCTCTTTTTCTCCAGCTTTCAATATTGTGATTGAGAATCTTCCCCAGATGTATTTGTGGGGGGATCCCGGTGGAGCAAGTATTCTCGATCGAACTTTCTCTCGAATCTTTGAGTACTCTCTCAGATCGTTTAGGAATGGTAGTGCTGCTTCTATCGCATTGCATGCCTTGTGGGGGTATCCTGCGTGTCCTTGCTTTCCCTTTACGACTATTCTTCCCCATACGACACCTGAAGCTCCCACGCTGACCATTTCTGGAGAAGCATCCAAAATCACTGCTCCATCCCCGTTTATATAGTTGTGATTTAGAAGGTACCCGATGCCAAATTCCCCTCCAACCTCCTCATCCGGTGAAGCTACAAGAGCCAGATTGATCCTCGATCGCGCTCCGAGGCGATAGAGCGCGCTAAGGGCTGCCACAATCGAACCTTTGTCATCACTCGCACCTCTTCCGAAGGCCTTCCCTCTTTCAACCGCAAGTTTGAACGGATCATGCTTCCAGCCAGCGCCTGGCGGAACAATATCATAGTGCGTTACCAGTAGAATGGTATCTTTTGCTCCTGCATCAAGATCTACAACTACACTTGGTCTCGGCTTCTTGTCAGTTGTCTCCTTAACTGCATCGTAAACTCTTGTCTTGAACCCGAGTTTCTTCGCTTCTCTCTCGATCAACATTGCGCATGAAGTATAACCAACTTTGGTTTGCGCATTAGTGTCTATTCTAACTAGTTTCGAAAGAAATTCAATTTCAGAAAACTTCATCGTCTTTCCTCCTCATGTGCTACTTTAAACTATTCTTATTAGACTTGAAGGTAGTTGGACCAATCCGAATCTAGGGTCGTGCATGAATACCCCGAACTGATTGATTGTAGGGTCTATTACTAGCGCTACAACGTACGGTGAGAATTGTTGGAGCCTTAGTTGTGTATCAATATCTACATTTGACAGAAAGATTCCGTGACCGACGTGAGAGTGATACCAGCCGATAATTGTTCCTTCAATCCTGCCCTTGATAATATCATCTGCGACTCTAGCTAGTGATTGAGGGAGCAAAACAGTGCCAGTGCTATCTGCAGGGCCATATCCGCTTATAGCATCTGTCACCCACATTCCGTCATTCGCCATCGTCCCGATCAGTAGGCCGACCTTTTCGTTTGAGCTTTGGGTATGTACCACAATCTTACGCAGAGCTTCATTGGAAATGTTAACTCCAAGCATGTTTGTGGCCTTTTCTTTTGAATATGGTTGCCCGTTTTCACTATCCAGATTCAGAGCTTGCTTGCATATTTCCAGCATTCATGATATTTGTCGCTTTTGGAGGGAGTTCGATTCCACCGGTGGTTCTTGTGAAGTCGCCATGTCAAAGCATCACGACGGTTCCTCTTATTTCCATAGAATTAGTAAGGGCGTCTCTTAACGAAAGCGGTTCGCCACAAATATTGATATGTCTCAGAGTGCTCTAAGGCTGGCCTTCATAACCTCGTTCTTTGAAAATCGATCTCTAGGTTGTTTTCCGACCATTCGAAGATAGGAACATTTCTTCTCAGTTTCTTGAATCTTTCGCTTAGGGCATGGGCCACTATCGGTAAAGCTACTGTGGCATCCGAATGGAAAGTTACCTTCGGAGCATTTCTGCCGATCTTTCCCCAGCTTTGAGCTTCGTCGAAGGTGCAGCCGCTCAAACCTCCCCATACAGGTATGTCCGTAGTTATCTGTATGGCATAGTTGTGGCTCTTGTTATGTCGAGTTTGGTAGCTCGCTATCACCGCTGTCTGTTGAATGAAATTCTTTGGAGTACCGCCGCCAATGAATATGACCCCTGTCAACTTGGACTTCTCTGTTATTCGAGAAGTTTCGTCAACGTCCTTGATCTCGTTGATGACTATCCTCCTTCCTCCTCTTCTATTTGCGAACATTATTGAAAATCCGAGTGAACTGTCGCAAAGAGCTGGGGAGAATACGGGTACTCCAGCCTTGAAGGCGCTTACCAGAATCGAATCTTTTTCTCTGCACTTTTCATTTAGTGTTTTACCGAGCAGATACAGGATCTCCCTCGTCGAGTAGGGATAATCGTCGATCAAGTTCGCGCAGAACTCTTTCTCTATCCAAAGATCTGCCGCATAAAATCTCTTCTCGTTTGCGAGAACATCGTATATTCGGTCTATTTTGTTTTTTCTAAGTTTCACATCATCCAGCGAGTCTGATCCTAGGTAGTGTTTTCCTCCCAATGCTTCAAAGCAATCATGGTAGAGATTGGCTCCGGTCGTTACCAACGCATCAACCATTCTGCGTCTTACGAAGTATGAAATTATCCTTCTCATCCCCGCCGGGACCATCGCCCCCGCTAAACCAAGCCAAATGACGATGCTCCTCTTCTTCAGCATCTTTGACCAGACATCAACGGCCTCCGAGAGTTTTCTTCCTTGAAATCCAATGAAACTCATTTCTCCAACAAGTTCATCGATCTTCTTGTCTGGCCAAACTTCTATAGGAACAGTTGGATATTTTAGAATCTTGTTCTTCGCCATTATTCTTCCATCATATGTTATCTACCTTAGCATAAAAATTTGATACATGTTCTTGGAAAATGGGCGAAGCACGATTCGATTTGAATCTAATCCAGAGCATCTTCGTGAAACCATAATATGGATCAACTGTATTGCCGGTCACTTTGAATAGCTTCTTCTCGCCTATGTTCTTGCGTACCCATTCAACCTCATCGCCAGCTCTTCTGTCCATCCAGATCAAGCATGGTCGTATCGGCTTGATCTCCTTGTTACATGGAACTCCTGATCCTCCGTACAGTCCACTAATACAAATACCTGCAATTTCTTTAGGAGCGACGTGCGATTGTTCTATAGCTGACCTTATCGTTTTGCGGACTGCATTAAACCACACGTCCGGCCATTGTTCAGCCCATAATGGCTTGGGAGTGAGAACATCATACTCCTCGAATGTTGAGCTGAGGATTCTTCCTGAGGGATCGACCAAAACAGTCTTCGTCCCTAAGGTTCCTATATCTGTTCCAATTAAGTGAGAACCATTTGTCATTTCCAAAACTTCCAATTTAAGATGTACATAATGGCGCATTTAAAACTGTCAAAAGGAATTTGGCTAGGATGAGGAACAGTAAAATACTCTAAACTTTGATATTGCCAAATCGGCTGGGGGTTACTTTACGAGAACAGTTACCATGCCTAAGCTTGGGGAAGCCATGACGAAGGGTAAGATAGTGAAATGGCTTAAGAAAGAAGGCGACGCTGTAGAAGAAGGTGAGCCGCTTTTAGAGGTTGAAACTGAGAAAGTTGTATTTGAGGTTACTGCTCCAGTCGACGGTGCGATTCGCAAAATTGTCGCTCTTGAAGGAGATGACATTCCCGTTAAGCAAGCGATCGCTTTCATCGAGGAGGCACGCTAAGTCTCCAAGAGTATTCTCCTGCGTTGAATGAGCTTCGGACAAGGGGTCCTGAAGCTACGTATGCGAAACCGAGGCGAACCCCGATCTCTTGATACTCCTTGAACTTTCCAGGCTTAATGTACTCTTCGACTTTCAGTTGTCGCTCGGAAGGCTGTAGATACTGCCCTAATGTCAATATGTCGCAATTAACTGAGCGCAAGTCTTTCATAACACCTAATACCTCCTCCTCCTTTTC
>Ga0315280_10001798_pt1 | contig 35935 bp, 34 predicted proteins | sample YL17G06_40_MG_FD_203697 | JGI IMG/M metagenome (GOLD analysis project Ga0315280, IMG submission 203697) | Sediment microbial communities from Yellowstone Lake, YNP, Wyoming, USA - YL17G06_40 | ecosystem: Environmental > Aquatic > Freshwater > Lake > Sediment | place: USA: Wyoming | collected... | reverse complement strand
CTACGGGTTCGACTACATCGAAACCGTATTTCTTAACCGGGTTGATTCCTATCTGTGCTAAGACGTTATGTTGTGTTTTTATGCCGCCCTTGGTCTCGATCACGTCTGGCGCGATAGTTCCTTGGACTAGGTATCTACACCTCTCCTCCCGTGCGGCTTCGCTGAGGACACTATAGAAGGTATCTCTAAAGCTCTTCCTCTTCTCCTCCGCATCCTCTAAGCCCCTCAAAGCGTTCATGAACCGTTCTCTCGCATCGACCAGCTTTATAGGAAGGCTTAGCGGAGGAGCGGAGAAGGTCTCAACGACCTCTTTTGGCTCGTTCAGCCTCATAAAGCCAGTGTCGATGAAGACACAGACTAAGTTATCGCCTATGGCCTGGTGCGTCAGCTTTGCGCAGGTTGTGCTGTCAACGCCACCGGAGCAAGCTATGATGATTTTCTCGTTTCCTAGTGTGCGTTTTATCTCTGCCGCCTGTTTTTCAACGAAGGTCTTAGCTTCAAAGGAACGCATAGACAACTTTATCATCCTTCTCTGTTCGCAGCATGGTCTTAAAGCGCTTTCGAGAGTCTGTTCTGATTTCTGTTTTTCGCAAGTTATAGCCTTACGTATAAAGTTCTGATAGGCTCTCCTTCGTCTTCATGGCTCCTATGGCAGCGATGAGTCTTCCTAGTCGGGGGCCATACTCTTTTCCGATTAAGGAGAGGTAGAGAGCTTTGAAGAGTTGAGGCGGTTTCATTCCCCTCTCCCTCGCCACGTTGTAAACAAGTTCGTGTATGTCTTCATCTTTCATTGACTGGTTCAGTCTTGAGGCGAAGATTGCCAACTCCTCGTTGAAGCCGTCTATCTTCGTTGGCTTAAGCTGGAAGACGTATTCCTCTGGAAGATATTCTCGAGTGATCCAGTTCTCAACGTATCTTCGCAGATACTCTACGCCTTCCCTGTCGCCTACTCTTTCCGATACTTTGTTCCAGTCTTTGTATACTTGATAATTGGTCAGTATGTCTGCGAAGTCGGCTCTCCACCGTCTCTTGTCCGTTGCAAGACTGTAAGCCAACACAATCTTGTTCTCGGCTCTCCGGAGTTCTCCACCCTTCTCGTATAGATCGGCCGCCTCATCGTACTCTTCGTAGAGCTTCATCAGAGCGTGACCTGATGGATCGAAGTTCTTGTTCTCCTCAATATCCGGTCTGAACAACCGATATTTTATGAGTTCAGGGGGAACGAGTTCTAGCAGCTCCTGTACGTCTAGGCCTATGCCTTTAGATTTTGAGTATCTTTTCCCCCGTAACAGGACAAAGCCGTATCTGTGCCCGATTGGAGGCTCCTTACCAAAGACTTCTCGATGTACGGCTACCGCCGTATCCCAACTTCCTCCCCTAGTATAATGATCTATCCCAGCCAATTCCGCTGAGACGTTCAAGAAGTCCTGTCTGCTAGGCCAGTCTAGGCGCCAGAATAGCTTGTAGTGGTGCTCAGTTATCTTCATCTTTCCCTCGTAGCCGCAGCCTTTGGTGTATTTAGCGTCTTTTGTATCTGAGTATCGAATGAAGTCTTCGTCCAGCGCCTCGACCACAGTCGTAGCTATTCGGCCGCAGTTTTCACATGTCGGCATAGCGATGTCCACCCAGTCTGGGAGGCCTGGTACCCCGCTCATCTCAGCAGTCTTTCTTGCAATCTCCTTGACTAGGCTCCTTTTCTTGTAGAAAACGTGGAAGTAAGGATCGTACTTTCCCGATTCGACGAGTTCGTTAGTCTTCAAAATTGTGGCGGAGATGCCAAAGCGCCTCATGAGGTCTACTACCTCGTTTAGATAGTGGTCGCCATACGAGTCGCAACACTCGTAAGGGTCTGGAACCGCGTACAGCGGGCGTCCGAGCCACTCTTTGAGGTAGGTGAATTCCTTCAACGGTTCCGGGATGCTATCGAACGCGTCCATGAGGTCTCCTACGAAGATGAACTCTGCCTTGCATCCTTCATTCTTCAAGTACTTTACAAGGGCTGAGGGATAGAGGAACTCGCATGCGGTTCCTATGTGGCATGGACCACTGGTCGTTATGCCTGAGGCAATTATGAAAGGTTCCCTTTTTTTATCGGCAATCTCTTTGGCAAGTACTTCAGACCAGTGTCTAACAGTCGTCAAAGTAAGTGACCATCAAGGCTTTATGCCTAGTATGTTGTTGGGTGTTTTGGAAAAAGGTTTTGGAAAGGCGTAAAATACCTTTTTTATCGGGCCTGGAGGCTGTCTTATCTGGGGTCCGTCGTCTAGCACAGACGATACCATCAGTGGAGAATCACCAGCAAATCTCCACACCCATCTTTTTTGTATCGGGCTTCATCAAGTTTCTAGAGGGAGAAACATTTGTAAAAGCTACTAACACTTGCTGATATGTGCGACTCTATCGATCGGGCAGATCAGCGTGGATTATATGCTAGCCCGGAGGTTATTCGTGCTTAAGCTCGAAAATACTGTTCCCCCATTTTTGTGAATTTTCTTATATGATGAACTAGCCTACCTTGTGTGAGGACTCCACCATGATAAGATAATATAGAAAAAATCATCTGGCGTATTTTACTTCACCACTGATTCTTATGAAACAAGGACCAAGATCGCACGTGGACTCTACGAGAATAGTTATCATTCCTTGGGTTAAGCCAGCGCAGATAGGTTTAAATAGTAGAGCTCTACTTGGTAGCTAAAAACTGAGTTGAGCTCTACTGTGTTTACACGCGATTTCTTCACTAAAGCGGAAAGGACAAGTCCCATTCAGGTTTTGATTCTCCTGCAGCTTAGAAAGCAGCCTATGTATGGCTATGAGATTCTAAGGTCTCTTAAGGACCGGTTTGGGGACGTGTGGGAACCCAAAACAGGAACTGTCTATCCAGCATTAAGGAGTCTTGAAACTAGGGGCTTCGTGCAAACAGAGCTGAAAGGGGATAAGGAGGTCTATTCCTTAACCGAAAAGGGTGAGGAAATTCTGAAAGATGCTGGTGGACTTCTGGAAGGTGGCCTAGAGTTCGCTGAGAAGTATTACAGTTTTCTACCGCCTCTCCACAGGGGGAGAATCAGGGAAAAAATCATGGAGAGACTTTCCCATGGACGGTGGCCATTACTACCACCATTTTTCCTGCTATTTCCTCCTAACGAGTTTGAAGACAAGAAGACCCGAACAAGGAAACTCAAGATGATAAGGGAGATCGCTCAGAAATGGCTCAAAGCCATTAATGAAGAGATCGAGAAACTGGAGAGTGAACGCAAGGGGGAAAGCAAATCTGAAGGCACCTGAGACTGAGGAAAACATGGAAGCGATCGTGGTTGAGGTTCAAGGCCTAAGAAAAACTTACAAAATGAGAACGATCGATCCTTAATAAGATAAAAGGATAATGGAGGCGGATGAGATAGTTGAGACCGATCCTAAAACTTGAAAACGTTTCAAAAACCTATATGATGGGAGAGGTGCCCGTTCCAGCACTTAAAGGAATAAACTTTGAGGTCAACAGCGAAGACTTCACGGTAATTTTAGGTACTTCGGGAAGCGGGAAGACGACGCTTCTCAATATTGTCGCTCTTCTAGATCGACCAACCGAAGGCACAGTCTTTGTTGATGAGCTGGATGCTTCAGAGTTAGACGATAAAGAGCTGGCGAATCTCCGACTGAAGAAATTCGGTTTCATGTTTCAGACTTTTCAGCTGGTCCCTTGGTTGACTGCACTGAAAAATGTGGAAGTGCCATTAACCATTGCTGGGGTTGCGAGAGAAGAGCGTGAAGAGAGAGCGAAAGACCTCCTAAACCTCGTCGGCTTAGCTGAACGCATCAATCATAGGCCACTGCAGATGAGTGGAGGCGAACAGCAAAGGGTTGCTGTCGCTAGGTCCCTGGTTAACAACCCAGAAGTCATAGTGGCAGATGAACCAACAGGGAACCTCGACTCGAAGACTGGAACGGAGATAATCTCCTTGTTACACAAGCTAAACGACGAAAAGAAAGTAACTATCGTCATTGTTACTCATGATGCTGCCATCGCATCCAAAGCGAAAAGAACTGTTTATCTTAAAGATGGCCTAGTCGTTAAGGAGGAAGTGAAAGCCTAATGTTAGGAAAAGATTTTGGATATGGAAGCCGAACCTCTAGAAGGACATGCAGGACGGTATTCTTAATTCTGCTGATCTTGTTGCCATTACAAAGTTTAGTTGCTACAACACATGCCGAAGACTCAGGCTATGTTAATGCTGTACTTGATGTAAAGGTAATGAATCAGTTTATCTTAGCAGGCCGTGCCAACAACCTATCCATAGCAATAGTCAACAAGGGTCCCGACGCTGTGTCCCTAGTATGGGTTACTTTATCGATTCCATCGCCCCTCGCATTGATGGGAAAGGATGATAAATGGTTTTTCCAAGTGATTGCGCCTGGCAGAAACATAACAATAGAAGCCAATGTGTTTGCACCTGAAGGGAGTTTAGGTTCGACCTACTCTGCTTCTCTGGATCTGAGCTACACCGTTGCTGGTTCCAGTGAGACCGAGACTAGAGTGATAAGTCTACCGGTTCACGGCTTCGTAGATCTATGGTTGTCAGGCGTGACATTTTCGCCATCACCCGCCGTTATAAATCAAAGTTTAGCGGTTTCAGGCACAATAACCAACGAGGGATCAGGCACGGCAAAGGCGCTCAGTATCTCAATAGTATCAGAACCTCCATTTATCGCCACAGATGCCAGTTCCTTGTTCATAGGCGATGTTTCGTCAGGTACCTCAGTGGCGTTCAGCGTCACATGTAACGTTGAAAATGCCAAGGTAGGAACGTATCCACTGAAGTTCATCATCAACTATGAAGACGATACCAACACTTGGGGCTCTAAGGTCGTAGAGTTGAATGTGACAGTTGTAAAGGGGGCGGCGCAGACGCCTGGGACCGGGGGGCAAACTAGATCTGCAACTGGTCTGCCCATAGTGGAAATGCTGGTGATCGGGCTCGTCGGCTTAGTAGCCGGAGTCGCATTGACCATTATTCTATACAGAAGGCATTTGCTGAAGGTCCCTGAAGTCTCCAAAAAAGGGTCTTGACTTGAAGGCATTAGACGTCTTCAGCATGGCGTTTGAAGCCCTCAAGTCGCGTAAGCTCAGGGCTGCTTTAACCACATTAGGCATAGTCATAGGTATAGCCACCATCGTCGTCTTAATATCTCTGACAGAAGGACTCAGCGTCTCTATCACTGGGCTTGCTGGTAAGACTGGGGCAAACACAATCACTCTTTATCCAGCGAAAAGTGATGTTAAGCTAACTACATCTGATGTGAGATCCATTAAACTAATCAAAGGCGTTAGTGAAGTCATCCCCTTTGTCCGTGGCACAGTCACATTGAGCGCCGGCGGCAAGTCATATACCGCAACAGTCATGGGCGTCGATGCCGAGCTTCTCCCTCAAATTTTTTCAGATGTAAGTGTAGCAGAAGGAACGCTATTATCAACGGTTGATTATTCGGGGGTCGTTGTTGGCTACAGTGTCGCTTACCCGCCAGACTCTCCGGGCACAACTTTCACATCCCTTGGTCAACTGCTCGCTGTCCAGACACAGGTAGTCACAGCAAGCGGCTCAGTCACCTCAGCGCATACATACGTGGTTAGAGGTATATTATCTGAGTACGGGGCTTCCCTATTCTTTCAGATAGATGATGGAGTGTTTCTCTCACTGCCAGCGGCAAGTATGTTGCTGAAAAAGAATTACGGTGATTACGATAGTATTATTATCGTAGCTAAGACAATCGACGACGTAAACTCGATCACGGCGTCTCTTCAGCAGATCCATGGAGACGACGTTCGAATAATGTCTACGGAACAGCTTGTAAAGACGATTGGATCAATGCTGGGTCTAGTTCAGACTTTCCTAGGCGGAATAGCGGCTATATCGCTCGTAGTCGCGGGCGTTGGCATAGCCAACATCATGTACATCTCGGTTATAGAGAGGACGAGAATCATAGGCTTGTTCAAGGCTGTGGGGTCAAACAGCAGGACAATAATGATGCTGTTCCTCACCGAATCGGCGATAATAGGAGTCCTAGGAGGCAGTGTAGGCTGCGGTGTTGGAGCCGTAATGGCTTATGTTGTAGGTTGGCTATTAACTGGGTTTCAAGGTGGCTTTCAAAGCCCAGGTCAAGGCGTTGGTCAAGGATTTGGCGCACCGATGGGGCAATTTCAGCTTACTAGCCTCCAGCCAGTTTTCACTCCCCAACTCATAATTATCGCAATCGGCTTTGGAATCATAGTCAGCGTGGTAGCAGGATTCTTCCCAGCCAGAAAAGCCGCTAAGCTCGACCCGGCCACAGCACTTAGATACGAATAAAAGTTGGAGAATTAGGAGATTGGGTGGAAAGACTGAACTTAAAGAGTGGAAAGTTTTTTTCTGAAAGTGCCTATCTAGTCCATGGGTGAAGCATGGTTGGAGAACTCTAGGAACCAAAGAGTAACCCGTTTCACAGCTGTTCTCATAGCGGTATCGATCGTGGTTGGCACGGTTGCGGGAGGGCTTCTGAGCTATTCGATGGTCTCAAAACAGATCGCTGACCTCCAGAATCAGGTCTCGACGCTCCAAGAACAAGTTGCAAATCTCCGGTCAGCCCAAAATATCACTAATGTCTTCGGAGGCAACGTCTCTCTTTCTGCGTTGTACGAAAAAATCAAGGGATCCGTCGTCACAATTTACGGATTCATATTACAGACCAATTCTTCGACAACGTACTACACACAGATTCAAGGATCAGGCTTTGTCTACAACTACACAGGGCAGATGATAATCGTCACAAACTTTCACGTAGTTCATACCGTTGTCAATATCACCGTCACCTTCATCGATGGGGATAGTTATAGGGCGGTTGTTCTAGGCTCAGACCCGTATGCGGACCTTGCGGTGCTCTCAACGAATGCTCCACAAAACGAGTATAAACCTATTGAAATCGTCAGTTCGTCGATCTTGAAGGTGGGCGATCCGATTATAGCTGTTGGCAATCCTTATGGGCTAACCGGATCGATGACCACAGGCATTGTCAGTCAGCTTGGAAGAAGCATAACTGAGGAAACAACCGGCGGTTACTCGATAGCCAACATAATCCAGATAACTGCCCCCATAAATCCTGGAAACTCGGGAGGCCCACTCTTGAACTACATGGGTCAGGTTGTTGGCATAACCGCAGCCATAATATCTAATTCCCAAGGTCTGGGCTTCGCAATCCCATCAAGCACTATTCTACGAGAGATCGGATCATTAGTCAAAGAGGGATCATATAATCATCATCCGTGGCTGGGCGTAACAGGAACAGACATGAGCTACGAGATAGCAACAAAAATGGGCATTAACGTCACATATGGTTGGTTAATCGTCGGCGTCGTAAGCGGGGGACCAGCTGAGAAGGCAGGTCTGCGAGGCGGAGCAGAGAACGCCCTAATCGCAGGAAGCTGGGTAACGATCGGCGGCGACGTGATAATTGCGATTGACGGAAAACGAATCACAAACATGGATGATCTTACATCCTACCTGGAAGAGCATACTTCACCCGGGCAAGTAGTTAACATAGCAATAGTAAGAAACGGACAGACAATGACGGTTCAAGTTGAGTTGGGAACACGACCGCCGCCAAGCATACCGTAACCGGTTGAAAAGAAACGCTATTTCAGGATGGGTGTGATAAATAGTGCGGTCGTGCCCACCAATTTCATGAAAATTAGGATTGATAAGCCGGCCACGTCCCTCAGCGAATCGCCTACCGTGTCGCCTATCACTGCAGCCTTGTGAGCTTCCGTCACGCGTGCGATCTAGTTTTCTCATTCTGTTGAACTGGCTTAAATCAGCCTTCTCACTGCGTGTCAACCGATTCGATGTTGGTTGCTAGGACCTGCTTCTTCCCTCTCATAGGCGGGAAGTTCAATCTACTGAAGACGCTTCTGCCACTCGTTCCTCCACATCGCATATATGTGGAGGTCTTCGGGTCCCGGTTTTCGGTCAGGATCTAGGATCTTGGGCCCAAGTTTCGCTCAATCTCAGTCGTCACGATCTCTCCCGGTTCCTCATTCATCATTCAATTTTAATCAAAAAACGCATGATTTTGATCATTTTTGAGCGGTTTTGAAGGGTTTTTGATAGGTTTTTAAGATCCAGAGAAGCTCAATCTAAACCTCTTTCGCCGAAAGAAGCCTAGATTAAACCCCTTTCACCCTCAAAAACAAGCCCTTTTTTTTACAAAACCGCTTTAGCGTGTGCCTGTAGGCTCGCGTTGCCGCGGTTGAGAAGGAGGAGGACCGCCTCCGCTTGGTCCACGTTTACCGGTTTCCCCTAAAGACGAGCTACGCAAGCGTGATAGGCTACGTGAAGGCGCTCTGCGACCGCTGGAAGACGGTTCACCGGGTCTGCGCGGATCAGAAGGGCGTCGGTGCTGCCGTTTTCGGCGGCTGCTCTTTTCTCAGCCCTATGGCTACCGCTAAGCCCTGCATCGCAAGCGCGAGCCGCTCCTGCTGCTTCGCTCCTCTGAACACTGTCTTAAGCCATGTTTCGATGACGATAATGGTGCCACCATAGGCCAGTAGCTGATCGAGGCCGGCTTCGAATACGTGACGGAGATGGAGGGCTTCAAGCTCTTCAGAAAAAGAAAATAAAGCGCCGCGTACTTATCACCCGTAGTCCCACGTCCATTCACAGGGCCCGTCGTCTAGCACGGATAGGACGTTGGCCTGCGGCTATAATCATAGTGGAGAGCCGATGATCCGGGGTTCAAATCCCCGCGGGCCCACCAACAATAGAGCGCAAATACAGGCTTTTAGCAACTTGAGTAGCCCACTCAGACGAAGGGGAAACATGCGAGTGCGGCCATGTATTTATAGTTCCGTCTAAATAGTATGTTCTGATCATAATGGCCAAGGATCTGGTTTGCGGCATGGTGGTTGACGAGAAGACGGCGAGGTTTAAGACCACTTACAAGAATGAAACATACTGTTTTTGTTCGGCCGCCTGCCTTGAAACCTTCAAGAAAAGTCCTGGAAAATACGTTTCCAAGTAACGCTTTCGAAAGAGCATCGCGCGAGCTTCGGAATTTACTTAGTGGGCAGACTCATCAAAACAATACAAGTATAAAATAAGAGAGGGTTAAGATGGCTAAAGACCCTGTTTGTGGGATGTACGTAGACGAAAATAATCCTCCTTTCAAGAAAGAAATTGGGGGAAGAATGTATTATTTCTGCAGCGAGACCTGCCTCAGAACATTTGAGCAACCCGAGATAGAGCTTCGAAACCTGAGGTACTTGACGGCTTTCAGCCTAGCTTTAAGCTTCTTAACTTTGGCATTTACTTGGTTCAATGTTCTTCCCTTCCTCAAACAGGCGCAGTGGCTTTTCCTCTTAGCAACGCCTGTCCAATTCATCGGGGGATGGAGATACTATAGAGGCGCTTGGGACGCTCTGAAGGTCAAGACTGCTAATATGGATACCCTCATAGCCACCGGCACAACCACCGCATGGTTATATAGCACCGTCGTTACCTTGCAGCTAACTTTTCCCAGCGTCTTTCCAAGAATATTTCCAGAAGAAGAGATTTACTTCGACACGGCGGCTCTGATCGTAGCCCTCATCTTGCTGGGGAAGCTTTTGGAAGAGGTGACGAAGCGGAGGGCTTCGGAGGCCGTTAGAAAGCTGATGGATCTGCAGCCAAGGATGGCCAGGGTTGTGAGAAATGGGGAAGAGTTGGAGGTTCCAGTGGAAAAGGTTGAGGTTGGAGATCTTGTGGTTGTCAGGCCGGGTGAGAAAATTCCGGTTGACGGCGTAGTTGTTGAAGGTTACTCGTCCGTGGATGAGTCTATGATCACTGGCGAAAGCATCCCTGTAGAGAAGAAAGTCAGTGACAAGGTCATAGGAGCTACCTTCAACAAGACGGGAATGCTGAAATTCAAAGCCATAAAGGTGGGGGCAGACACCACCTTGTCGCAGATCATAACTCTGGTGGAGGAGGCCCAGCTGTCGAGCGCCCCTATTCAGCGGCTGGCAGACAGGGTTTCTGCCTATTTTGTTCCGGGAGTAATTGGGACAGCTGTTCTGGTTTTTATTTTTTGGTATCTAAACATTGGAAGCCTTACCTTTGCCCTTACACGCTTCATCGCGGTGGTAATCGTCGCCTGCCCATGCGCCCTAGGAATCGCTACACCGGCATCCATTATGGTGGGCACCGGAAAGGGGGCGGAGAACGGCATTCTGATTAAGGGTGGTGAATATCTGGAAAAGGCTCTGAAATTGCGGGTAATTGTTTTCGACAAGACGGGGACATTGACCAAGGGTAAGCCTTCGGTTACGGACATCGTCTCTTCTGGAGACTTTGGGGAGGAAGAGATCTTGAGGCTTGCCGCCATTGCCGAGAAGGGATCGGAGCATCCCCTAGGGGAAGCCGTGCTCGATAGTGCCAAAGAGAAAGGGTTGGAGGTAGAAGGCCTGGAAGCCTTTGAAGCTATACCGGGACAAGGTGTAAAGGCCGCGTATAAAGGTCAGAGCATACTCTTGGGAAACAGGCGGCTCATGAGCGAGAATAAAATTGAACTTTCCATGCTAGATGAACGTATTCGAAACCTTGAGGAAGAAGGGAAAACGGTAATGATCCTGGCAGTGAACAAAAAAGCTACTGGACTGATTGCCGTGGCCGATACCTTAAAAGAATATTCTAAGGAGGCGGTTAGGAAGCTGCAACAGATGGGTATCGATGTGGTTATGCTCACAGGAGATAATGAGCGCACTGCCAAGGCAATAGCAGGAAAATTGGGCATTAGGCGGGTCTTGGCCGAGGTTCTTCCAGGCGACAAGGCTAAGGAAATCAAGGCGTTGCAAGGCGAGGGCTTGGCGGTTGGTATGGTGGGCGACGGGATCAACGATGCGCCTGCCCTAGCACAAGCCGACGTGGGGATAGCCATCGGCAGCGGAACAGACGTGGCAATTGAGACTGGAGGTATAGTCCTCATAAAAGATGATTTGAGAGACGTGGTGGCTGCGATCCAGCTGAGCAGAAGTACTGTTCGGAAGATAAAAGAGAACCTCTTTTGGGCCTTCGCTTACAACGTAGCCTTAATTCCCATAGCTGCCGGAATCCTAGCTCCGTTAGGGATCATGATGAATCCGATCTACGCGGCGGCAGCCATGGCATTGAGTTCAGTTTCTGTGGTGACAAACTCACTCACATTAAGAAGGTTCGCTCCGGTCTTAGATTGATTGCTTTGAGGGGCTGGAGTTTTGATGAACGATCTGTCGAACGAGATCAATCGCGTGTTCTTGCCTATTGTTGAGATGGACTGTCCAACATGTACATCGATCATAGAGAAGGAGTTGAAGAAACTCGCCGGCGTGAAAGATGTTCGCGTGAACTTCTTGATGAAGAAGGTCGTCGTAACCTATGACCCAAAAGAGATCGGTGTCCCCGACCTCGAAAAAAGAATCGAGGAGTTAGGATTTAGGCTTTCATACAAGAAGTATGAAGGTTTCATTGGAAAGTTCTCTAGAGCCCTTCTGCACAAGGAAGAAGAGACGGCCTTCAGACGTATAGCTGACCGCGAGTTTGATGATCTGGTCGTAAGATCAAACAAGCCCGTAGTCTTGTTTTTCACATCGCCAACATGTCCGTCGTGCAAAGCGTTAAAGCCCAGATTGAAGGCAACCTTGGAGAAGTTTTCAGGACGGGTGTACCTCTACGAGATGGACATCATGACGACGAAGAAATGGGAGGATTACAATATAATGAGCGTCCCTACTTTATTGTTCTTGAAGGAAGGCAGAATGATTGGTCGGCAAGAAAACTTTCCGAAACAAGAAGAGATCGAAGAGATGATTCTGAAAGAATTGAATGACATGTAGAATAGAACTTTAGTGAACTGCGACCTTACACTGCACTTTCTAATCTGGAAAGCCTTTTGCAATTCTAGAAACTAAATCTAAATAGCCAGAGTTATTGCCTTATATTGTCGCCAGTCTATCAAACAACGATGTGGACTGAAGATTGCATTCGTCGAATCCTTTCGGAGATTTCAGAGAAGAATGCGAAGGCTTGCTCAGGAAAGCGTTGGCCAAGTTTCAGCCCGAGACTTTCATTCTCGAAGTCTATTTGACGCATCCTCCGACCCCTGAATTTGGTGATCTGGCTTCGACGTTGTGCTTTGAATTATCAAAATCTGTTGGAGAGGAGCCGAGAAGACTAGCAGAGAGAATAGTTGAGAACGCGGATCTCTGTGACGCTGAACTCGTTAAATCGATTAAGGTGGCTGGCGCCGGCTACATAAACTTCTACGCGAATTACCCCGCTCTCTCGTCTTTAGCCATAGAGTCGGCGAAGTCCGACCCCTCATACGGGTACCTGAAAACGGATTCGCCGGAGAGGATCATCGTTGAACATACGAGCGCAAACCCCGCAGGGCCAATACATGTCGGCACCGCGAGAAACTCCGTCGTCGGAGACGCACTTAAACGCATGTTGAAAGCAAGAGGCCATGAGGTTGCGACCCATTTTTACGTGGATGATGTGGGAAGACAGGTGGCGGTCGTCGCCTACGGTTATCAAATGCTTGGACAACCGAGACCGACGGGCAAATTAGATCATTGGGTGGGTTTCATCTACGCGGCGGCGAGCTGCATTATTAGGATACAGACACTGAAGAAGATCCAAGAACTGAAGGTGACTGAAGGCTCCGATGAAGAGTTTAGAGAGGCGCAAAAAGAGTTAGACGACTGGGTGGCTGCTGCGGCCGATCTTCGCGATAAAGACCCTAAGCTGTTCGATAGCCTTCTTGGCAGAGTAGAGAGGGACAAAGACCCGGAGGCGTCTGTCAACAAAATTATGCTTCTTTACGAGAAGGAAGACCTTGGAGCAAAGAGGTTGGTTCGAGAGGTTGTGGATTCTTCTCTGAAAGGATTCAGGGAGACGTACGAACGATTTGGGATCGATTGGAATTCGTGGGACTGGGAGAGCGATCTAGTTTGGAGTGGGGCAGTCTCCGATGTCGTGAAGAGGCTCAAGAGAACCGCTTATTCTGAAGAGTCGAGGGGAACCTTAATCGTGGATGTTGAACGGGCAGCACGATTCATGGAACTTAAGAAGAGACTCGGTGTCTTGGAAGAGCACGAGATTCCGCCGTTGGTCCTTATGCGCTCCGACGGAACGACTCTTTACACCACGAGGGATATCGCGTACAGTCTTTGGAAGTTCGAAAGAGCGGACAAGGTGATCAACGTTATCGGAGTAGAGCAGTCGCTGGCCCAGCTACAGTTGCGTGTCGCCTTGAGCATTCTGACCTCGCCCGAGAAAGCTCAGAATCTGATTCACTATGCTTACGAACTCGTTGAGATGCCAGACTATAAGATGTCGCGGCGCCGCGGAAGATACGTGGCACTCGATGAGGTGATGAATGAATCTGTTAAACGTGCGTCTGAAGAGGTGGAGAAGCATTCGCCAGGTCTACCGAAGGACGTGAAGAAGAGTATCGCGGAATCGGTTGGGCTTGGAGCGATAAAATATGCCTTCGTAAGCGTAGTGCCCTTGAAGAAGGTGGCCTTCACTTGGGACAAGGTCCTGAATTTCGAGATGAACAGCGCGCCCTTCATACAATATGCCCACGCCAGGGCCTGTAATATACTGAATAAGGTTGAGGAGGCAGAGAGGAACCCCGACCACAGTCTCTTAAACGATCCGCTGGAACGGGACTTGGTGAAGTCGATTGCCATGTTTCCTGAAGTCTTCGTGAATGCGGTGGAGTCGCTTGAACCGAGCCAGTTGGCAGAGTTTGCAAACGATTTGGCGGCTAAGTTCAACTCTTTCTACGCGAAGCTACCCGTTCTCAAGGCTGAGAGCGATAAACTTAGAGATGCGAGGCTGGGCTTGGTAGAGGCGTTCAGAGCAACGGTAAGGAACGCGCTAAACCTCCTAGGAATAGAAGCGTTAGAAAGAATGTAGCTTGAATTTTTGATTAGATTCTTCAGTATCTCTTGTAAGATGAAACATAACCGTCTAGGACGTGAAGCGGTTCGTTGATGGTGCCAACAAGGTATCTTTAGCGTCTCCTCACTTTCGATTATCCGTTCCCCTGGGAATCTTGGGCAAAACTTGATTGTCTGAAGACAATACAACTTAAGTCGGGAGAGCTCGGGCGCGAAACTTTTTGTCTGCCGCTGACCACACGTATATTTCAACAGATTCAGCTATGTGTGATGCGATGTGGCTTCTGAAAGTGGTTTGGGAGTCTTCTTAGGCCCTTTCCTTTTTCTTGTCTCAGTTTATCTAGTCTGGTTTGCGCGGTATCCGATGTGGCGATTGTTTGGGTATGCTGAGCCTCTGTTCTTGATGCTGATCCTGTCATACTTTGTAGTTTTACTTCTTTCGACACTTTTCCTAAAGAAAGATGCAAAAAAGTCCCTTTCCACAATTTTGAAGACGCATGGCTGTAGGTATTGTCTTATTGGTATTGTTTTTGCCTGCGTTTTTCAAGCAATATGGTTTCTGTTCAGTTTAGTGATAGGCGGCAGTCTAGTGGGTCTTCCTTTTCCGAGTCTGAAGGGTTATGAGAATTATGCTGTTTATTCGGTCGTTTCCGGTTTTGCGCTTTACCTCGTTTTCGCCGTTTTCGGGGCTTTTGTTGAGGAAGTTGCCTTCAGGGGATATGTGCAATCAAGGATCGCCTCACGGTATGGCAATATTATGTGTGTCTTTGTTTCTTCCTTGTTCTTCTCCCTCCAACACATTCATATTTTTGAATTAGACTGGATCTGGAGATTCTTCCAAACGCAGTTCATATACGTTTTATGCTTCGGTATCTTCGCTGGCTACCTCTTCGTCAAAAGTAACGAGGACCTATGGAGCGTCTTTACGTTTCATGCTTCCATGAACATCTTCAACGTCTCCTTACCAATCGATGTGACACCAGCATTTTCGTCTGCAAACCAGTTTACAACACTCATGAGTTTCATCTTCATGATTGTACTTCTCCGTCTTTGTTCTAAGTTAGGCAGTTGATGTGTGACAGACATGAAACTTGCTTCTCAAACTAGTATTATTGATATCACGAAAGTCGGTGAATACGAAGGCTATCTTTATAGGTATCTAACTAATTTTCCATCTCGCGCGCGTGATGTCGTAAAAAGGGCTAAATTGGCGGGCCCGCGGGGATTTGGCTATAATTAGGGTCAAGTCCTAATAGTTTCATGACAGGAGTTTGAATCTCCTCCGGGCTACCACCACAAATGCGTGATTTTATACCGCATTTTTGACCAGCTCACTTTTGGTGGCTGAGAGAGATTCCAATTGGCTGACAGTGTACATTAAGGGAAGCCTAAAGCCCACTTCTCAACGAAACTGCCGAATGAAGACTCCCTGACCATCTGGGTAAATACATAGAAAAGGAAAGGTAGCGAAATGCGGGATAGGTCGGCCGACACCCATCGACCCAAGGGAAACGAATTAATCATGCGGTTCTCATTAATCTTGGAAGGTTATGGAACAGGTCGAGGGAAGAAACCCAGTATTCGAGATGCTCAAGGCAGGCCGGAGCATGAAGAAGATAGTCGCCATGAGGAGAGTAGAGGGGGACGCGGTTATGGAGAGGATTCTCAGCTTGGCCCGAAAGCGGGGTGTCCCTGTGGAGTTCACTGACCTGATTACTCTGGATCGTCTCTCGACAACTAGGAGGCACCAAGGGATCGTGGCCCTTGTGCAACCGCAGAGCTATGCCTCCCTTGACAAGATACTCGCCAAGGCTGAGGGGAAGGGCGAAGACCCCTTCATCGTTATACTCGACAGGGTTCTCGACCCTCAGAATCTGGGATCCATCCTGAGGACGGCCGATGGGGCTAGTGTGCATGGCATCCTAATTCCTAAAAAAGGTTCGGCCTGTGTGACGTCAGCGGTCCACAGGGCTTCCATGGGTGCTTCGGCCCATGTCACCGTCGGAAGGGGCAACCTCTTCGCGGCAATCAAGCTACTTCGGAAGAAGAGGGTTCGGGTAGTCGGCCTCGACGCTTCTGGAGAAAAGGATTATTTCGATGCGGACCTGACGGGCCCCTTGGCTCTGGTCGTCGGAGGGGAGGATAAAGGGCTCAGTCCGGTCATAAAGGGCAAGTGCGACGAGGTCGTGAGAATACCCATGATTGGGGCCATGCCCTCTCTAAACGTGGCAATAGCCTGTGCCATAATCCTGTACGAGAAGGTTAGGCAGGACCGGAAAAGGCTGGAGTAGAAAAACAGACAAGAATTTTTCACTTCTTTGCCTAAAAATAAGCCCAAACTACCTATCTACTCATAATTTGCCGGTAGCGGGGAGAGATGATTCGTGCGCGGCTATCTTCTTATCCCCCTCAAAACTCGCGCGTGTAGCGAGGAGTTGTCCCGGTTTTCAATGATTTCTCCAGTTTTGCCAAGTCGTTGGCAAATACTTTCTCTTTGAGGACGTACTCGTAGTCGTCCCCATCTCGACTCAGCTCAAGGATCGTCCAACCTCTTTTGCGGATAGCTTCTTCAAGCCGATCCACCTCTTTCATAAACAAGGTGCGCTCGGTTAGAACGTGACCGTTAACATAGATCGTCATGGAGCTACTCACCTAACTTGGAAAAGGGTACTCTCTACAACAAGAGGTCGTCAGATCCTAATAACGACTACGCGCGCGGAAGAATATCATCCAATATGGATATACCATCTTCGGTTAGAAACACTAGGTTAAGAGAGCGTTTGTTATACAGCTCAATTCTTCTTTTCTTTCTCTTATAATATCTCTCTTCGTCCAGGCCCCCAATATTCGATGTAAACCTCGCCCTTTCGAATGTAGAAGTCGCAATACATCTCCTCTTCGATTGCCATACTCCTTTTGGGCGTGTGCGCGCGTGACACGGGGAGCATAGTCTGAAGCATACTGCAGGGAAATTGGTTAGTATTCGCTTTCTAAGCTTTCTTCACCTGCGCCCAGCCCTTGAGAGGATCATCCTAGCACCCATCCTAATGGATGGACTCTATTTTGTGATTCGTCCTTAACTCTTTCGCGCCAGTCCTCAGAAGTTGTCATAACTACTTAGGTCTTCTTTTTTCTATGAACTCGTCGTGAAGCACTTCTATCAGTCTTCCATACAACCATGGCACAACAATGAAGGACGCAATGGCAACTATGACTATTACTATAATCCACCATGATTGCTCAGGGATTCTGAAAAATATTTGCCCAAACCGCCACTCTTGTGCTGGCAAGGAAGACAAGTAATCCATATAGAGTCTAATTAAACCGTCTGTAAGCGATGAAACTACAGCAAAGATGAATCCTGCCAACCGATACCGTCCGATTTTCTCTCTCTCACTTTCATCAGTCTCACCGAAAGTGTCTAAAGGTTAAGTCCTTCTAATATTTTTGAAAGAGCAACTCCGATAATTTTGAACCGGTATTTTCCTCTAATCAGTCCTGTCATCTTCGTTATCCGATGTGAGAAATTTAAACGAGATAAGTCACGTATCCCGGGCTACAAAAACAACTATAACTCGGCTGTCTTTTGTTATGGTATGAAGGAAGTCTGCTTCTCATGCATTGTTCAAATTGTGGAAAATGCTGTGAAAAAACGGAGATGGAGCTTTCAAGCAAGGACATCAAAAGATTAGAGGAAACGGGTTATCGCCTAGAAGAATTTGCAGTTATAGATGATGGTGTGACTCGGCTTAGAAACGTTGATGGATGGTGCTATTTCTACAGTCTCGCTGATAAGAAATGCCGAATCTATGGAAAAAGACCCTTGGGATGCTATCTTTATCCCGTTGTGTATCTGGTAAATGAGGGTGCCATGGTTGATGAATTATGTCCAATGGGACAGACGATTTCAGAACAAGAATTGAGAATGAAAGGAAAAATCCTTGACAAACTCTTGAAAAAGATGAATAATGAAAGAAAGTGCAACTAGAACCCTATTTTTTGATATGTTCTAGATATGAACTTTCAGGTGCACGCAGATATCTACGTGACTGCGGATCTCATGTAGAAAAGTGGTGAGAGCTTCTTTTCGAATGGCTAGAAAATAATATTATAATTGGAAAATATTTCGGAAGACCACCCGCTTTCTAGGGGGAATAAAATTAGGCAGGTCGATGTGGAAAAAAAGTTTTATTTGACTATTTCAGCGTTTGCGGTACTACGGCCTATCCTTGTGATTCTTATTTTCACATGGTCTCTAGGCTTTGCGTTGGCAACGAATATTACGAAACCTTGGATTCTGGCTATGCCTTCCCCTTGGCGGCTCGTCTCCGTTATGTCCACTTCGTATTCCTTTCCCATCTCAACTGGGCAAGGCTTAAAGCCCCCGCCATAACCACGTCTTCTCTCATAACTCATAGGGCGTCTTCCTCCTTTCACATTTGTGATGATGATGCACACTTTAAGACTTAGTGTTCCGTATTTTATACTAATTCTTTGGTTGCTTCAGTTGTATGCGCTTGATTTCCAGCGTTGCTTTTACCTCTTCTTTTTGCTTGAGCTTCTACGGTTAAGGTAATTTCTATCGTTGAAACCATCCTTGTTCTGCTCTCGCCTTCTCTTGGCGGCATTTCTTCGGTTCCTACGGTGATCTTATCTACATTCAGTTCCTTCATGAACCTGCGCCTAGTGATCTCAGCGACATCGACGGCGGTTGAGATGGCTTGTCCCCTAGCCTTCAACACCACCTCTTTAGTGTTGGACATATTGAAGCTCGTGATCACTGCTAAAACATAGTTCATCGGAGGCTTTATTCCAATATATACGATATTAGATTCCTTAGACATAATCTCAAACGTCCCTGTTGCGCATGCAATATGAGCCCCCGACATTTAAACGTGCTACCCTTCCATGAAAATTTGAGGAATCGAAGGGTCGCGTTTACAACGCATCACCGTACAGGCTAGACTATCGATCGAGATGGCTAAATCCTGTGTCTCTTTCATCTAGAATAATTGATTCAAAAACCAGAGTCAGCAAAATCGACGCCCTCAAGGAGATAATCCGCGCATGGGGACTAGAGCCCGAGAAAATCCTAACCAGAGAAGCCTTGATCCAAGGCGCCACCACGCATCCAGGGCCCAGAGAGCCTAGAAAACCATCAGCTCCAGATCTAACCGACACCTTGAAAGAACTGGTTCGACGGGAAGCAATGGTACAAATGCACTCAGTGGGTGGCGGGCCCGCGGGGATTTGAACCCCGGATCTCCGGCTTTCTCCTATGCTTCATCCGGAGGCCAGCGTCCTATCCGTGCTAGACCACAGGCCCAGAATAAGAATTGCAACTGATCCCCGCATAAACTCTTCGTCGCGTTAGAGCTTCATACCCTCCGCGCCGCTTTGGCAAGGTCTAAAAGCGCCGCTCGCGGATCCTTCGCCTTCACCACCCCGCTCGCGAGAAGCACTCCTTCGGTGCCCAGCCTCAAGGCGGCTGCAACGTCCTCGCCCACTGTGATGCCGGCGCCGCACAAGACGGTGATCTTACTGTTAACGTTCTTCACCAGCTGCACCGCACTGGTCACAACCTCCGGCCGCGCCTTCGACACTGGTATGCCCGTCCCTATGAGCTCCGGCGGCTCCACCGCCACCATGTCCGGATTAAACGCAGCCAAAGTTCTGCAGGCCTCCGCCGTATCCGCGCATACAACCGAAATCAATCCGACTTCCCGCGCCCTATTAACAGCCGCCTCAACCTTCGCCTCCTCAAGCCTCCTCTCCGAATGGTTTATCAAGGTTCCAACCGCCCCCGCCGCCTTAACCGCCTGCGGCAACACATGCCCCGTGTAACTCCCAAAAGAGATCGGGTCGATGTGCTGCGCAAACACCGGTATGCCAACCGCCGTCGCTATCCTATCGATGTCCGTGAACTGAGGCGCAACGCCCACGCACACCCCCGTCTCCATACTCACCTCCTCCGCCATCTTCGCCAAACTCAAAGCCGACCTCCCCGTAGCACTATCATACGTCTTAAAATTCACCAATATCAAAGGCGTCCTAACCGCTGACAAACCATCATCCTCCTACCCCCACCCCCCTCCCTCAAAATAAAAATTTTTCCCTAAACAAGTCTCTCATAATGCTGAACATTCAACAAATCTTGAACAAAAGGGCTAAATATAGTCCACCCGTATTCCCACCTTAACACAGGACGTTGAAGACAAATGTCCGATGAACTCTCCACCCGCCTCCAAAGATACCTAGAACTCACAAAGAACGCCGAAGAGTTCTCAGAATTCTACAAACTCTCAAAGACCGGCTTCGAGGAGGCGCAGGCTGGTAGCGGGTGGGATCCAGAAAAGATCCAAGAGGAATTCATCAAACTCAAATACATACCCCTAGAAGACGCTCTAAGCGTCGCCGAACAGAGAAAAACGAAACCCTTCTCTCTACTGTACAGACTACTCAGAAAGGCGAGGAGCAACGCTGTCAATCTAATAGGGAAGATGCTCTGCTGGTTCCCCTACTGGATCGTGAGCGGCTACCACATGTGCTTCTACTTCCGAGGCGCCACGTACAAGATCCCGGTCAGCGACGACGTATTAGCCGTCCACCTCGGAGGAAAAGTGAGAGACGTTCATATGCAGGACAGACCGTTCAACGGCGCGACCCTGATTTCAGAGGTAAGGAGACAAGGCAACTTGAAGAATGAAGGGTCTGAGCAGAAACACATCGTTCTCAGCGGCGACGCAACCGAGCTTGCATACTACTACATGGAAGGATCACTGTACTTAGACATGTATGGCCGAGAGGACGAGAACTTCAAGAACCTCATCATGAGTAGCCCAAGAATCTCAAAGATCAAGCACTTCAATAACCTCAAAGTCAAAGGCCTGAGAACCGACATCACAAGATCGGCCGAATCGAAAGCAGGCATCGTCAAGCGGCTTCTCGACAGAACCGTGCGTCCTCCAACGGCCTTTCAGAGTATCCTGGAGAACCGTTTTGAAGTAACGAAGCTGCAGACGGTCTTCCTACCCGTCTACGTGTTTCACTATCAGTATAAGGATCAGATAAGGGAGATTCGAATAAATGGCGTCACAGGGCAGGCTATGAAGAGGTGACCTTCTTCTCTAGAGCCGCCTCCATGGCCTTCTCTCGTACGCGTCTAATGGTTTCTTGGGCCTTCAAGAACTCTTCACCCTCCAAGTTGTTGAGCAACCTCTTACCTTCTGCAGATAGCTGATATTGCCAGCGGACCTTCATTCTGCCCCCCATGACCCAAGTTGGCTCAACGAGCTTCAGCTTAAGCGCCTCTTGGAGCCTTGAGGAAATGGTGGCTCTGCTATACGTCAGCTTCTTGACCAGCTCCGTGAAGGATTTAGGCGCATCTTTCAAGTGGAAGAGAATCTCTAGGAATCCCTTGCCTTCGACTGCCTTTTCAAAGTCCTTCGAAAGAGACATCTTTCATCGCCTATATTGTGTACGCAAAAGTTTATATATTTAACTCAAGTTTAGATTTAGACTTAAGTATAGTATAAAACTAAGATGTCTATACAGAGACCCGTAGGCCTCAAGCAGGCCTGCCTGAAGCAGCCAACCCCCCTCCTCGAAACCAAACATATCGCCAGAAGAGCCGTGGACGACGAAACATGATCCTCACACCGCAACAACATCAAATACTTCAACTACTGGCTCGGCTTGGCACAGCAAAACTAAGTGAAATAAGGGTCAACGAAGCAAATCCATACAAAGGAACTGAAGAAGCGCTAATCGACGTACTTAATAGACTTAGAATCAAAGGTCTCGTCACAAAGCAAGAAAGAGGCCATTACGAGACCACGGAGATCGGCAAGGAGATCGCATCCACCGAATACGAAGACGTCCAGAAGAAACTTAAAGAAATAACAGTAAGAACCAAGATCGAAAAGATCACGAACGAAAAACGCGACATAAACCTAACGGTACACATAGAAAAAGTTCTGACCTCATGCGTCACGTCGAACGGAGGTCTAAGACCTGAGGGCCAAAACCTCCTAGATGAACTTGAATTCATCTCAAAGAAGAGAGAAGAGTACAACGTGCAAATAGAAGAAGCAAAGGAACACCTAGAAGAGCTGACAACAACAGGACTCAAAGACCTAATAATCTACGCAAAACAGTACGCAGGCTACGACAGTAAGTTCGAGATATACCCATTCGCCGAAGTCTTGCTGACCTTAGCTACAATTCCAGCAGCAAACAGCGTAGAGATCGAGACGCCCGATAAGACCCTGAGCAGTCGGATGAACATCGCCAACGCGGGAGACCAAAACTCGGGAAAAAGCTTCGTAACAAGAAACCTACTCTGCGGTTCCATAGACCCTAGGATTGAGCCATGCGGCATTCCCTTCATCAGAGACGAAATAGAAGACGTAACAGGTCCATCATTCATCTTCAGAAGCTACGTCGAAGAACACAGTGGATACAACTTCATCTACCTGAACGACGAATACACGAAATGGCTACGTCTCTCACCCGAACTCAAGACGCTTCAAAAGAGGATCTTTGAAGGAGAGAAGATCCGATGGGCCCTGAAAAGTGGAGTAAGCGTCCCCGATTATCGTTTTCAAGGATGCTTCATCGCCAACTTCAACGTAAACTACGATAGGGCAAAGGGCATCCTCTCCTTCGACTCAGACATCAGAGCCATACTCTCTAGACTCATCCTCAGAGCATATGTCTACGATGACAAAGTACACGAATTCTACCAGAGCCGTCGGCTGAGAATGGACGAGAAAGAGGCGTGGAAAATCAGGCTGCTTCTCTGCCTCATCTACGAGATCACTTCGAACAGAGCTATGCTGATCGAATACCCTAAACCAGTGGTATCATGGCCAGAGGAAGCCTACGAAAGGGTGAAATGCATAAGCAGTATCTACGTAGACTTTCTGAAAGAAGTTGGAAATCTAAATACGCTTCGGCTAAACTTCGGAACGAGACAGATCGATAATGCTATAAAGATTGGCAGCAACCTAACAGTATTAGACTACTTCCACCAATATGAAGCGGCGGAAGAGACTGGTGCGGGTCCAACAATCACCCTTACGCCACCAGAAGAGGCGGTCCAGCTGGCCATGAACTACTTGGTAGACGAACTAATTGTAAGGCAGCCACGACCAAACATGATGCTGATTGAGAACCTTAATGAAGCGGTAGATTTCGGGGGCCTCTTCAGAAAACTCAGGAAACTTGATTTGAGAAGATGGGGTGAACTTTTCAATTAATGGCAGGTACGCCGAAAAAGAGGTTTTATCGTATTGGAAGTTGAGAGAGAAGTTGTAAAGATTCTGTCAAACGGCACATGTGAGCATGGTTTTCGTGCTCTTATCTATTGTGTTATTGATGTTGATAATGCTTGTCCAGAAGATCCGAAAGAAAGACGTTGCTGCTTCCTATAGCGGAAAAGTATTGCAGGAAACGCTGCGGCACATTCTCCCTTTTTTTGTTTGCAGCCTGGGTAGCTTGCGTTTCCTTTCGTCTTGAATTAGAAAACTATTTCTGTAGATACTTTACTGCTTCCTCCAGGCTTTGAAAACCGTATCTGATCCTGTCAAAGCTTTGTGCTAGTTTCTTGACTTCTTCTTTCACTTTACGCGGCTCTGTCTTGCCTTTTATAACTTTCAGTATCAGATCGCATAGATGCTTGACGTCGTCTTCCTTGTAGCCTCTTCTGGTGACGTCTTGAAAACCTATTCTTATTCCAGATGGGTTGTCTTTATTCTTCTCGTTGTCGAAGGGAAGAAGATTCTTGTTTAAGATTATGTTTGCCTCTTCAAGTTTCTTTGCAACAATCTCGCCGCCTCCAAAAGATCGGACATCCACTGCTATCTGGTGCGACTTGGTGAACCCGTATTTCTCCCCTAAGACCGCTAGTCCATTCTCAAATAGGCATTTGCCAGCTGTTTGCGCGTTCTTAACCGTCTGTTCCGCCAGTTCTTTTCCGAACAGCTTTATTTCCAATGCCGTTAGTCCGAGTGCTGGAAATCTGCCGGGATGTGTGTTCGATGTCGAAAGCGGGAAGATAGCATGTTGAATACCTTCGGCAGCCCTTTTCATTCTCTCATCCATTTTGCCCCCTCTCCTAAGATTCGCAAAGACCAGACCGCCTTGTGGGCCCGGAAAAGTCTTATGTGTAGACGCTGTGACGAAGTTCGCGCCCTCCCGGATCGGGTCCTGAAATTGTCCACCAGCTATTAAGCCAAGCATGTGGGCTGCATCATAAACCACATATGCTCCCACCTCTTTTGCAACATCCGCCAGCTCTCGCACAGGGTGCGGGAACTGGAAGAGGCTGCCGCCAAACGTTACTATGCCTGGTCTCGAGGCCCTTATTATCTTCGCGGACTCGTCTGGATCTATGTTCAGTTTCTCCAGATCGTAGGTGAGGTTTATGATCTCTAGTTTTGTCAACTGGCCAGCGAGACCCGTATAGTCGTGTGAAATATGGGCTCCCGAACTGAGGGGTGCAACGGCCATCTTATTGTTCTTAGTTACGGAGGATAGGCCGAAAAAGGCGACCTGGTTTGCTTGAGTTCCAGACAGTGGCCTAATGTCAACCCAGTCACAGCTTAGCGTTTCCTTTATCAAATCTGCTGCAGAATTCTCGATATCTGTTACGTAGCGTAGTCCTTGGTAGTGCCTTGCTTTAGCGTGTCCGTCTAGGTCGTTCTCGCCTTCACAGTAACGGCACTCCAAGTCTTGAGCTAAACCTAATATCTCGCCGACGGCGGGCGACTTCAGCCCCTCACTGGCTATGAGGTTTACGCACTCTTTACCTCTGTACTCTTCATGCGATTTACAGGCGCCTATCAGTCCCAAGGCAACTTTACGGTAATCGGTCAACTTAAAGCACAGACCAAGAGATTATAGCTGTTCATATAAAACGTTTGAGTTTCCGGAGAGCAAGCGTGGGAGATCGGTTATTTTCTGGTTACTAAAACGGATACTCCAAGAACAAGCATGATAAAACCGCTTCCATAGAACATAAGTTGAATGAGCTCCTTGGTTAAGGCTCCAAAGAGGTTCAACAAGAATTCGCCGAATGCAGTATATGAGGTTGCTATTCCCATCAGCAACATGATCAAGCCAGGTAACAATAGGGCCAGGCTGAACGTTCTTTTTGGCATTTCTTCTTGTAAAGAGTGAGTCTTTACGTCCTCTGGTACTATGGCCGGAAAGGCGTGAGCTACCACCCGTATCAAAGGCGGGGTAACAAGCAAGACAAACGGAAGCATAGTCACAAACCACCAAATTGTCAGTCCGATTACAAGGAATAACAATGCATTAAATTGTAGGGCCAGCTGACCGAGATATAGCACCTTGAAGATGAAAACGTAAAGGGTGGCAACGATTAGGTTAGCCACGGTTAAAGTGAGGTTTGATGCTAGGATGAATCTTCCCCAAGTAAACCTCTTCATGATATAGCCGAAAAGATAGAAGCCGATAAAGTTGCCGGGAACGGCTGCTATTAGGCTACCCTCATAAATGTATCCGTGCTTTACGGAGTCTGCAATCAAAGTACCTAGGGCTGCACCGACTCCTGATGGCACCGGGCCGAAGATCACTGCGAACAGTGAAGGTATTACTACGGCTGGTCTGAATTGGCCAAAACCCCACGGAGAAGGTATGTATGCAGTCAGATAGGATCCTATTGCGTACAGTCCTGCGCAAAGTGCTGTTGCCGTTATGGCGATTGAGGTTCTTGTTTTTCCAGCGGCCTTCATACCTTCGTTTCCCACATCAGATCCTAAGAATCTAGCAGATTAAAGGATATAAAGGTCAGCTATTACTAGGTCAAAAAACCATTTTTTTTTGGGTATTCATGAAAAGAGTTTTATTCATATGTTGTAGGTAATGCGGCTAGAAGCCAGATCGAGAGCCTTCGCTCGCTTTGTAACGCTCTCTGTGAGTTATAGCACGCGCTTCTATTCTTTCCGGAGGTTCAGGTTTCTCATCCGGGTAACCTATGGGGATGATCGCTATCGGTTTAACATATTCAGGCAGATCAAGCGCTTTTGCAACTTCTTCGTCGCTGTAGGCTCCGACCCAGCACGTGCTAAGCCCAAGGGCATGTGCGGCGAGCAGGATATTCTGGACAGATGCGGCGGCGTCCAACACGCAATAGAGGTTCTTGCCTCGGCTTCCGTATACTGCAGCAGATCTTTTTTCGTTAGCGCACACCACAACGTCCACGGGGGCTTCCTCGATGAAGCCTTGTCCGAAAGCGGCTTCGCAAAGGCGTCTCTTTGTTTCCGGATTCTTCACGATGACGAAGTCTCTGGCCTGGCGGTTTCCGGCTGAAGGCGCCCATTGAGCAGCCTCCAAGATCACTTTCAAAAGCGTTTCTGGCACGGGATTAGGTTCAAAAGATCTGACACTTCGTCTATTCTTGACAACATCAAAGAAGTCCATATTGCTCCCTCGCTCAATCTTTTTCTATGATCGTCTTATCTGGATTGTTAAAGAAAGCATTGACCAAAAAGGTATTTGGTTAAATAGATTCTCTGTGACGGTTTTCTCTTTGGAGGAAACTAGCGCGTGCAGAGAATTGAGGTTCTGTCAAGTCTTCGGTTGATGCTTCTCCATGTCAAAAAACGGTTGATAAACAATTGTATATATTAATATATGGAAGTGAGATTCTGGCAACTTTTGTCGGATGGCTTTATGGAAAACCATTTATTAGTCGAAAACGAAGTTAATTTTGCTTTTAATATTTAAAAAACATAAAGTTGAGAATACTTTTTGGTGAACACGATGACCAAAGTAAGAAGTTCCAAAGGTCAGATGGTTAATGCAGAACAGTTAGGATTTAAGCCGATTAGTGAAGCATGGAGTGAGTACAAGCTAGATGATGGTAAAATAATGAAGATTAGAATCATTGTTACAGAGGTTTACCGCTTGGATGAGATAGACGAAGCTACTGGAAAAAACAACTATTTGGTAAAGTCAACAAACGCAATCAGTATGGAAGAACCGAAAAAGTGATTGGATTGAATCAGCAAACTATTGGAACCTCGGTTTCGGAAGAGTATTTGTTCAAAACGTCTAAAGACAAAATCAATATCAATATGTTAGATTCTTCTGAACGGGGCACAATTGCTTCTAGAGCAACTAATTTTACGGTGACTTATACGATCACCATGTCAGGAAATATCATACCAAGTTTTACGAAAACATCGTCAGGTGCAAGATTTGATGAGAACACATCCGTTTTTACAAATACGGATGCTACTGAGTCTCAACCAAGTAAGGTCGTAGAATTGCGAAGGCTTACGTCTGAACAAGCGGTTCCCATTATCAGTTCTTATGTTGAAAACCATTCTGGTTGCAGAACTAGCGACATAATATACGGTTTAAATCTTGACCCAAGATTTACAATCGAAGTATTGAAGAGAATGGAAGAAAAAAAACTAATTCGAAGTGAAAAAATTGAGTGACATTCCATCTGAGATTAGTCCTCCTCCTGATACTATTGTCAACTTCCATTCAGCAACAGCATATGTAAGAGACGCCAGAATACTAAACCACAGCGACCCAATAAGATTGACATCAGGGCACAGAGGCATTCGTGCACGTTTGGATATCGGATATATTCTTGTCGAAAGGGCATGGTTTCCCCCGTCTTCTAAGTGAATTTTATTTTTTTTGTTTGCAACAAGCATTCTGTATTAATGTCATCCACTTGTTGTTTCCTTTGACTTCTATTCCACAAGCTTCCGCTGGCGTCTTGCCGTTTAATCCCTCGTGCTCTCTGATGTAATTATGGAATATCTGGTACCCTGTGAGTATTGGCGTATTATCATTCTTCAGTCCTCGTGTTACTTTCTCTCTATCTCTAATCTCTCCATTGAATCGTTCCATCTTGTTGTTATTCATGTTGCCTTGAAGCTTGATGGCGTTGATGTGTTCTACTCGTGGTTTTCTGCTTGTCCAAAACTCCTTTTTATATGCGTCGTGGTAGGCGTGGAGTCCGTCGGTTATCATGGTCATGGGTTTCTTGCCTGTGACTTCCTTGCCCAATTGGAACAGTCGTCTAGCATTATACTTATGTTTGGACTCGGCTACTTCTTGGGCGATCCAGAAACGTGTTTCGTCGTCCATTAGAGCGAAGAGGTACTTCATGTCTCCTTTGATTTTAACCCATAATTCGTCTGCTCTCCATGTGTCCGATACGTTTGGTTTAAGCTTCTCAACATATCCGTTCATCAGTTTGACATACTTCTCAATCCAGTTGTAGACGGTTTGATAAGACACTTCGACACCTAACAATCTGAGAGATTTCTGAGTGTTCCTCAACGATTCTCCGCTAAAGTATAGTTGCAGGGCTGTGGTGATTGCTTGAGGATTACGTTTCATCCTTTCAAAACCGATATTTACGCTGAAGGTCTTTTTACAGTCATCGCATAGGAAACGCTGGATGTTGCCACTTTTGTTTCGTCTTACACCGAATTTCTTGATGTTGAGTGAACGGCAGAACAGACATTCGGAAACCGTTATTGGTTCAATTATGATGTTCCTTCTGACCTGCTCTTTGAGTTTGAGGCTGAGTTCGACAGCCCAGATGTGTTTGCATTTCTCATCTCTATAAACGTGGTCTGGACAGGTACAATCCCACTCGTCGCCGTTTGTAACAACATATTGACCGTTTCCGCTTTGGGATTTGACTTTGAAGGTGTTTACTTGAGTTTGCCTGATCTGGTTGCCTCTGTCGAGTATTGTTTGGGCTTTCATGATTCTTGGATTTATTTCACTCATATCTTATTACCACATTACCATATATGGTAATCATTATTTAAAGATTACGGTATTACCGCAAAACATTTATACCACAAGAGGTATATTAGGTTTGGATGAAAATGAAGAAAACAAGCATAAACATAGACGAAAACGTCTGGAAAGAATGGATGAAATTCGTAATAGACAAAACAGGCTCAGTCAGAAAACTAAGCGAAGAAATGAGCAAAGCCCTACAAGAATACATGCAAAGGCACAAATGACAGGTAAGATTATTTTCAAAACCTGCGAAGCTTTATATGACGAACGAAGATACCCGAATAATCGAAGAGAATTGACTTATATTTTGGGTTCCAGATGCATTGATGGCGTCGTACTTGTAGGCGACAGAAAGGTTACCCTAAGTGGCGGAACCGACTTTGATTTTGAAGACAAAATACTCATGGATGTTGAGCCAATGGTTGTTGGATCATCAGGCGTTTCTGGTCTTTTCGATAAATTCAGATCACAAGTGGGAACTTTAGTTCAATCACATCAAGCAGGGATGGAAATACAGAAGTTTATTTCTGAAATTGAGAAAATAACAAAAACCCTGAATGACAGTTACCACGAGATACTGCAAGAACAAGTATTCGATGTTCTTCTTGCCTTCAAGCTTCCTCGGTTCTCCGCATTACAATATATCTATCCTTTTGGATTTGCTGAAGGGGTTAGAAAATACAGAGCGATTGGTCACGGTGAACCTTATGGATCAATTCTTCTAAAACAATTATGGCGACAAAACATGAATATGGAACAAGTGGCAGAACTAGGCTATTTCATAATCAAATACATTGAGAAATTTGAGTTGGATAACTCTGTAGGCGTTGGCAGTGGTCACCCACAAATCTGGTTTATTCCAGACGACCCAGCAGGGATAAGCGAAGAAGAGAAAGCCAAATATAGAATCCATATGGCAGACAACTCTCTTCTAGAAAGGTTCCAAAAAGAAACAGAAAAGAAACTTGAACTCTTTCAAGAAAACACCTTTAAGAAATTTTTTTCGTCAACCGTTTTTTGACAAGTGTTTTAATCAACCGACAAGTTGACAGAACCAGAATTGATTAGCTTTAAATAGTTGAGCGATCTTGTTTAGGTTCCACATACAATAGGATGTTCTTTTCAGGATTTTTGTTTGGAAGATTTCTTTTTGTATAGTAATCAAATCGAGGTGAAGTAGTTGGGTTTTGAAAGACGTAGTTACGGTCCAAGGACAATGCACAAGGCGGTTTGCGCGGATTGCAAACAAGAATGTGAAGTCCCCTTTGAACCTACAGAGGGCCGGCCAGTCTATTGTAGAGATTGCTATTCAAAGCATAGGCGATATTAGTTATCGCATACTGTTTGAGTAGACATCTTCTCTTTTTTTTGTCTTTATTGAACTTTTAATAAACTATCTTGAGAAATGGTTGCCTCCGGGCTACCAAACTCCAGAGCTCCATATGCTTCCTCCTTTTTTGGAATCGTCTTAGAATAGTTCCTAATGAATTGACCAAAAAGGTAATTGATTAAATAGATTCGCGCGCGCTGTGATTTCAATCTCTGTGTTCGTGGGATTCCTCTTCAGATTCTTCTTCGTACTCTTCTTCTTCCTCGGCGGCTTCTCCTCCTGCAGCACTTGCTTCTTCTTCAGCTTCTCCTTTTGAGGGATAAGCCTCATCTAGCCAAAGTTTAAACTGTTCTTTGCTTTCAGGATTGGAAAAGGCCCACTCAAATAGTTCACCGACGAGGGTGTTGAGATCAATTTCGTGGTCGTCGGCCAAATGTTTCACAAACTGTTCCACTCTGCAGGCAGAGATACCGTAAGCCCAACCACCTTGTATTCTCACCGTTGTCTTGTATCATTCAAGTCATATTTAAGCGCTGAAGATATGATCTGGAAACGTAGGTGATCAGAGAGATGTGCATAGGTATGAACGTGCCTTTTTCAATTTACCATGATTCAAACGACAACTTCGAAACTTTCAGATATATGTGTTAAGGGCAAAGGTCATGATCGATCGATCTCGCGGTAACGGACTGCAAGGAAACATTCTCATCGCTTTTCCCCCTTCGTGTGCTCATTAAAAATGTCTAAATGGCGGATGATATGTAGACACAATTGGAAGTATTCTAAGCAACAATCCGACTGTTACGGATACACCATTTATGGTCAAACTTGTCTTTGCTGGCTTTCAAAATCCAAGAGTTAGTAACGCATTTAATGACGCTGCCTCTATCAACTACGTAATAATTCCAAGAAAAATTCCTAAACCAATCTGTGGCATAATTTCTGACGATACAATATAATCCCACATTAACCATCCATCTATGACATCATTAAGTAACATTATTGTCCTCTCCTTTTCCTCATTAGTTTCTTCCTCTCGTGCTTACTTCTTCCACTATGACGCTTATTTCTACCCAATGCTTTCAATCCCAAAACTTATTTCGCGCGCGAAAGCTTTAAAATGTCTAGGTAATTCATTTTTGAGTGTTGCCGCGGTAGCTCAGCCTGATCACTTCAGGTGAGGTCAAGGAGAGCGTTCGACGCAGGATTATAGTCCTGCGGGCGATGCTGAAGACCGGATTGTCGCCAGTTCAAATCCGAATAAGGATCGCCTTATCGGTGAATGCCTGGCCCGCGGCACCACAGCTTTTCGAAACCTTTATAGAAAGTTCCGTATGCAGAGTATTCTATGCGGCTGCAGGCGGCCGTAGACCAATCTTTGGACGGCGTCTAGCCTGGTTTAGGACATCAATCTATGGAATGTAGGCCTGCCACGTTGATGACCCGGGTTCAAATCCCGGCGGCCGCACCAAATCTCTGATTCAAATCTGTACATCATCTCACCTGAACCTAATCTTCCTCCTTTCTAACCCGCCGAGTGTCAAGTACTATATCTTTTTTTAAAGATATCTAACATATCTTTAGGTATGCAGAACCTGAAGTCACGTGAACAGTCTGCACTTCGAACTTTAGATGATTACTCAGGCTCCACTAAGAAAAGAAGGCAACCAACCATTGGGGATTTCAGTTGGATAACTCCTTCAACTCCACTGTCAAGTATCAATCTAAACTGGCGTGAGAGAGACTTACCAGAGAGATTGCGCACAAAGCATGTTCACAGGCTTCATCCATACCTCGGCAAATATGTTCCCCAGTTGGTTGAGATATTCCTAAGGAAGTTCAAGCCTCAAATTGTCTGTGATCCCTTTTGTGGTTCAGGCACAACCCTGGTTGAAGCGAATGCCTTGAGGATACCATCAATTGGCTGTGATATCTCATCCTTCAATTGTCTATTGAGCAAAGTAAAGACAGACAAGTATGATACTCGGAAGCTTGAGTTGGAAATTAAAGACATTCTTGCAAAGACTGTTGCCGAGATACGTCGAACCGGTATCAAGAAGAAATGGGTAGAAAAGGAGGCGACGCCATATCTGCGGGAGTGGTTTGCACCCAAGGCGCTTTTCCAGATACTTTTGTATCGCTCATTGATTGAGAACTACGAGCATAAAGATGTCTTGAAAATTATCTTGTCACGTGCTACTAGGTCAGCAAGATTGACCACCCACTATGACCTCGACTTTCCTAAAAAACCGCAAAAAGAATCCTACTTTTGCCACAAGCATCAAAGGATTTGCAAGCCTACAGATGACGCCCTGACTTTCCTATCACGCTACAGCATAGACACGATAAAGAGAATAAAAGAATTCTCCATTATAAGGAGTGATGCGCCTGTAACGATAATATGTGATGACGCAAGAAAAGTGGAGTTTCCACCATTTGACACCGTGATGACATCCCCTCCATATGTAGGGTTGATTGATTATCATGAGCAGCACCGATATGCGTATGAACTATTCAGTCTGCCAGACAAGAGGGACTTGGAGATAGGAGCTGCATTCAACGGTAACTCGAGGAAGGCTGTTGAGGACTATGTACGTGGAATTGGTAATGTCTTTGAGAATATCCGTAAAAGCATTAGCGACAACGGCGTCGCTATAATTGTAGTTAACGACAAGCGGAACTTATTTTCTAGTTTGACCGAGAGAACGGGTTTCACGGTTGAGGAGACTCTTACTAGAAATGTTAACAGAAGAACAGGGAGGAGGGGAGATGCCTTCTCTGAACAAGTACTGATCTGGAGGGCTATGTAATGATAAAGCCTGATACAAGGATGAAGATAAAAGGATACTTAGAGGGCTTCATTCAGGGAATAATTCTGGAGCATAAGAAATCAAGCGACCTTAAACCCAATGAGCTGCGTCCCACTAAGACTCGGTCAACCTCCGGAGATATAAAACCCTTTCACGAGGCTCTGCTTCCCCATGGGATATTACTCATTAACGAATTTGAACGATCATTTTCAACAAAGCTTGGAACAACTTTTGAAGAGTGCGCCAGGCTGATCGCAAAAGATCGTTTCGCCCAAGCGGAAAGAGGTTTCAAATTGACAGGAAAAGTTTCTCTCGAAGCGTTGCGAACCATAGAGAGCATTATCAACGATCTTGGATCCAAACGCATGAGAAGCTACCCGGAATTAATCCAAAAAGTCCTAGAATCATCTGGTGGCGAGTCGGTTGAAAGGACACGCATCGCGGACATGTATCTTCGTGATAAAGAAGGCAACGAGATTTTTATGGAGATCAAAAGTCCGAAGCCGAACAAAGGACAGTGTCTAGAAGTGACGGATAGGCTACTGCAAGTCCACGCTATCAAAAATCAAGGCCCTCCAAAGGTAAAGACGTTCTACGCGATGGCCTACAATCCCTATGGCGAGGAAAAATCTGACTACAATCACAGTTTCACGATGAACTATCTTGATTTTAACAATCAGGTTTTAATTGGAAAGGAATTCTGGGAGCTTGTTGGCGGCCCAGGCACATTTCAAAAAGTTCTTGATATCTACAGAGAAGTCGGAAGAGAAAAAGGCCCTGATATGATAGACCAACTTGCACTGGGTTACTAGTCCCGAAGAGAGCGAGTTTCTGAGAACTTTCTCTCCTGAATGGATAGAGACGATGATTGCCAAGAGAGTCGAGGAAATCCTAGCACAGAGAGGTGTGTCATGGAAAATGCATCCAAGCATCCAAGCTTCAGGACCTTCGAGGAGTTGATGGAGTATGTCGAGCAGGAAGCCCAAAGGAGAGCCAGCCAGATTATCGCCCAGCTTGAAAGCAAGAAAACACAGCACCAGATCTGAAATCAAAGTCTCGGCGGCCGCACCACTTACCCGTAAGTTTCTGTGTGTGCATGATGAGGGGGGAGGGGGGTATTTATAGGCTCTTTTCGTAACCGTAACGAATAAATATCTTTAGACAAAAGCAGTTGATTCGAGAGAGATTTCAAGCAAGTTGGCTGCAAAGAAAGTTTATGCTGTTATGGCGATTGTCATCGTTGCTGTAGCAGTTGTTGGATTCTACTTCTTCGTTTTGCCTCCTCCGTACCATGTGGCTGAGGGTGAAGGCACGATAGGTAGGAGCGGAGGCTGCGTCTATGATGGCGACGCTAACGTCACGATTCCCGCCGGAGTCCTCGAAGCGGATACAAAGATTGCTGTCAAAGCTCTTAACGAGACCATGTTGCCCGCTGTTCCTCCGCCCTTTACGGGGCTTCTTGGGGCTGCAAGCTTCGGACCAGATGGGTTAGCGTTCAGAACCAACGTGACAATCATCATTCCACTGGACGAATCTAAGAGTCCTGGGACACATCTGTCCCTGTTCGTGTATGATCCCCAAACGGAGGAGTTTGTCGATACGGGGGTCTTTGCGCAGGTCAACCCGGACGGAAGAACGGCCTCGGCCAAGGTTGACCACTTCTCAACCTACGCGGTCTTCGACGGGCTGACTAGAGCCGCCTTGGACACCATACTCTCCTACTCTTTAGCGGCAGGCCTCACATGGCAGGAGGCATTCGACAACATAGTCAACTTCGTCACAACGGAACTCGGAATCAACGTAGGTGACAAAGTAGGTGACATGAAGGTGGTCGGCATCCTCATCGACATGGACTACTCGGTTGACGGCCAAGAGGGGACGCTCATCAAGCAGTTTGGCAACGTAGACGGATCCGTCGAGGTCACGATCTGCTCTTACTCCGGCTCAACCCAAATACTCCAAGACGGAGTGCAAAAACAGGTAACGTTCTCCCTAAACATTGGAATATACATGGGCTACGAATACGTGATACACATAGACCAAACATATACTACCTATGCCACTGTAGGAGAGTATCAACTTGCCTTTACGCCCCATCTGATACTAGACGCTTCTACGACAGGTAAGGACTACTATGGAACTTGGACAGGGACCCTCAGCATGCGGATAACGATAGATAGTAGGGAAGCTGATTATTTAGGGGAATTTTCCTTCAATCTTCCTGAGGAGGGAGGGCCATTCACGGTAACAGGACTCATTGATGGCGTTGTTCCCGCGTCATACTTCTTTGATGGTCATTTCTACGGAAACACCATTGAGATAATATGGCATGACCCAGTCGTTCCAGAATATGTGACCTTTACTTTTCAAGGAACTATCGAGCAAGTTCAAGACTGCTAAGCCGTTGGAAACGCTTGATCCGCGCTTTTTCAGCAAAAAATAAATTAACAGTATCCGGAATATTAACCGCTCCTATACTCGCATGAATCTGCATCGCATAAGCGACAAATGTTTCTGTGATCCTGTCTGGAAAGGCTGATTCGGGTGTAAAGCCAGAAGAAGCTCAGGCTGATTAAGAATAGGTCGGCGAAAATGTTTTGGGCTATTGCGTCTAGTCCGATCAGCGCTAGGAACGTGCCGAAGACGAAGAAAGCGTTCAAAAGCAGACGCATCGAACTTGATTGAAGATTGAATAAGTGGAATTGGAGTAGCCCTAACGCAGCTCCAGCACATCCCAGTAAAAAGATTGGAAGATTGGGCGCTAGAGATAAATTTCCAAAGAAGTATAGGATGGTTCCGGCCAGAGTTGCTACGGCGCCGGAGAACAGTCCGGCACAACCGGCGCAGAAGTATCTATCTCCCACCTGGAAGATGTGGGTGGAATATTTTTTGCAGTCTGGGTGATGTCCTCGAATGCGGGGTCTTGAGTTTTGGTTGGATGTGAGACGGTTTTCAGTGTTTGCGTCTAGGATTCGGGAGCATCTTTTCGGATAGAAGACGGCCAGAATTCCTAGAAGGCACTCTAAGCCAAGAATAGAACCTACT
>Ga0315280_10001797_pt1 | contig 35936 bp, 38 predicted proteins | sample YL17G06_40_MG_FD_203697 | JGI IMG/M metagenome (GOLD analysis project Ga0315280, IMG submission 203697) | Sediment microbial communities from Yellowstone Lake, YNP, Wyoming, USA - YL17G06_40 | ecosystem: Environmental > Aquatic > Freshwater > Lake > Sediment | place: USA: Wyoming | collected... | reverse complement strand
GCAGGTTGCTGACATTGCGTAGTACTATTGCCTCTATGTCCTGCTGCAGCCATTTCCTGATTCGGCGTAGAGCCATATTGCGAGGAAGCAACCGCTCAAACCAGCCTCTCGGGATAGGGCTCATGGTTACACTCCAGTTTTCAGTTACCCAGTACGGCTCGTGACGTATTTCTAGTGCTTCGGAGCCTTCGCCGAGTGCATATGGTATTTCAAAGAGCTCTGCCGCCGTCCGTCGTATGATGCCAGCCAAAGCGTTCGCTTTTTCCCGATGGTTGTCAAGCACTTCTTGGGTGCGCTGGTTCAGTAGTTGCCTGGCTCTGGACAGGCTTTCTTCAAACAACTCTGGAATTGCCTCAGCTAATCGGCTGCGTGCTGTCTCATCTATGGACCTGATATCACCAGCAGTTGCTACAGTCTCTTCAAGGATTGGGGATAATCTGGATTTCGCTTCCTGAATCGTCTTTGTGCACTCTTGGTCTAGCATCTCGAGCAGCCGTTTCTGGTCGCCCTTGAGGACATCTTGAGCCAGCAGGCGCTGATGTTCGACTTCCTGTAGCTTTTGATTGAATACAACCAGACGCTGTTCCAGATCCTCCATAGGAAGAGTGAGTGATCGCCGCTTAAGGCGAAGGCGCAGGAGGGCGTCTTCCAAGATATCTCCGGCTTTTCTAGCTATAGCCTGGTTAAGAGTTTGTATCTTCTCCTCGGCCAGAAATTTGACCAGATAGTTTTCTATGCTGGACATTCCACAACTTGTCCATAAGCGGTCATTTCCCTTCAGTTTAGCTTCTAGACCCTGGCGCGCCGAGACAGGGAAAACAAGCACAGGGCCATCCAGTCGCAACTGCTCCCGAAGCACTGCCTGGAAAAACTCGATGGCTGCTGTGCTTTCGTCTTCATCAAGATAGTCAATCTTGTTTATAATAAAAAAAATACGGGCTGCCCTGTCATAAACTGCTTTTAAGAACTCTATTTCTACCTGGGTTATGGGAGGGTCTGCCGAGACTAGGAACAAAGCACCGTCACACTGAGGCAGGAAGTTGAGTGTTGCCTCGGTGTTGTGCTGGAGAGTAGAGCCGATACCCGGAGTATCAATCAGTACCACCTCCCTCTGGAGCAATGGTGAAGGATGGGCTACCTCAACACGCGACACGCCTAGATGGTTTTTTGGGTTGCCCTCTTCGGTTACATACCCGGCTAAGAATGCGCGCAACTCTTGAAGATTCTCCGAAGAGTTCTCTTCGGTATGACCATCTAGGAAAATCACCCTAACAAGGCGTTTCGGTCCCCACGATAGGAAGGTTGGGACTGAGGTAACCGGAATCACCGCTGTCGGAAGCAGATCCTCTCCCAGCAGGGCGTTGAGCAGGGTGCTTTTACCGCGCTTGAACTGTCCGAGCACCGCCAGATTAAAGCGAGCTGCAACAAGCCGGTTTGCCAGTTCCTTCGTGCGGTCTTGCTCCGGCGCAAATTCCCCACCTAACTCACCAAGTAGCTCTTGAGCTCTGCCAAGGATAGGGAGAAGTGCCCGAGCACTGTTTTCATGACTAGCTCCCAGCGTATACGAAGTATTTGTCACGGTTTCCTGATTTCTATCGCTCATAGCAAACTCCTTACAGAACCTCCATCTCCTTCAGGACTGAAAGTGCGTAAAAGGTGTATTCCAGGGTAGGAATGCCCATAATAGTAGCTCTAGCAAAACCGCCACCTTGTCTCTGGCATTCCAGGACAAACTCGATAACCCTGTCCGGGAAAACGGTCTTCTCACCCAAGTTGGCAAGGCCTTCAACCAGCCAGAACAGGTCCTCAATGAATTGTATCTGCCAGCTCTTTTCTCTCCTCCTAAAGTAGGCTCTAGTACCGGCGAGCTTCTGAATATCAACCCCCAGCAGCTTATGGATTTCTGTAGCATAAAAGGTTGATGCCAGAGTTGAATGCCTGTTCCTGCCATACCCCCCATCATGGTTCAGCAAGCTGGAAACGAAGCCAGCAACCGCCTGCTCATCAAATGTGGCGCCGGTAGATTTCAGAATCCTTACAGCACGGTAGGTCTCCTCCAACTCCGAAGGCACCTCTACGTAGATGTTCTCCAAGGCACCAAAGCCTCCTGCCTTGTTTTGCCAGGCCATTATCTGATCCTGAGCATAGCTCCTGAGGTCATCCGTTATCTGGCCGAGTTCATTTATGACCTCGACTGCATTGAAGAGGCCTGCGATGCTGCTAAGTGTACCTTCTTTTATCTGTCTGAAGAAAAAGTTGGCAACAGCCTCAGGGCGAGGTGGCTTCATACCCATAAGAGCCAGGCTCTTTACCGCGAAGTGTGTATCAGCGCCACTAGAAGGTGGGATACGAGCAAAGAAATACCCGCCGTCTTCTAAGCGGCACCTATCTATGTAGTTGACTACCAATCGACGGAACGAATGCCCCAATCTAGTTGTAGCCCCAAATTCTGTTAGCAAATTCTGATTCATATTTTACCGAATCACTTGGTTTTCCATCGTGCTTCTGCATCGGCAATTATCGCTCGGGTAATATCAATCATATCTGGACTTACAGAGACTGAGGTGATGCCCCATTTTACCAATTTTTCAGTGAGTTCCGGGTAGACTGAAGGCGCCTGCCCGCAAATTGAAGCGGTGACGCCTTTATTAGCTGAAGCTCTGATAAGTTTTTCCAAGGCCATGACGACGGCATCGTTTCTCTCGTCAAATTCCGGTGCTAGCTTGGGATTGTCCCGGTCAATGCCCAAAATCAGCTGTGTTAGGTCGTTAGAGCCGATAGAGATGCCGTCGATACCAACGTCTAAGAACTTGTCTATAAGGAAGACATTTGATGGTACTTCAGCCATCATCCACAATTTGAAATTGGGGAACTGGTATAACCCCTCGGCGACGAAGAATCTCTTTATCCTGGCCAGTTCGTCTACGAAACGGACAAAAGGAATCATGACGTATAAATTATCGTAGGATTGACAAACTTTTTTAATAGTGTCTACTTCAAGCCTGAAAACCTCAGTCTCCCTGGTGTATCGAGAACAGCCTCGATACCCAATCATGGGATTTTCCTCAAATTCTTCATACTTATCGCCGCCGCGCAAGTTTCTATACTCGTTGGTTTTGAAATCGGAAGTCCGGTATACCACCGGCCTGGGATGAAAAGCTTTAGCAAAAGTGGTGATGCCTCTGGCCAGTAGTTCCATGAATTGCTCGCCTTTACCCTCGTGCAGCATATACCTCGGATGACCACCAATTTGAGCCATCATAAATTCAGCCCTGAGTAGACCAACGCCGTCCACGTGTCTTGCAGCTATGGCCTCAGCCAGCTCCGGTTCAGCCAGATTTACATAGACTCTGGTTTTTGTCTTGATTCGTTCCTGACTTATCACTGCTGGGGCGGCTGTTGTTGGTGTCGCTACTTTGCCGGCATAAACCTTGCCGCCGGAACCATCTACAGTTATTTCTTGGCCATCGCGCAGCGTTTTGGTTGCCACCTCTGTGCCTACTACGCAGGGGATGCCTAATTCGCGGCTGACGATGGCTGCATGGGCGGTTCGACCACCACGGTCAGTGACAATAGCCGATGCACGCTTCATTGCTGGCACATAATCAGGGGTAGTCATTTCTGCAACTAGAATATCGTTCTCCAGCACCTTATCTATTTGGGAAGGGCCGGTTACTATTTTCACCGGACCGGAGGCAACACCTGGGCTGGCAGCCGCGCCGGACAAAAGGACTTTGCCGGCAATCTTAATACCATCCGCAGTGGCGCTCTCTTTTATGGTCGTTACGGGGCGGGTCTGCAAAATATATATTTTGTCATTCTCTTTAGCCCATTCTATATCCTGAGGGAACTGGTAATGCTCCTCCAGTTCCTTTCCGATCCTTGCCAGTGTAATTATGTCTGCGTCGGTTATCTTTTGTCTGGCCTGCTCCTGCGAAGTCAGGATGATCTTGACATTGGCGCTTCCCCCGGTACCATTCGGGTTTCTCATGAGTTTCCATTCTTGGTTCTTGATTTCTTTGGTGAGAATTTCCAGTCCATTCTTACCGACGATGTAATGGTCGGGGGTAACGTCACCGGAGACGATCATTTCGCCCAACCCGAAGATGGCTTCAATGGTAATTTTGCTCAGGTCGTTGGTGGTCGGTATCAATGTGAACATAACGCCGGCTGCTTCTGACTGAACCATCCGTTGCACAACGACAGCAATGAGAACCTTAAAGTGGTCAAAACCATGTTGTACCCGATAGAAGATGGCTCTTGCCTCGAAGAGTGATGCCCAGCATTCGTGAACCGCAGAAATGACTTCATCCTCACCTTCTACGTTAAGGAAAGTCCCCTGCTGACCTGCGAAAGAGGCTTCAGGCAGGTCTTCAGCCGTGGCTGAGGAACGGACAGCAACCAAGCCATTGCCCATTTTCCGATAAGCATCGCGAATCTCCTTAGTTATCGCCGGCGGCATCGGAGCTCCTAGGATTATCTCCTTTATCTTGTTTGAGATATCCTGAAGTTGCTTACTGTCGTCCACATCCAGCGGCTCAAGCAGTTCGCGTATATTGCTACCAAGCCCCGTTTCTTGGATAAAAATGGAATAGGCGTCCGCAGTCACAATGAATCCCGGTGGGACAGATATCCCCGCGTTGGTCATTTCACCCAAGTTAGCTCCCTTACCACCGACTAAAAGTATTTCCTTCTTCGTAATCTCGTTGAACCAGACGACAATCTTTTGCCCTTGATGTATCACTGCTTATATCCTCCTGGAAAAATCAGATGCAATCGTTCATCTCTAAAACATAGTTGTCGCAAATCAGAATAAAAAGCCTCTACCAGCAAATCTAGTAGAGGCTATCATCCCTTAATTGGGCTTTTTGGGGATTATCCATCCCCGGGCGAGCTACATCGCCGCTATTCAATTTTAACTATATTTTACGTGCACACCGCGTCGAGTGTCAACAAAATGTGTACGTCAATCAACGCTCTTTAGTATATCAAATAATGTCTTCCACCCGCTGCACCAGCCTACAGCACCGATGAGTGACGCCTTATTCTCGACTGTCGCCGTCCCTTGCCACTCCCATCTGAAGGAGCGGGCATAAATCCTGAGTTGCTCTGAGAGATAGTGAACAAAATGCCTTTCGGCTTCAATGTTTTTAACTTGTCCTTGGGATAACTTGCTTAAAAGGTGAGGGCGACACAGATGACCATAGTTTTGATCACCAAGACAAATCCTGCAAACGTATTTCTTCCAGTAGCGCTGAGTGCCGAAGGCAAAGTTTTGGAAATTACTAATATTACGCCCTTTCTTTAGCACTTCTTCCATCGGGTGGCCAACTGATTGGGGGCCATATCCCATGTCACACATTAGGCAGGGGCCTTTCATTTTGAGATTTAGGCGCAGGGTAGTTTTGTGCCACAGATCTGTCTTAAGGTACTCTTGGGCGAGTCCCATTATGTCTTCATATAATATGGCAGGCCCGTGAAAATAATCTTGGCGGAAGGCACTTTCCACAACCAGATTGCCCCAGGCGTGCCGCTGGCAGAAGCCCCATCCCCACCTCAATCGATGGCGTATCTCGGGATTCATGATGCTGCCTTGGATAAAACACCACAAATAATGGATTTCGCCGTCTGAAAGGCTAAAACATTCAGTTTGTTGGGTTGAATTGGGCTCCAAACTGCCTTCTTGTTCTTGCAACATACGCTGACGAATAGTCATGAGATTAGTGTGTCTAGCTATTCAGAAAGCTCATTCAACTTTTATTTTGGATTGCCAAGGAAGCCTTGTACTCCTTCAGCAAATTTTTCTGATCCATAAAGCGTATTTCTATATGTCCACAAAACCACTAAGGCAAGAAAAAACCTCTGCCAGCAATGCCAGTAGAGGCTATCGTCCCACTAATGGGCTTTTCGGGGATTATCCCCCGGCGAGCTTCATCGCCTTAACTATACTTTTAATATACCAGAAAAAGAATGTGCTGTAAATGGGCCCATTATCCTTCTTTGATTTCCCAAAGAGATCGCCGTACAACTATCTATATTCTTGATGGCGGCGTCAACGGTCCGCTCAGCATAACCGAAGTCATTAATCAGCTGGATGCAAGTGTAGCCTTTCTTTGGAAGCTCGCCGATTCTATCCTTTATTGTTTGTTTTTCTAGCGTGTTCCTGACAGTGCCAACTCAATGGAGATTTCTACACCCGAATTTCGTAGCTAAAAGTGAGTACAGACGATGCTCTGCTAATAAAACCACGGCTTTTGCGAATTAACAGTCATATCTATATAATTTACAGTGTCTAGAATGGTGATGCGGAAAAACCAATAGTTAGCGTGTAAAAGATTAACATGTGCGGCATTATCGGCTATTGTGGCAAACAAGCAGCAGCTCCACTTGTTTTTGAAGGTTTGAAGCGCGTGGAATACCGTGGCTATGACTCAGCAGGCATAGCTACCCTGTCCAATAGACAGTTGTTTGTGAAAAAAGATATCGGTAAACTTGAGGAGATTGAGAAGAAGCACAATCTAAGTTTATTACCAGGGAATATAGCAATTGGTCATACCCGCTGGGCAACTCATGGCGGTGTTACTACGGCCAATGCCCACCCACATTGTGCCGCTACTGGCACAATAGCTGTCGTTCACAATGGCATAATTGAGAATTATCAAGAGCTTCGCCAACACCTCGTCAGCGATGGGCATCGCTTTGCCTCAGAAACCGACACTGAAGTTATACCTCACCTCATTGAAGATGAAATGAAAAAGGGATGTTCTCTCGAGTCGGCAGTTCTAGCTGTTGCGCCGAAACTCGAAGGCTCCTATGCCTTTCTGGCTATATCATCTCGTGACCCAGGCAAAATTGTCGGCACAAGAAAGGATAGCCCTCTGGCTATCGGAGTAGGCGAACATGGCTACTTCGTTGCCAGTGATGCCCTGGCTTTCTCCGGATTAGCCAATAAGCTTATACCTCTGGCTGATACTGAGGTAGCGGTGCTAACAACTAACGGGATTGAATTATTCGATGCTGCAGGCAATAAGCTAGCGAAGAAAACCAGACAAATTGACTTGCAATGGTGTGATAGTGATAAACAAGGCTACCAGTTCTTCATGCTAAAAGAGATTATGGAGCAGCCGCAGACCATTGAGGCAGCTACCAATCAGGATAAAGAGTTATTCACCAAAGTCGCCATGGATATACTTAGAGCGGGTCAAGTGATAGTCACCGCCTCCGGCACTTCCAGATACGCTGCGCTAGTTGGCAGATATCTCTTCTCCAAAGTCGGCAGGAAGTTTTGTGATGTAGTTATGGCCTCCGAATTTCATTATTTTGCTGATTCTGTAGACAAGAACACTGTGGTCTTAGCTGTCTCCCAGAGCGGCGAAACGGCAGACGTCATCGAAGGCGTAAAAAGGGCCAGAGATGCTGGCGCTCGAATTATCTCTGTTGTCAACAGGCCGTATTCTCAGTTAGCTGAGATGAGCCACCAGGTTATCTATCTTAATTGTGGCCCTGAGCTTTGTGTTGCGGCCACCAAGTCATTCATCAGCCAGTTAGTGGTTTTCTATCTCTTGTCCTTTTCCATGGTCAACTCCTTTGACAAAGCTGTTACCGACCTTAAAGGCATCAGTAGCAAGGTGACTAAAACTATCCAATGGAACAATGACAAACTTAATGGACTGAGCCAGGAATTGAAGAACAAGAATGATTTCTATTACATAGCCAGGGGGATTAACTTCGCCATTGCCTCCGAAGGTGCCCTGAAACTTAAAGAGACCTCCTACATTCATGCTGAAGGTATGCCGGCAGGTGAATTGAAACACGGCACTTTAGCCCTTATTGAGCCGGGGACACCTGTAGCTGTAATCTGTCCTGATGACTACACTTACCGTGAGACATTAAGCAATGCTATGGAAGCTAAGTCGCGTGGTGCTTATATCATCGCCATCTCTGATAGGAAAAATGAAATTTACGATTTCTGGGTCAAGATTCCCAAAGCCGACGAACTCTTATACCCCGTAATCACTGTAGTCCCACTTCAGCTCCTTGCGTACCATTTAGCGATAAGCCGAGGACATGACCCGGATAGGCCACGGAACTTGGCAAAATCGGTGACCGTGAAGTAGAGACTCGCAGAGACTGATAGAGATTAGTGGAGATTGATGGTTGAATCGTTTGAGGGCCTTGAGGTTTGGCAAATTGGAAAGAATATAGTCATGGAAATCTATCAGCTAACCGCTTATCTCCCCAAAGAAGAGGCTTTTGTACTAACTCCTCAAATTAGACGAGCCGCTTTATCTGTACCAGCTAACATTGCTGAAGGCTTTGGACGCTATCACTATCTTGACAAAGCCAAGTTTTACCTCAATGCCCGAGGTTCTCTCTACGAACTCAAAAGCCATTTGCTCATTGCACAGGAACTCGGTTATTTCAGTCAATCTCAATCAGTCTCAATGAATCTCAAACTAATCTCAACATGTCTCAATTAGTCTCTACGAATCACCATAAGTCTCATCCTAAAATCATCGCCGCCATCCCTTGCCTCAACGAAGACCGGTTCATTGGTGACATAGTTACTAGAGCTAGAATATATGTTGACAGGGTAATTGTCATTGATGACGGCTCAACTGATAACACCTCTGAAGTAGCCAAAGCTGCTGGCGCTGAGGTTATAAGACATAAAAGAAGACGAGGGGCTGGAGCGGCTACCAGGACAGCATTCGAAGCCGCGAAGGCTAACAATGCCGACATACTGATAACTTTGGATGGCGATGGTCAGCACAATCCTGATGAGATTCCTCAAGTCCTGGCTCCCATTCTCAGTAATGAAGCAGACCTAGTTATTGGCTCCCGCTTTCTCCAATCCAATCTCAACCAATCTCAACTAATCTCATCCAATCTCATCCAGGTACCCAAATACCGCAAATTCGGTATCGATGTAATCACGTGGTTATACAACTTCGGCTCCAAGGTGAAGGTTTCAGACTCTCAGAGCTGCTTCCGGGCGCATAGCAAAAAGCTGCTTGAAGCCATCAACATCACCGAAAATGGTTTTGGCTTCAGCATCCAAGTGCTAATTCAAGCCAGAAGAAAGAACTTTGTTATCACAGAAGTGCCCATCTCTTGCATCTACCATTCTGAGGGCTCCAGCCTCAACCCAATAGCGCACGGTCTTGGCGTCGCCTTCGTGGTTCTGCGGCTTCGCATCAAAAACCATCTTATTTCTAAGTAGGTAATGAGGCTGTCCGAAAACTCTAACTGGCAATCTGTCTCTCCTACTTTGTGGGAAAAATTATAGCTCATTAGTGATACATATTATACATGTAGCCCCGAGGCTTTAGCCTCGGGAGCCCGACCCTAAAGGGTCGGGACTACATTTTCGGACAGCCTGTAATAAATATCCTGCGCAATTATCCCTGGAACTTCCTCAACCATAATTAGCTTTTGCCACCGCAAAAAAGAGAGTGTTTATTAACCTGTCACTCTGACCCTGAATGAAGTGAAGGGGAAGAGTCTGTGAGATTCTTCGCCCATAGGGCTCAGAATGACAAAAAGAATTGCTAAACACTCTCCCCAAAACAGGTTTGACAATTCACTCACCTCGTTGTTATACTCCAAAACAATGCTAGTATTTAGTTGCATAAATCAGCGTTAAAATATATTCCCCTCTCCCTCGATGGGAGAGGCAAGGGTGAGGGTGAAAAGACTCTATGACCCCTTACCTTAATCCTCTCCCGCAAGGGGCGAGGAGATACAGGGATTTATGTAACCAAGCGCTGGAATCTATAAAATCGTACAGGGATGGGGTATAGCGTGCTCAGAAGAAACAATGGGACTTCCTGTGCTCCAATTTCCCTGACAATTTACAGATTTGTCCGAAAACGACCGAGGCAGTACAGGGCATGAAGCCTGTTCCAAAGGTTTCTGTAATTATCGTTAACTACAATGGCATGCCTCATATTGATGGTTGTGTTTCTTCGGTTCTGAGGCAGACCTATAGTAATTTCGAAGTAATATTCGTTGACAATAACTCTAGTGACGGCAGTTTGAATTATGCCAAAGCGAAGCTTCCCGAACTGATTTTTGTAGCTAACGATAGGAATCTAGGCTATGCCGGTGGCATTAACTCTGGCTTGGTTCATGCTGCCGGCCAGTATATTGCCCCGCTTAATGTAGATACAGAGGTCGCCCCCGACTGGCTGGCTGCCATGGCTAACTTCCTGGAAGCCAATCCACTAACAGGAGCAGTCACCCCCAAGATTTTGCTTTTCCATGAACGGGATAAGATTAACGCCAAGGGTCTAAACATTCATATCACCGGGCTTGGCTTTTGTCGTGGCCTATATAAGAAGGACGATGGCGCAATTGACCCGGAGAAAGTTACCGGTGTCAGCGGTTGCTCCTATCTGATAAGGCGAGAAGTTCTGAAACAAATAGGTGGCGCACCAGAGGAATGCTTTATGGGCAATGATGACGTCGTCATCTCCTGGCTCTTAAATTTAGCGGGCTATGAGATGTACTGTGTTCCGGAGGCGGTGGTCTTACACAAATATCACCCCAAAATGGGACCGGATAAGTTATTTCGTTTGGAGAAGAACCGACAAGCCTTATTGCTCTCCAGCTTAAAGCCATTCACCTTAGTAGCTTGCCTCCCTGTTTTTGTGGCGATTGAGCTTATGGTAGTGATATACAGTATGACAAAGGGCAAGACATATATCAGGGCTAAGCTCGATGCCTTTGTTTCACTCTGGCGGGAGCGGGACTATATCAAGCAAAAACGAGAGCAATATCAGGGATTAAGGAAAATCTCTGATTTTGCCCTATTTCGCAGGCTAAACTGGAACTTGGACTGGGTTCAACTGTGGCATATTCTAAGATAATATGCCTGGCAGCGATGCTGGAAGACGAAGCCATTTTTCGGAGTGGTTTTCGATGTAGCTGTGACTCTTCAGGGCCTTTATATGTCATTCTGAGGAAGCGTAGCAACCGAAGAATCTGACCTTCGCATCGAGATCCTTCGCTTCGCTCAGGATGACAATAGGGAGAGTTGCCATCCCTCTCCATCGATGGGAGAGGGTATGGGTGAGATTAATATGGATGTGAGCATCATAATCCTGAGCAAAAACGCCGGAGTAAGCTTTGCCACCTTACTTCAGCGGCTGTTTTCCCAGAAGTTTGACGGCAGCTATGAAGTCCTCGTCATAGACTCAGGTTCTACGGATGACACTTTGGAAGTAGCCCAGGGCTGCCCGGTGAAAATAGCCAGAATAAAGCCTGAGGAGTTTCATCACGGCAAAACAAGGAACCTGGGCGCCGAGCTATCCAGTGGTGGAATCCTGGTGTATATCACGCAAGATGCTCTGCCCCTCAATGACAACTGGCTTCAAAAGCTGACCGAAGACCTTAACGACATCCAAGTGGCTATGGTTGTCGGCAGGCAAATTCCGTGGCATGATACCAAACCTCCTGAAAAATTCTTCTACTTATACTATTTCCCAGAGCACAAGATTGAAGTGGTCTCTGGTGCTCCGGACTACTACCGCGATAATATGTTCATATCCAACGTCAACTCAGCCATCAAGAAAGACGTCTGGCAGCAGTTCAAGTTTTCCGAAAATGTAGTTTTGGCTGAAGACAAGGAGTTCGCCAGGCGTGTGCTCCTTGCCGGCTGGAGGATTGTTTATCAGCCGGAGGCGGTTGTATATCACGCCCATGATTTCAGTCTTAGGGCTATATTCCGAAGGAGCATGGATTCTGGCATCGCATTAGCCCAGGAAGTCAATGTACCCAGGTCAAGAAATTGGGTTATTAACAGGCTGGGATATTTCGCTAGCGAAGCCGGGTATATCATGGCGAATCAAAGGTGGTGGAAATGGCTGCCTTATTCCGTAGCCTACGAGGCTAGTAAACTAATAGGGGTAATGGTGGGTTGGCTCAGAGGGAAATTTTCAAAAACATTCTCCTATTTTAATGTAGTCACGAGGCTTTAGCCTCGTGAACCCGACCCTAAAGGGTCGGGGCTACATGTGGAGTAGTAATATGCGACCCTGAAGAGTCGGGGCTACATGTGGAGGAAAATGTATGGGCAGCCCTCGCCATAAGAGTTAATGTTCTCCGGGCACTGTAAAGGTGACACATGGGTAATCAAGCGGTTACAATAAGACGTAAAAATGTGGCAATATAGAGAGCTCATAAAAAACTTAACTATTGCTGATTTCAAAAGCCGCTACCAGAACACCTCGCTCGGCTTTCTCTGGTCTCTCCTCAGCCCCCTTCTACTGGCCGGTGTCCTATACTTTTTCTTCAGGCATCTCTTCGGGCAGGAGGAAAATTTCGCCATAAATCTGCTGGTGGGTCTTATGGCGTTTCGGTTCTTCACTACAGGCACCAGTTCAGCACTTGGTGCCGTAGTCGGCAAGCCCAGCCTGGTGACCAAGGTATATATACCCCGGCAGATATTGGTGCTGAGCAATGTCCTGGCCAACCTGATAAGCTCGCTGCTCGAGTTCGTAGTTCTGCTGCCCATAATATTCGTCATACAAGGGCACTTACCTGTCACCGTATTGCTCTTTCCTGTAATTCATTTCTTGTATTTCTGGTTCATTTTCGGAGCCGGATTGCTCCTGTCCTCTCTTTTCGTCTACTTCCGTGACCTAAACCAGATATGGGAGGTGCTGGTCAACATTCTCTTCTTCTGCACGCCCATCTTTTATCCCCTCTCCATAATTCCCGCTTACCTTATGCCCTATTATATACTCAACCCGGTAACTCAATATCTCATCATGTATCGTCAGGTGATGGTTGCTGGCGATTTACCTTCGCTGGGCAGTGTCAGTGGTGTCATCATGGTTGGCATCGCCGCCTACTTTGTTGGCAGCTTCGCTTTCAGCAAATTGCAGCGCCGCTTCGCCGAGGAGATATAATGACCGCCATAATCGTAGACAATATCTCCAAAAAGTTTCGAATTCCCCACGAAAAAAAGACAACGCTGTTTCAAAACATAGTCGGCATCATCAAAAGGCAGTTCGACTATGAAGAGTTCTGGGCGTTGAAAGACGTCAGCTTTGAAATAGAGAAAGGTGAGGCCTTCGGTATAATAGGTAAAAATGGCTCGGGCAAAAGCACCCTGCTCAAAATATTGGCAAAGGTCCTGTATCCCGACACTGGCTCAGTTACAATGAACGGGAAAACAGCTTCCTTTCTGGAGTTGGGCATTGGCTTCCAGCCGGAGCTGACGGCCAAAGAAAACGTCTATATCTACGCTTCCATCTTAGGGATGAGCCGCAAGCAGGTGGACAAGATATACGATGACATCTTCGACTTTGCCGAGCTCAAGAGATTTGAGAACATGAAGCTTAAGAACTTCTCCTCAGGAATGTACATGAGGCTAGCCTTTTCCACGGCTATTCGTGCCGAGCCGGACACCCTGTTAATAGACGAGGTCTTCGCCGTCGGTGATGAAGCCTTCCAGAGTAAATGCACAGCCAAAATAAACGAATTTCGGGAGCAGGGCAAGACCATAGTCTTCGTGTCTCATGCCCTGAATACCGTGAAAAGCCTGTGCCAGAGGTCATCGTTGCTAAGTGAAGGCCGGATAGTTTCCATTGGTGACACTGAAAAGGTGATAAACGATTATCTGGGAATGTTGCAAGCCAAATGAAGAAAGAAGCAATCAAGGCATTTAGAGAAAAGGCAGACGCCTTTCTGGAGACTGCTGTTTACAACTTCCAAAACAAAAGGTATGATTTAGCTGCGTTCGAGACAAGGCGACCAGTTATCCTCTCCCTTAACGGGAGAGGATTAAGGTGAGGGTGATAAAAACACACTAGAGGTGTCTTATGAAAGCCGACTTAGAAAAACTGAAAGGCGAGGTAGTTGACATTCTGAGAAAGCACGATATTTGTCGAGCGGTCTTTTTCGGCGCCTCTGCTACTGGAGAGCAACGAGAAGGCAGCGACATTGACATCCTAATTGAGTTTAAAGGAGGAGAAATGAGATGAGACAGATAAAGATAATAGTTGAAAAACATCCTGAGGGATACGTAGCATATCCTCTTGGGCTAAAAGGTGTAGTGGTTGGGGAAGGTGACACCTATGAGGAAGCACTTGCCGATATAAAATCTGGCATTAAGTTTCACATAGAAACATTTGGGCAGGAGGCTCTTGAACTCGAAGATAACGTAGAAACCTTTGTTGCTGAAGTAGCGGTGTAATGAGGTTTCCAAAAGATGCATCAAAACACAAAGTGATAAGAACCCTCGAGGCTCTGGGATTTAAGACCGTAAGAGTCGGAAGTCACATTTCGATGACTAGAGAAAACCCGGACGGTAGTGAAACACCTTTGACTATGCCCAATCATGAGAGGATAAAAGGCTCTACCTTAAGAAGTATTTGCAGACAATCGAGGATACCAAGGGAGGAGTTTCTTAGAATCTATAAGAGTAAGCCATGAAACCTGCGGCGTGGCAAGCAGAAGGTATAAATAAACCAACGCTCTTGGAGTGTTTGGCTGAATGAGAAAGGTAGGAATTCTCTACGACAATATCAGTGGCAACATCGGTGACCAGGCTATCGGCATAAGCCTGAGGAAGATGTTGGGGGAGATGGGTGTTGAGTTTGAAGAGCTTGTCCCCGGTAGGTTTAATCTTGCGGACTATCAAAGATAAACGAGTTCAAAGAGCAGGGCAAGACCATCGTCTTCGTCTCCCACGCCTTGAACACAATGAAGAACCTGGCCAGAGGACATTGTTATTGAACGAGGGCAGGATTGTTTCTCTGGGTGACACTGAAAAAGTGATAAACGATTATCTGGGCATTTTGCAAGCGAAATAAAGAAGGGGGCAATCTCTCCTTATTGTCATTCTGAGGGGCGAAGCGACGAAGAATCTCATTTCCGGATGTCATTCCGAGGAGTACCAGTACATTCCGATGCAATCGGGACGTGGGAATCTCGATGGTATAACCTTCTCTTGTCATTGCGAGTCCCGATGCAATTGGGACGTGGCAATCTTGGTGGATGAGAGTGGGGGAGGACTTAGAATAACATGCTCATAAACACTCTCAATAAATTGTTTATTGCTAAACAATCGCATACTTCATTATAATGTTTCCACGGTCATATCGAGGCTATAAAATGGAAGTCATCGTCATAGGCATTGGTCGCGTTGGTCTGGTGGCAGCTTGCTGCCTGGTAAAGTCAGGTCATCAGGTAACCGGCGTCGAGGCAGACCAAGCCAAGCTAAAGTTCCTAAACCACGGGGGTAAGCCCATTTACGAGAAAGGTATCCAAACCCTGCTCGAGCAGGGGTTGTCTTCGGGTAAATTAACCTTCGTTCCCTCTCTTCCGGTCACGCTTAAGGCTGATATCGCCATGATAGCTGTTAATACTCCTTCATCATCGGACGGGGAGGTTGACCTCTCAAACGTGCATGCCGCTGTAGCTCAAGTGTGTGAAGCAGCCCGGAGCCCTGTGGTTCTGGTGATGAAAAGCACTGTCCCACCGGGCACAGGTGTTAGGCTTATCAAAGACTATTTGCAAGGAACGCCAATTGCCTATGTCTCCAACCCTGAATTCTTACGTGCCGGGCAAGCTATTGACGATTGGTATCATCCCAGCCGTATTGTGATTGGGGCCGATAACCGGCAAGCAGCCGATAAAATACGCCATCTCTATTCGGACATTGAAGCCCTGCTGCTGGTAACAGACATCACCTCTGCTGAGATGATTAAGCATGCTGCCAATGCTTTTTTGGCCACAAAAATCTCCTTTATCAATGAAATTGCCAACTTATGCCAGATTCTGGGAGCTGATATTGACGATGTCGTTCAAGGGTTGGGGCTTGACCCCCGTATCGGAACTGCCTTTCTCCAGCCTGGAGCAGGCTATGGTGGCCCCTGCCTGCCCAAGGATGCCAGAGCCTTAGAATTTTTGGCTTCAAACAAGGGCTACGATTTCAAGCTTCTCAGGGCTGCCATTGAGGTAAATGCCCGGCAGCGCTCCCTGGTGGTTGAAAGGCTTAAGCAGTTCTTAGGCCCTCTTTGTGGCAAAGAGATTGCCCTGCTTGGCTTAGCCTTCAAGCCGGGCACAGACGATGTTACCGAAGCCCCAGCTATAGACATCGCTCGTCTGCTCATCGCTGAAGGGGCCAATTTACGCGTCTATGACCCTATGGCTATGGATAATGCCACAGCATTGCTTCCTGCTGGCGTTGTCTCTTGCCAGGACATTTACTCAGCCACGGCAGGGGCCTGTGCTATAATCCTAGCTACCGAATGGTCGGAGTTTATCCATGCTGACTGGAACAAAATCAAAAAAGCGATGGCCGAGCCTTATGCCATCGTGGACGGTCGCAACTCCTTACCACGAGACAGGCTGATTGCCATCGGTTTCAAATATGTAGGAATAGGGAGAAGATTATAGATACATTTTTCATACATAAGGAAATAAGCCTTGAATTATAAAACTATCGAAGACTTAAATAAAGATATCAAAGCGCTGGTTCCCAAATTGCCACCGGATTTGGATTTAATTGTAGGCGTACCCAGAAGCGGTTTACTGGCGGCAAATATGCTAGCTTTGTATCTTAACTTGCCTCTCACAGATGTAGATGGGCTCTGTGAAAGAAGAGTATTTGAAACTGGCTTATATCGTAAATTTGGTAAGTTTTTTGATTTCTCACGGTGCAAGAAGGTATTGGTCATTGACGACAGTATTAATTCGGGAGCCTCAATAAAAAAGGTGAAGTCGGCTATACAGCGTGCCAATCTACCATATGAGACTTACTATGCAGCTGTATACGTCACACCCGCTAGTTGTGAATTTGTAGATTTCTGGTGTGAGGCGGTCGATCAACCAAGGTGTTTCGAGTGGAATGTGATGCATCACCCAAACCTGGAGAGAAGTTGTGTAGACCTTGATGGTATATTGTGTAGAGACCCATCAGATTACGAAAATGACGACGGGGAGAATTATCGCCACTTCCTGATAAATGTAGAACCATTATTTAAGCCTTCCGTAGAAATAGGCTGGATTGTGACCTGTCGGTTGGAAAAATACCGTGACCTGACTGAGGAATGGTTAAAGAAACATAGCATAAGATACAGAAGCTTAGTCATGATGGACCTTCCAGATAAAAAAACTCGGCTGGCTTTAGGAAATCACGCCTTGTTTAAAGCGGAGGTCTATAAATCTACCGACGCTATGCTTTTCATCGAAAGTTCATTCAACCAGGCACAAGAAATCGCAAGAATTTCAGGAAAAGAAGTGCTTTGCATAGAAACTAATCAAATCGTTCAACGAGAAAACATTCAAGGTAAAGAGACAGAATTCGAGCACGACTACAACCCTGAATATGCCGCCCCTGAGTTTTATTGCCCATTTTGCGAAAAGCATGCAACGGAATTTCTGCCCACCGGATTAGATATTCCCGTATTGAAAGAGAAAAATGTTGTCGGTGGAGGATATCGCCTAAATGCAATGTGCCCCCACTGCCATTCGACTGATAGGGAACGCCTCATATATCTTTATCTGAGGAATAAGAAGGATTACTTATTTTGTAAGAACCTCAAACTTCTACATGTAGCACCGGAAGGGAACTTACAGAGGGTTCTTATGGCAAAGCCAAATATAGAGTACCTAAGTGCTGACCTTAGTTCTCCACTGGCAACGGTTCAAATGGACATTACAGATATTAAATATGAAGACAATTCCTTTGACGTTGTTATTTGTAATCATGTCCTGGAACACATCCCAGATGACCGAAAAGCTATGGCAGAGCTGTATAGGGTGTTGAAGCCCGGGGGTTGGGCAATCCTGCAAGTGCCTATCTCACTATCACTCGATCAAACCTTCGAAGACCCATTGGTCACAACCCCAGAAGAGAGAGAAAAGGTATTTGGACAAAGTGACCATGTCAGGATTTATGCTAAAGACTACACAGATAGACTGGAAGAAGTTGGTTTTTCTGTTGAGGTTTACAGTTTTGCAGGAGAATTTGGTGAGTCCGCTATCCGCAAATATGGATTATTAAAAGACGAGAATATATACATTTTCTCAAAACCAGGGCTTGGAGAAGAATTCAAACAGGACGTGGAATATAAGGAGGACGATACCCTTCGCAGTCGCTTCAAACTCCTTTCTCACCTTATAGAAGGGCAGAAGGTATTAGAGATAGGTTGTGGCAACGGCGATTTATCCCTGGAAATCGCCAAGCTCGGCTTCGATGTGATTGGCATAGACATAAGTGAACCGGGAATATGCCAGGCAGTTGAGTTGGTCCAGAAGGAGAACCTGGATGCCAGAGCTAAATTCATGGTTATGGATGCTACCAGCCTGGAGTTTCCTGATAACTCCTTCGATACTGTCCTCATAGCGGAAGTCCTGGAACATGTGAGAGACTCCAGGAAGTTGCTGGAAGAAGCTGTGCGTGTTGTGAGAAACGGTGGAAGGGTAATAGTCTCTGTTCCCGATGGCTTACTTATTCCTTTCCAGGGGCACCTGAGGGTTTTCTTCAAAGACACTCTGACTACCGAACTAAGCCAATATGCCGAGGAAATTACATGGCATGAGTTGCCATTCAAGAAATGGCTTATCTGTAGCTTCTTTGTCAAGAAACCCGAATTGGATATCACAGAAGGTCCGTTGGTTGACATTCTCATGCCCACCTACAACGGCAGAAAATACATAAAGAATGCCATCAAGAGCGTTATCAATCAAACATACCGTAACTGGAATTTGGTGGTGGTTAATGATGGTGGTGAAGATGTCGCTGACATAATTGACGAATTTCACGATAGTAGAATCAAGTACATTGTAGCCGAGCATAAAGGCAAGGCACACGCTCTCAACATAGGCATTGAAAATAGCAATGGAGAATTTATCGGCTATCTGGACGATGATGACATCTTGTACCCGATTCATCTTGAGGTTCTGGTAAAGGCAGCATTGGAAGACAATAAGGATTTTGTCTACTCTGACTGGTACGAAGTCTCACTTGATGAGAACAACAAAGAAATCGGCAGGGAGTTTCAATACAGATTGGATGTAGCACCCTGGATGCTTATTCCTCAGAATTACATAAATCATAAGTGTATTCTGCATAATAGGTCTCTTTTTAAAAAAGCCGGTTTATATGATGAGGCGCTTGATATCCTCATAGACTGGGATATGATCAGGAGGCTGTTCTTTATTAGCCCGGCATACCATGTCTGGAGCGTAACAAGCGAACGCATTGTGTATTATAAACAAAACATGGTAGAGAACAGGATAACTGGACTCTGGCAAAGGGAACCCGTCAGGGCCGGCACGTCATGGCAGCGGATAATCGGCAAAACAGTTGAGCTTAGTGCCACGGAGGAGGCGCTGAAAGAGGCTATCGTGAATTTGATGCTTTCCTATTACCACCCCAAGCTTGATGCTAAAGATACTCAGATAGCCAACCTCGCCACAGCTGTTCAAGAAAGGGATTCCCAGATAGCCGAACTCAACAATAACTTACAGGCTAAAGATTCCCAGATAAGCTCACTTGAGTCAACACTCCAGGAGAAGGTCTCCCAGATAAGCAACCTTCAGGCAGGCCTACAGGAGAAGGTCTCCCAGATAAGCAACCTTGAGATGCAACTACAGCAAATACAGCGGGGGATAGTTATGCAACTTGTGAGCCGCTACCAGAGAGTAGTGGAAAAGCTGCTACGCTCAGGCACAAGAAGCCGTTATTACTACGAGCTTGGGCTGACCGGCATCAGAGTCATCTTAAACGAGGGCTGGCGTGCCTTTGTAAGAAAAGCAAGGAATTGGCTCCAACCCGAGATTAGGCTGTTGAATTGCGTATCTAAGAAAGTATCTGTTGTTATACCTAACTACAACGGGAAAAGATATCTGGGTGAGTGCATAGAATCACTTTATCGCATGGATTTTCGGCGCGACGACTATGAGATAATTGTTATAGACAATGCTTCGCTTGACGGTTCAAAGGAATTTGTCCTCGCCAATTACCCAAGTGTACGCCTAATACAAGCTGGCAGAAACCTGGGATTTGCTGGTGGTTGTAATTTAGGAATAAGGCATTCCAACGGGGAATACGTCGTCCTTTTGAATAACGATACAACGGTGGACACTGCGTGGCTACGGGAACTCGTAGCAACTGCCGATAGTGACCCAGACATAGGCATAGTCGGCTCAAAACTTGTATTTATGCATAACCCTGGAGAAATCCAGAATGCCGGGAACTACATAACTACGTGTGGGGATGGTGGCGATATAGGGTTTCACGAACCTGATATATGTCAATACGATACGGTTAGAGAGACTATGGCAGTCTGTGGCGCAAGTATGCTGGTTAAGAGGAAACTCATCGAGGAAATTGGAGCCTTTGATGAAGACTTCTTTATCTATTGGGAAGATGCCGACTTTTGCTATCGGGCAAGACTGTACGGCAAGAAAATAATTTTCAACCCCAAATCTGTCGTACATCATGTACATGCGGCAACATCACAAGAGTGGTCACCTTTTTTTACTTTTTGTGCCTTTAGAAACAAGCTGCTTATACACCTGAAGAACTCGCCACTGCAGTTTTTTTTGAAGGTGCTTTTTCTATATTGTGGCCAAGTAGTTATTGAAACCCTCGTGAAACGGGTAAATAGAAGGACACACCTAAGGATAATAAGTTCCTTCGCCAAGAAGTTTTTTAAGTTTCTTATCAAAAGGCTCTGGATTAGGTTCATCATCAAAACAGAAGACGACGCCAGGGTAATGCTGAGACTTACGAGGGTAAGACCTAAAATAGATGGCTCAATGGTGAAAAAAGTTTGCGTCTATAATGCATTCCTCCCTACAATGGGTGGCGGTGAAAATCACACGGCCCACGTTATTGAGTATATAAATATGCTCTTTCCGTGTGCATCGGTGGATATTCTATGCCACGAAACCCAGGTCTTCAGCAAGTCTGATTTTGACGGAAGAGACTTTGTGCACATGCTTGAGAAAGATTTCCATGTCTCCCTAAAAAACGCGCAAATTAGATTCGTGCCTGTTGGTGTCAATTCTAAAAGTCTTATAAGCAACCTAATAAGAATACGCAAACTTTCGTCCATTAGTAGGGAATACGACATATTTATAAATAATACCTTTGCGAGCTCGTTACCAGCACAAGGAAAGATCAACATCTATTGTTGCATGTTCCCACAAAAATTGGACTACCCAACAAATCCGCTCTTGAGACTGCCTATCAAATGGTTTTCCTATAGGTTCTTGAAGTCATATCACTTATTTTTGGCAAATTCACATTATACCCAGTGCTGGATGGATAAATACTGGGGCGTGAACTCTTATGTCCTTTCTCAACCTATTCAGCAGCGGAAGACTTCTGTAAATTTACACCGACATAACGTTATAATAAATGTCGGCCGTTTCTTTGCTGGTGGACACAACAAAAGGCAAGATGTAATGATTAAAGCATTTATCGAGGTGTTTAACAGGGGCTGGGTGAAAGACTGGAAGCTGATACTGATAGGCAGGAAACACGTTAGTGAAGCGAGTTGCAGATTCGTAGAATCTTTAGAAAGATTGGCTAGGGATTACCCCATAGAGTTGAGACATGACATCAGCAGTGACGAACTCGATCATCTTTTGGATACGTCTAAGATCTACTGGCATGCGACAGGATTTGGAGAAGACCCGAATCTACATCCTGAGAAATTCGAGCACCTTGGGATATCCACGGTTGAAGCCATGCATTTTGGAGTTGTCCCCGTAGTGTTTAATGCTGGTGGACAAGCCGAACTTATCGACCATGGTCAGAACGGTTTTCTATGGAACACAATTGATGAGCTGGTGAATTATACTAAGCTGCTCGTAGAGGATGACCACTTGAGAGAACAACTTAGTGAGTCGGCTTTTGCCTTTTCGAGAACCTTTGTGACAGAAAGGCGATTAGGGCAATTACGTTGGTTTCTTACCCCCTATTACGAATGGGAGTGACCTGAGCATAGGTGAATTTTGAGAAATTCTCATAGTTTAGTCTACTAGACAATGTCTGTTTATAAAATTGCCGAAGAGCACAAGATTATTACCTCATTACAGGGCAATTGGCTTGAGGTACAGGAACCGCCTTGAAGAAATCCTCCAAAAGACAAAGGTTGCTGTGAACACAGGGATGCTTGATTCTGGCAATTGTTCTGAGGTCTAAATAGAGATTGAAATAATACAAGAAGACAGGTCCAGACATGCTTAGTTACCACGTCGTGACAGACAGAGTCATTATCTCGCCAGACGGGAAAAGCCTCAGCATTGGCGAAATGGAACATATTTTTGAAGAAGCAGGGGCGGTAAATGAGACGATTTTCAGGCGTCTAGAATTCAACCAAGTTATTCAGTATACAAAGGGCGTAGGAATTGATATCGGCTGTGGGCTTAACAAGATTCATTCGGTTGCCATTGGCATTGATTTCCAGTTGGGAGACAAAGATTTTGGTTATCCATTCGGCGCTAACATTAAGGCGACCAAGAATAAGGATTGGCTGTCGTTACCTTGGTTTAAGGATGAGTCTTTGGATTTTGTGTTCTCTAGCCATTGTTTGGAACACTTCTCTAACCCCCTCAAAACTGTTGAAGAAGCGTCACGAGTCCTAAAATCTAGTGGCTATCTTGTTGTCATTCTGCCTGATATGAGATACTATCCTCGAAAAGGGCAGCCCAATGCTAATCCCGACCACGAGTGGGATTGTTATCCTGAGGTTCTGCTGGATATTGTAAACAGCACTGGTCAGTTCAAAGTGATTCAACTCGATACTCTTCACGCTAAACTTAAGGATATAAAACTAACTCCGAGAGATAGAAGAATCGCCGATTCTTATGGCCACGAGTCACTTAATTTCTCCTTTGATTCCGTATTTCAGAAACTGTGAAATAGCCCCTAATGTAATGTTAATAGGATTATGACATGGTGATTATCAGAGCTAAAGTGCCATTGAGAATCAGCTTCGGTGGAGGTGGCACCGACGTATCACCTTATATAGAGGAGAGGGGTGGAGCAGTGCTTAGCGCCACGATTGATAAATATGCTTATTGCAGCTTATCAACCAGGAGCGATGATTCGGTGAATGTGGTATCGCTTGATTATAACCTTGTCGCCAGATATTCAACCAACGATAAGTTGGATTACGATGGTAAACTAGACCTGGTCAAGGCGGCTCTCAAAGTGATGGAGGTAAAAAGCGGAGTTGACCTTTTTCTACATAGCGATGTACCTCCAGGCTCTGGCTTAGGCTCATCCTCAACAATGGCGGTAGCGTTGGTTGGCGCTCTTAAACACTGGCTGAATATTTCACTAAGTGATTATGATATTGCTGAGCTCGCTTACCGCATCGAGAGGCAAGAGGCTGGCATCAAAGGGGGAAAACAGGACCAGTATGCCGCCTCCTTCGGTGGATTCAATTTCATTGAGTTTCATGGCGAAAAAACTATCGTTAATCCGTTGCGTATCAAACGCGAAATCATTAATGAGCTGGAGTATAGGCTGATGCTGTGCTACACCGGTAAGACCAGGCTTTCAGCCGGAATCATCGACGACCAGGTAAAGGGCTACAGACAAAAGAAAGAAGACGTGGTTCGCGCACTTGATGAAACCAAAACAATAGCTATTGCCATGAAAAATGCCTTACTTTTGGGACAGATAGATGAGCTTGGCTGTCTTATGAATCAGGCGTGGCAGAGCAAAAAGAAATTTACGCCAAAAATAACTGACCCGCACATTGATGAGTTATATGATGTTGCCAGGAGAAATGGTGCTATCGGAGGGAAGCTGCTTGGAGCTGGAGGTGGTGGTTATCTCCTGCTGCTGTGCGAGTTTGATAAGAGGAATGTTTTAGCTCAAAAACTGGAGGAGCTTGGCGGCAAGGTCGTCAACTTTGCCTTTGAGTTCAATGGTCTGCAAACCTGGGAGGTGAATACAAAATAGAGGAGGCAGTCTAGCAACGTTTTTGTCATTCTGAGTCCCGATTTATCGGGCGAAGAATCTCAATAGGGGAAACCATGGAGCAAGAAGCTAATATTGTAAAGCAGATTGAGGACAGCATCGAGCTAAAGAAATATCTGCAAAAGGAAGCCAAAAACTTGGTGGCTATGGCAAATCTTCTGGTTGACGCCTTTAGGAAAGGAAACAAGGTGCTTCTCTTCGGCAATGGTGGCAGTGCTGCCGATGCACAGCACATCGCCTGTGAATTAGCCGGAAAATTTTATCTGGACAGGACTCCCTTGCCAGCTATAGCTCTAACAACAAACACTTCTTCGCTGACAGCTATTGCTAATGACTACGGCTATGAGGCTGTCTTTGCTAGACAAATTCGAGGATTGGCGAAAGCTGGTGATATTGCCATTGGGATAAGCACCAGTGGTGAGTCACCGAATGTGGTTCTGGGCATCGAAGAAGCAAAACGTCTTGGTGCTATAACTATAGCTTTTACTGGGCAAGGAGGCAGACTAAAAGAATTGGCTGACCATGTGCTTTCCGTTCCTTCATTTGATACCCCCCGCATCCAGGAAGTCCATATTACCGCGGGGCATATAATCTGTTTTTTGGTGGAGCAAGCCTTGTTTGGAAAAGCGAGCGGTGAATAAGGCCGTCTTTATCGATAGGGATGGGACAATTGCCAAGGATGTGCCTTATTGCAGTTGTCCCGAAGATTTTGAATTATTACCGGGTGTAGCCGAAGGAATCAGAAAACTTAACCAGCATGGATTCAAAGTCGTGGTAGTTACAAATCAATCTGGCATTGCCCGTGGCTATTTTACCGAGCAAATGTTAGCCAAAATTCATGACAAAATGCAAAAGGAGTTGGCTAAGCACGGAGCTCATGTGGATGCTATCTACTACTGCCCTCATCATCCCGATGACAATTGCGGTTGTCGCAAACCGAAGCCCAAGATGGTGCTTCAAGCTGCTGCGGAGTTGAATATAGACCTCAGCCAATCATATGTTATTGGGGATAGCCAGATAGATGTTGAAATGGCGCAGCGTGCAGGCTGCAAAGCAGACGTGAAACTTGGTCAGGCTGCAGAAGGTAACGCCCATTATCATACCTGTTTCTTTACGGACGCTGTACACTGGGTGCTCGACCGGGAGAGTTAGGCCGTAGTGACAAGGCACATCAACTGGTTCGACAACAAGGCTGGTCAGGATAGCGATTGATCGAGGCTGGGAGATAAAAGTTTGGGCATCACTTATATTGAAGGGAAAGTAACAGGCCCGACAGGGAAGGAAGCGGAACTGCGATTTTTTGTCGATAGCGGGGCAACTTATTCTTTGCTGACAAAGGAAATATGGGAGAGGATTGAGCTTTCCCCTAAAAGGGAGCATGTGTTTACGCTTACTGATGGAAGCACCGTGACACGAAAGGTCTCTGAATGCTACATAATCCTGCCTCAAGGGGAAGGCTATACTCCGGTAATCCTGGGAGAGGCTGATGATGAGGCATTACTGGGTGTGGTCACGCTGGAGATTTTAGGGCTTGTCTTTAATCCGTTTAAGCGTACGCTTCAACCTATGCGAATGCTGCTTGTCTGAACCAAGAGGCGGCGAAATGAATTTTGGTAAGCTCTAGGGGCTGACGATGACATTAAAGCATAAGCATGTACTAATCACGGGCATCAGCGGTTTTGCCGGGGCTCATCTGGCAAAGTATCTGCTCAATCATCAAGCCAGCGTGTCAGGACTGGTAAGAAGGAGGGCAGACGGTACACCGCTGCGAAATCTGGAGTACCTGGGCATCGATAAGGAGACTGAACTGCTGGAGGGCGATGTGCGGGATATATCCAGCCTCGCCTTTGCACTGGACCGGTCTAAGCCTGATGCCATCTTTCATTTCGCCGCTCAATCATTCATACCCCGGTCCTTTTCTCACCCCTGGGAGACACTGGACGTAAATTTCTTAGGCACGGTTAACCTGCTCGAAGCGGTCAGAGCCAAAAACCTTGACCCAACCATAGTTTTTGCCGGCAGCAGCGAGGAGTACGGGTTAGCCATAGTTTCAAAACGCCAGCATCAGGAAATGGTAAAGAAGTATGGCGCTGTCTTTCCTGAGCCGGAGCACATACCGGAATTGCCTGTCGGTGAGACTAATCCACTGCGTCCCATGTCCCCTTATGCCGTATCTAAAGTCTCCGCCGATTATGCGATGAGGAATTATCACAGCGCCTATGGATTGAAGACAATAGTCTCCAGAGCCTTTAATCATGAAGGTGCCGGCAGAGGCAAGGTGTTTGTTACTTCGGCTATAACGAGCCAGGTGATGAAGCTGAAGCGGGGCGAGATTGACAGGATAACTATAGGGAACGTTAATGCCTTCAGGGACTGGTCACATGTTGATGACATCGTGAGAGGTTACTGCCTGCTGGCAGAGAAGGGCAAGCCCGGTGAAGTCTATGTGCAAGGCTCACAGAGAACGAATTCGGTCTTGAGCTATTTGTTGCTAGCTTTAGCGTGTGCCGGCTATTCGATATCCAGGCTCGAAACTGCTAAAGGCGACAAAATTGTGGACAGGCCGACTGAAATAGACAGCTCGCCGATGTTCGGTTTGAGCTTTGAAAAGACGCGGGTGGATAGGCTGATGCTGGAAGGTGAACTAGAGTTTAATGCTTCAGATAAGGGAATTGAGGTTATCACTGACAGGGGTAAGGTGACCGTGGAGTTTGACCCGGAAAAGTTCCGTCCGGCTGAGGTTCCCATTTTGCTATCTAATACGGCTAAGATTCAGAAGCTTGGTTTTCAAGTGAAACACAGCCTTAAGGATATAATCAACGACCAGTTGAACTATTATTTAGACCCAAATAGGTAACCGTTTGGCACGCCTGCATGTCATTGAGATAGCTGGCAACCTGAGCTACGAGCAATACCGTGGTGTTTTTAGCAATTCTTCGGATGGTGCTCATTTATCTAATAGTTACTTGAGTTCATTGAGTTTGTTGCGTTTGTTGAGTTTTTGTGACGGGTTCATATTTCTTACCTTCCTGAAGATTCCCGGCCAAATCTTTTAACAAATGCAACCGTCACGCATATGTTAGTTTTCCCTTAGGAGCCGGTATTTCCCGTCCTAATGCCTGCGCAGTTTCTATCCACTCAGAAATAATCCCCTGGACATTCTTTAGCGCTCCTTCATAAGTTGCTCCGTCGGCCATACATCCTGGAAGCTCGGGGACCTCGGCTATATATGCCTCATCCTCCTCGCTCCAATAAACAATCACCTCATACTTATACATCTCAACTCTCCTTATGAATCTTGTATCTTAAGATTATACTTCTTACCTGTTTAACTTGGCATGTCTTAGCCCTTCCGTCCTTTAGAGGCTGCGGGTTGATGATCTCCACAACGCCGGTCTTAGTAAAGATATGGTGGTCCCCTTTAATTCGCTCATGCAAATTTTTGGGTAATCGGTAATGCGTGATGAGTTATCAGTAATGCGTGGTAGTAACCCGTAATGGGTAATCCATGGTCGGTTACTCATTACCCTTCACCCATCACTCCTCATTCATCACCCTTTACCCATCACTGGTTTGCCTTTTAAGCGCTTTATCAGACCGAGCAGCATTTTTCTTATCCGCTCAATGCTTCCGTTTGTTCCGTCATTTTTGAGAAACCCTAGTTCTCTTGATAGCAGCAATTGCGTTTCTAATTCAGCAAGAGAGCCCAGCGATACATAAAGGGATTGAATGAATTCCTTGCTTGAATTTCTGGCTGCACCTTCGGCTATATTGCTTGGAATTGATACGGCTGCCCGCCTTATTTGAGACACTAATCCGTAAGTTTCTTCTTTGGGGAAATTCGCCGTTAACCTATATATCTCTTTTGCCAAGGTCATCGCCTCTTTCCAAACATCAAGATCCTTATGCGTCTTGATTCCACTCATTACTGCTCACCTATTACCCATTACTCTTCACCTATTTCCCTCAAGCCCATTCCAGTTGAGGATTATGATGGAGACTTTGGGGATAGCTTACTGGTTTATCACAGAGACAAGGCTCTTAACATTTAAGTCAGTATCCTCAGCCATCAAATCGAAGTGTCTGTCGGCGTGGAGGAGTAAAGAATTGCTGAGGATTGCTGCTGAGCCAATGAGTATGTCGGTATAAGGGATAACCTTTCCCTGCTGCCGTAGCTTGAAAGAAAGTTCTGCCGCAGCCCCCCAGTTTGCTTCGTCTGTTGGTATCTGGTGAAGAGCCTCGAGCCGAGTTTTGAGCCGGTTGAACTCGTCTAATGATTTAGTTCCGCCCAACAGCTCCAGCCGTATTATAGGAACGATAGCCACCCTATTTTCCGCCAGCAAGTGCTCCACCTCATCCCTGACCACTAATAGTGGGGATTTCCTTAAGGCTAGGATCCAAACTGAGGTGTCGATGAGGACAAGACTACTCATCTCTTAGTTTTTCTAGTTCTTTTAGGGAAAGACCCAGGTCGAAGGTGCCCAACTCCTGGCGAAAAGCCTCTAGATTCTTTTTGTGAATTAATTCCTTTAACCCGGCGGCAATGACCTGCTTCTTGGTCCTGGCTCCGGTTGCTTTCATCGCTTCATCCAGCAGTTCGTCATCAATAATAACGGTTGTTTTTGCCATATACGGTCTCCATATTTCTATTCCATTATAAATGGCTTAATTGTACAGCTTAAGATTACGAATGTCAAGAAACTGATTACTCATTACCCATTACTCTTCACCTATTTCCCTCAAGCCCATTCCAGTTGAGGATTATGATGGAGACTTTGGGATAGGTCATCGAATCTTTCTCCCCAATGCTTTGCTAAATGTTTGCTCTAAGGCAGCGGCTGCCTTGTACCAGGTGAATTTCTTGTTGATTCGTATCCTCAAGAATCTGATAAGCAATCCGATATTGCGTGCCTTCATGTTCGAAATGGTAAGACCTGATGCTTTTCAGAGGTCCTTTTAGCTCCCTGTAGTGATAAGGCTACTTGGCTAGCTTTCTTGCCTCTTCTCGAACTCTGCGTTTCAGAAGTGCATCAAACTTCTTGTATCTTCTATGAGCAAAAGGAGCCATGAGGATATGGTAAGATTTACCATTCGTCAATTGGTATTCCCTTTTTCTCCTCTAGCTCCCTGAGAGATTGTGCAATGGTTTGAGAGGCTTCCTCATCCAGGAGTATCTCCAGGGTTTCAAGCTCCGCTGGGCTAAGGCCCTTCAGTAGATAAGCTAGTCGTTCGAGGTTAACCAATTCAGCTTTATCTAATTCCTTTAAAGCATTAGACATTTAATCACCTCCTCACCCTTCAATTCCTAAGTTTAGCATAATCTTTACTTGTTACATTTTATCACGCTTGCACCATACTTTAACACCCTCATCTGTCTTAAACGCCTTTATCCCTGCTTTAAGGCCCAGTCATAGGGTATGTCGTTGTCAAAGGGGTCAATACGGAATTCATCAGGCTGCTCGTGGTTGTAAGGCTCGGAGACGGTGTTTACTACATAGGCAGGCTCAGAGCCATAGGCTTTGAAGCCGTGGAGAACGAGACGGGGGATGCTGATGAGCGTAGGATTGTCTTCACCGATGAAGAACTCGTTGACTAGCCCTTTGGTGGGAGAATCACCGCGCTGGTCATAGAGGACGACTTTGGCCATGCCTTTGATAACTACCATGTTATCATCTTGCTTTAGATGAAGCACTTCTCTCTCTTGAGGGGTGCTTCTCTGAATCGCTCAAGTGCCAATGATGAGATATCTAGCAACGTCTTTCCGTTTATGATTAACTCAGCCATGATTCTACCTACGGCCGGGGAATGCATAAAACCATGCCCGCTGAAGCCGCAGGCTAGGTATAAGCCAGCCGTATCTGGAACCTTTCCGATAATGGCATTGGCATCAGGGGTATCATCATGAAGCCCAGCTTGCGCTCTGACCACTCCGATGTCTTTAAGAAGCGGTAAGCGATAAGAGGCTGCTTTAGCTAAAGTCGGTAAGAAGCTCCAATCCACCGAGGTGTCAAAACTCTCTGGCTCATCAGGATTTCTCATACCGAAGATAAGCCCGGGACCTTCGCGCCGAAACCAGAAGCCATTGTGGAAGTCAACTACCATAGGGGAATGTTTTGGAATTTCACTCAGAGGGGTAGTGATGAAGATGTGGCGTCTTGATGAATGGACAGGAATATTCAGGTTGGTCATTTTGCCGATCTGGCCGGAATAAGCACCAGCAGCAATAGTCAGAGCTGGAGATTCAAACACTCCACTGGTGGTGGAAACCACCCAAATCTGATTGCATCTTTTGATATCTATAACTTCTGCCCCCTCGTGTATTCTGACTCCTAGCTTCTTACTTGCTGAGGCAAAGCCTTGGACTACCGAATACGGGTCAGCATAGCCGTCGGTAGGGCAGTAGGTTGCGCCGCAGATATCTGTCACATTTAACTGAGGGACAATTTCCTTAGCTTCCTGTAGCGAGCGTAAATGGGCTTCAACTCCGAGGCTGCACTGCAGGACTACATTTTGCTGGAAGGCCTCCAGCTCTTCTTCTGTGGTCGCCAGCATCAGGTAGCCATTCTGGCGGAAGTCAGCGGGATGACCAATCTCATCTTCAAAGCGTTCAAAGAATATCAAGCTCTCCATGGAGAGCTTGATATTGACTTCAGTGGAGAACTGCTGCCTGATGCCGCCAGCACATCTCTCTGTCGAACCTGAGCCAATGTAGTTTTTCTCTAAAATAAGAACATCATGGCAACCCATTTTGGCAAGGTGATAGGCGATACTGCAGCCGATGACACCAGCGCCAATTATGATTACGTCAGCGGATTTTGCCATGTATCTATTTTAGATGGCCTTTTTCCGTCATGTAATCCCTAAGTGCTTCCTGCCAGCCATTCCTCCCGGCTTATGCCAGCGCGCTTAAGTATCTCTTTCAACAAAGGAACTCCAATATCTTGAGCATGGGGATTAGGAATGGTTAACCTAAATTCACCCTTTACCATTAAAATAATGTTTCCCACTGCGGTAAGGACCTGTGAAACCTATATTGCTCAACGCCCGCACTAAATCATCCCACGATACCGGCGTGAGGCGCTTGGTCATCCTGAACTGACCGCCTTAACCTGCGTATTTAAGTCAAGGCCTCCCAGTGGAGTAATGTTATGTCCCAGCTTGAGACCCAGTAGCAGCCAGTCCTCAACTACTGATTCCAGTTGCTCCCTACATTGTTCAAGATTCTCGGCAGTAGCCCAGACACCGGGCAGCTCGTCAATCCATCCATAATAAGTGCCGTCTTCCAGAATTTTATATTTGGCTCGGTGCATAGCTTCGTGCAAGTACTTAGTAATCATTATAGCGCCTCCTTATCCCTTATCCTTTGATATGTCCTTTGCATACCATATAATCTCTGAGGGCTTCCTGCCAAGCTCTCGTGTCGTCCATGCCCAGAAGCCTTAAGTGATAGTTGTCCAGGACTGAGTACCGGGGCCTTCTGGCTTTCTGGTTAAGCTGGTCAGAGGTTATGGGGACGACAGATGTTTTTAGGCCAGCAAGTCTCAATATTTCTTTCGTGTACTCATACCAGGAGCAGGTGCCCTTGTTGGTGATGTGGAATATGCCATAGTATTCGGTGGTGATGAGCTGGGCTATCTTTTGAGCTAAATCTTTGGTATAGGTAGGTGAGAAGACCTGGTCTTTTACCACCCTCAGCTCATCTCGTTCTTTGGCAAGCCTGAGCATGGTTTCGATGAAGTTGCCGCCTTTGCCGCTGGAGCCGGCAACGCCAAAAAGGGCTGACGACCTGATAATAAAGTGTCTGGAGCAGAGATGCTGGACAAGCCTTTCACCAGCTAATTTCGACTTTCCGTAGACGTTTAGCGGGATAGGCGTATCGAATTCAGTATAAGGGGTAGTACGAGGTCCGACTTCACCGCCAAATACGTAGTCGGTACTGATATGGAATAACCTGGCTCCAAGCTTTTCAGCGACTACCGCGACATTCCGTGCCCCCAACGCATTCACCGAAAAAGCTTTATCCACCTCAGTTTCACAGTCGTCAACGCGAACAAAGGCAGCAGTGTTTATGATAACATCTGGTTTATATTTCCCTAAGATACCTTCAACCGAGTTCATATCGGTTATTTCGATGTCTTGGTGTGTAAGCGGTGTTGTTTTAAACTCGCGAAGAATTCGACACAGGTCAGTCCCCAACTGTCCATCGGCACCTATTACCACGGCTCTCATCTCTGAGAATACATCCTTTGGTAATATTTGGCATACTCACCGCTCTTAATCTGGCGCCACCAGGATTCATGACTCAGGTACCAATCGGCAGTAGCCGCCAGCGCTTCTTCAAAAGAATGAGACGGTTGCCAACCTAAATACCGAGCTATCTTGCTAGTATCCAAAGCGTAACGTCGGTCATGACCAGGTCGGTCAGCGACAAACTTAATAAATTCTCTGGGCTTGCCCATTATTTCCAGAAGGCTATGTATAAGCTCCAGGTTCGTTTTCTCTTGATTGGCAGCAATGTTGTATATTTCACCAGGGATGCCTTTCTGGATGACGAATTCTAAAGCACGACAATGGTCGTCAACATAAATCCAGTCTCTTACGTTCAGCCCGTCACCGTAGATAGGGATTGACTTGTCTTCGAGAGCATTAGTGATAGCTAAGGGAATGAGTTTTTCCGGGAACTGGTATGGTCCGAAGTTGTTGGTGCAGCGGGTGATGATTACAGGCAGATGATAGGTCTTGAAATAAGCACGACATAAGAGGTCGGCATCTGCTTTGCTGGCTGCGTAAGGGCTGTTGGGAGACAAGGGCGATGCTTCGGTAAAGCTACCGCTCTCTATAGAGCCGTAAACCTCATCTGTGGACACCTGGACGAACTTGTCCACCTTGTATTGTCTGGCGCCCTCGAGTAGCACTTGTGTACCTTTGATATTGGTCTCGATGAAGGGCGAAGCATCTAGAATGCTGCGGTCAACGTGAGATTCGGCAGCGAAGTTGACGACAACGTCAAACTCAGACCCTAGAAGCTGACTGATTAACTTCCTATCAGCTATGCCACCTCTAACAAAGCGGTATCTTGCGTCGTTCTCAATATCTTTCAGGTTTTCCAGATTGCCGGCGTAGGTGAGCTTGTCTAGATTCGTCACCTGCCAATCTGGGTGCCTTTGGAGAGCATGGCGTATGAAATTACTTCCGATAAAGCCGGCGCCTCCAGTGACGAGCAACTTCACAGACGTCTCCTTTTAGAAATCGTTTGGCATCGCTTTTTGTCATTCTGAGCCCTACGAGCGAAGAATCTCACAGACGCTCCCCCTTCACTTCATTCAGGGTCAGAGTGACAGGTTAATAAACACCTTCTCCTTTTATTCACTTGTGTGGCGGATAAAACCAATCCCACGGCTTGCCTACCCTGGGGTCATTTTTGTTACCATTTATCTCTAAGGGAACGATTATAGGGGAATTCCAGGGAATCCTCTCCTCATCGGGGCTTTTATAGTCATAGAGCCGGTTCACAAAATAGACCATTAAGGAAGGTTCATCGGCTATTGCCTTGAAACCATGATAGTAATGCCCCGGCATCCTGATAAGGACCGGCTTTGCTCCGCTGCCGACGATTTCAACCAACTTTTGTGTCTCTTTCTCATAAGCGCAGATCTTCGAGGTACCTTTCAGCACCAGAAAATAATCAACCTGGCCGCGGAGATGTTTATGCCAGGCTCTGACCATGGTAGGGTAGCTGTAGCTCAGATTTACCTGGGCTATCCATTCGTCAATAAAGTCCTGCCAGTCCTGTCTTAGGGCTTCGGCGAAGAAGCCTCGCTCATCAGGTATTATGTTAATCTCACGGGTTGTGACACCTTTTAAGGGATATTCCTTCAGCATTCGTTTGCCTCCTTATGGATTGCCTTTGTGTGGATCAGGCTCTCGGTTGCTCATAGTTCCACCCGGGCATCATCGCCGACAAACAATCGTACTGCCTTGATACCACCTTCCTGCTTTGTCACTTCTGTGTTTCTGCCGATAATGCTATCAGCCAGGCGCTCAACATTGCAAACTAAGCAATTCTCTAAGATAACGGAGTGTTCTATGTACGAGCATTCTATCTTAGTTTTGGCAGCTATGCTTGTGAATGGGCTGATATGGGAGTCCTTGATCAAGCAGTTTTCGCCAATACAAACGGGACCCCGGATAATACTATTTTCCACCTTTGTCCCTTCTCCAATTTCAACCCTACCATCTATCTTGCTTTTGGCGTCAACCTCACCTCTAATGCTCCGCTGTAGTAAGCCATCAAGCACAACGCGGTTGGCTTCTAACAGGTCATCTTTTTTCCCTGTGTCGAGCCACCAGCCCTGGAGGATATGACTTTGAATGTCCTTACCCATATCAAACAGTTTTTGGATAGCATCGGTTATTTCAAGCTCGTCTCGCCCGGAGGGCTTTATCTGGTCTATTACCCGGTGTATCTCCGGAGTAAAGAGGTAAACCCCCACCAGTGCCAGGTTGCTTTTAGGCTCTTTGGGTTTCTCCACCAGGCGGATTATTTTCCCTGACTTGTCAAGCTCGGCAACACCGAAAAGGCGGGGGTCGGCAACTTCCTTCAATAGGACAAGGGCATCAGGTTTGTGTTTGCTGAACTCGTCAACAAAAGTCTTAACACCACCGTGAATCAGATTGTCACCCAAGAACATAAGGAACGGAGAATCACCAAGGAAATCTTTGGCTACCTTCACAGCATGGGCTAAACCGAGAGGTTTATCCTGCCGGATATACGTTATTTCAGCATTCCATCGTGAGCCGTTTCCTACAGCTTGTTTGATATAGTCGCCTGTTTCCGGTGAGATAACAATGCCGACATCGGTGATACCAGCCTCTGTGGTCTGGTCAAGTACATAAAATAAAATTGGCTTATTGGCGACAGGAAGAAGCTGCTTAGCCATCGTATTGGTTAGAGGCTTCAGTCTGGTACCCTTACCACCAGCTAATATCAAAGCTTTCATAAAAGACCTATCAAAATGATAGACTGTGGCCTAATTTTACACTAGGAGAAAGAGCAAAACAACACTACGAATTGCTTCATCATTATTTTTGCACATAACTAGTTTGTTCTCTGCTGGCTGATGTGATAAACTCAAATAGTTTTTGGGGAGACTGCTTTGAAGATACTGGTTAGTAATGACGATGGCGTATATGCCGATGGGCTCTGGGCATTGGTAAAGGAACTGCAGGAGATAGCTGCAGTAACTGTAGTTGCTCCAGATAGAGACCAGAGTGGCGCCGGGACTTCGGTAACGCTGCGCCATCCATTGAGAATGACTGAAATAAAAGCGCCGTTGGACGGGGTAGCCGCATATTCTGTGGAAGGAAGTCCTGCCGATAGTGTTATTCTGGCTCTTAAACTTGTCTCGAAAGATGGAGTAGATTTGGTGGTTTCCGGCATCAACGAGGGGCCGAATCTGGGCGATGATGTTTATATCTCGGGAACAGTTGGCGCTGCTTTGCAAGGCTTCTTCTACGGGATTCCTGCCATTGCCCTTTCCATAGCCGCTTTTGGAAGCCTTAATTTCGACATAGGCGCCAGACTGGCTAAGCTCATGGCCAAGGAAATCGTTGATAAAGGACTACCCCGGAGAATGCTGTTGAATGTTAACCTACCAAATCTGCCTCGGGGGGAGCTTGAGGGGATAGAGATTACCAGGTTGGGCGAACGTAAATATGCTGACAGAATCGAACCTGGACACGATGGAAAGCGACAATATCATTGGATTATGCGTGGTAAGTCTGAGTGGCAGTCGACTTCAGGAACTGATATCTGGGCGCTGGAGCAGAATAGGATTTCGGTTACTCCTTTATTTGGAAATCCTGACGGCTCCAGCCGCGAGCTTCTTAAAAGCCTGGCCCCGGAGCTTTTCCGTAAACTGCTGGGCAATAGAGATTGATTACGTGCCAAAGATGTAGCGGCGAGGCTTTAGCC
>Ga0315280_10001796_pt1 | contig 35937 bp, 40 predicted proteins | sample YL17G06_40_MG_FD_203697 | JGI IMG/M metagenome (GOLD analysis project Ga0315280, IMG submission 203697) | Sediment microbial communities from Yellowstone Lake, YNP, Wyoming, USA - YL17G06_40 | ecosystem: Environmental > Aquatic > Freshwater > Lake > Sediment | place: USA: Wyoming | collected... | reverse complement strand
TAAAGAAACACAGTCCCTCATCGGCGATAATGGATACCGCATGGGGCAAGTTACACCAACTATCTGCCTACAAGGTAGAAAGGCGAGGTGGACGGATCATACTCGTCGAACCCAGTGGCAGCTCGCAAGAATGCTGGAAGACAGTCGAGAAGGATCTCTACATCAGGACGCATCATTGTCCCAGAAGTGAATTGGTTCTCGACAGGGACGTTAATGCTGCCATAAACATACTGGCGCGGGGCTTGGAACGAGCCCCTGTGGAGACCGAACCTCTACCTTTCATACGGTAGGCAAGTTCGGTCGAGGAAATAAGAAGCCCACACCGTTTACGGATGGATAGTTTATGAGTAAGCATATTAATAAATGTCCAAAGGTTAGATAACGCGAGCGGGAAACCCCACACCTTTCAAGGGTGGGATGAGAGCGAGCCAAGGAAAACAATTATATGTATCGCAGACATCTAACATTCTGATGCCGAAAGGCTACCTCCGCTCCAAGACATCCGTTCACCACATGGCCTACCACTTCGTCTGGTGTCCGAAGTATAGGCTTAAAGTTCTGGAGGATAAGATCGCGGAGCGGTTACGACAACTCTTGGAGTCGAAGGCACAGGAAATAGGAAGTGAACTGTTAAGTCTAGAAATTATGCCGGATCATGTCCATACCTTCATTCAAGCGCCGCTGACGCTTTCTCCAAACCGTATCATAGCGGCCTTAAAGGGCTACAGCTCAAGAGTCCTCCGATCTGAGTTCCCAGAGCTACGGAGTAGGCTTCCCACCCTCTGGAGCCGAAGCTACTTCGTCTCTACGCATGGCCATATTTCAAGCGAGACCATCCAGAAATACATTGAGGAGCAGGGAAGAACATGATGCGTACCTACAAGTACCGGCTATACCCAACAAGACAACAGGAATATTCGCTGAATGGTACAATTGAAACTTGCAGACGACTCTACAATGATTTTCTCGCTGAGAGAAAGGAGAACCATACAGACTACTACGAACAGAAACGGTCTCTGACCGAGAGGAGACCACATAATAAATACTTGAATAGTGTTCACAGCCAAGTTCTACAGGATGTAGTTCTACGGCTCGATAAAGCCTATCAAGCCTACCATGCCAAGCTCACTCGGAAGCCAACATTCAAGCGGAGAGATAGATACAACTCCTTTACCTATCCTCAGCTCGGAGGATTCAGGCTGGTCGGGCAACGCCTCAAGCTATCAATGATCGGCGCGATCAAAGTCAGGATGCACAGAAGAATCGACGGAACTCCACGAACCTGTACCATTATCCGCGACATAGATCAATGGTATGCTTGTATCTCTGCCCAGGCAGAGCCAGAGCAAGAGTGTGGAGAAGCCCGACCAGCAGTAGGGATCGATTTGGGCATTCAGACGCTTGCCACACTGAGCGATGGCGCAACCTTTCCCAACCTGAAGACCTTGCCCAAGTCCGTTGAGAGGATCAGGAGATTGCAGCGAAGCCTCTCGCGGAAGAAGAAGAACTCGATGAACAGGTTGAAGGCGAAGATAGCGTTGGCAAAGGCTTGGCGAAAAGTACGGCGGCAAAGAGATGATGTCGCACATAAGGTGTCCCGCCAGCTGGCTGAGGACTATGGGACAATCGTCTTCGAGGACTTGAAAATCAGAAACATGGTGAAGAATCACAGCCTCGCATCGGCAATACTGGATGCCACTTGGGGAACGCTGCGCCGGTTGACCGCCTACAAGGCGGAGAGGCGCAATGGGCGAGTCATCCTCGTCGAACCCAGTGGAACATCGCAGATATGCTCGGAATGCGGAGAAATCGTCCCGAAAGAATTGTCCGTCAGAACCCACGCCTGTCCGCGCTGTGGCTTGGTTCTTGACAGGGACTTGAACGCGGCTAGGAACATTCTGGAAAGGGGCTTGGAACGAGCCCGCGCAGAGACGGAGCCTCTACTTGTTCCGGCTATCCGGATAAGCAAGTTCCGTCGAGGAAGCGAGAAGCCCACATCCTTCAGGAGTGGGTAGTTCACGGTTGTAAGATCTTGAAGATCGTAGAGCGGATTAACCAACAGGCAAATCAGGTAATGGAACTGGTAAAAGAATTGGAAAAGGAGAGCAGTTACAGAGGGATAGAAAGACTGGTTCAACTCATAGTTCAGTCACTAGTTGATTTAGGACTCATGGTGATTTCAGCCCTGGGCGGCAGGACGCCTAAAGGATACTCGGAAATAGGGGAATTACTTTCAGACCTCAATGTTTTGAGCGAAGATGATGCCAAACTCCTAAAGTCCATGGCTGGCATGAGGAACATACTTGTACATGCTTATACGGCTGTCAGAAGGGATTTGTTAACTGATTCGTCACAAAGTCTCAGGGATGATGCCCCCCGGCTGGCAAGGGCCCTGAAAGAGGGTTTAAAAGGAAAGGATATCGACCCTCCTCCTTTGATCGATTCAGCGGAAAGTCTGAACCATGTATTTAGGGGAAAAGTTAAGGCTGCACTATTTTTTGGTGGCAGAGCTAAAGGCTATTCCATGAAAGGAGATTATGACATCGCCGTATACTTTGGAAGGACCTACAGCCTCTATGAGTTAGGGGAACTTGTAGTGGACGTAGCCCAAGCCCTTGAAGTGCAGGAGGATCAGGTTGACGTGATCAGTTTAGATTCGGTGACGCCTGAAATCGTCCTAGAAGCGCTGGATGGTAAGCTAATATATGTGGAAGACAATTACGTCTTGTTCGAGCTAAGGCTTAAGGCGCTCATGGAATTGCTGGACATACAAAGCGGAATCCAAGCCAGCCTCGGTATCAAAGGCAAATGAGTCGCATTAACACCCGACATGATTGTCGCATACTTAAGAAAAACCCTCAACCTAATATCCTTCGGCTCACACTATGCAGCAACCGCACTGAACTACCCAGGGCTAAAGCCTTGCACCCAGGGCTTCGTTGTGATCTATAGTATTGTGATGGAGAGGCATGAAACGTCTAACCAAGCGGCTATGCGGAGAGGAGCATGCGCAGCGGGGACTACAGGGGTTGCGTCCAACACTCTGCACCTTTCGATAACTTTCTCCAACGCGTTTGGTCTTCGAAACATTAAATAAGGCGGGGAGTAGTATAGATAGAAGATATGACCGCGGAAGTTAGAAAGCTCTCCAAGGAATTGGGCGTCGGTGAGGAAGAGTTGGTGAAGAAGGTTGCCAGGGCCTACTTAGAAATGGAACTTGGAAGAGTTAGGGTCGAAATTTATGACATATTTTCTAAATATTCAGTTAGCTCTCTCAGCGAGTTAGACGAGAAAACAAGCAAAGACGAGCCTTCCGAAACTGACGCTCTAGACGATTTCACTCGACTTGACTACTTGGAGGCAACGAAGGAGAAGGTAGAGAGTTCGCTTGGCGTTAAATGTGATTAAAATGAGTGAGATTGCATCGTTGTTTAAAGAGCATGAGTTAAATGAAAGATGGTTCTGGGAAACGTACGAGGAACTGGTTGAAAAGTATGACGGATCCTTCGTAGCCATATACAAACAAAAGGTAATAGATTACGATAAAAGCCCAGGCGAGCTCAGGCGGAAAATATTAGCCAAGGGCCTCAAACTTTCTGAGACATTCGTTGAATACGTTTCAAAGAAACCGTTAGAATTCATGCTATGATCGTTAAGGGCTTTGTGGACAAGTCCTTTAGGCCTCCAGCTCCAGCCGTAAGGGCATTCACGGTGATCAGTAAGCTGGAAATCGAAGGTTATACCAAGTTTCTGATAGATACGGGCGCCTCTTCGACAGCTATGTTGGATAGGGATAGAGAGCAACTTGGAATAGATCTAGAGAAAATGGAGAAGGCTCCTGTGAAGGTTGGTGGCATTGGGGGGCTAGTTGATACCTATGTTGCCAGGAACACGGAACTAATTTTCAAAACTCAAAATGGAGAACACGTAGAAACCCTTGATATTCTGGTTTTAAGGCATGACCTTGATAAAATGTCAAGGGACATTGTTGAAAGAGTTCTGGCTATGCCGTCACTGCTCGGCCGTGATATCTTAAGAAAGTTCAGATTCACATATGATGAAAAATCTAGTGAAGTCTCTCTAGAAGCAAAAGATACACGCGCATCTAATCACAGCTCTAACTTTTCTTCTCTCAAATTTGTAAAAGTTTCACATTATGCGTTATTAAACTCACTGGGATCAGGATATCTATTGCCTCATATCAGAGAGCTATGGGCTCCACGGACATGACAGGCGAGATAGCGGAAAAGTTTGGAGCGGAAGTCATCAAGCACGAAAGAAACTTGGGCTATGGCGCTGCTTTAGGATCCCTCTTCGAGAGGGCCAAAGAGATAGGAGCTGACATAATGGTCACTCTCGATGGAGACGGTCAGCACAACGCCTGCGACATACCTAAGCTGATAGAGCCCATCGCCAAAGGAGAGGGCGAGATCGTCATAGGCTCTAGATTTCTGAAGGGGGAGAATTGCGAGGTCCCCAACTACAGGAAGGCGGGTATAAAGCTCATAACGAAGCTAGCTAGCAATTTAACGTACGATGAGTTGACGGACGCCTTTGGGCTACCTTGGGCTCTCTGGCCACCGTGCTCGAAAGAAACGAAGAGGGAATAGTACGTACGGTAAAATTTACGACCTTTTTACACTTCCAGTTTGTAGCACACATGGAAAAGGACGCGCTTTGGCTGCAACTCCTCCAAAAAGCCAATAGGGGAGACAGGGTATGAACCTAGGAAAGCCTTATAGCAACGTTCTTCATATGGTAAGAGCGAGTGAGGAAACGGCAATTGGACCGTAAGCTATTGCTTCTCCTGTCCTTATTTGTAACGCTCAGCGCTGTGAGTTTCCTCACCGTTGCGGTGCCCCCGATGGGGCTCTCGACCGTGCTAGGCATCTCCGTACTAAGCTCATCGATCCTGGGCTCTTCGGTGCTAGGCTCATCGGTCCTGGGGTCGTCTGTCCTGGCGAGCACGACCATAGTGGAGGCGTACGGCTCGGCCATCACGGCATCCCAGATCTGGCTCAGCTTTGCGGCCATTGGTTTGCTTATATATCTGGAATTGACCGACCCGGCGTACGGTGGACTGAAGAGTACGATCGTTGAGCTGAGGAAGAGCTGGCTGCCGGTTACGGGGATCCTCGTAATACTCTTCTTCATCATTGTTGCCATCAAGGTATGGGGCATCTTAGCGGGCTAGAGGCTCATTCTCGCTCAGTTTTAGATCGCAGGATTGTTTTAAACTCCGTCCGAAATTATGAATAATATTCGTGTATATCTGCATGTAGCTCAGCTGAGCACGAATGTTAAGAAAACTCTCTATTCGACTCTAGCTGTTATCGCCTGCTCCGCTGCAGCCTATCTTCCCCTCCTGTTGCGCCTCGGCTATAGTTATGAGTGCCACGTTGCCTATACCATAGTCTTTACATCACTTAGCATTTTGATCACGCTGGTTCTCTTTGGAGGAGCACGAGAGGGATTTGATGGCCAGGCCAAGATCAAGGTCGTCCTTTCTTCCCTGATCATCCTAGTTCTGGCAGAGGAGCTCCTGCTGAACAGCATGTTTGCCAATTACGGCCTGGCCTTGGCGATTCTCGGGTTGGTATTACTCCCGATCTTGGCCATCCTATTGGGCAGAGGCAATGGCTGGCTTAGGGTGGCGTTGGAGGCGGTGGCTCTCATATTCGCCACGAGGGTGGTTTTGGCTCCTTTCCAGCTCGGACTCTTGGGACTACCCATGTTCCTTCCCACCATCTACACGCTGATTCTTGCAGCTCTTGCGTTATACCTGATGTATCGCGGTGTTAAGACTAGTGATCTGAGGATTTCATTGGGCAAGCGAGGACTAGGATTTCAACTATTTTCCGGGCTTTGCGTTGGAGCTATTATTGGCCTAGTTGAATACTTTGTGCTGAGGCCCCAGCCGATCCTTGCGGGTGCGGGCTTTGTCCAGATGCTTGCGTACACACTGATCGTCTTGATGCTGATGGTCGGCGTGGTGGAGGAGATCCTGTTTCGCGGTTTGCTTCAGGGTTCTCTGGAGAGGGTCATGCCCGTCTGGCAGGCGATTGGAATTACTTCAGTTGTTTTCGGCCTGATGCACGTTGGCTGGATGAACCCCCTAGAGGTTCTATTGGCGTATGGCGCTGGCGTGGCCTTCGGATACATGGCTGTGGTCACGGACAGCCTTGTCGCGCCCATAATGGCCCATGGTTTCGGGAACGTAGTTCTGTATATGATAGCCTTCCTTAGTTAGCAAGATTGAACTCGCCATCTAAAGATCAAGTTACGGTCGTTCTGCCAACATTGAACGAGGAAGAAGCGGTAGGTCTTGTCATAGACGAGCTTAGGAATGAGGGATACGGCAACATCCTCGTAGTTGATGGATATTCAACCGATAAAACTGTGGAGATCGCTAAAGAAAAAGGAGTGAACGTTATCTCTCAACATGGCAAGGGCAAAGCTGGGGCTGTTAAGTCAGCAGTAGATCATGTCGGGACCGCTTACATGCTCGTGATGGACGCCGACCACACGTACGATCCTAAGGACATCGAGCGGATGTTGAATCATATTTCTGATCACGATGAAGTCATAGGGTCAAGGAGGGATAGGCACCATATTCCCAAGCTCCATAGGATTGGGAACTGGATTATCAGAACAACTCTGAGCTTGCTCACCGGCCACGGGATAAGCGATCCGTGCAGCGGAATGTATATGCTGAGGACCGAGAGCGCTCGCAATCTGGAGCTTACGTCAGGCAGCTTCGATATCGAGGTCGAGATCGCGACCCAGCTCGTTTCCCTTGGCAATGTTACTGAGGTTCCCATAGCGTACAGGAGTAGAGTAGGAGGCAAAAAGCTTCAAAGCTGGAGGGCTGGATTTACGATCTTGTCAGCAGTTTTTAAAATTGCTTGGCTTTACAATCCAGTTTTTCTAATCTCAGCCATGACGGCGCTCTTCTTCGTCCCAGGCTCAGCCATCCTCCTGTGGCAATTCTACCTGAGGCTTGTCTTCGGAGCTGGAATGTGGTCACTTGGCTGGTCCTGGTTGGGCCTCGTTCTCCTGATAGTTGGGGTTCAAGGCTTGTCGATCTCAACAATATCGCTTCTGCTCAAGAGAATGGAGAGAAGGATAATTAGAGTCACACGAGCAAAGGCTTGATAATTTGAAATCGCTGTTCAAGCTGCTTCTAACCTCAACGGTCATCCTGCTTGTATCCCTGCGCGTAGCCTCGATACCTGCTCCCGATGTAGTTTCTATAGACGAGGTAAGGGCCAAGCTGGCTAGGTCATTTAAGGCTGTTTCGGAAGCTGAGAGGATGGGCGGCAATGTATCTAGCCTGGTCTCCGAACTGAACGCGGCAATAGCACTCCTCGAGGAAGGCGAATCCAGCGGGAATGAAACTCTGATTCGTGAGGCTAGTATGAGAGCTGACCATGTTCTCGCTGAAGCGCCAGAAGCCGGAAGGGAAGGGACTGCTGGAGCTCAACTACGCATCTACCAGAAAGTTGCGATTCTGAGCTCGCTAGCAATTCTGGCTTTCGTCGTCTGGATTTTCGGTCCAAGATTGTTCTGGAGCCTCTGGACGAGGAGCAAGCGTGATTGGAGGGTAAAAGCTTGTTGATAGATGAGGAAGTCTTGGCCGTAGTTCTCGCCATAATACTTGTCTCAGGTGTCTTTACCGTCTCGCAAGCATTTCTTTCTGGCAGAGTTACCGAGCCGTTCTCCGAGCTTGCAATTCTCGGACCCGAAATGAAGATAGCCGATTATCCTAAGAATGTCACGGTCGGAGAACCCTTCTATCTCTATCTTTACGTTGGAAACCATGAGGGCAGGGTAATGTATTATGCAGTCTTGATCAAGCTGGGCGATCGATCTACGCAGATAAATGATACCGATCCCGCAGATGCTCCAGTCATAGCCCGTTATGAGTTCGTAATTCTTCACGATGGCAATGTCACGAGGCCGATCACGCTCAGTATAAGCGAGCCGGGCCTCAATCGTAGGCTCATCTTTGAGCTCTGGGCTTTCGATGAAGGATCCGAGGGATTCAAGTATCACTCAAGATGGTGTCAGCTCTGGCTGAACGCGACAGCTATTGAGGGAGCCTAGGTCATGGCTACAAATAAACGCATAGCAGAGGCGATTCTTGACAAGACCAGAGTGAAGAAAGATTTGACTGTCGAGGAGTTAGTTGATGAGGTTGCAAAGAGCCTCAAAGTCGGCAAACATGAGGTTGCGAGAGAGATCTACAGGCTCTGGAAGGAGGAGTCCAAGGTCAAGCTCGAAGACCTACATCCTCCCTCGACTTTTCCGCATTACGTCAAGTCGCTTTACAGCCTCTGGTTCTGGGTCCTGGCAGCTATCGTGAGCGTGACGGCCTTGACGATCTACCTCTTCCCTCAGGCTCCTCCTTATGTCTATGTTAGATACGCACTGGGCTCCATCTTCGTCCTCTACCTCTCGGGATTTTCTCTCATAGAGTCTCTCTTTCCGAAGAGGGAGGACCTAGAGCCAATCGAGAGGCTAGCCCTTTCGATAGGCTTGAGCCTTGCGGTCGTGCCTTTGGTTGGACTTGTCCTGAACTATACGCCATGGGGCATAAGGCTTGATCCAGTCTTCGTGTCGCTAGCCATCCTGACGATCGCTCTCTCCGCTCTAGCCATGCGGAGGAAGTTCGGGCAGTTCAGAAAAGAGACAAAGGCTGAGAAAGGATCCTATGTATCAAGATGACCGTTCTTCTGCCCTATGCTGCTGGGAGCTTTTCCAATACTCTAGGAAATTCCAGGAAGCTTTACCATTTCAATCGATATGGAAAATGAGATAGCTTGGTAGTTCCTGTCAGTCCTTTGAATCTCACTCTCAGGAGAATCTACTACAATTGCCTAAGCATTCTCCTACTTTTCAGCTTCTTCCAGGCGATCAACGGGCTGAGTATAAACTACTTTGAGACTGTTCATAGGCTCAGCAGCTATACCACAATGAGCACAGCCCTTTTCTCGGATCAGATTGATAGATCGATTACTATTCTGCTAATGGTCACATCAGCTATTCTACTATTCATCATGACCAGAAACAAACGAGAAGACTCCCCCAAGAAATTTCTCCCAACTTCTCTCACTGTGCTAGCTATTTGCACGCTTTACTTTCTTAATGAGGCACTCGTGCCATTATTCCTAATAATCCTCTCAAACCTGCTTTATATGAGGACGAATTCTTTGACTCGCGATTACTTCAATTCTGCCTTGACATTCATGACATTCTTGTTTTCGCTTTCTTTAGTCAGATGGCTTACATATCCATTTCTGAAGACGGACTTCTATTCTGACTTGACTTGGATCCCATCGAAGATAGAGAAGACTGTCTTCTATTTCTTCAACGTAACGCTCAGCCCATATCTGATAACCGCTTTGATGCTTTCTTGGCTCGTAGCACCACTGGCAAGTAAAATCAAGGCCATAGGGATTGAGAGGGGAGGCCTTAGATTATCGCTCAGTGCAGAGATCCATGAGGAAGATCTCAAGACGCTAGTTGATCGCTCATCTTCGGATGGACGGTTAACACATCTGCTCGATAGGAAGATCGCCTTCATCGTTTCGTTTCTTAGCCTGATCTATCTAAGCTACTACTCTTACTTGCCTTCGCTGAACCCGTCAGGAAAACCTACGAGCGTGGACATCATGTACAACTATGTGCCCACACTGAAGCGCTTCGAATCTCTAGGTTTGACGGAAATAGGAATCAAGTACTTATTTAGCGCTGGTGCACTCGTCAGACCTGTCGTAGTCCTACCCATATTCTTCTCAAGCAAACTCTTGGGAGTAACATATGTGGATGCTCTGAAGTTCTCATTCTTTGTAGCGGGTTTCCTCTTGGTCATTTCAACTTATCTCTCGCTAAGGATTATGACCGGGAACGAACTCCTGGCAACTATGTCGATATACCTCACTACCTTCTCAATACAGACTGCGGTAGGCCTGTACGCAGGATACCTTGGCATGTGGATCTCAGCATCATTTGAACTCCTCGCCATCTCCTTTCTGGCAAAGGCAGTTGGAGATCAGGACATGAGGAAGCTGGTCCCAGCCATTCTATTCTCTGTCTTGGCTCTGCTCTCACACCTTTGGACTTGGTTCATCTTTACATTGGCCGTCGTCATGATCTTGCCCACTAACTTCATACTGAATCGCCTAAGGCTTAAGAGGGGATTCAGTAAGAGGCAGAAGATCATCTTGGTAGTTTTTATCCTCTCCCCTCTTCTTGGAGATCTCTTGAGGCAGTTATTCTTCTCTTCTCCATCTACACTCAGTATGATATACAGTGCATTTAGATGGGGGTCTGGTTCGGTCCAAAACCTCTTCTTATACGACAGGAACATATATTCCATGCTGCATATATATGTCGGAGGCTTCACGAACAACTATCTGATCTATACCTTTTCGATCATAGGAGCCGTCTTAGTCCTGAAGCACAACGGATTGTTGCCGGGTTTCGTCTATTCTGCCCTGCTTGTCTGCTCTCCGGCCTTTTTCCTGTGCGATCATAGGCCTCAGAGCAGGATACTCTATTTTCTACCTCTTCCCATAATGGCAACCCTAGGCTTGTTCAACATCCTGAGAACTCTTAAGGGCAATGCCGATGTTGTTCGATTCTTCCAGTTGGTCATGCTTCTTCTCTCGAACTATGCTTTTCGCTCAGTAGCAAACCTTGTCTGATCAAGGAAAAGTCTCAGGAACAAGAAGAGTTGACATCATTGCTAAGTCAAGTCATGATCAGGCGATATACAAGCTTGGGAGTCCTGTTGTCTTCCACAGAACCATTAGAGATCCACCAGAGGCTGCATAGATATACTAGGAGACATATCAGAACGTGAATCATCCGAATGTCATGTATAGGGAGGCTAAAGGCTATGATTCGAGTATTATTGGTGCCTAGTAGCGATTATTTAGGTCATCCATTCCCTCAGAGGCACAATCAAATATTTGAGAGACTTCATGATGCTAAGGATTTTGAAGTGCACGTAGTCAGATTCGGCCTTTTTGAAAAGCCTAAACTAAAGACGCAATTGATTGTACATGAGTTAAGCAATACAAGGGTGGGATCCGTTTCGACCTATTATCTGCTGAACATGGTTAGTCACGCTTCTGAGATAAGAAGAATTGTCAGGCAAGAGAGTATAGATGTAGTTGTACTGTCTAACTTAGCTATGCCCCTTGTTTATACGCTAATGGATGAACTGTCAAGTAAGCGGGTGCCTGTAATATTCGACTTACCCGACTTCTACCCCACTAGCGCAGCTGGTTACATGTTCGGTGTGAGGACCATACAAGGCAAGCTACTCACGGGAATGTTTGATCTCATTTTGCGCTACATGGTAAGACGTGCAAGTACAGTGACAGCGGCTTCTCATGCGTTGGTGCAGTATGCCCAGATGGCTGGGGCGCGCATTGTGGTGCATGTGCCAAACGGAATACCGGAATGCTTTCTCAGGTTGCACGATGGCAGAGCATTGCGAGATAAGCTTGGCTTCGATCAGGAGGACTTGGTTGTGGGCTATTTGGGCAGTGTTGAGTTCTGGCTTGACATGAGAAGCCTCATAAAAGGGGTGGCTTTGGCCAAAAAAGGAGGTCTTCGTGTGAAATTTTTGATAGTGGGAAGGGGGCTGCATACAGATTACCCGGTAAAAGTTCTGAAGTGGATTAAAGATGAGGGTTTGGAAGAACAAACCTTATGGTTAAATTTCATACCGCAAGATGAAGTACCAGAATATATGGCAACGATGGATGTGGGCACAATACCCTTTGACGTGTCCAACCCGACTGCTTATTTTGCTGCACCCAACAAGATATGGGAGTATCTATCTCAAATGAGGCCTGTCGTGTCAACGCCAATTCCAGAAGTATTATATACTGGTGGCTGTGTTTTAATAGCATCAACGCCTCAAGATTATGTCCAGAAACTATCGTTAATAGCTCGTAAAGACAACACAGTGTCGTCAAAGGTAAGGGACGGCTATAGTAAAGCGATCAGCAATACGTGGAATAATTCAGTAAAACTCATTGCATCAGAAGTCTACTCACTTGTAAACGAACACTACTAAGAGTAGCTTTACGATGAAAGCAAAGCGAGCGCGAGTAGGCATTGTGGGATGCGGAAGCATCGCGGAGGTCCATATGAGCGCCCTTAGAAGGATTGAAGATTCCTCCATAGTAGCTGTCTGCGACCTAGATGAGGGCAAGGCTAGACAGATGGCGTTTCGTAACAGGGTGCCTAATTATTATACTAATTTTTCTATGATGCTAGAAAAAGAGGGACTAGACGCAGTGTATGTCCTGACCAATCCACAGTCTCATCCGTCTTTGAGTATCCAAGCGATGGAAGCAGGATGCCATGTTCTAGTCGAGAAACCGATGGCTATCACGCTAAAGGAGGTAGACTTGATGATGGCAGCCTCGCGAAGAAACAATGTGAAACTGTGCACATCGCATAGTTTCATCCACACCCCCCAATGCTTAAGGCAAGGAAACTAGTGGAGAAGGGTTACCTCGGTGACATCATTGAAGTTGACACGGTGTTATCCTTCTTTCCATTGATGAGTCATAATCACCCACGTTGGGTGTATGATTTGCCGGGCGGCATCGTTGGTGAGATCATACCGCACGGGGTTTATACAGAATTGGCTTTTCTGAAGTCTGTCAGCAAAGTAAAATGTCTGTCCACAATCGAACCCGTTCATAAGTCAGTGCCATTCAAGGACATGGCTATCCTTATGTTCTCGGATGGGGGGTTGGGAAGACTACTCCTAACAAGTCGTATGAAATCCTCGTTTACCATTATCTGGGTGAACATAATAGGTTCCGAAAGAAGCCTTGCAATCACCATCCCTAGTGGCTCCCTTGTTGATCAAAAGTTAGATGGAGATAGTAGCCCTTACTTTAGGGCGAAGTTAAATCTCTCTTCGGCTTGGCAACTCACGAAGGGAACTATCAGGATTGGGTTGCAAACGGCAATGGGCAGGATGCACTCCTATGTCTCATATGAGAACATCAGTAGAATGTTCATACGAAGTGTTCTAACGGATACTGAACCACCAGTCACGCCTGAGCAAGGTCGCGAAGTTGTCAAAGTTACAGAGATGATATGGGAAGACCTTTGTGTGAATCATATGCGCGCGCGATCTAGTTAAGCATACATCAACGATAAATTTTACGTGAAGAAAATAATAAATGATATCCATTTGCTGGAAACTTAAGTGCGCTCGTAGAGGATGAGTTAGATGGCCAGGGATAAGGTGGCTTTGGTCACTGGTGGTGCGGGGTTCATAGGCAGTCACTTGGTTAGTAGAATTGTGAGAGATGGATGGTATGTGAGGGTAGTTGATAACTTCAGCACGGGGAAATGGGAGAACTTAGAGCAATTCAAAGGTAGAAAGGACTTTGAGATAATGAGGGGAGATCTCAAGAGTTCTGAAGATTGCGCAAGGGCAGTCAAGGGCATCGAAACGGTCTTTCATTTCGCGGCAAACCCCGAAGTCAGGGTGAGCACCATCAATCCTAGGGTTCACTTTGAAGAAAATCTTTTGACAACATTCAACCTTCTGGATGCCATGAGACAATCAGGCAACGCAAAGTCAATGCTTTTCGCCTCTAGCTCGGCCGTATATGGGGATATTTCAAATTTGCCCGTTGATGAATCTTATCCTAACCCTAAGCCAGTTAGCGTCTATGGCGCTGTCAAGCTTGCGGGTGAGAATATTATTTCCACTTTCTCTAGACTTTATGGTTTTAAGGTTGCATGTCTTCGATTCGCCAATATAGTTGGCCCCAAGATTAGGCATGGCGTCATTTATGATCTCCTCATGAAACTGAGAAAGAGTCCTGATCGGCTGGAAATTTTGGGTGATGGGAATCAGAGAAAGAGTTATCTTCATGTAGACGATGCTGTTGAAGCAACTCTTAAGGTTCTTGATGCGCTTGATGAGCGCACTATGCAGGTCTACAATGTAGGCAGTGAAGACTGGATCAGCGTTAGGGAGATCGCAGACATAGTGGTTCATGAAGCGGGAAGGCAAGGCATCCCCTATGAAATGGTGCCAGCGACTGATGATGGCAGAGGCTGGATTGGCGACATAAAGCTCATGATCCTCGACATCTCAAAGCTGAAGAGCCTAGGTTATGAGCCTAAAATGAACAGTTACGAAGCTGTACAAAGGACAGCCCGTAGCCTTGTAAGCGAACTTGATCTCTGTACTGACCGATTATGAGAATTCTACAGGTCCATCCAACGTTTACATCCGTTAAGGGCGGTGTTGAAAGGCACATAGAAGGCCTTTCCAAATATCTGGCTAGAAGAGGCCACCATGTTGACATACTCACCACCGAAAGAGGACGGGATATAGCCTGCGAGGGTGGACGAGTTGCTGTTAAAAGGGTAAGCAAGTTCACTTCCCCTTTTGGCTTTAATTCATATGACATTGTGCATGTGCATGGCTACAGGGTTCCGTGGGCGAACGTCTTTGGACTCTTTCGCAAGTTAGGTGGCAGTAGGGTGGTTATGACTACTCATGGGATTTATCCTCCTCGATCTAGGATGGATGCGTTGGCAAAGAGGACCTATGATCAAACTCTGGGTGGAGTTAACGTAAGACTCCTTGATGCATTCATTGCCTTGACACCTGAGACCCGGGATGCCCTTCTCGCGCTTGGGGCTCAGCAAGAAAAAATCTGCATAATTCCAAACTGCATAGACACTGAGAGGTTTAAGAAACTTCCTTCGCCCGAGGTCTTCCTTAACCAACATCGCATTCCTCCAGAAGCGCAAGTAATACTGTATGTGGGTCGTGTTGATTGGAATAAGGGTCTGGATGTGGCTTTGGCTAGTTTTCATTTGATTGTCAAGGAGGTGCCTGATGCAGTACTGGTCATTGTGGGGAGAGATTATGGTTATTCCTCGTTTCTCAAAGAACTTTCTCACAAGTTTGGGCTGGATGATAGGGTGTTTCTTATTGGTGAGGTGGATGAGGAAGACCTCTATTCTGCATATGCAGCTGCGGATGTCTTTTTGTTGACCTCTGTTTATGAGGGGCTTCCCACGGTTGTGCTTGAGGCGATGGCTTGTGGGGTGCCTGTGATTGCCTCTCGTACGGGTGGAACAGCCTACATCTTTAATGGTGGTGATGTGGGCTTTCTGACAGACTTTGGGGATGTTACAAGTACTGCCCGTTCTATGACTATTTTACTTACTGATGATGGGTTGAGGAACGCGTTGGGAGAAAATGGAAGAACTTTGGTAGAAAAAAGATATAGCTGGGCAGAGAACAGCATCAAAGTTGAACAGTTGTATAACCATATAAGCGCATGAAAAGCTTGCGAATAGCTTAGTACCGCTAATGCGCTGATTGTACCTTGAAAATTTTACTTGTGACTGATTTTTTTCCTCCTACTGTTACGGGGTCGGCGGAACATGTTAGGGCGCTTGCCAGAGGGTTAAGGAGAGCTGGGCATGAGGTTTCGGTTGCTACGATAGCTCAGAAAAATACAATATCAGACAGAATACAATGCTCTTCAAGAGTTCGTTGACTGTGCATTAAGGCAAAAACCAATCGTCATATTCGGCGATGGAAGACATAAAAGAGAATGGTTACATCCTACGGATGTTGCACGAGCCTACTACAATGCCTTTAGTTATCTCGAAGAGATGACAGCCCCGTATGACGTGTTCATACTTGGTAGCGGAGAACCCATCAGCATGAGGCGACTTGCCGAGATGGTGATAGAAGTCGCCCACAAACCGACGCAAATCATGTTCCAAAACCAAAAGATATCCGTTTTCGATCAGACAACAGATACCTCTAAGATCCGAGAGCACCTCAAGTGGGAGCCTCTCATATCGACTAGGGAAATCGTGAATAGGGTTATTAAGTGGCGTTCCACAACGAAAGAATCTACCCGAAAAAGCCGTTCTTAACGGCACTAAAACATACAAGTCGATGAGGATAGAGCAATATGACTTATAAAATCAGCGTCCTTACAGCGCTAAGGGACATAATGGGTGCTGTTTTGAGAGGTCGTTTCAAAAAAATATTAGGATATGCACGCTATTTCCTATACAGACCTACTGCCTGCAATTTTCACGACTATTCAATTTTACAATTATTAATACATGAATGTGGCTTACCTCTCGATAAATACACGCTTAATCGCTTACTCAATAGGGATCCAACTATAGTTCAATTTAACGATGGTACTCGTTTCGCTGTTATAGACCTTGAGGATTTCTATCATGCATCCATGTGCTATGAACCAAAAACTCTTGCATTCATTTTGAAACGGCTTGCAGACGGAGGAGTCTTCATCGATATAGGTGCCAACATAGGTGGATATACGATACGAGCTGCGAAGACAGCTCGTGTGTACGCACTTGAGCCACATCCACGTAATTTTCATCTCCTTAAACTTAATATAAAACTTAACCAGACACGGAATAATGTAAGAGCATTTCAGATAGCCGCGGGATCGTATTTAGGCAAAGCCAAACTTGCTATATCTAACTATCACGGTCGGCACTCGTTATTGCACAAAGTAGAAATGCAACAAAAATGCAACTCAGCTATCGAGGTAGATGTAATGACGTTAGACTTCATCTTAGCGAATGAAGATCATATTGATGTAATTAAGATCGACGTTGAAGGTGCTGAACCGTTAGTGCTTAAAGGAGCAAAGGAGACGCTTAAAAGAACCGAAGTCGTCATTGTGGAAGCGACATGCCCTAAATCTTTTTATCGTGCTTCTAAGATCCTTGCTAAATATTCCTTCAAGCCTGCGAAAAAGCTCGATAGTAATGTAGCATTTACTAAAGTATTTATGCGCGCAACTCGACGATGGGAATTTAGGGACAACTCAGCGCGTGTGCAATACTTGACAAAGATCTTTTTGTTTTTACTACTAGCAAAGAATCAGTAAAGAATACATCAAATAAGGAGAAAGACAACGCCTAATAGATCCTTTAGATATCGAACCTAGCGGCGGGCGCAATGATATACTTAACCGTCTACCTAACAGCTATCCCCCTCCTGAAAATCTTAGCCAGGGAAGACCTTGAAACCCTAATTGGTAGCGTTGAGTTCTGGCTTGACATGAGAAGCCTCATAAAAGGGGTGGCTTTAGCTAAAAGGAGAGGACTGTGTGTGAAGTTTCTGATAGTGGGCAAGGGGATACATACAAATTACTCAGATAAGGTAGTGAGATGGGTTAAAGATATGGGTTTGGAAAAACAAACCCTATGGTTAGATTTCATACCGCAAGATGAAGTACCAGAATATATGGCAACGATGGATGTGGGCACAATACCCTTTGACTTGTCCAACCCTACTGCATACTATGCCGCACCCAACAAGATGTGGGAGTATCTATCTCAAATGAGGCCTGTCGTGTCAGCGCCTATTCCTGAAGCATTAAACAATAGTGACTGTCTATTGCTGGCTTCAAACCCACAAGACTATGCTTCCAAGATTCTATTGATATCACGAAGGGACAGCGAAGTGCTGGAAAAATTAGAGAACGGATACAGCAAATCCCGAGGCAAGTCGTGGGAGAAATCAGCAGAACTCTTTGCTTCTACACTTAATGCAATACTCAACGGGATGAAGTAATATGATTATGGTCACATATGCTAAGAGAATGAATATCCAAGTTGACATAAACTTCTCCGCATTGGACTACCTGAAATTTCACATAAATCCCTTAATTAGGGTCTTTGGCAGTTTTTACTCAGAATGGGTTCAGCATAAAGCAGTGCTGGCTTCTCTTGCTGGGCAGTTAGAACTGGTATTGCCTGATATGATCAAGATGTGGGTAGTACAGTTTCTTGTCATTGTGGCAGTTAAGGGCAAAACTCTCAACTTCCATTAAGGAACTTGGGAATCCGATCTTTTAAAAGCTTACTGGAAACATTTCTGGAGCCAACAGTAGACCGAAAAACTGAAACTTTTGTACATTTGAAGATCGCTCAAGTCACGCCATATTTCTATCCACCTTCACTTGGAGGGGTTGAGCTTACTGTTCACTATCTGTCAAGAGCCTTGGCTGCTCGACAACACGATGTTCATATCTTCACTGCAGACAAAGACCTCTCTGGTCATCGCATTGTAGCAGTTGCGTCTTCTGACACTAGGTATGGGATAAAGATCCATAGAGTACCTACTATCCGATTGTTTTATCGCTATGAGTATCCTTTGAAGGCGGGCCTTATCAATTTGCAAGATTTTGATGTAATCCATGTTCACTCCCCCCATCATATCTTCACAAACTGTTTAGCTAGGCAAATGAAGGTGAAGAATGCTACAGTTGTTCTTACATGCTTCGCTTGGGGCCAAATTCTGAGCGGCAAGAATATACTAAGAAGCCTCGTTTTAACTCCGATCGAAATTATGGCCAGAGGCTTAGTTCATAGGGCTAATGTGATACATGTAAAGAACATAGGGGATTATGAAAGAATCTCAAGAACATTCAGAGACAAGAAAGTAGTAATTGTGCCTGATGGCTTACCAGACTACTATTTCTCATGTCCCAATAGAGAGGTTTATTTCAGAAATAAATATGGGTTGACAGATCACAAGCTGATTCTATACGTTGGCAGGTTTCATCATCTCAAAGGTCCCCAAGTTATATTGAGGTCATTGCATTACATAGTAAAACAAGATCCAGAGGTACTGGCCGTCTTCATCGGGAGTAGCGGACATTATCTTAGATCACTTGAAAAGATGTCGAAAGCTCATAATTTAGAAAAGCATGTCAAGTTCTTTAGCAATATTTCAGAATATGACAAAATTGGAGCGTATGATTCAGCTGAATTGGTTATAATACCGAGTCTCAGTGACTTTGTGGAGGCATACTCCTTGGTGCTTAGTGAGGCATGGGCCAGACAAAAGCCTGTCATTGCCTCCAAGGTTGGAGCTTTGAAGACTAGGATTAAAGACGGAAGAAATGGTATACTAATTGAACCAGGTAACCCGGAAGCCCTAGCTAGGTGTGTTCTGAACTTATTACATGATGATATTTTGAAAAGAAAGATAATTGCAGCAGATGATAAAGATATTTTCTCTTGGAATGACGTGGCAGCTACGATGGAGAGAATCTATCGTTCAAGTTAAGGAGACACTATGAAGATTGTGGTTAGGCGTAGGTTATTCGGTGTCAGATGAATATACTAGAAGATTTTGTCGTGACTATCGTTTTCCTTAAGGCGATTAGATGATTGAACATAGCAGTAGCGCGCGTGCTACTCTATGGAGGAGTTGTTTGCTTTTGAGAGCGGGAACTTTGACGCATAAATTATTAGCCACGATATCTTTCGCCTCTTTCATCTTGCTCATTGTTAGCGCCATTTCAATGCCTCGCATAGGTGTGGCACCTCCCGACCCTCTATTCCCATTTAAGATAATGCCCATAGAGTATTGGCTAGGTTTCTCTACAGCCATTGCCGCGTGCATTATGAACATTGTCTTTTACAAGAGTGGACGCACGGGTTCGTTTGCGTGGCTATCACTTCTATCATTAACGACCTTTATTCACGTTATACCGAAGCTGATGTTCTCAAATCTGGTGTGGACCGATACGTATACGTTTGTTGGCGAGGTGCTTTACGCCTTAAGATATGGTCGTATAGGCTATGGTAGTGCGGTGGATACACCTGCGTTGTCACTTTTCACATCTCAGTTGAGCCTGGTGACGGGTATAGACCATGTAGCTCTAGCTGAACTGATTCCGTTTGCTCTTCCATTCTTCATGGTTGTGTTTATGTATGCTTTCACTAGGCTATTTTGCGGCGAGAGGGCGTCTTACTTCGCCGTGATGGTTTTTCTAAGCCTGGACTACCAGGGCTTTTACTTCAACAGGCAATCCTTCGCCCTAGTCCTGCATTTTCTAACGCTATACTTGGTAGTCATACTTTTCATCCATACCAAGCGAACGTATGCCGTACTGATGCTAATTCTGTTCTCCACACTGGTGATGTCCCATCCAGGCTCATCTGCGGCTGTGGTGCTGACCGTAATAACCCTAATCATTATGCTGGCCTTGTTGAAGGCCCTGGGACTCTTTAAGAGAGGTGGTGCAAATGGCGTCCAAAATGATGTGAGACGGATATTTAACCGCCCCATTTTACCGTCGATCTTAACCGTCGCTTCGACGTCGTCAGTTATATGGTTCGCATGGTACATTTATCACTTCGGCTCTCTTTCCATGGTGATAAAACAAACCATTATATCGATGAACGAATTCTTCAGCGCGCCCTATCCTGAAGAGCATATAACCGCAACCGTAACCCTTTACACAGAAGCGTACATGCCTATAGTTCTCTTAAGGTTTTACGAATTGGTGGCAGCGTTAGTCATCGGCACGGTTTTATCCATCCTAGCCTGCGCGGCGACCAAGCTAGAAGGAAAATACCTCATGCTCGCCTCAATGTTCTTTAGCGTAGCCTCCATTCTTGTGTACGTGACTTATGCCCATAGGTGGACGGGCAACCCATTTCCGTACTCCTTTCCAGCCTTGACAACACTGGTATCCTGGTTTATCTTCGACTTCAAGCTACGCAAAGGGTCCTTATCGAAGTACTTTACATCGTTGCTTAAGGCATCCTTATTGATGATGATCGTGGCGTTTACAGCTCTCATGCCATTGCTTATGTACTCCCACATGGCTTTTGTCTACCCTCCGGACTCCAACCTAGTTATGCTCAATTTCCTCGCGAGAAATGGCCACGGTTCCTCTTTGGTAATAGGCGGACATATGGATGTTGATTATGTAATGTTCGTCCATAACGCAAACATGTTAGTATCTAGAGATTATTCAGTAGAAGTTAACATAACCTCCGGTGGATGGTTTAGCTTCAGTAACAGCGAATACAACATCGTGGCAACAGCCTACCGTGTATATGTAAAAGATGACTTCGAGAAGTATGACCCGCCGCTTACAGAGAGGTTAGCCGTATTGGAGAACAGGTTAAGCGACAATCCCCTCTATGTGAAGGTCTACCAAGCTGATTACATGTACAAGGTTTATTCGAAGAACTGGTGAGTGATTGGGCGATAGGCTCAGGGTATACATGCTCATAGAGACAATGATTTGATATAACTATGGAGCATCCTATGTTAAATACATTGGTAAAAGAAAAAATACTGAGCCAAATTATCGCGCTATACGTGTGTGCAAAGTGAGGTCGATAGGTATCAATCGATTGAAAATCAATCTTAAAAAACTCATTCCGAAAAAACATCTTCCGAGGATGCGACGAATTTATAATTTTTTAAGAGCTTTATGGTATGTGGGGGATAGATTTGTCTGTCCTATTTGTAACGGACATTTTCGTAAGTTCTTACCATTTGGATTTAGGCCAAGGCCCAACGCTCTGTGTCCAAGATGCGGCGGTCTGGAAAGACATAGGCTTCTATGGTTATACTTAACATATAGAACATATTTTTTTACTGAGCGTCTAAATGTACTTGAGATTGCCCCAAATGAATTCATGCAGAGAAAGTTTATACAACTGAAAAACGTTGATTATATCAGCGCTGACATTAACAATCCAGTAGCAATGATCAAATTTGATATCCAATTTATGAGCCTACTTGATAATACGTTTGATTGTATAATTTGCTATCATGTTATGTCCGAAGTCCCTGACGACAGGAAAGCTATGAGTGAGTTGTTTAGAGTCCTAAAGCCGGGCGGGTGGGCGATAATTCAGTCAGGTGTGGATCATAATCTTGATAAGACTATTGAAGATCCAAATGTAAAGTCCCCTGAGGAGAGGGCGCGCCTTTTTCGGGGTCCAACGAATGTTAGAACATATGGAAGAGACTACAAACATAGACTTGAAAACGCAGGATTTAATGTGAAACTGGATAACTATGTCAGAGACTTAAGCGCAGATATTATCCAAAGACATGGTTTGGATAAAGATGAAATTATCTACTTATGCAAAAAACCGCATGGAACCGAGTGCACGGATCGTGAGGTGGCAACCTAATGATTTGGCGGGGTGGCAAATCCTTCATAAGATATACAGGTAATCCACTAAGTATTCCAAATTACGAAGGTGAGGGGGTAGTTCACCCAGCCGCTATATATTTCCAAGATGGGTTTGACGGATACAAGTTTTGGCTTTACTACACGCCTTTCCCTCCAGAAAGCGCCGAAAATCCATGCTTAGTGAGGAGTAAAGATGGGATAAACTTCACAGATGAAGGAATTACGAATCCACTAATAACGTCTAGCACATCTGGGTTTGACGAAAACTACTTGGCAGATCTTGATGTCATATATCTTGACGGAAAATTTTATATGCTTTACGTAGGTGTGACATACCATCGTCTGGGTACAATAGGGCTAGCCGAGTCGAATGACGGGATAAACTTCGTTAAATACGAAGGCAATCCAATCTTAGAACCAACTCAAGAATGGGAACTTGGCCAATCCTTACTGACGCCGACAGTTTACTATGACGTGAAGAAATTTCACGTTTTATATGAGGCCGCTGGACCGAGAAAAGTGGGTTATGCTTTTGGGAGTTCTTTATATAGTCTAAAGAAGTATGAAAAGAATCCCGTACTAGAGACGGGCCCGCGAAGTTTGTGTCGTAGAATATTGTTCTCATCTCCTCTTTCTACAATTTTTCGACTCACTGCTTCTTTCAAATCGACACGTCCCATTCTCGAAACTCTTTTGAGTCGTAACCTTCAAAAAGGTGCTTGGGATACTGAAGCAGTAAATCATCTCAAACTGATTTCGACTGGCGAAGAATATTACCTATATTATGTTGGGAGGAAGAATCCTTGGTGGCTGAATCCAGTTTGTCAACTTGGTTTAGCAACATCAAAGAACTTAAGAGATTGGGAGAAATATGCAGAAAATCCGATCATGTCACCTTCAACTGGATGGGAATCCCAACATATTTATAGGGCAAGTCCAGTAATCGTAAATGACAAAATATATCTTTACTACTCGGCTTTTTCAGGGGGTATCCCTCACATAGGTTTGGCATATTCTACCGTTATGTCTGAACAAGACATAATGATAGAATAATTCCTTCAGGAACAATATGAAAATATACTTACATAAAGCCCGAATCGCGGAATTTTTCAATTCTTTTCAGAAACATACACGATAACAAGTTGTCAGATAAGGATAGTTATACGAATTTGTCACTCTCTTCTTCGCCATCAGGACATTCAATTATGTGTAATTCAAACCAAAAGGTTCTTGTTGAAACAAGAAAAATGGATACTTTACTTAAAGAATTGGATATAGATCTGTTCAAAATAGACGTTGAAGGAGCAGAAATGAAAGTCCTTAAAGGCAGCGAAAATCTTCTTAAAAAGGGAACGAGATTAATAATTGAATCTTTTCAACCCACAATAATTCGAAATATTCTATTTGAAATAGGCTATAAAATCAATCCAATTGGCGAAAACAATTATTTTGCCTATAACAAAATGAATGAAGAAGAAGAGGCGAGTTGAGCTCAAACATCCCACGTGCTCACACGATACAGATGATACTAAACTCTCTTGGTGGATTTGAAAGCGCGCGCTATAGTCAGTATGAGTATTGAATGACTTTAATGGGGAAATTTAATGACCTATAGCATAGAAGACTTTCCATTCGTCTCAGTGATTGTACCAACCCTGAATTCGGAGAAGACGATAAGAAAATGTTTGGTCTCTATCATTCATCAAGAATATCCGAAGGATGGATTAGAAGTGATCGTAGTTGATGGAGGATCGCATGATAAGACGGTGGAGATTACAAAAGAATATCCTGTTAAGATCATCCGCGAGTTACAGAAAGGGCGAGGAAGGGCGTACAACAGTGGTCTGAAAGAGGCTAAGGGGAGTGTTGTTGCTTTTGTAGATAGTGATGCCTATGCAAAGCCCAATTGGTTAATAGAAGTAGTGAAAGAATTGACAATGAACCCTGACATAGCTGTTGTATATTGTAGACTACAAGCTTCTCCTGACTCCAGTTTCCTACAGAAATGCATAGATACTGTAAACTTTAAAGGAAGCGGTCAATCGAATGGCGCAGTCTATAGGAGCATTATTCTTTTAAATGAGGGGGGTTTTAGTGATAGATTAAATTATCTTCAGGAGGATGAGCTAGAATTCCGGCTTCGAAAGAAAGGATATGAACTCAAGATAGCCGATAAGGTGCTGGTTTACCATTACCCTCGAAAAAGTATTAAGGATTATTTAAAGCAGAACATTGAGGCGGGTAAGGGCACTATCTTGTTTTACAATTGCACCAAAATAAAGAAACTTATTTTTGAAATTGTATTTAGATCTGTTGGAATGTTTTTTCCTATCTTGCTTTTGATTGACGCAGGTTACTCAGCCGCTGTTATCTTATTTATTTCAGTAATCTATGCCCTTTACGTCGCTTATAGGACTCATCCAGATTACAGAAGACTAAGGTATCTGCTATTTATTCCCTTCGTAACCTATATTTCATTAGTTGGTAGCTTTATAGGCTACGTGACGGGTTTGTTAACTCGTGGCGATTGACATTCACTTTGAAAAGCTTCACTTATCATAGTCTTGTGTTGAAGGCTGGGAATACATGAGGAGAATAAAAGTTCTTCAATATGCTCCCTTGTTTCTTCCTAGCCTCGGAGGAACGGAGATAAACACGTATTCGTTCGCTAGACATAGTAGACATAAGCACTACGTTCTTACTGACTTGACTCCAGGTACCCCCCGCTTCGAGGAAATTGATGGAATAGAAGTTTATAGGATTGGACCGCCAAGGATGCCAGCTGAACGTAACAGGCTTAGCTTAACGATGGAATTTCTTTTTGGAACAATAAGAGAACTAAATAAAGCTATTAATCTTAATAGGATAGATTATGATGTTATGCATCTTCATGGAAGTTATGGTTTTCCTATTCTATTCGATACTATTGACAGATTTTTAGGTCTTACGGTTTTCAAAAAGCTCCTCGCCTGGAGAATATGCAAAAAGCCCATAATGGTGACGCTTCATTCGACCCCCTCACATGACCCATTTTTATCTTTGAAAGAAAGAAAATCATGGATTGGTCTTGAGATGCTTTATCGCGCTAAGACAGATATCATCGTTTGTGTTGATAGATATATGGCTACATTGATGAATAGCTTTCCCGGTAATGCTAAGGTATTTTACATTGCTAGCGGAATCGATACAAAAATTTTCAAGCCTATCAGAAAAGAAAAGGCATATGAACTATTGCCAAGAAGAATTTGGAGAAAGATAGAGAGATACGCCGAGGATTTCTTAGTGCTTTACATTGGAAGGTTTGACCTTGCCAAGGGCACGCAGTTCCTAGAAGCATTTGCTAAAAGGTTACCGAATAATGTGAAACTAGTTGTTGCGGGTCATGGAGACCTACGCTTACTGGGAAAATCTGATAACATGGTCTACGTGGGAAAGATAGAGAACAAAGACGCTAAAGCTTTGATCAACTCTTGCGATGTCATCTTCAATCCTGTACAGGTTCCTGGGACTTCTAGAGTGACATTCGAGGGCATGGCATGCGGAAAGCCAGTGATCATGTTTAACAACAGAACGGATAGGTATCCTGTTATCCATGAAAATAATGGTTTTTTAATATCTAGCGTAGAAGAGGCTGTAGAAACCGTTGTTCGATTACAAAACGATTCAACCCTCTACCGCATGATTAGCCGTGAAGCAGTGAAGACCGCCCGTGAGAATTCTGTTCAGACTTTGGCGGGACAAGTTGATGAACTATATGAGACTCTCATTACACAGCGTACCTGATGAAGCTAGTCGTTGCAGGTTATGAAAGGAGGGAAACGACCTGAACTACGAAGTTTGTTACGTAACCTGTAACTACGCTAATCCCACAATTGAAGGGAGTAATCAAGCCTCAGCTAGAATAATTAACAGCGCCTGTCGTTCAGGGTTGAAAGTGAAAGTTGTATCTTTTGAACCTGTCGGATCTAGCAATGTGAAGAAGCCATCTGTTAAGGTATTTCCAACACTTTTTCACGAAGCGCTTCCGCAGTCTTTGAAAAAACTAGCCTATAAATTTAACGTACAGGCAATGGTGTCATCATGTTTCTTGACTCTTATATCTGAATGTGATATAGTGCACATAATTCCTCCTGTGCCAACTGTCCTCTATTCAGCGATATTACGGTCGCTTTACCGTTTTAAATTGGGAGGAGGAAATCCAAAGGTATTGGCTCACGTCTTTCACCCCTTCCATGTGATGATGGAAGATTTCACTGATGGTGGATGCAAAACCTTTTGGAGACAAAATCTCTGGCTTCTAAAACATGTAGCGCCAGACTATGTACTCTGTATAAATAAGTATCTACAGAAATTCGTGACGCAGTTCATCAGTGATGAAATCGTTCAATACGTACCGTACCCTGTTGACATAGATGTGTTTAAACCGACAGAAGATAAGAACGCTGCTAGGAAAAAACTGAGCCTACCCACCGACAAGTTCCTTATAGGCTATTTAGGGCAAATCTATCGTAAGAGAGGCATTTTCACACTTCTCGACGCGTTTAATATGGTTGCTAAGAGTCACCAGAATACATCTCTGGTGATAGCGACATACGGATTAAATCCCGAAAAACCTCATGTGCGTTTTTTCTTTGATTATGTCAAGCATATCGAAGCAAATAAGCAGGTAATAGTGTTAAACGAACCCCTAGAAAGGGTTGAGCGATTTTATCAGGCCATGGATCTAATGGTTCTTCCATTCACACAACCATACTATATCATGGATCCGCCTCTCGTTCTGATGGAGGCTTTGGCTTCAGGTATTCCACTTGTCACGACGCCACTAGGTGCAATAAGAGAATTGACATACGACAAAGTAAACGCCCTTCACGTTCCACCAGAAAATGCGAGGGCGTTAAGCGAAGCGATTATAAGCCTTGCCTTTGATCCAGAATTTTGTTCGAGGCTTGGAGAACATGCACGAAAGACAGCCATTAAATACTCATTTGAAGCCATAGGAGCTCAACTAGCTGAAACATATGAAGGCATACTTAGCGCGCGACCAAGTCTCAGGCACTCAAAGATTCAGGAAAAACCCTAGAAAGAACTCAATAAGTAATCATAGAAGATAGATTTGGGTGCGACAAATTAATACGCATAATTCAGCAGCGCTTTGATCATATCGCATCAAGAATATTTCGTGGGATAGAATGGTTGAATAGAAATTTACAGGTTGCACTTATATTGCGTGCACCCATGTTAGGTGTAAGCATGGCTTCAAGCATTAGTTGTGAAGTGAACGCCATTCATCTTGGTGACAGGCCACTAGGAACGCCATTTGCTATAGATGCATATCTTCATAGTCTGAGTCCCTTATGTTTGAATAATATAAGTCTTAACATAGTCCTCGACCATGAATTCTTTTACTCAGATCATGATCTAGCAAGAGAATTAACCCTTGACCCCTATGAGGTTGCGCACGAATCTTTTATATTCGTACCACGAAAGTTAACGAATCGACCTATGAAGATTTCCTTTATTCTATTGGTTAAAGGTTCGGGTGATTATAAATACTACTGCAAGCGTGAAGTCTACGTGAGAAGCATCTTCGAACTCTGTAATTCATCTCCAATAATAGCGAAACTCGGAAAATGGAAGTATAACTCTCAGGCTGCCTTTGTCTGGCGTGGTGATATTGACGCCTTTATTCCTGGTGATGGCCAAGATCAGAATGGACTAGAACATGCTAGAAGTTTGATTATGCGATATCATATTCCTTCAACACTGTTTATTTCTGGAAGATTGTGTTTAGATCATTCAGAATGGTTACAATTCACAAAGCATTATGGCTATTGTTTTAATAATAGAGACCTAGATCTCTTCTTACAATATTTGAGAGAATATTATAGTCCCGTGTACGAATCAGAGTATCCAAAGATAAAGTATATGCCTACTGCGATAGAATTTGGAAACCATATGTACTTGCACTACTACAACATTTCGTCAGCTTGCGCGGAGAACAATTGGCATAAGGGAGCGATCCCAGGCCAGTTTTTATATAGTTGGGAAAGATCAAAAAGAAAGAATTCATTAACTGAGCAAAAGGACAATTGCATAAGGAATCAGCAGCTTATCAAAGAAAAGTTAGGTTTTGAGCCCAAAACTTACGCAGCACCGTTTAACCGTTGTGATGAGTATACCGCAAAAGCCATTGAAGAAGCAGGAATTACTATATCATCAGCTGCCTGTTATCGGCCATCTTTTTCTAAGACATATCGGTGGAAAAATGTACCATTTCTTAGAAACATTATGCGTAACTTGCAAGATGTTCGCGACCCTTATCATCCTGCTGAATGCAAGCATCTAGTAGAATGTGGTGTCATAGATGGCGACCCTAGAGAATATGTCGATGTCTTGAAATTAATAATGACACTAAGAATAGCGATCAAGAGGCATTCACAGATTGTATTGCTGACACACCATCACCTTAATTCCCATATTGGAAATGCAGGGATCATATATTTCGAATCTTTCATCAGATACTTATTGTTGGGTGCTGGTTCTGCATTTTGGATTACAACACTATCTGCACTAGGAGATTGGTGGGAAAGTGTAAACTGTCGTTACCATAGAAAAATTACCGTTAAGCTTGATGTTAATAAAACAGAAGTTACAGTAAATAATAAATCATGCCATACGGATGGAATTCCAGTTGTTGTTAAGTTCAATGATGGCAAATTATCAGCTTTTCTGGTACGATGCGACGAAAGAAGTTCGTCGAGAATCAAGCTGAGTGCAAATTGATGAGCAAAGGTTGAAGCTGACGGCTCAGGTAAGAGCACTCTTACAAAGATCCCTCTTCTGGTTAAACGTATTCAAGTGTCTAAAAGCAATAACGCTGCCGAGCTGGTTAAGCCTAGTTCTCTCAGCCGTCGTAGATACGTCAATCTACTTTCTGTCAGCTGGTAAACTGAACTCTTCCCCAAGACCGTTGGGAGACAGCACTATATATGCTACAGAGTATGATACGTTCTATTTTATACGTGGTGGAACCGATGACCTGTACAATGTGCTGCCCCACAGAGAAGATGACGTTCATGACTTCATAGTTAGCGCATTGAAGAAAGGCGATGTCTTTATCGATGTTGGAGCTAACATCGGCTACTATACGGTCTTGGGCGCTAAGAAAGTTGGGGCGAAGGGCCTGGTGCTCGCTATCGAGCCTGTGCTTCAGACGATGAACATCTTAAAGACTAACATAAGATTGAATCGATTATCAAATGTTCACGTAATCGGTAAAGCCGCGTGGCGAACAAGGGAGCGTCTGCAACTCAGCGTCCCGAAGGAGCTTTATGGAGGCGCCTCGTTGGTAAAACATTGTGGTAACAAACTGATTGCTGTCGATGGCGTGCCAATAGACGAGGTATGTGCAGACGTGAGTAACATTAAGCTAATGAAGTTAGATGTCGAGGGGGCTGAATATGAAGTTCTCCAAGGAAGTAACGATTCTCTGCTGAGAACACAGTTACTTGTGACAGAGGTTTCAAGAGATGCTGAGGACATCCTAGATATTCTGAAAGATCGAGGCTTCGAATGCAGGAAGTGTAAATTCTCAACATACATCTTGTGCAAGAATACCGTCTTCGGGCGCGCGCTTCCATAGAGAGCTGTTCGGAGGAGATCAAGACGAGAATTCTTCTAACAGCGCCAGACTATCCCTCTGCAAGACACAAATACTCTTCGCGTTTGTGCACGCCAGAGCAAAGATATACCATGCGAAAAGACTATCCGTCCAAGTGTTCGTGCCGTCTAATAGCGATCAATCGTATAGTTACCGATTTGAGGGCGTGGATGTAGTTAGTGGACCGTACGCACTCCTAGCTAACGTGATCCAAGTTTTCAACCCCGACGTGATAGCGGTACACGGTACACAAGTACGACTCTTAGAGTACTTACATAGATTTGACAGACCGATTGTTGTGTGGATTCATGGGGCAGAGGTTCTAGTAGGAGCTCTCCACAACTATATACCGCCATTCGGCGTCAGGAATAGTGTTAGAAGAATTCGTAGCTTATTTTCTGACGCAATAAGAAACGTAGCTCTAAGGCGGGCCATGCTGCAAGTAGACGCCGTTGTTTACGTGTCCGAGTGGATGAGAAGGATGTCAAAGAGGTACCTAGCGATTGAGCATCCGCAGAGCTACGTCATACCAAATCCAGTAGATACTGAGTTATTCAAACCGATGGAATCGAAATCCAAACGAGACGTTCGTGCAATATCGATAAGATCACTTGGATGGAAATATGGTATTGACCTTGCGATTAGAGCTTTTGCGGGTTCGAGAGTCAAGCTGGTGATAGTTGGGAGCGGGCCTCTCGAGGCATATCTAAGAAGGCTTGCCTGGCAATTGAATGCTAATGTAGAGTTCGTCACGGCAGGTATAGAGCACAACAGGCTTCCGCTGCTTATGAATGAGTTTACGTTCTTCGTTGCGCCTAGTAGGACGGAGGCGCAAGGGGTGTCGATGTGTGAGGCTATGGCATGCGGGCTACCGGTAGTAGCCACCAACGTAGGCGGAATCCCGGAGTTTGTCATCAACGAATATAACGGATTATTGGTGCCGCCCGAGGATCCGGTGAGCTTAAGACGGGCCGTCGCCAGAATTACAGATGACAGAGACCTGTACACCTACCTCTCGCGCAACGCGAGGACATTTGTTGTTGACAATTTGTCCCACGGAGTGGTCTTCGATAAAGAGTTAGGAGTGTTCAAAGTAGTTGCAGAATATTCCCATCGGCATTAGGATAACGCGCGCTCTACCCACAAGAGTGTTACAACAAGTCTATGGTCTTTCCTTAAGACTACGATGGATGTTAATAAAATTACCTTCCCCTTATGGTTGGTTAACTTCTTACTTCTATAGTGGTGGCTTAAGTTACGCTTTTGGTAGACCTAGTGAATTCAATATACTCGAATATTTTAAACCCCAAGTTGGTTGGATAGTTGTCGACGTTGGAGCGCATGTTGGTTGGTACACTTTAATAGCCGGTATAAAGGTTGGTCCCAAAGGCAAAGTGTTAGCTATAGAGCCTGAGCCACGCAATTTCTCAATCCTTTGTAGAAATATCCATGACAACAGATTAAATAACGTTATATCGCTGAGAATTGCACTGTCTGACTCTGACTCTTTGGTGGAGTCAAGAAGAAACTGAATGAAGAGTTCAAGAAACTGAATGAAGAGTTCAAGTAAGAAAGTTTCTGCAATTCTCATTTTCCTGATTGCATTTAGTTTGTTCTGCGTAGTAGTGCCACAACTATTTATACATGAAGTGAAAGAGAACCCTTCATCTTCTCCACCACTCGTTTTACAAGATGATGATTTAACAACATACTTCACGGAAGCTAAAGGGGCAGGGTCTGGCACATGGAGAGTTATAATAAGCGTTGACAGTTCCGAAGTGTATTCAGGCTTAAACTCACTAAAAATGAATGTAACTTCGGGCGGAACGTATATCCAACCTTGGCTTCGACATACTTATAGTTTAGCTCAAAATTTCTCAATGTTCACTGGGGTTTATTTCTATTTTTATGGACTGAACACAGGTAAGAGATTATCCATGACACTCGAAGACACTCAATTCGTGCCAAAAACATACGACTTCACGGACAATTTCAACGGCTGGACTTTACAGAACGCTACTTTTGCCGATATGTCAGGAACAGCCGACATAAGCGTCATCAGAAAAGTCTATTTCTATTTCCCTTTCGACTACGGCGACAAAGTTTGGTATTTCGACCAAATAGGCTTGTGGGGAGGACCCACCAGTGGCGAACCACCTTCCACGGGCGACTGGTTTCCAGTTGGTCAAACAATCGAAAACCAAAACCTTTTGCTAAACGGCTCCATACTGTTAATTAACAACACCTTTACTGTTAAGAATTCAATAATTAGATTTAATTTGGAAGCCACAGGTGCGTTCGGGATAAAGCAAGCATTTGAAGGTGGCAATTTCCAAATTAACTTCGATAATGTTACCTTGAAAAGTGAAAATCCATCCTTTCGCTACTCATTTGTTATTGACACTTCAAGTAGATTATACATTAACGGCTCAACAATCTATAATGCAACGAAAATAGACATAAAGGGGTTCGGACAAATTGAAAACACTGAAATTATGTATGGCGATGTGGGGATTCAAATTAATTACGGGGAAGTAAACAACGTTACGATTGGATATGTCGGACAAGGTATCTATGTGCCTCCTGGTGGGCAAGCAGTTATAATAGACTCTGTAATTGTTCACGATGTAATGATAGGTTTTCATTTTCGAGGTTCATACAATGAAGTTAAAAATTCAGTTGTATTTAACTTCGTAAGTTATGCCGTTAACATGGCGGAAGGTGCACATCATAACATAGCTCAAAATGTAACTAGTTATAGTGGACATGAAGCTTTTCGGTCTGGTGGTATCAGCGCCCCTCATAACAATCAATACATAGACTGTAGAGCTTGGGATGTAGATTGGGCATTCGTTATTCAGAACAGTGCTTATAATGAAACGATAATGGGTGGCGAAGCTTACGACTGCGTCTATCAAGGTATAACCGTAGAAAACCCCAACCCCCAGAATACATGGATTGAAGGCGTTGCAATTCATGACACCCCTACTGGCATTGTAGTTAGAAATAGCGCTGTAAATACTACTTTAAAGGATTTAGTTTTCTACAACAACAAAGTCTACGATATAAACTGGTATAACAATGCTACGGGAACTATAATCGACATCGCCACACAATCAATAACTATCCAACATAACGCAAATTTAACTCATAAGTGGACAGTTTCGGGCTTTGGAGATGGGTATATAAGCCTCTTTAAAAATTCTACTAATAACAACAAAAACGCTTACGTAACAAGTTCTTCTTTTTCAACAAACAAACTTACATTTACAGTTTCTGCTCCTTCTGGAACAACAAGCATAAAAGTTTATTCGGCAAATCGAGGAAGACCCACATATATCGCCAACATAACCAGCCCAGTCTGGTCTTACGATTCCACCAGCCAAATAACAACTCTGAACATATCTCACTTCTCCGTCGAGTCTCCAATAATCAGCTGGGAAAACTTCGGAGGCATTTATTTCACATCTATAACAGGCAAACTCGTAAGTGTAACATACGAAGAGTTTCAAATGACGGTTTCAACTGTCGGTACTGTAACCATAAACATATATTGTCCGAATCTTTACCGACCGTTTGCAGTCTCTGGAGCATCAAACTGGACCTTCGATTCATCCTCGCGCATTCTCAGCATAGTATCCACCGGTGATGCAACGCTTAAAGCAAAGTTCGTCGAAAGCGATGCGGAGATATCATCCCTAACGTGGGACGGAGAAAAGCTCAGCATCGGCTTTGCGAACACAGGAACATTCACGTTGAAAGTGCCGGGATCTATCTACGTGAAGGGTGTAACATACAACAAGCTTCCGCTGCTTATGAATGAGTTTACGTTCTTCGTTGCGCCTAGTAGGACGGAGGCGCAAGGGGTGTCGATGTGTGAGGCTATGGCATGCGGGCTACCGGTAGTAGCCACCAACGTAGGCGGAATCCCGGAGTTTGTCATCAACGAATACAACGGATTATTAGGATAGGAAAGGACTACGTGTCTCGTTAATCGGTGCGCACGTAACAAAACACGCATTCGTGTCATTGAACGTTCAGCGAAGGTCTGCATAGTTCTCGGGACTGAACTTGAGGTATAGAATCATGATATGTATGCCCACGATCTACTTCTTCGGCCCTGATGGCTCCGGGAAGAGCACCTTGGCCAAAGCCATAGTCAGAAAGCTTCGCATGCAAGGCTTCGAAGCTAAACTTTCTTGGATGAGGGGCACTCATACGTTTGCCTCGTTACTAGCTAGGCTTCTACCCAACTTTAAGGCCTTTAAGGGTTTGGATAACCCATATTATGGAATAACGATCCCAAGAAAACTGAAAAGCACTTGGCAGTTCATAGAGTTCGTCTCTATTTTACCAATCCTTTTCGCAAGGCTCTTGATCCCGAGTCGATTAGGTTACATCGTAGTGGCTGAAAGATCCATCCCAGATTTTCTCGTATGGGTTAGCATAACGACGAAAGATGCAAATTACCTCGAATCCTTCAATTCGCGTTTCCTTATCGCTTTGACAATGAGAGCCAAAGTCAGAATTTATGTAACAGCCGAGCCTTCGGAGCTACTCAAGAGGAGGGCGGATACAAGTCCTCTATTCATTCAAGAACAGCTCATTCTCTACGAGAAGATAGCTAGAGACACGAACGCATTTAAGCTAGACACAACAAAGCTGAGCATGAATGAATCCTTAAAAGACGTCTTAAATCTACTGAACATACGGTAAAAGCTATGAAAAACTCGATTAGCTGAGGGGCACTTAAATGGAAGCATACGAGGATGCGCTGTCGCTCATTAAGTCTATAGGTCTGCCGGGTCTAATCGGAGGCGAAGCCCATCCAGCTAACAAAGCTCTGAGCACCCTCCAGCTGGCCGAATTAAATAAGATGCCTCTATTCTTCTTAGAATCCTTAAGAATCCTTAAAAGGTATCCGTCCTTCGAAGCGAAGCTCTCACGTTACAAGGATAAACATAGAAAAACCTTAGATTTAATCGCCATGGTCTCCAGCTTGCTTGAGGAATCGGGCATACGGTATACGATCCTCAAGACTTTGAAGCCTTTTCCTTACACCCCAGCCGACATCGACGTACTTCTATGGTCAAGTAAAGACTTCACAAAAGCCTCCCAGATCCTAGAGAAGAAAGGCCTCAAACCCTTAGGCAAGGATCCTTACGGCCTAACGATGTTCAGCATTGATCATGACGTTAACGTTGATCTAACCACAGAGGTTGCGGTTTCCAGCCTTATCTATTTGGATAGAACTCTATTATTCAACCATGTAAGCAGAGTTAAAGTCGACGGTTTTGAGGTTCAAACACTAAAACCCCATGCTGATTTGGTGACGACAGCTGCCCACTGTATGTACAAAGAGCAGATGTATATGCTCAGCGACTACTACACCTTCGCCCTATCATCACGATACTACCAAGAAGCCTTAGGGTTGGCTGAAAGCGTACATACAAAGTTCGCCTTGGAGGTAGCCCTGAAGCTAACCTACGATATCACCATCAACGCCTTTGGCCCAGATAATAGCTTAATAGAGAGACTTGAGAACTCGCTTCAAACAGTCAATGTAAACAGGATGATACAAACCCGCAAATGCTTCGACCTACCAATGAAATATCCTCCCAGCATAGTGCTAAGAGGTTTATCAGAGAAACTCCTAGAAGACCACGTTTCAAGAAACTCATTACCAACAGCCCTCAAATCAACCCTCCAACCGAAATCCATTAACAAACTATTGAACCACATAATGCGGAAAGGGTACTAACACAACACATACAAACCGAACATGTCAAGGTGAGCTCTTACGATTACTAAGCTTCCACAGATGATCAGGATGCTTGTTTTTCGTGAGAGAAGATGCAGAATCGTCTCAACACTTCTTTCGTCTCTGCCCTTCGGGAGACTAGCTTTCAGATTCAGTATAGCCCTGAAAGTCTTATCATTGTCACGGGGTTGTTGGAGCCAGAGAGCGGTTGAATATCCATGGGTATTGAAAGAGCTTAAACTATTAAAGCCGGGTGCCACTGTGCTTGATGTGGGGTGTGCGGAGAGCCTATTAAGCCACGAACTGATAGCGAGGAGGTACATGGTCGTAGGCATAGATATACGGGAGTACCCGTTCAAAAACATGACCTATGCCAGGACATATGGGACTGACTGATGACAGCTCGAAGGAGTTCGGAAGGACTATGAGTTGGAGAGAAACAAGGTCAAGATTCGCGAGTGGGTTGCAAGGAAGCATGCGCAGGGCTGGAG